>Ga0247727_10000123_pt1 | contig 170979 bp, 166 predicted proteins | sample WisWelCaveWW1625_FD_202498 | JGI IMG/M metagenome (GOLD analysis project Ga0247727, IMG submission 202498) | Biofilm microbial communities from Wishing Well Cave, Virginia, United States - WW16-25 | ecosystem: Environmental > Aquatic > Deep subsurface > Groundwater > Cave microbial mat... | reverse complement strand
CGATCTGATGAATGCCGGCCGACGCGAGCCTCCACATCGCACCACGGAGCGACCGGGGCGTCCGTCAAGCCCACCGACACCGGCATTTCTAAGAGCCCCTACGAACTACTCCGACAGGCTCCTAGCGTACTGTTAACTTGGACTCCAGTTCTTCAAAGTACTTAGCTAGTTTTTTGTCATACTCAGGACCCTCGCCTGTTGGAACTGCGGCGAGGTCCCCAAGCGCCATTCCACACACGTCGGCGACCATTGCGCGGATATAGTCGCCGAGATCCTCGGCACGCTCTCCCCGCTTTGGCGCGCCCTTTGCGACCTCCAGTAACAACCGTAGCTGCGCCGCATCTTCTGATTTCAATGGGTTCTTGGCCCTTTGCAGCTGCGTTATTAGCTCTACTACGTACACGAAATGGAATTCGAATCGCGGCTTGTTAAGAGCACCACACAGCTGGAGCGCATAGGCGCGCAGGTCCAGAGACGGTGCGCGGCTGTTCAGAGCCGCTTGGAGCTTCTTTGCGGCGTCCACACTATCCCTGTCTAGGACGCTCAGTCCAGGCTCGAGCCTCGCCAGCTCAAGCAACGCATCCCTAACAACCTGGTCTTCCGCCGGCTTCTTGGTGCCAGGCGTACACGCCATGAGGACTAGCGGGACCCAACAGGCCGTGACGCGACTCATTGCCTAACTCCCGTTGTGAACTCGGACGCTGCCAAACGCGTCGGAGCGTAGGAAATTCTAGCCGGCCACATCGTCCGATAGGATTCCTCATTTTTCCTTCAAGAACTTGCGAACACGGTCCGGGACTCTTCATCCACCCAAGGATAGGGTCACTCCTCTAGATGAGAGACGCACGCCTCAGGAGACAACGGCGAAGGTCAGGCGACCCAAGCCGATGAAGATCACCGGCGGTGACGTCCTCCGCGTGCTCCGCCGAGATCTCGACGGCGATCGCCGGCTCCCCCGTCTACACGCTCCGCGTCCGCAAGGCCGCGTAGTCTCCGCCGATCTCTGCCGTTGCACGCCAGCTCTCGATCTCGAGGTCCGGGAGAAGCACGTCAGCGAAACCGATCCGATCACCACCCGCGAGGCCGCTCACGCGCTCCGACCGCCCCTGGGCCAGTACACTACTTCACTGGGCTACTTCAGTCTGGGAGGAGCACGTCATCGAGACCGATCCGGCCACCACCCCCGAGGCCGCTCACGCGCTACGAACGCCGCTGGGCTACTTCACTGGGCCAGTACACGCTTCAGGCCGTCCGACGGCCTCTGGGCTACTTCACGCATGGCCCTTACGTTGCACTCCCCTATTTTCCGAGCTCCTTCTCCAACATCTCGGCGGCGATGCTACCAAGGAGATTCATCTCAAGAGCCCTGCGGAGCACCCCCTCGACATGAGTGCGCAAGGCACCTCGAGTTGCATACTCCAGCAACATCATGGCAATGGTGTCTCTTAGGTCTTGCGTCTGCTCGGTGAGCAGCAGTCTCTTCAGCACGTCGATTGACTCTAACTGGGCAGCCCGCTTGTCCGCGTCCATGTTCCGCCCATTCGCGAGATCATGGGGAGCCCATATCGCGACCGCGACCTCGCGCAGTGCGGGAATCTCCGACTGACTGTAAAGTGACGTGGCCTGCGCCCATCGACGCCTTGATTCGCGCCAGGCAAGCCAGAAGGCGGAATTGCACAGCTCCACTGTGATGGCGGCATGAGCCCGACGCGATACGGCGATTGCTTCATCTAGCAGTTCGCCGCAGAGGGAGTTCATCTTGTCTCTCAGACCCGGCTCAAGAGCATCGCTGTCGACCGGCGCTCCAACGAGATACGGGGTCAGGAGCACGCCCACGTACTTGCCCTTGTCGGTCAGCCCGCGCCAAATCGCTTCCAGTGCTGAGAAGAGCCGCGGCAGCTCGGCGTCAATCCGCGAAGCCTGCATGAGATTGGCGACGATCTCGATCAATGCAACGCGGACCTCGGCTGGCACATCATTTCCCGCTGCGACATCCAGCAGCACACGAATCCGCTCGTCGATCGGAGCACGCTCATGAATCTCATCAAACAGAAACCGATGACACTCTCGGATTGCATAGAGCTTGTAGCCGAGTGCTAGCTGCGGGTTCTCGAGTCGGTACCTCACCTCTTTGAGATCGGGAGCTGCCAAGAAGGGCGCGAGTTCCAGGTGCCAGGCATCGACTACCGTTGCCATCGCCGTCCGCGCTTGCCCGTCTCGGCCAGCGCGTGCCCAGGCGGCCTGAAGCGCCGCGCTCGCCGGGTGGCAGGGGCCCTGGTGGAGAAGGAAGTCATACACCTCCGCATTGACTGCTTCGCTCTCCGCTAACTCTGTCGCGAGCCGCTCGATGGAGCCGTCTAGCCAAGCAGGCCTTCCCAATGCCGTGCCGCATAGGGACGGCTGGAGCGCACCCGCTACGATCTCGTCCAGCGCTCGCGCACGAGGCTGGACAGGGGTGGAACCGCACCCGAGTACCACGCACGCTGCAACGCAACAGGCCAACAACAGGTTGGGTTGAGTCATTACTTCCGCTTCTCTTTGCTTCGAAGCTCCGCCTCCACCTTCGCAATCATGTTGCGAGCGTAGGAAATTCTAGCCGGCCACATCGTCCGATAGGATTCCTCATTTTTCCTTCAAGAACTTGCGAACACGGTCCGGGACTCTTCATCCACCCAAGGATAGGGTCACTCCTCTAGATGATCCCATTCTGGCCCGTCAGTGGACCGGGGCAAAGCCCCTCGTGAGATCGCCGCACTCCAGGCCTCCTGCTCATATGACAACCCCTTGCACCGCAGGGATTTCCGACTCATGACGCCGCTTCCTCTTGCTCCCCAATGACTTGAGAATTTGTGGTTGGAAGTTGACCCTCCAATCGACACTACTAAGTATGAGAGAGACTCGGTCCCGTAGGTCGACAGCTCTTTCCTCTTTGCATTCTTCGCGCCTTGGTGGCCCCGGGGTTCGGCGCAGGACTTTGGACTTCGGCCTTGCGACTCGTTTAGACTTCGTCCCCGTGACCCGCCTCTTCGGCACCGCCGGCGCCCGCGGCGTCACCAACATCGAAATCACCCCCGACCTCGCCCTCCGCATCGCCACCGTCTACGCCGACTGGTGGGCCGAGAAGAAAGGCAAGACCCCCGAACTCGCCGTCGGCCACGACACCCGCTGGGGCGCCGAACTCCTCGCCCGCACCGTCGCCTCCGGCTTCGCCGCCGCCGGCGCCAACGTCACCTTCTTCGGCTGCGTCTCCACCGGCGTCTTCTCGATGAACACGTCCAAGACCGGCCTCGACGGCGGCATCCTCATCACCGGCAGCCACATGCCGCCCGACCGCATCGGCATCATCCCCATGCTCGGCGACGGCGCCTACTGCCCCGTCGAGATCACCGACGACCTCGAAGCACGCCTCCGCGATTTCGCCACCCGCCGCCGCAAGGTCACACCCGACAAGATCGGCCGCATCGAGGAGTCGTTCCACCCCTACGAGCTCTACGTCTCCGAGATGGTCCAGATGCTCGACGCGCGGCTCATCAAGTCGAAGAAGTACCACGTCCTCTGCGACCCCGCCAACGGCACCGCGAGCTACGTCGCCAAGGAGCTCTTCCAGTGGTTCGGCTGCGAGGTCGAGATGATCCACTACGACCCGAAGGCCGTTCCCGACCGTCCGAGCGAATGCCGCGCCTCAACGTGCCGCATCGCCATCGACCGCACCGCCGAGCTCCGCTGCGACCTCGGGATGTGCACCGACGTCGACGCCGACCGCGTCCTGATGATCGACACGGCCGGGATCCCGCTCTCCGAGGATCTCGTCGGCGCGATCTTCGCCCGGGAGAGCCTCCGGCGCGGCGACACGTGCGTCGTGCCGATCAACTCGAGCGGTCTGATCGAGGTCGTCTGCGCCGACATCGGCGCGAAGCTCGAGTACTGCGCCGTCGGCCAGCCCGAGATCGTGAAGGCGATCAAGGCGCACCGCGCCGCCTACTCCTACGAGGAGTCGGGCAAGTACTTCTTCGCGCTCCAGCAGCTCTGGTGCGACGGCCTCTACAGCGGCGCGAAGATGCTCGAGATCATGGCGCATCGCGGCAAGTCGCTCGCCGAGCTCGCCGCGACGTTCCCGAAGTTCCACCAGGTCAAGCGCAAGGTCGACGTCGCCGACGACCGCAAGGTCGGCGCGGTCGCCGACTGCGTCAAGCTGCTCAAGACCCGCCTGACCGACGGCCGCGTGCGCGACGTCGAGGTCGACGGCTTCAAGCGCATGTACGACGACCACTCGTGGCTCCTGGTGCGCGCGAGCGGGACCGAGCCGATCGTGCGGGTCTACTCCGACGCGCCGACGAAGGAGCGGGCGGAGCAGCTCGCGACCGAGGGCGAGGCGCTGCTGCGGGAAGCGCTGCGATGAATCCGCTGCTCGACGCCGCGCGCAGCCTCGCGGTCGAGCCCGACCTCGACCGTCTGCTCAGCGCCGTCGTCGCCGGTGTGGCGCGGGCGCTGGACGCGGAGCGCGCGTTCGTCTCCCTGCTCGAGGGCGACGGCCTCAAGCTGCGCGCGTCGCACGGTCCCGCGGGCCGGCCAAGCCGCACGCTCATGCGCCGGGCCGTGCGCGAGGACCGGGCCATCCTGATCGCCGACACGATGGCGGAAGGCGACCTGGCGGGGGCGCGCAGCGTGATGCGCCAGCACGTCCGCGCCGCGTGCGCCGTCGCGCTCAAGGCCGGCAGCGAGACCGTCGGCGTCCTGGTCATCGACCACCGCTCGCTCGGCGCCTTCGACAAGACGACGCTCGAGTCCCTTCGCGGTTTCGCGGGGCTCGCCGCGCTCGCGATCCGGAACGCCCGCCTGGCCGAGTCGATGGCGCTTCGCGCGCCGAGGCCGCACGACTTCTCCGACCTCGCCGGGGCGAGCGAGCCGATGGCCGCGCTCCGGCGGCGCCTCGCGCGCGTCGCCTCGTCGCCCTACCCCGTCCACCTGCACGGCGAGAGCGGCACCGGCAAGGAGCTCGCCGCGCGCGCGATCCACGCCAACAGCATCGCCTCCGACGGCCCGTTTGTTGCCGCCAACTGCGGCGCGATCCCCGACAGCCTCGCCGAGAGCGAACTGCTCGGCCACGCCAGGGGCGCCTTCACCGGCGCCGAGCGGAACCGCCCGGGCCTCTTCGAGCAGGCCGACGGCGGCACCCTCTTCCTGGACGAGATCCAGGCCATGTCCGTCGGGATGCAGGACATCCTCCTTCGCATCGTGCAGGACGGCGTCGTGCGCCCCGTCGGCGCGACCGTGTCGAAACGCGTCCGTGCCAGGATCGTGACCGCATCGAACGCCGACCTTTCCGCGCTGCCCGCGTTCCGCGCCGACCTGTGGTACCGTCTGAACGTGCTGCGCGTCGATCTCCCGACGCTGCGCGAGCGCATCGGCGATTTGCCGCGGCTCGCCGACCGGCTGCTCGCGCGCATCGCCACGGAGACGGAAAGCGAACCGCGCCGCCTATCGCCCGACGCCATCGCCCGCCTGTGCGCCTTCCCGTGGCCAGGCAACGTCCGGCAGCTGGAGAACGCGCTGCGGCAGGCCGCGGCGCTGACCGACGCCGCCATCCTCGCCGCCGAGGACTTCGCCGACGTGCTTCGCTCGCCTGCGGCGGATGAGCCGCCGCTGATGGAAGTCGACGAGTTCATCCGCCAGAATCTCGTCCGCTACGAGGAGAAGCTCGGGCTGACCCGGCTGGCGAAGCTGCTGGGACTCAGCCGCAAGACCTTGTGGGAGAAGAAGCGAAAACTGGGGCTGGCCTGAACGACCCCGGGGCCCGATCGGCCCGATCGCAAGATGCAAATGGTCGGCGTGTGACCCTTGTATACTAGGCAGATGCGACGGTTTCTCCTGGCTCTCCTTCTCCTCTGCTTCGTGGCGCCCGGCTGCCGGAAGAGCAGCGGCGACAGCGCCCCCCCGGTCGACTTCCACGTCTACTTCCTGCGCCAGAACTACCTCGCCGACGCCTTTGTCTCGGGCAACGACTGGAGCGGCGGCGAGTTCCTTGACTCGAACCTGGTGGCCGCCGCGTCCGTGCCGGGCCGGATCGTCTCGGGCACCACGGTGACCTACACGCTCGGAGTCCGCTTCGTCGTCTACATCAAGCTCGCGGTCCTCTACTCGTTCGACGTCACGACCGGCATCTCGCAGATCTGCAACGAATCCAATGCGGGAGCGCTCGTCGCGCTCATCGACACCGGCACGACATCGACCTCCACCACGACAACCTACGCGCTCTACACCACCGCGCCCGCTCTCGGCGTGATGGACTTGAAGGCGGTGCGGGTCTCCGGGCCCGCCGGATCGACGCCCGCGACGCTCGAGACCGCCATTCCCGACACGACGACCTTTGCCGTGCGGGTGCCGCGCGACGCGTCGAACGTCTTCTACTACACGCTCTCGGGCGCAACGGCGTCGCTCAAGCGGTGCAGCCTGGCGGCCTATCCCGCCGCCACGGTGACGTCGATGTCGGCCGCCGACGATGTCCTCGAGTTTTTCGTCCGCGACTCGACCCGCGTGGTCTACCGCCGCGCGGCCGGGGAGATCATGAAGGCCGACGTCGGCGCGCTGCCGGCGACGGTGCTCGTCACGCCCGCCGCCAGCGAGACGCTCGGCCTGAAGGGCAGGATCGAAAGCGGCGTCGACAGCGAGATCTTCTTCACGTCGCACGTCGACACGAACGCCGACACGGTGCCCGACCAGGTCACGCTCAAGCGGGCGATCTACTCGTCGGGCGCGCTGACCACGTTCTCGGGCCCCTTCAGCTACGCCACGCTGACGCTGAACCGCGTCTGGTTCACCGGGAGCCGCGTCATCTGGGAGCACATCCGCGACGTCACCAGCTTCCTCACGTCGTTCGACCGGGCGACGCCCGCGACGAATTCGAACCTGCTGACGGGCGGCCGGTCGCTCGACGCCTCGGCCAACACCTACGTCTTCTACGACGCGGCCGTTTTCCGCGTGCTCTTCGTCGAGACGATCGGCGTGACGCGCCTTCGCGTTGCGAAGACGGAGACCGGCGGGCTGCTGAACGAATACACGTTCACCGGCACCGCGGGAGCGACCGACGCCATCAACCACCTCGGCACGTCCTACTATGACGCATCGCTCGATCTCGGCCTGCCGCTGGCGACGGCGCGGCTCTGCTTCGTCGACGGCACGATCCTCCGCTCGCTGAAGCTCGACATGAGCGCGGTGAGCCAGGCCGACCTGGGGACGATTCCCGGCGACATCGCCTCCCTCACGCTGGGGACGTCGTTCCGGGCGCCGACCTGCCTCGTGGGGACCGCCATCGCCCCGGTGCAGACCGAGATCTTCTACTTCCGCGCCGACGCGGCGAGCTCGATGCTCCGGCAGACGGACAGCCCGGAGAACGAGACGGCGATCGGGGCGAATTAGCGGCTCCCGCCCCTCTTCCTAATCGACCCGCAGCTTCATCGCCTCGAAATCGAGCGTCACCGTCCGTCCGCGGAAAAACTCCGGACCGGCGAGGCCCGCGATCGGAAAGCCGAACGCGAAATCGAGGCCCTGCGGGAAGAGCGTGCTGTCGAGCTTGCCGGGCGGCTGGTCGAGTCCCGCGACCGTGACGCTTTTCACCGTCGCGCCCGCCAGCGTCCGCACGAACGACTCCGACGGGACGAAGACGCTGTTCGGCCGCGCCGTGTTGATCTGCAGCAGGATGCGCTGGGGCGTCTCCTTGCCGTCCCGGACGATGACCGCCGACGCTTCGACGAGGACGTAGCGGTCCCCGGCGAAGTACATCACGGCCTCCTTGCCGCGCCCCGCCGGCGCCTGGCCCGACGGCCGCAGCGTGAGCCGGCCTCCGGCGAAGTCGACGGTCGCCGCGAAGTGTGCAAGGAAGTTCGCGCCGATCATGCCGTCGAGCGCAGGGCCGCCCTTCCGCTGCAGGTTCGCGATCACCGCCGGGACGTGGCGGATGGAGAGCCGCCCGGCGTCGATCATGGTGACGATGGCGTGCTCCACGCTCGCCCCCCGCAGGTCCCGGCGCAGGCCGATCACCTGCGTCAGCGTCTTGCGCGCGAAGGCCGGATCGAGCGCGAGCTCCCCGCCTCCCGTGTCGATCCCGAACGTCCCCACCTGGCCGTTCACGGACCACTCGACCGTCGGCAGCCCCTGGAGCATCGTGATCCGGAAGGTGGCCGCGGTGTCGCTCCATCGGCAGGTGTAGGGGGACTTCCCCTCCGACATGGTCCGGTACTTCTTCTCGAGGATCGAGTCCTTCAGCACGCCGAACCAGTTCGCCGCCTGGGCGTACTCGTCCATGCGGTAGCAGACCCACGCCAGCTCCTCGATCGACGCTCCGTCGGTGTAGCCGCGGCGCGGATCGAGCGAGAGATTCACGGCCTTCGCGTACGCCGCCGCCGCTTCCCCCGTGCGGTTTCGCAGCGCCAGCAGCCGGCCCAGCAGGCGCAGCGCCACCGCATCCTTCGCATCCGCCGCGACGGCCGCGCGCGAGAGCCGCTCCGCCTCGTCGAAGTTCGCGTCGTTGAACGCCGCGATCGCCTTCTGGAGCGTGATGCCGCCGTCCTTCGGCGGCTCCGGCCTGGCCGGACCGTCCGAGCACGCCGCCATCGCGAACAGGCAGATGAGCAGTCTCTTCATTTTCTTTTTCTGCATTCTTCCAGCTCGGTCTTCAGGCTCTCGCGGACGTCGTCCTCGGTGCAGATGCGCAGCGCGGTCTCGAGATAGTAGACGGCCCGATCCCAGTTCTCCTTCTCACGATAGATGCGCGCGAGCAGCCGGATCGTCTGCGGCGTCGCCTGGATCTCGAGCGCCGCCTGCAGGTCGGCCTCCGCCGCCTCCGGACACTGCGCCGCGAGGTACAGGTGCGCACGCTGGATCCGCGCCTCGCGATGCAGCGGCTGCAGATCGAGGCAGGTGGTCAGGTCCTTGAGCGCCGCGCGGGGCGCGTGCAGTCCGACGAAGGTCAGCGCGCGGGCGTAGTGGAATGCCGCCTGCCGCGGCATCATCACGATGGCGTGATCGAGGTCGCGGAGCGCCGCCACGTAGCTCCGCATCGCGATGTTCGCATTCGCGCGGTGGAAGTAGAGCTCGGGGTCCGGGGCCGCGTCGATCGCCCGCGAGTAGTCCTCCACCGCGTCCCCGTACTTCCCCATCTCGACGTGCGTCCGCCCGAGGGCGATGAACGACTCGACCCGGTCGGGCGCCAGCTGCGACGCCAGGGCGAAACTCCGCTCGGCGGTGTCGTAGCGCTGGTGCTGGAGCGCGTCCACGCCGGCGTTGTAGTAGCGCCTCCACGCGTCGCGGCCGAGCCGGCGCGCCTCGTGATAGTCGAGGTGCGCCTCGGCCGGCTTGCCGTCGAGCGTGTAGAGCCAGCCCCGCAGCAGGTAGGCGTCGGGGCTCTTCGGCTGGAGCGCGATGAGCTTCGTCGCGTCGGCGACGCCGTCGGGGTGGCGTCCCATGAGGCCGTAGACGAGCGCCCGCCCTCCGATCGCCTCCGGACGGTTCACGTGGCGGTCAAGGACGCCGTCGTACTCCGCCACGGCCGCCGCATACCGCCCCTGGCCGGCCAGGACCTCCGCGCGGGAGAGCCGCGCGTCGATGAACCAGGGATCGACCTCGATCGCCCTGGCGAACATGGCGAGCGCCTCGTCGATGCGTCCGACGGTCTCGAGCCGGCGGCCCTCGAAATAGAGCTCGCGCGCGTCGGGCGCCGGCGGATGGGCGCACGCCGCGAGGAGCAGCAGGGGCACGGCGCGTTTCATTCTTTCCTGAATCGCTTCAAGAGAGCGGCGAATCGCGGATCGTCGCGGAGATTGTCGAGGTCGGTGTCGCCCTGCGCGTGACGCGCGAGATCGGCGTTGATCCGGAACGCCGACTCCAGCGACGGGAAGGCCCGCTCGATCTCCTTGCGCCGCGCAAAGACGCAGGCCAGGTTGTAGTGCGACTGCGAGCGCAGGTTGTGCACCGTGCGCGGATCGATCCCCTCGCGGCTCACCGTGAGCGCATCGTCGATCCGGCGCAGGACCTCCGTGAACTTCTGCTCCGCATCGGCTTCCTCGGAATCGGTCAGATCAATGAGGCCGCTGTCAAACAGCTTCACGGTCGCCGGCTTCCCCATCTCCGCGCGAAGCTCGTTCCCCTTCGTCCCGACGTAGTTGGTGACCCGGTCGCGCTTCGGCGCGGGAATCCGGGCGAAGATCTTGTTGAATTCGTCCGTGTGCACCGGGAGCGCCTCGTCGAAGAGGAGATAGTCGCAGACCATCCGGAAGACGTAGGCCGGCACGAACGCGGGATCGCAGGCGATCGCCTGTTCGAATTCCAGCCGGCATCGGGTGACCGCGTCGGCCGACGCCGGCGTCGGCGTCAGCTGGTAGTAGGCGTCCAGGAACAGGGCCATCGGGTTCTTTGGATCGAGCTTCACCGCGGTCGCCAGGTCGGTTCGGACGACCTTGCGCCTGACGTTGGCGCTCAGCAGGATCGACGCGCGGTCCAGGTAGCTCTGCCCCTCGTCGGGCGCGATCGCCACCATCTCGTTCAGGTCGCTCAGCGCCAGGTCGGGCTTCCCCATCAGCAGGTGGAGCGCGCCGCGCGCCTTGAACGCCTTCACGTTGTTGGCGTCGTACCGGATCGCCGCGCCGAGATCCTCCAGCGCCTGCGTCAGCCGGCGCTCGCCCCCCTTCTGCATCAGCTGCGTCGCGCGCAGCACGAGCGCGTCGGAGAACGTGGGATCCTTGTCCAGCGCCTGGTCGAGCAGCGCGATGGCGTCGCCCTCGTCGTAGAAGGTGCTGATGACGCCGGCCTCCGCGACGAGCGCCCTCTCGTGCCGCTGGCCCGACTTCCGGATCGCCGCGATGTCCTCGCGGATCAGCGCCTTCTCCTTTCCGAAGAGCTCCGTGGCGTCCGCCGGCTCGACGAACGGAAGCCCCCGGGCGATCTTGTCCGAGACGTCGCGCAGCCGAAGCTGCACCCGCTCGTAGTACGCGTCCGCGATCGTGGGATCGAGCTTCAGCGCCTGGTTGAAGTCGTCCATCGCCCGCGCCCGCTGGTTCAAGGCGACATCGACCACGCCGCGCAGATGGAACGCCTCGGCGTATTCGGCGAACGTCTCGACGGCCTTGTCGAGCGACGCCTGCGCGCCGCGGTAGACGTCCATCCGCTTCTTGCGGTCCTTGGGCTCGAGGAAGCGCCGCGCCTTGTCGACTTCCTGTGACGCCGCCCGATAGAACGGCTCGGCCCGGGTCCGCATCGCGTGCTTGTCCGGCCCGGGATCGGGTGGAGGAGCGACCGGCGCCGGCCGAGACAGGATCGCGCCGATGATCAGCGCGCCGATCACCGTCATCGCCACGGCCGTCACGCCCGCCGGATGACGCCGCGCCCACTTCGTGGAGCGGTGCAGGATGCCGCTCCGCTGCGCGGCGATCGGCTGCCCGTCAAGGAACCGCTCGAGGTCGAGCGCCATCGCTCCGGCCGAGTCGTAGCGCCGGTCCTTCTCCTTCGACATCGCCTTCAGGCAGATCGTCACGAGGTCGCGCGGCAGCGTCGCGACGATCTCCGTCGGCGGCGCGGGATCGTCCTCCTCGACCTTGCGCAGGATCGCCACCACCGTTTCGCCGATGAACGGCGGACGGCGCGTGAGCATTTCGTAGAGCACCGCGCCGAGCGAGTAGACGTCGCTTCGCGTGTCGACGTCGCGCATGCCCGACGCCTGCTCGGGCGGCATGTAGCACGCCGTGCCCATGATCTCGCCGGCCCGCGTCAGCGAGCCCTCGTCGCTCATCGCTTTCGCGAGGCCGAAGTCGGTGAGGCGCGGCGCGCCGCTGCGGTCCACCATCACGTTCGCCGGCTTCAGGTCGCGATGGATGATGCCCTGGTCGTGCGCGTACTGGAGCGCCCGCGCCAGGTCGCGGCCGATCCGCGCGGCGGTCTGCCCGTCGATCCCCTTCTCCTTGATCAGCCGGTCCAGGGGCGAGCCGTCGACGAACTCCATCGCGAAGTAGTAGAGCCCCGTCGCATCGACGCCGACGTCGTAGACGTGGACGATGTTCGGGTGGGCCAGCTTCGCCGCCGATTTCGCCTCGCGCTGGAACCGCTGGATCGTCTCCGCCGTCGCGTGCTCGCCGGCGATCATGACCTTGAGAGCGACGATCCGGTCGAGCTCCTTGTCGCGCGCCTTGTAGACGACGCCCATGCCCCCGGCGCCGGCTTTCGCCAGGATCTCATACTTGCCGACGCGCTCCGGCATCCGCTCCGCGCCCGGCGGCGGCTTGCCGCTGTCGGTCATCGGCGTGATGTTGTCCTGGTGTCGCTGGAACCCCGCCGTCGACGGCACGTTCACGAACTGCGAGAGCGGCGTACGGCACGTGGGGCAGAGGATCTCCCCTTCCTGCACCTCGCCGTCGGTGCCGCATTCGAGACAGACGACCTTCATGCGGGATGTTCGATGTTTGATGTACGAGGTTCGATGTGATGTTCGATGTCACATGGCATCGTACATCACATCGAACCCGCCACCGCTCGCGCGCTGATATCCGCGCGCGAGCTACGGCGTGGCACGCCGTAGCCTCGGCGAAGGCGGCATCGAACATCGTACCTCGTACATCCGGCGCTTCATTTCCGCCCGTAGGGATCGTCGAATTCCTCCCCGAGCAGCCGCCCGGCGAGCTCGCGGCCGGGCGTCTCGTTCGGGGTGCTCCCCGCCGTCCGCAGCCGCCGGCGCGACGCGTCGCGATCGGAATCGCGCTCCAGCAGCGCCAGCACGAGCTCCGCGGCCCAGCGCTCCTCCATCGTCATCTTCGGCATCGAGAGGATCATGACGGCGGCGGAGGCGGGACTCGTCATCGCCCGCGCGATGGTCCGGACGTGGGGTTCATCGTCCCCCGGCGCCATCAGCACGCGCCCCTCGCGCCCGTCGATCCGGTCGGCGATGGAGTGCGCGACCGCGCCCCACGGCGACGTCGTCGCCAGCCGGCGCGCCTCCTCAAGATCGCCGCGGTCGAGCGCCAGCCATGCCGCATCGTCGCCGGCCGCGACCCGCTCCGCCGACCGGGCGCATCCCAGCGCCCGCCAGAGGATGACCTGTGCCTGCGCCGTCGTGGCCGACCGGCGGGCGCCCGCCCAGTCGGGCACCGGCAGACTGACGCGCGCCTTCGTGATCGCCGCGGCCGATCGCGGTCCGGCAGGCTCGAGCTTCGCCGCGCGCGCGAATTCGCCGATCCGCGCCAGCGCCGGCGCGCGCAGTTCCACGCGATCCTCCGGAAGCAGCGCGAGAGCATCGACCGGCCGCGCGAGCGCCAGCAGCGCCTCCGCCAGCAGCAGCTTCGCCGCCGCGTCGCTGTCGATGGGCTTGAGATGGCGCAGGACGTCGCGATGGCGGTTGGCCTTGAGGAACGCGGCCGCCGCCGCGAGCCGGAGGCCCGGCCGGTCGGGCTGGCGGAGCAGCACTTCTTCGTACCACCCTGCCGCCTCCGCCACCTGCCCCGCTTTCGCCGCCTGCTCGGCCTGCCGCGCAATCACGTCGGTGACCGAATCGGCCGTCGTCGCCGGCGACGGCTCGTCGGGCAGCCACGCGACCAGCAGCGCCACCGTGATCAGCGGCATCGATGCCACCAGAAGCCCCGCGAAGACTCCCAGCGCCCCCGGCAGGTCCGAATGGCGCGCCAGCGACCGCAGGTTCAGCGCGATCGCCAGGGGCGTGAACACCGGACCGAACGGCAGGCCCCACCAGCCGCAGAACGTCGTGATCATCGTCTCCACCAGCAGCCGCTGCCGCGCGCAGCCCGGGCAAAGGGTCTCCCGCCACCGCTTCGGCGACGTGATCACGACGAAGCTGACGACGCGCATCATTTCCACCGGCACGGCGCCGTCCGCCTCACAAAGCCGGCACGTGATCCGCTCCGGGACCGGGACCTTCTCCTCGACCGGCTCCCGCGCCGGCGCGCTGCCCTCCTCGCCCGACGCGACGATCTCGAGCCCGCAGGTCGGACAGAGCACGCGCGTCCCGACCTCGGCGTCGGAGACCCAGAACGCCTGGCCGCAGGAGCATCGGACGGTGGCGGACACGCGGGGATTATAACGGTCTTTGAACTTCGACGCCCCGGACGCCCGCGCGACCTGCATCGGGACTACCTAGCGCCCGCCAGTCGCTATACAATTTCGGGGCGAGCCATGGACGACAAGACTTGGGCTACCATTGCCATTCAACTGGGCGTCATCAACCCCGGCCTCGCCGAGGAGTTCCAGCGCACCAAGGAGGAGCTCGGGCTCACGAAGTCCCTCGCCCAGGCGCTCAAGGAGAACGGGCTTATCAGTGACGGCGACATCGAGGCTGTCGCGGCGCTTGAACCGGTCCAGCTCAACGGCACACCGCAGAACGACTACCAGCGCGAGCAGCAGGCGTACGCGAAGCAGTGCTTCGGCGCCGCGCTGATCAACGAAGAGCAGGCGACGGAGTGCCTGCGCGACCTCATCATCGAGGGGCAGCAGCGGACCCTGCGCGACCTGCTGATCGAACGCCACTACGTGACCGCGGAGCAGCTCGAGAAAATGTCCAAGCCGGCGCCCCAGCCGCTACCGGCCGTTCCCGCCAAGCCGCCGCCTCCCATGACGGACATGGAGCTCCTGCTCAGCCTTCCAGAGCTGAATCTCGACGATCCGGTCGTCGACGCCGAGGCGAAGCCCGACTTCGAGCCGATGGACATCGAGCTCGACCTCGACAGCGCACCACCGTCGCCGCCCGCGACAGCACCGCCGAGACCCGCCCCCAAGCCTGCGCCGATCGCCATCACGCAGCAGAAGGCAGCCCCCGCCGCGCCGGCCCCCTCGAACACCGGCGTCATCGGCACCAAGAAGAAGATGAAGTGCATGAAGTGCAAGCTCACGCTCGAAGTCATCACCCGAAGCAAGGCGCCGACCTGCCCCAAGTGCAAGATCCCGCTCGAGGACGTCGGCTTCTCTCCGCAGCTCAAGACCGACGCGACGTACACGACCACGCGGCTCAAGGCCGTTTCGAAGGAGGAGGCGCTGCCGAAGCCTGCCGCCCCCGCCGCTCCCGCCGCCGCCGCGCCGAAGTACACGTGCAAGATCTGCGACACGAAATTCGACACCACCCCTGAGCCCGGCGGCCGCGTCCACTGCCCCTCCTGCGGCGCGTCATTCACGCCGCGGTAGGAATCCGTCGCCTCGTCTTGACGTCTTCTTCTCTCCCTCTCTCTCTCTTTCTCTCTCTCCCTCTTTCCCTCTATCATGCCGCTCGATGTCCGAGACCTCCCTCGGCGGAGCCAATCGCGAATGGCTCACCACGCTCTGGACGATGATCCTCAGCACCCGCTCCACGACGCCCGAAGAGCGGCGCCGCGCGCTCGACCAGCTCGTCCGGCTCTACTGGAAGCCCGTCTACTGGTTCGTCCGCCGCAAGGGTGAAGCGGTGGAGTCCGCCAAGGACCTCACGCAGGCCTTCTTCGCCGATTTCCTCGAGCGCGACTCGCTCGCCCAGGTCTCGAAGGAGCGCGGCCGCTTCCGCTCCTACGTCCGGGCGAGCCTCGAGCACTTCCTCGCCAACGAGTTCGACCGCCGCGATGCCGAGAAGCGCGGAGGACGCACGACGACGCTCTCCCTCGATTTCGCGGCGGCCGAGGCCGAGATGGCCCGCGAGCCGTCGCTGCCGCCCGACCGCGCCTTCGAGCGCAAGTGGGCCGTGGAGGTCCTCCACCGCGCGCTCTCACGGCTCGAAGGCGAACGCCACCGCGACTATCCCGTGCTCAAGCAGCATCTCGATCTCGAGGGCAAGGCCTCCTACAAGGAGCTCGCCGACCGCCTCGGCATCTCCGAGAGTGACGTCACCAACGCGCTGCACCGCGCGCGGCGCCGCCTGATGGAAGTCGTCGCTGATGAAGTGAGGGGCTCCGTGGCCGACCCACGCGATGTCGCGGACGAAGTTCGAGAGTTGTTCAAGGCCCTCGGGTAGGTCGCTCTACAATAGGCCCGTGCCTGTCGAACTCCTGAAATGCCCCCGCTGCGGCACGGAACAGGCGAAAGGCGAACTCGCCGGCCTCTGCCCCAAGTGCACCTTCGGCGAGGTGATCGGGGCCCTCGACATTGCCTCCGGCGAGCTGCCCGTCGGCACCGAGCTCGGCGACTACACGATCCTCGCGCGCGTCGCCCGCGGCGGCATGGGCGTCGTCTATCGCGCGCGGCAGAAGTCGCTCAACCGCGACGTCGCCCTCAAGGTCCTCGCGGTCGCCGACCATCCGGCCGCCGAGGCGCTCGCCCGCTTCTCGCGCGAAGCCGCCCTCACCGGCCGGCTCGACCACCCCGGCATCGTCCCCGTCCACGAATTCGGCCAGCGCGACGGGGTCGTCTACCTGACCATGCCGTTCGTCGAAGGCGAGACGCTCACCGAGATCATCCGCCGCCGCGCGCTCACCCCGCGCGACGCCGTCGAGATCGTCCGCCGGCTGGCCGTCGCCGTCCACTACGCGCACGAGCGCCGCATCCTCCATCGCGACCTGAAGCCGGCGAACGTCCTCGTCGACCCGAACGGCGAACCCCGCATCACCGACTTCGGCCTGGCGAAGGAGCTCTCGCCCGGCCAGGAGCTCACGATCTCCGGAATCGCGATGGGCACGCCGCCGTACGCGGCGCCCGAGCTCGTCTCCGGCCGGCTCGACGAGGTCGACCGCCGCACCGATGTCTACGCCCTGGGCGCGATCCTCTACGAGTGCCTCACGGGCCGCACGCCGTTCAACGGCGCGACGGCGGCGGAGACGATCGACCGCGTCCTCCACAGCGAGCCCGAGGCGCCGCACCGCGTCGTCGCCTCCACGCCCGCGGACATCGAGGCGATCTGCATGAAGTGCCTCGAGAAGGAGCGCGATCGGCGCTACGCGACGGCGGCCGACCTGGCGGCCGACTGCGAGCGCGCGGCGAAGAACGAGCCCGTCGTCGCGCGGCCGGTGACGACGTTCACGCGCATCACGCGGCGCGTCCGCCGGAACAAGTCGCAGGCGGTTGCGATCGTCAGCACGACCGCGCTGCTCATCGCGCTGATGGTGCTCGCCTTCCGCGAGCTGCCCGCCCAGCCCTCCGCACAGAACGACGCCGCGCTGGCGGAGGAGGCGCGCAAGGTCGCGCGCGAAATGCGGTCGCTCTTTTCGCAGTCGCCCGTCGATCACGACACGGTCCGGCGCGTGCAGCAGACCAAGATGACCCCGGTCCACACGGAGCTCATCTCCAAGCCGGGGACGGCCGAGGCGTGGTATCACCTCGGCATCTGCCACGCGTTCCTCGGCGACCGGCGGCGCGCCATCGAGTTCTTCACGCAGGCGATCCGGCTGGAGCCGAAATACGGCCCGGCCCGCGAGGCGCGCCTGAAGCTGTGGATCCGCGAATACCGCGAGGCGCCGTCGCTGGAGGCGAGCAGGCCGATCTGGACGATCATCCAGGCCGAGCTGGTTTACGCCCCCGACGCGCGCAACTACGCCGAGGCCGTGCGCCGCTGGCGCCGCAAGGATCCGGCCGTATGGAACCCCGACCTCACCGACGCCGGCGAGTGCATGCTCGCGGCGCTCTGCGGCGACGGCGCGAAGCTCAGCCGCGTCATCGAGCTGGAGCCCGAGAACGCCGAGGCCTACTTCCTGCGGGCGCGGCAGCGGTGGGACGTCGACCGCAAGGGGTCGGAGGAGGACTTGGAGCGGGCGGCGAAATTCGACCCTTCGCTCCAGGGTCCGATCGACGCGTGGCGCAAGGACCACCGGTAGCGAACGGCCGGCGTTTCCGGACGCAAGAGGACGCAAGAGGACCGCAACCGGACCGGAGCAGCCGAACCCGATTCGTTTCGCGCCCGCGCGAAACTCGCTCAGGGCAGGCACTGGCCAATCGCTCCCGCCCGTGATAAACTTGCCTGTTCATGCGAAAGATCATCGGCTGCGCGTTCATGCTCGCCGGCGTCGCGGAGGCCTTCCTCTTCACGGCGTGGGGCACGGCGCACGGCGCTCAAGCCGGCCAGTCGCCATGGTGGGCGTTCGGCAGCCTCGGCGCGAACTACCCCTACGACGTCGGCTACCTGGCGTTCGCCGCGTGGTTCCTCGGCTTGGGCCTCTACTTCGTTCTCACCGACGTCGCCCCCCAGACGGTCGGTGGCAAGCTCGCGCCCCGGCCTGAACCCAGGGGCGGCCCGGTCTCGAAGCTCTTCCTGGTCAACGCCTTCCTGCTGGCAACGTCGCTCCTCTGCGCGTATGTCGGCGCGAAAGCCGACGTCGCAGGCCCGTTCCTCGCCATTTTCGCGATCGCGGCCGCCGCACAAGTCGCCGTCGGCCTCATCATGCTGGTCCTCGCGATCTTCGAGAAGCCCAAGACGATCCCCGCGATGATTCTCGGGATGGCCGCCTACCTCGCGGGGTCGGCGGGTGCCGTCGTTGTCTTCCTCTTTGGGCAGGCGAAGTAGCCATGCCGATTCGCCATTGTCAGAAGTGCGGGTTGAAGGTGCTGGTCGACGAAAGCCAGCTCGCCGCGAACCCGTTCTACTGCCAGCGCTGCGCAGCGACCGCGAAAGCAGCCGCGGCGAAGGAATCGGCCCCCGCTCCGACGCCGGCGCACAAGCCCGATCCGGCGCCCTCCGCAGCGCCTGCCGCCGTCAGCGCGCCCGTCGCGACCGCGACGGCGCCCGCACCCGTCAAGTCGATCAAGGTCCTCTGCCCCTACTGCAGGGCCTCGTTCACCGGCCGCGTGCCGAACAAGCCCGCGAAGGGCTCCTGCCCCGTCTGCCAGAAGGACCTCGTCCTGCTTCCGGACGGCTCCATCTCGGGCGCGACGGAGTTTAACCTCCAGGATTGGAAGGCGCAGAACCAGCCGGGCAAAGTCGCGACCGACCAGCACAAGCCGGTGATCCCGATCAAGCTTGAAACTCGCGGAACCAAGATCGTCCGGCCGAATCAGCCCCAGCCCGCGGCCGTCAGCGACCTCGAGGCGCCGCCCGACGGACTCGACGCGCTAAACGAGCACACGATGCTCGACATGGGCCGCACGACGCCGGCGCCGAAGCCCAGGCCCGCGCCGGGCCCCCGGCCTGACGCGTCGGAAATCGAGGCGGCGTTCCCCGGAGGCCTCGGCGAGCACACCATCCTCGACATGGGAAGGACGACGCCAAGGTCGACGACGCGTCCGAGCCAGTCGGAAGTCGACGACGCGTTCCCCACGGGGACGGGTGAACAGACGATCCTCGACATGGGCCGGCCGGTCGACACGACGACCGGGCGCCCGACGTCGCAGGAGGCCAACGACGACTTCCCCACCGGCATGGGCGATCAGACCATGCTCGGCATGGGACAGCCCGCTCCGCTCCCGCCGCCTCCGCCGCCCAACCAGCAGGATATGAACGGAGGCTCGGCGGCGGAGACCCAGGAGTCTCCGCCCGTGGAGGCCCCGCCGCCGGAGCCGCAACCGGTGCCGGTGCCCGAGCCCGCGCCGCCGCCCAAGCGCCTCGGGTCGCTGCGTCCGTCCCCGACAACCGGGGGCCAGCCGCAAGGCTCGGGCAAGATGATCCTCGCGCTCTTCCTGCTGCTCCTGCCGGTCATCGCCGGCGTCACGCTCTTCTTCCTCCGCGAGAACGCGTCGGTCAAGAAGATCCTGGAGAAGGTGGACGTCATCGCGCGCAAGGGGCTGCGCAAGATCCACGAGGAGATGACGAAGGAGCCGCCCAAGGCGAAGCCCGTCGAACCGAAGACGCCCGTCAAGACCGAACCGGAGAAGCCGCCCGAGAAGACGCCGGAGGAGATCGAGCGCGCGAAGCAATCCCGGTTGAAGTTCCTCGACCAGGACATCCCCGCGCTGATGAACGAGCTCAACATGCTCAAGCGCAAGCTCAAGGAAAACGAGGTGGGAGCCACGCCCGAGCAGAAGGAGAGGTTCGAGGAGTTCCGCAAGGAGATGGAACCCAAGCAGAAGCGGTACGACGACTACCTGAAGGAATACAAGCAGCTCACCGGCAAGGACTACGAGTAGCGCTCAGACCCGTAGTGGCGCTAGCCCCCCAGTCCCGACACGACCTTGATCACCTCGTGTTCGTCCTTCGACATCATCAGCGCGTCACGCGTCGACTCTTCCGACAGCAGTTCACCGATCGTCTTGTAGACCTCGAGGTAGAGCTTGTCGTCGTAGGGCGGTGCGACCACGCCGAAGAAGAGATGCACCGGCTGGCCGTCCACGGCGCCGAACTCCACGCCCGGCGTCGAGCGTGCGAAGCAGATCGTGAACTCCTTCGCCTGCATCGTCCGGACGTGCGGGATCGCGATGCCGCCGCCGATGCCGGTCGTCGCCTTCCGCTCGCGGTTCTCGAGATCGGTCCGCAGCTTCGTCGCGTTGCCGACCTTGCCGGAGGCGTCAAACAGCGCCAGGAGCTCGCCGAGCACACGCTCCTTGACGCTCCAGACGAACCGCTCGCGCGACCATCCTTCGGGAGCCTCCCCGGGCGTGGTGGTGTCGAGCTCGAGCTTCACCTGCCCGGGTTTCAGGTAGCGCGTAAGGCGGATCATCGACTCTATTAGTAACCGCCGGGACCCGCTTTCGCTCCCTCGATGATCTTCACGCTCGCCGAGGCACCGATGCGGCTCGCCCCCGCCTCGACCATCTTCAGCGCCGTCGGCAGGTCGCGGATGCCGCCTGACGCCTTCACGCCCATCCGCTCGCCCACGGTGCGGCGCATGAGCGCGATGTCCTCGACCGTCGCGCCGCCCGGCGCGTAGCCCGTCGACGTCTTGACGAAGTGCGCCCCTGCGCGCTTCGCCAGCAGGCACGCGCGGAGCTTCTCGTCGTCCGTGAGATAGGCCGTCTCGAGAATGACTTTGACGAGGGCGTTGTGCCCGGCCGCGCGCACGACGCCCTCGATGTCGCGGCCGACGAGCGCGTCCTCCTGCGACTTGAGCGCGCCGACGTTCAGCACCATGTCGACTTCGTTCGCCCCTTCGTCGCGCACGCACTTCGCCTCGAACGCCTTGACCTCGGGGAGCGTCGCGCCGAACGGGAAGCCGATGACGCTGCACACCTTCACGCGCGACTTCGCGAGCGCCCGCGCGGCGGCCGGAATCCACGACGGGTTCAGGCAGACGCTGGCGAAACCGTGTCGCGCCGCCTCTTCGCAGAGCTTCTCGACGTCGGACCTCGTCGCGTCGGGCTTCAGGAGGGTGTGGTCGATGAGCGACGCGAGCTCGCTGGCGCCGTCGCCGACTCCCGGCGCGGCACCGATGCGGTCAGGGCCCGCGGCGACAAGGTCGCCGATCGTGTCGGCGCGCCCCTGCCTTGAGACGGGCGTGTAGTCGGCCATAGGCGCGCAGCCGCGGGGTCGAACGGCTGCCGGCTTCTACTTCCTGAACTTTTCCAGCTCGGCCTTCACGCGCGCGAGAGCCGCCGCGCAGCGCTCCTCGTACGTCAGGTCCGGGCCGTTGTTGATGCCGGCGCCGGCGATCGCCTTCGCGTCAGCGTCCATCGACGTCTTTTTCTCGGAGTTCTTGGCGTTGGCCTCCTCGATCGCCTTCGAGTCCTGCTCGGCGATGCGGGCCGCCATCTCCTTCTCCTTCTCCTTCGACGCGGCATCGGCCTCCAGCATCTCCTTGATCGCCGCGTCGGGGTCGACGTGCTTCGCCTCGCGCTTCTCCTGGACCGGCGTCGCGGCGCCAAGCTGCCCGAGCTCCTGGTCGATCGCGTCGATCTCCTTCTGCACCGACTCCTTGCCTTGCTGCTTTTCCTTCTGGACCGACGAGAGACTCGCCATCCGCTCACTCTTCTCCTTCGACGCGGGCTTGCCCATCTCGGCCTGCATGTCCCTGTCGGTGTCGGCGATCTCCTGGTCGAGCTGCTTCAGCTCGGCTTCCTTGACGCCGCGCTGCGTCTTCAGGGCGTTGACCTGCTTGTCGCGGTCGCTCCCGGTATCGGCGGGAGGCGGGTCGGTCCGGTTCGATGAGCAGCCCGCCGCGACGAGGGTGAGAAGGAATGCAATGCGCTTCATACGGAATCCTCCTGAACGGCCAGAGTCTATGCCCGGACTTCCCACTTGTCCACAACAGCGACGACCACGGCCTGCACCGGGATGCGGCTCCCGAGCATCAGCCGCGCCCCGCCGCCTTCTTTCATGACGAGTACGGTGTCCCCTTCCCCCGCATCGACCCGATCGACCGCCAGCAGCGCCGTGCCCGAGAAGCCCCGGTCGAGCCCGATCGGGCGCACGACCAGGAGGCGGTGCCCTTCGAGCCCTTCGTCCTTCCGGGTCGCAACGACGTTGCCGGTGACCCTGGCGAGCATCATTCGACTCGCGCGGGCTTCACCCGCACTCCCTCATGACAGGTCATTTGAGGTCATCCACGATGCCCACGATAGCAGCGTCGCACGGAGTGAGATGTTCGAGATCTTTCTTGTAGGCCAGGAGCGCCTCCCGCGCGGTGACGTAGAAGACGGTCTCGCCGACGCCCGCCCCCACGGTGTCCACGGCGACAAGCGGCGCTCCGGCCGCGTTCCGCGCGTCGTCCACCGGCTGGACGACCAGCAGCTTCGCACCCTCGAAGTTCTCGAGCTTCTTCGTCGCCCAGACCGTGCCGATCACCGTGGCGAGATTCATCGTGCGTACCGCTTTTCGACGAGCGCGATCTTCTCCACGCGGCGCGCGTGGCGGCCGCCCTCGAACTCGAGCTCCAGCCACGACGCGCACATCTCCTTGGCGAGCGCGCGATCGAGCCGCGCGCCGAGCGTCAGCACGTTCGCGTCGTTGTGCTGGCGGCTGTTCTCGATGTCCGCCATCGAATCGCACTTCGCCGCACGGACGCCCGGAACCTTGTTCGCGACCATGCAGGAGCCGATGCCGGCTCCGTCGACGATGATCGCCCGCTCCGCCGAGCCGTCGGCGACAGCCTGGGCCGCCGCATGGGCGAAGTCCGGGTAGTCGACCGCCTCCCGCGAGCGCGTGCCGAAGTCGAGCACGAGGAACCCGAGCGCCTCGACGTGAGTCTTCAGCTGCTCCTTCATCTCGAACCCGCCATGGTCCGCCGCGACGGCGACGACGCGCTTCCCCTGCGTCAGCGACTGCCCGGGCCGCGCGATCTCGACCCGCACGCCGAGCTTCAGCGCGAGATCCTGCGCCGTCGGCGTCAGCAGGAACTCCGACTCGACGCGCAGCACGCCGCCGCGCGCGCGCCGGATGTCGGCCTCAGTAAGAAGAATCCGGTCCATCTCTCACGGTCTCACGGTCTCACGGTCTTACGGTCTTACGGTCCACGGTCTCACGGTCCACGGTCTACGTCTCCTTCTGGCGGGAAAGCAGCCGGTCTATCTTCCTCGTGCGTTCGCGGTAGTCGCGGTCGAGGTCCTCGATCTTCTGTACGTCGACGCGGTCGACGATCGCCATGATCACGGCGTCTACCGGCCGGTTCTGCGTCTTCGACGTCTGCCGCGCCGACGAGCCCTGCGCGACAAGGACGGGGTCGCCCACGCCCGCGTTCAGGCTGTCGACCGCCACGACGATGCCGCCCTGCGCCTTTCCGTCGAGATCGGTCTGCTGGACGATCAGCATCCGCGCGCCTTCGAGCCGCTCGTCCTTCACGGTCGCCCACACTTCACCGATGACTTTTCCGAGGATCATTCGACTCGTGCGGGCAGAGCCCGCCCTCGCTCATGACAGGTCATGCGGTCATTCCTGAAACGATTTCATGAACGGCCTTCGCCGCGGCCTCGACGTCGTCGTCCGTGTTGAAGAACCCGAAGCTGAAGCGCACCGTTCCCTGCGGGAAGGTGCCGAGGAACTTGTGCGTGCCGGGGGCGCAATGCATGCCGGGCCGGCAGGCGATGTCGTACCGCTGGTCGAGCATCGTGCCGACCTCGGCGGGCACCGCGTCGCGGATCGTGATCGAGACGGGGCCGAGCTGCCGGTCGGGGGCGCGGCCGCTCCAGATCGTGATGCGCTTGCTGCGCTTGATCGCCTCGATGAACGTCATCGCCAGCACGCGCTCGTGCATCCGGATCTTCTCGATGCCCGTATCCTCGATGAACTTCAGGCCGGCGGCCAGCCCCGCGTACCCGTGCGCGTTGGGCGTGCCGCCCTCGAGGCGGAACGGCATCTCCGTCGGCTGGAACTCGCTCTCGACCTGGTAGCCCGTGCCGCCTTCGCGCATCGGACGGATGTCGACTCCCTCGCGGACGTAGAGGGCGCCCGTCCCCATCGGCCCGAAGCAGGCCTTGTGGCCTGGAAACGCGACCACGTCCACCCCCATGGCGCGAACGTCGATCGGCGCAACGCCGGCCGTCTGCGAGGCGTCGAGCACGAGGAGCGCCCCCTGCTTGTGCGCGATCTTCGCGTATTCCTCCGCGGGGCAGACGACGCCCAGGACGTTCGAGCAGTGCGTGATCGCGATGAGCTTCGTCTTCTTCGTCATCGCGGCCGCGACGTCGGCCGGCGCGATCGTGCCGTCCTGCTGCGGCCTCACCTTCGTGAAGCTGATGAGTCCCGCCTTCTGCATGGCACTCAGCGGACGGTTGATCGAGTTGTGCTCGATCTCGCTCGTGACGACGTGATCGCCGGGGTTGAGGAGCCCCTTCAGCGCCATGTTCAGGCCATCGGTCGCGTTGAGCGTCAGCGCCACGCGCGAGGGCGACTCGGCGTTCAAGAGCCTGGCGACGCGCTCGCGGCACTCCTGCACCTTGTGCTCCGCCGCGACCGCCATCCGGTGGCCGCTGCGGCCGGGATTCGCCGCCGCCGTGCGCGCGAACTCGTCCATCTCGCGGTAGACGATCTCCGGTTTGGGCCACGTGGTCGCCGCGTTGTCGAGATAGCGCACGAAGGCCGATCATAGCAACGTCTCATTCACCATGACACCACTCCTGCTTCTCGCGCTTTTCCTCCAGGACGAGTCGATCTCCGACAAGGCGAAGCGGCTCGCCAGGGATCCCGTCACGAACCACGACGCGATTCTCCGTCTCGGTCCGCTCGCGATCCGCCCCCTCCTCGACGTGCGCAAGCCGGAGCTCGAGCCGGTCATCGACGAGCTCCGCTTCGGCGAGCGCGCCGATCTCGCGAAGTCGCTCCGCACGACGAAGGTCCCCTTCAAGGTCGCGCAATCGGGGGTGGGCACCGCGTTCAAGCTGCTCTTCAAGGACCGCGGCTTCCCGGTCTTCATCGATCCAACGATCGCCGACAAGATCGAAGACGTGAAGATCGATCTCGAGCGCGATGACGCGCCGCTGGGCGACCTCGCGCGCGCCATCGTCGCAAAGGCCGGCGTCGAGTACGGCTGGGCTCGCGGCCGGCTGGTCGTGACGACGCCGGACCGCCTCTGGGCGCTGGCGCACGTGAAGGCCGCGCCGCTTACGGACCTCCAGGTCAGGACGCTCCAGGCCGCGGCGACGCAGCTCGACGACGACTCGCCCGAGACGCGCGACCAGGCGGCGCGCGACCTTCTCGCCCTCGGCGAAGCGGCCATCCCCCATCTCGAGAAGCTGGTGGCCGATGCCAAGGCCGAACGGAAGGCGCAGCTCCACGCGCTCATCGCGAAGCTCACGCCCCGCCCGGCCGCTCCCGTCTACGGGGAGAAGCTCGCGATTGAAGGCCAGCCGGTCGAAGGTGACGACGCGAAGGCGGTCGAGGGGCTGAAGACCAGCATCACCTTCAAGCTCAACAACCTCACGCTCAAGACCGCCCTCACCCTGCTCGTCATGCAGGCCGGCCTCAAGCTCGACATGCAGGCCGGCGGCGCCAACGTCGTCAGCTACGAGGGCGAGGCCGAGACCCTCGTCGACATGCTCTACTGGCTCACCGTCCCGTATGGTCTCGACGCGTTCTGGAACGAAGGCAAGGTCGTGGTGGATACCCGGGCCAACGTCGCTGAGGCCCTGAGGAAGAAGTAGAATTCCTGCATGCTCCTGTTCCTCCTGAGCCTCCTGGCCCAGGATCCCGAGGAATCGCTCCGCGAGAAGGCGCTCCGCCTCTCGAAGGACCCCGTCGCCAACAAGGCCGAGCTCCTCAAGCTCGGCCCCGGCGCGATACGGCCGCTGGTCGACGTGCACAATCCGGACCTCGACGCCATCCTCCGCGAGCTCAAGTTCGCGGGCCAGGGCGAAGCCGTCCAGAAGATCAAGGAGACCCTCGAAACCAAGCGGCTGACGATGCGCGTGAAGAACATGAAGGTCGACCTCCTCGTGCGATTCCTCGGCGATACGGCGAAGGCGCCGATCTTCATCGACCCCGGGATGCACCCGTCGATCGAGTCGAAGGTCGCGAGCCTCGACCTGAACCATGCCACGCTGGCGGAATGGCTGGCCAGCGCCGCCGAGGCGTCGGGGCTCGAGTACGGCGTCGTCCGCGGCGCGGTCGTCTTCTCCACGCCCGAGCGGCTCTGGCCCTATCCCTCCGAGAAGCCACGGCTGCTCGACGAAGCCGCGGTCAAGGCGCTGAAGGAGCAGATCGAGCGGCTCAACGGCGACTCCGCCCCCGTGCGTGAGGCCGCATCCCGCGCGATCGTCGACGTCGGCGAAGCCGCCGTGCCCCATCTCGAAGCGGCGCTGCGCGGCCTGGCCGACGACCGCCGGGCGCGCGTCCGCGAGGTGCTGGATCGCATCCGTGCACGCACGGCGCCTTCCTTCTTCAGCGGCGGGCTCTCGCTCGAAAAGCAGGAGCTGACCGACTCCGTCAAGACGGTCCTCGCCGCGCTCCAGGCCAAGAAGGCAAGCCTCGACACGGAGCTGCTCCAGCTCGCCGGCGCGTTCAAAGTCATCCTCGCACAGGCCGACGTGCAGGGCGAGGTCGCGTCCAGCGCCGAGAAGCTGAAGATCTCCTGCGACCTGCGCGAACTGCGGGCGCTCGATGCCCTCTACTTTCTCGCCGTGACCCACGGCTACGACGCCTGCATCAAGGACGGCCGCGTCTGGATCGACACGCGCGAGAAGATCGAGAAGCTGCTCAAGGACAAGTAATGCTGCTGGCCGCGCTGGTCCTGGTCTGCCAGGACGGGATCGCCGAGACGGCGTGGCGGCTCGCCAAGGATCCAACCGCCAACCGCGACGCGATCCTGAAGCTCGGCCCGACCGCCATGCGGCCCCTGCTCGACGTCCGCACCGCGGAGCTTGAGCCGCTCCTCGGCGACCTCCGCCTGCTCGGCGCGGACGATGCGCTCGTGCGCGACCTGCGCCGCCCGGCCCTCGCCGGAAAGGCGGGCGGCGTCCCGGCCAAGGGGCTGCTCGCGTACTACGGCTTCGTCGATCGCGGGATTCCCGACGCGCTGGCGAATCAGATCGTCGACATCACCTTCGAAAGAGGCACGCGTGAATCGCATCTCCAGAAGATCTGCGCGAAGACCGGCCTGGAATACCGCGCCATCCGCGGCCGCATCGTGCTTTCCACCGCCGACCGGCTCTGGGCCTGGCCGGCGCCCGGCGCCGTCGATCCGAAGATCCTCCGCCAGGCGGCGCTCGACCTCGCGAGCGGCCCGGTCGAGGCGCGCGATGCGGCGGCCAAGACGCTGCTCTCGGCTGGCGAGGCGGCGCTCCGCTTCATCGAGAGCGACGATGCGGAGAGCACCGCGGTGATGGAGAAGATCCGCGCGCGCATCAAGCCTCCGGCGCTCATCGAAACGCTCGCCGTCGAGCGGCAGGAGCTCGACGACACCGGCAAGGCGCTGCTGAAGCTCCTACGCGAGTCGACGGCGCCGATCGACTTCAACGGCTACGAGCTCCGCGACGCGCTCGCGATCCTCTTCGAAAAGGCCGACGTGAAGTGGACTCTCGGCAAGGACGTCACGGCGCCCGTGCCGGCGGCCGAGGTTCGCGGGCTGTCGACGATCGACGCGCTCTGGTGGCTCACCGTGCCGTGGGGCAACGACGTCGCGATCGTCGATGGGAAGCTCGTCGTCGACACGCGGGCAAATGTGGCGAAGGCGCTGAAAAAATAGACCGCCGCAGCGCCCCCCAGATTCAAGGCGGGGGTCTGACTTCGTACATCGAACATCGAACTTCGTACATCCGTTCCGACGCGAATGCGTCGGGACGTCCTACTGCCCCTTCGCCGTCTTGGCCGGCAGGAGATCGGCGTAGCGTGCCGTCTTGATTTCCTTGGGCTTCACCTCGTCGCAGATGATTCCGCGAACGTCCGCGATGAGGCGATCGAGCACCGCGTCGACGTTGCTCTCGCCCTTGGCGCGGGTCATGACGCTGCCCCAGAGCAGGAGCATCTCGGTCGTGACGCGGCGCTTCTTGTTGTCCTTGGCCCACTCGCCCGACATCAGCATGCCGAGGTAGGCGATCTTCGGCTCGGTGAGCATGGTCTCCTGCGGCGTCATCCCATCGACGAGCTTCGCCTCGATCTTCTTCCAGCCCTCCGCGGGCCCGAAGCCGTGGTAGAACCGAACGACCCAGGTCAGGTAGAGGTCGAGGGTCTGCGTCGCCTGGTTGTTTTCATCGCCCGCGTAGACCGTGAGGTAGTAGGCGCGCGTCGGGATCGCCGACGGCCACTCCGCCGGCTCGGTCGGCACCGTCGCGCATCCGGCGCAGGCGATGACCCCCAGGAGCAGCGCAGATCGCATGGTCTTCATATACGACATTTTTCGAAAAATGGGTTCATGAACCGACATACCGGGCGTAGAGCGCCCGCGCGCGCACGAGGTCGTCCGTCCCCTTCACGATCGCCCGCCCGTCCGGGAAGAGCGTGACTTCCACATCCTCAATAATGAACTTCACCAGGTATTCATTCCTCGAGACGGCTCCAACCTTTAACAACTTCTGCTCAAGATCGGCCAAGTCCAGCGACGCCCCGGGAGGGGGGACGACCTGCACCGCGTTGCGGCCGCAGAGGGAGGTCGCCGCCCCCGCCGCCCGGCCCTCGAGGAAGTCGAACCGCTTCTGCCCGCACGTGGGGCAGGACGGATCGCGGGCGGCCTTGAAGGTCTGCTGCGAGTTCGACCAGACGTCGAGCGTCACCAGCCCGGGCGCCAGCGCGTCGCGGTGGCCGGTCAGGAGCTTGATCGCCTCCGCGGCCTGGAGCGAGGCGACGACGCCGACCGCCGGCCCGAGCACTCCCGCCGTGTCGCAGGTCGGCGAACTCCCCGGCGCCGGCATCTCGCCGATGACGCACCGGAAGCACGCCGTCTCCCCCGGCACGACCGCCAGGACCATTCCGTAGCTTCCGACGCATCCCGCGTAGACCCACGGCTTGCCGCGCTTGACGCATGCATCATTGAGAAGAAAACGGGTCTCGAAGTTATCGGTGCCGTCGAGAACGAGGTCGACATCCTGGATGAGCGACTCGACATTTCCCGGGTTCACGTCGACGACGCGCGGCTCGACCGTGATGGCGCTGTTGATCCGCGCGAGCTTCGCGGCGGCGGCCGCCGCCTTCGGCAGGTTCGCCTTCACGTCATCCTCGTCGAAGAGGACCTGCCGCTGGAGGTTGTCGAGTTCGACGAAGTCACGGTCGCAGATTCGGAGCCGTCCGACGCCGGCGCGGGCCAGGTGCTGCGCGACGTGGGTTCCGAGCGCGCCGCAGCCGACGAGGGCGACGTGCGACGCGGCGATGCGCTCCTGCCCGGCCGTCCCGACCGGAGCGAAGAGCCGCTGGCGCGAGTACCGGTCGCGCCCCGAGGGAGCGGAGCGAGTCGAGGGGTCGCCCGTCACGCCCCCACCGCCCGATGAACGCCAAAGCCAACGCCGGCCAGGAGGAGTCCGATCAGGAGGTACCCGCCCGCCACGCGCCACCACGGCGCGCCGGCCTGCACGTAGTCGGCCAGGTGCGTGTCGTAGAGCTTTCCGTGGAGGATGTCGATGCCGAGCGCGTCGCCCGCCACGACGGCGTACGGATTGACGTCAACGAGCATCTGCGCGCGCGCGATCTTGCCGTCGAGCGGGGCGGCGTCGATCGCCGGGGCCGCGACAAAAACGGAGCAGAGCAGGAGGGCGACCACGACGCCGACCGACGCCTGCGCCGCGGCCGGGCGGGCGCGGCAGCCGACGAGCATCAGGAACGCGCCGGCGACGAACCCCGTGAAGCCGAGCGCAAAGCCGGCCGCCTTCAGGGCCGACGCGAACGGAGCGCCCGAGAACGTCCAGAGCAGGAACAGGTTCACGAGAAGCGTGCCGAGCGCCAGTCCGGCGTCGCGAAGAGCCAGCCGCGGCTCCTTCCGCTCCAGCCGCCACGCCGCGACGGCCGGCACCATCAGCGCGATGAGCGCCGGCAGCAGGCAGGCCCACATCTGGAACATGGTTCGTTCAACGTACCGCGGCCGGTGATGGAACGCCACCCCTGAACAATGCCCCGGAGCGAACCGCTCCGGGGCATGGATGTACGATGTTCGATGTTCCATGTACGAGGTGAATTTTCCCTCAGAACTTGATCCCCAGCAGCTTGTCGAGCGCGAGCAGGAAGACCTTCGCGTTCGCCATCGTCGCGTACGGGAAGGTCCAGACGCCGCTGCGCCCGATGCCGAGGAACCCCTCGCGCGCATCCTTGCGGCGCAGCGTGAAGACTCCCTGGGCGATGTCGATCGCGCCGAAGTTCGACTGCTCGAGGCGCTCGATCTCCCGCCCCTTGCACAGCTCGAGAAAGCCGTCGCCGACGCGGATGTAGTCGCTTCCGCCCAGGTTGAACTGGATCGCTCCCGACTTCTCGAGCTCGACTTGGGCGCGCTCCAGCAGGTGCATGCTCCATCCGATCTCGGCCGACGACGCCAGGTGGAACGGGCTCTCGACGCCGGGAGTCCCGTCCTGGCTGTTGTACGAGCCTGAGAAGCGGTGGACGGCCCGCCCCGCGCGATCGCTCCACGTGAACGAGTAGTTCGTGCCCGTGTAGACGCCGTTGGTGTAGTGCCGGGTCTGCGACGTGCGCAGGTCCGTCGCGCGCTCGAAGAGGAAAACCGTCTCCTTGACGTTGGTCCGATCGCCCGTGCAGCGGAAGACGGCGACGCCGTTGCGCGCGACGTAGCTGCACGTGTGGCGGAAGCCGGTGGCGTACCACGCGATGAGCCCGGAAATGGCCCCGCCGAGCACCCCGACGATCGCGATTGTCCCCGTCTCGCCCCCCGCCATGTGCACGATCACGGCCGCGACGAGCCCGACGCTGAACGCCGCTGATCCCGCGATGGCCGCGCGCAGGCCGGACGGCTTCGGCTGCCTGCCCTGCTTGAGCGACGTCGTCGCGGTGAAGATCTCGCCGATCTCCGCCGGCGGGTCGACGAAGAAGTCCATGTCGCCGCGCAGGTCGACACGCGCGTGGTCCATGACGTCGTCGGCAGGCGTCCACGACATGAAGGGGATCTTATCAAGCCCGAACGACCCACATCTGGATCGTCGGCGAGACCGCCATCGCCGTGAACGCCAGCAGCATGACCACCACGGCCGGCGCCAGGAGGATGGCGCAGGCCGGCATCGCCGCCACCAGCACCGGGGCGAAGATCACCGCGATCATGCTCAGCGCCCCGCCAACGTAAAGCCCGATCTTCAGCCACTTGCCGGCGTACGACATCTCGAAAAGATGGCAGAGGATGAAGTAGATCACCGGCATGAGGAACGAATGCGGATGGACGATGTCGTAGAGCTCGCGCTTCGACTTCTGCTGCACCATCACCTTCTCGCCGACGGGCTCCCCCATCTCGCGCACTTTCTCGTCGCCGAGGTAGTTCAGCTTTGCGCCCCGGGTCGAGTATCCGGTCCGCTCCGCGTAGACCGCGAACGCGACGAACGCCATCGCGAGCACGAGCGTCAGCGTGAAGCAGGTCAGCGCGACCTTCGTCGTCACCGGCAGCTTCGACAGGTGATAGTGGGGAATCGCGAGATAAGGGGGCATCGCTACTCCTTCCGTTCCTTGAACCGCGCGGCCCATCCCGGCGTGGAGCCCTGCGCAACCTCGTGATCCGAGGGGATCCAGAGCGCCTCCGCCTTCCGCCGGGCGGCGAAGGCCTTTCCCTTCTCGACCCCCATCACGAACAGCGGCTTCGAGAGGAACTCGGTCTCCGTCCCGCTCCCCGCGATCACCGAGACGGAGGCCAGGCCGGCGACAGGCCGGCCCGTGCGAGGGTCGAGGATGTGGCAGATCTTCTCGCCGTCGATCTCGACGAACCGCTCGTAGCTTCCCGACGTCGAGAGCGATTCGTTCTTGAGCGTGACCGTCCCGAGGATGCGCTCGCCGTTGAACGGATCGCGGATCCCGACGACCCAGCCCGCGGTGCCCGCCGGCGCCCCGAGCGCGTGGATCGTGCTGCCAAAGTCGACGATCGCCGACGTGACTCCCGCCTTCTTCAGCTCCGCAACGGCGAGGTCGACCGCCCAGCCCTTCCCCAGTCCGCCCGGATCGAGCAGGACGCCTTTGGCGAGCACGACCTTCTCACCGTCGATGCGAACCTTGCCGAAGCCGGTCTTCTCCAGGGCCTGCCGGAGCTCCTCGTCGGTCGGCTTCTTCGGCGTGCCCCCGCGGAATCCCCAGAGCCTCATGAGGGCGCCGACCGTCACGTCGAAGGTGCCGTCGGAGGCCGTGTGGAACTCGCCCGCGGCTTTCAGGAACGCGAGAAGTGCCGGGGAGACCGTGGCCTCGCCGGCGGCGTTCAGCTTCGACAGCTCGCTCTTCTCGTCGTAGTCGCTCAACAAGGTCTCGGCCGACTTGATCGCATCGAAGGCCTTGCCGATCGCGGCGCGCACGGAGGCCTCGTCGGTTCCATACGCCGTGATCGTGCAGAACGCGGCCATGAGGAGCCGCTTCTCGCTCAGCCGCTTCGGCTCCTGGTCGAGCGCCGTCCGCCCCACGGTCTCGAGCGTCACGAGCACGCGCCGCACGCCGCGGCAGATCGAGTCGACGGAGATCGTCGCGCCGCTGATGTTGGTGATGTCGTCGTTGCGCTTGACGGCGTCGTCGGTCCCCATCCCCTTGAACTGGTTCAGGAAGCGCCGCCCCTTCACCGCGTCGCCGTGGCTCTCGCGGTAGATCATGACGGACGTGTCGATGACCTCGAACTTCGGCGAGACGCCGACGATGAAGGTGATCGGCTGGAACTTTCCCTTCTCCTCGGTGATGAGCGCGTAGCCGATGACGTCGGCGCCCTTGCGCCCGATGTGGACCGTGAACGACTCCGCGATGTTCCGGTGCTTGAGTTTCGCCGCGATCGCGTCGATCTGCGCCGAGGTCAGCTTCACGTCGAGCGTGATGATCCGGTCGGCGCCGGGAAGCGCGATCTTCAGCGCCTCGTCGTTCGTCAGGTAGACCTGCTCCTGCGCCGCGGGAAGCAGGCACGCCAGCGCCAGGGCCCATCTCATCGGAGCATCTCCTCGAGCCGTGCCAGGAAGGCGCGCTCGGCCCGCCCGTCCGACTCGCGCCGCTGCCAGCGCAGCGCCCCCGTGCCGCCCGGCGCCCGCTCTTCCACGACCGCGCGGACCCCGACGCGCGAGCCCGAGACGGTCACCGTCAGCCGGTAGCGCCGAACGTAGCTGCCTTCGAGCAGCGTTCCCTGCGCCCGGTCGGGAGAGAGAGCCTCGATCCAGCCGGTCCGGAGGACGCCCGCCTCCTCGTCGGCAGGGCCGGGCAGCGAAGCGCGCGCCGCCTCGCGAACCCGCTCCGGCACGGCGGCGAACTCCCGCTCCATCGCGGGAGCCGGAGCGGCGCACGCCGCAATCGAGATCAAGCTAGAAGTAAGTAGCGATCGATGCCATGAACGCATTGTTCCGGGCCCTCGGGGTGTCGCCGTGCTCGAAGTTGAAGAAGTAGTCGAACTTGATGACCGTGTCTTCAATCGGCCGGAAGTTCAGGCCGAAGGTCAGCCGGTTGCGGTCGAAGCCCGAGAGCTTCGTGTCGTCCCACCGGCCGACCAGCGTGAAGGTCGCTTCGTCGGAAAGGCCAAGGCCGCTCCGGATGAAGTCGAACATGAAATGGTAGTTCGTCTGGAAGTAGCAACCGCGCAGGTCGTTCGGCACGCCCGAGGCGATCGCGAACGAGTTGCGGTCGATGTCGGCATACGCGCCTTCGAAGAGAAACTCGAACGGGCTGAAGAGCCGCAGCCCGGTGAATCGGCTCAGGGCCGTTCCCTGCAACGTGACGTCGAGCGCGCCGATCCTCAGGAGGTTGTCGTTCGCCTGGTCGTAATAGCCGACGTACGCCGACGTGCCGATCTCCAGCCCCAGGAACGGGCTGAGCGTCACGCGGCCGACCCCGGCCAGCGTCTCGTTGTGGTCGTCATAGGCCTTGCCCGAGATCCCACCCACCGACGGCCGGGCGTCGCGCAGGCCGTTGGTGGTCTTGATCAACGTCGTGCCGGCGTTGCTCAGCCCCTGGAATCCCTCGACCGCGTAGATCTCGTAGTCGATCTGGAATTCCGAATCCGGGCTCGTCAGGCGGCCGAAGAAACCGAAGCCCGCGTCGCGAAGGGTCGACGGGATGATCCACTGGTCGACGAGCGGCCGGTCGGTGAGATCCTGCGCGGGGGAATCGTGGACGAGATTCAGCTTGCCGAGCGGCTCCAGCAGGATGCCGGCGCGGAAGTTGACGGCGTCCGTCAGGACCAGGTCCATGAACGCGAATTCGACTTCGACCTTGCCGCCGGCGGAGGCGCCGCCATCCTCGATCTCGATCTCGGTCGCGAACTTGACGTTCTTGGAGACGTCGGCGTAGATGAACGGGATCAGCCGGTGCGGGCGGAACGTGGGATTGACGTTCTGGGCGTCGATGTACTCGAAGTCCATGTAGCCGCCGAGGTAGGTCGACCGGCCGAAGCGCTTGAGGAAGGGCTTGGTGTAGATGCCCTCCTTGCCCTGCTCATCGAGTTTTCGCGCCTTGTCCGGCAGGCTGCCGGGCTCGCCGGAGTCCTGGAGCCGCCGCTCCAGCTCCTCGACCTGCTTCTTGAGCCTGTCGAATTCCTCCTGCGTCTGGGCCCACGCGACTCCGGTGCACGACAGCACGGCCACAACGGTGATGACGATGCGCATCGCATCTCTCCTACGAGGTAGAATCAGCAAGTCGGGCGGGGACCATCCCCGTCCGTCCGTGGGGCTGCCGGTGAGTCCGCCAAGATTCCGCCGGCGGCCCCTTCGTTTCCATCATCATTGATACTGAGTCTCAGTCGCATCACACGGTCGGCCGTTCACACCCGGAACCGCTCCTCCGGCTTGGAAGCACACTTGCAGGAGTCGCCACATCCGCCCTTCCACGACTTCATCAGCCGCCAGCCGAGGAACGCGAGCGCTCCCGCAACCGCCGTTCCCACCACGATCCACTCAATCACAAACGGCTTCCGATCTGGTACGCCGCCACGGCCCCGACCCACGCCAGCGCCGTCATGTAGACGAACGCGAATCCCGCCCACTTCCACCCCGCCTCCTTCGCGATCACCGTGATCGTCGACATGCACTGCAGGCAGAACGCGAAGAAGATCATGATCGCCGCCGCCACCGCCGGCGTGTAGACCGGCTTCCCGTCCGGCCACGACGCCGCCGCCAGCTTCGCCCGCAGCGCCGTCTCGTCCTCCTCGTCCGACGCGTAAAGGATGCCGAGCGTCGAGACGAGCACTTCCCGCGCCGGGAACGCGGCCAGCACCGCGATCGTGATCTTCCAGTCGAAGCCGCACGGCGCGAAGACCGGCTGCGCGCCCTTCCCCATCCGCCCCAGCAGGCTCTGGTTGAGATAGGCGCTGTCGACCTCGCGCTCCACCGCCTTCTCCTCCGTCACGCCGCGCGCCGCCAGCTCCGCCGTCACCCGCTCCCTCACCTCCGGCGGCCTGGGGAAGTACATCAGCGCCCAGATGACGATCGAGAACGCGAAGATCACCGTCCCCGCGCGCGCGGTGAACTCCCACCCGCTCCGCCACATCCGCAGAAACACGCCCTTCGCCCGCGGCCTCCGGTAGGGCGGCATCTCCAGCAGGAACGGCAGAGGCTTCGACTTCAGCAGGAAGCGGTTGATCACGAACGCGATCGGAATCGCCACCGCCAGCCCCAGCACGTGCATCCCGAACAGCGCCGCCCCCGCCGCCAGCGCTCCGTAGTTCGGCTCGACGAACGCCCCGATCATCAGCACGTAGACCGGCAGCCGCGCCGAACAGCTCATCAGCGGCGAGACCAGGATCGTCGAGATTCGCGCTTTCGGGTCGTCGATCGTCCGCGTCGCCAGGATCGCCGGCACCGCGCAGGCGAAGCTCGACAGCATCGGCACGAAGCACTTTCCGTTCAGCCCCGTCCAGGCGAAGACCTTGTCCATCAGGAACGCCGCCCGCGCCATGTAGCCCGAATCCTCGAGGACGGCCACGAAGAAAAAGAGGATCAGGATCTGCGGCAGGAAGATGATCACGCTCCCGACGCCGCCGATGATGCCGTTCGAGACGAGGCTCTGCAGCATCGGCTTCGAGGCGAGCTTCGCCCCCGCGGCCGAGGCGAGCCACTTGAAGAGCGCCTCGATCCCGTCCATCGCGGGCTGCGCGATCCAGTAGATCGACGAGAAGACGACGAACATCAGCGCCGCGAAGATGAGCAGGCCCCAGACGCGGTGCGTCAGGACCGCATCGGCGCGATAGCCGCGCTTCGGCCCGGCCTTCGTGGAGATGCCGTCGATCAGCCGGTCGATGTGCGCGTAGCGCGTCGACGCCTCGATGCTGAGCGGGTCGAGCCCTGCCGCGCGCAGCGCCTCGTGCGCCTGCGACTGCGACGCCCCCATGCCGCGGGCCGCCACCAGCGGCGAGTCGACGTCGAAGAGCAGGCGAAGCGACTCGCCGTTGCCGCCGAGCGTCCGCGCGGCGGAAAGCACCGCCGCGGGCCACGCGACCGGCGGGAATTTTCCGGGCGAGTCGAGCGCCGTGGCGACCGCCGCCTTGAGCTCATCGAGTCCGAGGCCGCGCGCCGCAACCGTCGCCACGCACGGCACTCCGAGCCGCTCCGAGAGCCGCCGGGCGTCGATGCGGATCCCCATGGCCTCCGCCTCGTCGGTCATGTTGAGGGCGACGACGAGGGGCACGCCGACCTCCGCGATCTGCGAGACGAGGAAGAGGTTGCGGCGCAGGTTCGTCGCGTCGACGACGCAGATCACCACGTCGGGCTTCGGCGTCCCCTCGATGTGGCCGGTGAGCGCGTCGAGCACGACCTCCTCGTCGGGGCTCGCCGCCGCGAGGCTGTAGGTGCCGGGGAGATCGACGACCGTCGCCTCGCGTTCGCCGAAGCGGCAGCGGCCGGTCTTCCGCTGCACCGTGATGCCGGGGTAGTTGCCGACCTGCTGGCCGGCGCCGGTCAGTCCGTTGAAGAGGGTGCTCTTGCCGGTGTTCGGGTTGCCCGCCACGGCGACGGTCAGGGTCAGGGTCGTCGTCGTCATGCGCTCTCCTTGACGTCGAGGCACGCCGCCTCGGAGAGCCTGATGGAGATCCGCCAGCCGTCGAGCTCGACGGTGATCGGATCGCCGAACGGCGCGACCTGGACGATGCGCACGCGCGCGCCCGGGAGGAAGCCCATCGCCATCAGGCGCTGGGCGAGCACGCCGCGGGCGGTGACGGCGGTCAGCTCCGCGTCGCGGAGCGGTTCGAGATCGCGAAGGGTCATCGTTTGCGCCCCCGGCCGCACGACGCGCAGTAGCCGAAGATCTTGTGGCTGTGGTAGACGGGGGTGAAGCCGTGCCTCTTGACGATGACGTCCTGCAGCGCCTCGATCTTCTCCTCGGAGAACTCGATCACGTCGCCGCACGAGATGCAGTAGAGGTGGTCGTGGTGGGCGCGGCCCATCATGGGCTCGTAGAGGCGCCTGCCCTGGTCGAAGTCGTGCGCGTCGAAAAGGCCGCACTCGCGCATGAGGGCGAGGGTGCGATAGACCGTTGCCTTGGGGACGGGCGTTCCGGCCTTGCGGAGGACGTCGATGAGGTCGTCGGCGGCCATGTGGGTCTTGGCGCGCAGGAGCACCTCGACGACGAGGCGGCGGGGCTTCGTGAGCTTCTGGCCGCGCTGGCGCAGGAACGCCTCGAAGGCGCCGAGTGCTTCGGGCGCCGCCTGTCCCAGGAGCCGTCCATGGTGGGTCATCGCGTATTGAGACTGAGTCTCAATCTCAACCGTTCAGCCTACGGTGGGGCCGCCGGGATGTCAAGTGCCTCAACTGAAACACGAGCTGCACAACGGAGCCACGACGCGCCCCGCGGTCCGGGAGGCACCTTCCTGCAGGAACGAAGATACGGCCGGCGGCCAGCGCCGTGGTTCCACCCGCGTTTCCGCTGAGGCTTACTTCTGCTCGCGCTTCTTCGCGAAGCAGTCGTCGCAGAAGACCGGCTTGTCCGTCCTCGGCTTGAACGGCACCTGGCACTCCTTGCCGCATTCCGAGCAGACGACCGCCGTGAACTCCCGCTCGCCCGCGGGCGCGAACCGCGCCTTCTTCGCCTCGCGGCACGGCTTGCAACGCTTGGGCGCGTTGCGGAATCCCAGCTTCGCGTGGAGTTCCTGCTCCACCGCGTCGTAGATGAATTCCTTGCCGCAGTCCGAGCACGTCAGCTTCTGATCCGTGTAGCTCATGCCTTCACCCCGTGGTAGATCATCCATCCTCCCACGCCGACCAGCACCACCGCAAGCACCAGACGCAGGACTCCCGGCTTCAACCGCTCCGCCGCCCGCGCCCCCAGCTGCGCCCCCAGGAACGCCCCCAGCCCCGCCCAAAGCAGAACCCGGGGATCGACCAGCGGCGGCCTCTCCACGGCATACTGCGCCGCCCCGCCCGCCGACGTCAACAGCAGCGCGAAGGCCGACGTCGCCACCGCGATGTGCAGCGGCACGCCGAAGAGGAGCACCAGCAGCGGCACATGGATGAACCCGCCTCCGACGCCGAAGAGCGAGCTCGCGAATCCGATCACCACGCTCAGCAGCGCCGCGACGACGATGTTGATCCCGTACTCGTGCGCCTCCCCCTTCGCATCGACGATCCGCCGCTTCATCCCCGAACGAAACCACGCCAGCCCGGGCCGGTTCTCCGATCGCACGCTCACCAGCAGCAGCGCCGCGAGCGCCGTCACGGCGCCGAACGCGACCGAGAACGGCGCCGCCGCGATCCGCGTCGCCACGAATTTTCCCAGCACGGTCCCCGGCAGCGTCGCGAGGCCCAGCACGAGCCCGACCGCCCAATCGACCCGCTTCTGCCGCGCGTAGCCGATCGTCCCCGACGAGGCGTTCGCGACCACGACGCCCAGCGACGTCCCGACCGCCAGCGGATGGTCGAACCCCAGCCGGCTGATGAAGAAGGGAACGAGGAAGAACCCGCCGCCCACGCCCACCAGCGACCCCATCAGGCCAACGGCGAAACCGACGGCGGCGAGCGTTGCGGGGTGCGACCACATGCGGGTCGCACGATGTTACTTGGCCGGGACAACAACGTCGAGTTTGGGATCCCCGCCATCGTCGATTCCGTTCGGCCCCACCGAGTAGGTGACGCTCCCGCGCTTCAGATACGCTTTCCCGGTGAACGGATCGAGCGGCGCCCCGAGCATCGCCTCCGTCGTCGCGATGCGATCGGCCACATTGTCGAACGCCGGCAGCAGCATCCGCGACCCGTCCGCCCGCCAGTCGCCCGTCGTCACGCGCGCCAGGAGCGCCTTCCATGCCTCGCGCGTCTCGTGCCACGGCCGCGGGAAGAGCGCCGACGCCTCCCGCATCGACTCGATGTAGTGCTCCGCCATCGCGACGATCTCGGGCGATGCCTCCCGTCCCGCGGCAACCTGCTGCATCCCCCAGTCGATGCCCGCCGCGAGCTCCATCATCATCACCTGCTTCAGGATCGGCCGCAGCGTCGCCGGGTCGCCCTGGCCCGCGTGCTGGAGCACGACGTTGCGCACGAGCTGCGAGATCAGGATCGGCTCGCCCGCCAGGGAGTCGCCGAGCCTCTGCATCGCGAGCTTCGACGCCGCGGAATCGTCGCCGCGACGCGCCAGGAGGAACGCGTCCGACTCGAGCAGCTTCATCCCCTGCATCACCTTCGAGATGTGCGCGAGCTCCGCGTCGAAGAGCTTTTCGTACGCGACCGGGTAGGCGCACTTCTCGTACGCTCCCGCCGCTTTCATCGCCTCGATCGCCTCGCGGTTGCGCGCCACGAGCGCCTCGAGCAGCGCGACCTGGTCCGGCGTCGGCGTCCCTGCCTGCATCGCCGCGACGGCCGCCGTCTCCGCCTCGCTCAGCGCCGACATGACCTCGAACGCCTTGAGATAGGCGAACGCTCCGTTCTGCTCCGGCGGCACGTCGGCGGGCTTCGACAGCGCGAGCAGCTCCTTCACGAGCTTCGCGACCGCCTCGCGATCGCCGCGACGGAATGCCTCCAGCAGGCGGTCGAACATGGCATCGATGGGGTCGCGCGGCGGCGGCGCCGGCTTCTCGACCGGCGGCGCGGGCGGCGCCGGCGTCTCGGTCCTGGGCGGCGGAAGCGCGGTTGCCGACGGCGGCTGGGTCGGCGCCATCGGCCGCTTCACCTCCGGCGCGGGACGCCTCGCCATCGCGAACGCGGCCACGAAGAGCAGCGCCGCGACGATCGCCAGGACGGTCTTCATACCAACCAGACCCCGCGGCCCACGACTCTGTCTATCCGCGCTTCGGTATCCGCATCGTTGCATGGACCGTGCGAAGGCAAAGCTCGTACACCACGTCCAGCCCCGCGTCAACCGCGCGCTTCACGGCCTCGCGATTCCCCGTGTCGAGCTGCATCCAGATGCTCTTCGCCTTCGCCGCGATGGCGTCCTCCACCACGTCCGGCATGTGCTCCGGCTGGCGGAAGACGTCGACAATGTCCACGGGGTCGGGGATCGACTTCACGTCGGGGTAGCACTTCTTCCCGAGGACCGCCTCCTGGCCGGGATTCACGGGAATCACGTCGTACCCCGCGTTGATGAGATACTCGGCGACCTTGTAGCTGTCGCGGTCGGGCCTCGGCGACGCGCCGACGACCGCGATGCGCTTCGCCGTCTCCAGCAGCTTGCGCAGCTCACCGATATCGCGCGTGATTTCCACTCGACGTCTCTTCTTTCTTCCCTCTTTCCCTCTTTCCCTCTTTCCCTCTTTCCCTATTTCTCTTTCTTCTTCTCCGCCGCCTTCTTCTTCCATTCCCCCCGCATCGTCTTCCACTTCTCCTTCACCGCCGCCAGTTCCTTCTGGAAGGCCGCCACGTCGGCGTCCGACACCGTCGTCTTCTCCCACGCGAGCGTCGCTTTCGCCGGCATCGCCTCCATCTTTTTCTTCGCCTCTTCCTTGCCGGCCATCGCGTCGAGGATCAGCTTCTCGTCGATCACGAGCGAAGCCTTGCGCCCGCTCGTCTCGAAGCCCTTTGCCGGCTTGACGTCGCCGGGCACCGTCACCGAGAGCGTGAACTTGAAGCCCTCGAGCATCTTCTTGATCATCTCCTCCGCCATCTTCTTCGCCTCGTCGCTCTCGCCTTCGGGCTCCTTCGCGGTCTTGGCGAGCTCGTCCCTCATGCCGTTGGTGACCACGAGCTCTGTCGAGCCCTTCTTGTGCTCGAAGCCGAGCATCAGCTTGCGCTCCGCCGCCTTCGGCATCGGCGGCTCCATGCCGCCCCCGCCGCCCTCCTCTTCCCCGCCACCCGGCTGCTTCTTCTCCCACCACTTCACCTTGTTGATGTCGTCGAAGTAGCCGGCCAGGGTGACCCAGACCATGTCACCCTTCTCCTCCTTCTTCACCTCCGCCCACGCGACGATCCCCTCCATGTCCTTCTCCAGGTCCTCGGGATCGGGGGTCTCCAGGTCGCCCATCCCCTCGGTGGCCTTGTCCTTCGCCAGGCCGATGATCAGCATGAGCTTGCCCGAGCCGTCGGGCATCAACACCGTCGCCTCTTCGAACTGCAGACAGCCCGAGAGCCCCCAGAAGAGCGCGATGACGGCAGCGAAGCGAACGGCGTGAGTCATGGTTTTTTCTCCGAAGTGTGCGTACAGCCTAACACATGGGAGGTATGAAGCCAGAGTGCGCCTTCATCCCGCGATCATGTAGTTTGAATAGTTCCTGTCGTCGGTCACGTCACGATCGATCTCGAGCCACGGCGGCAGCGTGATCTTCGTCGCCTCGTCATCGAGCTCGACCTCGAGCAGGATGAGCCCGGGGCGCGGCTCGATGAACCGGTCGAGCTCGAGGTAGAGCCCGTTCCACAGGAAGCAGGTCCGCTTCTTGCGGACCGTCTTGCGCATCGGGTCGCGCTGCGAGAGGAGGCCGACGTACTCGCGCCCGCTCAGCGACCGCTCGATCTCGACGCGCTGCCCCGACTTTTGGGGCCGCTTGATCGTGTGCGTGTACGTGTACGACCCGCGCTGGCCGCGGCGGCGCACGCGCGCCTCCGAACCGTCACCCGTCATCAGGTAGCTCTGCTCGATCTCGACTTCCTCGTGCTTCACCGGCAGCACGTCGGGAGCGGCCTTCACGAGGTATTTCCGCTCGACCTCGACCGGCTCCGGAATCCCCGTGACGCGGCAGACCGCCTGCAGGACGCGCTTCATCTTGTCGGCGAAGTCGTTGGCGTTGTCGATGATCCGCAGGTGCGGATGGCCGAGCCACACCTCGCGCAGCTTGTGGTCGAGCATGCGGGCGCGCTCCGGCGACTCCGACCGCGCGGCGTTGTTCGCCGTCGTGTAGAACTGCTCCGCCCCGTCCGCTGCCGTCACGAGATGGAGGACGGCGTCGTACCGGCGGTCGCGCAGCGCCACGGTGGTCCATCCCTGCTCGTCCATGAGCGCCTGCCAGGACGGCGCGGGCAGGTAGGCGCAGACGTCCATCGTCCCGCGGTCGCAGATGACGACGGACGGCGCACCGGTCGACTTCGCGATGGCGAGAAACGCGTCCTCGAGCGCGATCTGCATCTGGATGAGGCTCGACTCGATCGCGACAACGTGCTCCGCCGTCGCGTTGGCGAACGTCACGCCGCCGGTGATTAGCATCGTCGCCGCCTCGGGGACCATGAAGACGCGGAAGCCGAGAGAGGTCAGCCGTTCGTGGATTTTCGCAAGCGCGGTCGTCTTGCCGCCGCACGGCCCGCCGGTGAGGACGATTCGGTGGATTGACATGACACGGAGGATACACGCGGAGCACGGCCGAGGCACAGAAAACCAGGGCGAGCCATGGGTCGGCCCGGAGGGTCCGCTCCTCTGTGTATCGGCATGTCTCTCCAGTGTCTCTTCCGTGTTCGTGATTCGCGCCTCCGCCCTGCTCATGCGTGTCTCTTCCGTGTTCTATACTCTCCCCGTGACCCTCGGCGCCGACACCCTCTTCGCGGGCCGCTACGCGATCCTCGGCAAGCTCGGTTCCGGCGGCTTCGGCACGGTCTACCGCGCCTACGACCAGCACCTCCGCATCGAGGTCGCGCTCAAGGTCACCAACGCAACGGTCACCGATCCTGCCCTCCTCCAGCGCTTCGAACGCGAGGCCCGCGTCATCGCGAAGCTCAACCACGAGAACATCACGAAAATCTTCGACTTCGGCGTCCACGAGGGGACGCCCTTCTACGCGATGGAGTTCATTCCCGGCGACAGCCTCCAGCGCGTGCTCGAAGTGAGCCGCGTCCTCGCCCCGCGCGCCGCGGCCCGCATCGTCCGCGACGTCGCCCTCGCGCTCCACCACGCCCACCTCGCCGGCATCACCCACCGCGACGTGAAACCTCAGAACATCATCGTCCAGCCCAGGCAATCGGAGACGAAAGGCGGTGGCGATTCCATCTCCTCCTCGCGCGGCGTCCTTTCCGACTACCGCGTCGTCCTCACCGATTTCGGACTCGCGAAGGACGCGGGTGCGCAGACGAAACTCTCCGTCACCGGCGAAGTGATGGGCACGCCGCACTTCATGCCTCCCGAGCAGGCGATGGGCGAGTCGGCGCAGATCGGGCCGCCCGCCGACGTCTACTCGCTGGGCGTGACGCTCTATGTCCTCCTCAGCGGTGCCTACCCCTTCGAAGGGAACTCCTTCCCTGAAATCCTCGCGAACATCATGACGAGGGAGCCCCGGTCGCTTCACGCGATGGCGCCGCGGGTGCCCACCGACCTCTGCGCGATCGTGCAGAAGGCGACGGAGCGCGAGATCGCCCATCGCTACTCCAGTGCGCTCGCCCTCGCCCAGGACTGCGAGAATTTCCTGAAGGGCGAGCCGATCTCCGCAAAGCCGCCGCCGCTTCACGTGAAGGCGCGGCGCCTCGTGCGCAGGCACGTCGCACTCTTCGCGTCGGTCGCCTCGGCCGTGATCGTCGCCGCGGTGGCGCTCGGCGTCTTCGCCGTTTACCTCCCCTGGCGGGCCGCGCAACTCCTGCGGCAGGCGCACGGAGAATTCGTCGCCGTGTTCGAAGACGAGAAAGCGCGCATCGAAGGCGAAGCCGCCGACGCGCTCCGCCAGGCGCGCGCGTCGTACGCGGCCGGCGAGTTCGAGCGGGCCGCGACGGAGGCCGACCGCCTGGTCTCACGCTTCGGACCCTACGCGCGCCGCGAGACCTTCCCGCGGGGCTTCCTCGCCCAGGGTTGGCACGCCGACTTCGAGCAGCGTCTTCCGTTTCGGATCCCGGTCGTCGAGGCGGAGCTCATCGTCGCCGACGCCTACGAACGTCGCCACCTGGTCTCCGAAGCGACGCGCTTCCACTTGAAGGCCCATTTCGAACCGGCCCAGCCGGGCGACCCGGACGCGACCTTCGAGCTCGCGTACTTTTTCCTCCGGAACCGGAAGTTCGACGAGGCCGCCCGGTTCTTCCGCAAGGCGACTCGCTCACCCGCTTGGTCGAGCTACGGCCTCGGCTTCGCGCTCGCCGGCGCCGGACGGTTCGACGACGCGGCACGAGTCTTCGAGAAGGTCGCCCCGCCCGCCGATTTTCCGCTGCGCCGCGAGTTCGTCGAAGGCGACCTGGTCCCTCTCTACAGCCTGCCGCCGACAGCCGACGTCGTCGCCGAAGCGCTCCACCTGTGCGACCTGTTCGGGGGACGGAAGCTCCTGGCCGACGACGCGAACCCCGGCCCCCTCGCGGCGACGGACCTCGACGCCGACGGAAAGCAGGAGCTGCTCATCGGCACGGCGGCGGGGATCGACGTCGTCACGCCCGGCGGCACGCGCCATCTCGCCGGTCCGAATCTCAAGGGAGTTCCGCTGGCCACGGGTGATTTCGATCGCGACGGGAAGCCCGAGCTCCTCGTCGGCGTGCCGGGCGGCTTCAGGGTCTTCAAGATCGACGGCGAGCGGCTCACGCTTCTCTTCGAGGTCACGGGCGACAAGGGCCCGCGTGGCGACGCGCTGTGGGTGAAGTCGGTGATGTTCGCCGACATCGACGGCGACCGCACGCCCGAAATCCTGATGCACGCGCACCAGGAGTTCCGAATCTACCGCGCTGCCGCGGGTGCCTGGACCTGCATCGGCGCGCAGCGACTCCCCTCCACCGACGTCGCCGACATGTTCGTTCAAGACCTCGACGGCGATGGACGCCTCGAGATCGTCATGGTCACCGGCACGTGGGGGCCGACCGCGTTCCGCGCGTGGGTCTATCACGGCGACGACGTCGTGGCGGGGCGAACGCCGGCGCCGCAGATCGCGCCGGTCGGACGAACCAGCTCGTCGCTTCTTGAGGTTCCGGGGACGAAGTCGTTCCTCTTCACGACCTGCGTCTGGGACCTCGACGTTCGCACGCAGAACTCCATCTACGGCGAGATCGGCCTCGACCGCCTGATGGGGCTCTGCAAGGTCACGGTGTCGGGCGGAACGATCTCCGCGCCGCAGCTCGTGTGGGGCCGCCGCGCTGACGCACTCACCGCCTATTCGTCATCCTTGCAGCAGATCGTCGAACGCGACCGGAGCTACGCGTTCGTTCACCTCGCCACGGACGGTGAACTCCGCGTGATCCGCCTGGCCGGTTCGACGTGGCGCTACCTCCCCCTCGACCCATCGGAGGCGCGGCCGTACCTCGTCTGCGACCTGGATGGCGACGGCGACGCGGAGCTCGTCGAGCGGAAGGACGGGAAGCTCTGGGTCCGCGGGCTCGCGCGCGCAGCGGCATCCGTGGCGGAGGCAGAGTCGCAAGAGACGCCGGGCAACGCGCGGTCCGTCGCCTTCCAGGACGCGATGCTCGGACTGTCGATCTATCTCGAGCGCGGCCGGGAGGCTGATGCCGTGCGCTATCTCGAGGACGATCTCGTGCCGCAGTTCCCGGAGTTCGAGAAGGAGCTGCGCTTCCGCGTCGCCGATTGCTGGCAGACGCTGCGCCAATGGGACCGGCTGCTTGAGGCGCTCGCCAAGATCCGATCGCGCTTCTACCTGCCCGCCTCGGAGCTCGGCGAGCTCGATCGCCGGTCGCGCTGGGTCCGCGAAATGCTGGAGCTCCGCGAGACCGTGGTGCTCGACGACAGGGTGACGCTTCTGACGAACGCGCCGCTGCGATTCCGGATCGAGAAGGGCGTCGTGCGCGCCTTCAGCAATTCCGTCAGCCCGTCGTTCCTCGCGGTCCCGATCGAGTCGGACGAGCATTCGCAGGTGGTGACGGCGCGGTTCAAGCTGCCGCGCTTCGACTACACGGCGACGTTCGCGCTCGGCGTCTCGGACGGACTCGGCACGTTCGGCACGATCCCGTTCGACAGCTGGTCACGCACGTTCATGATGGCGACCGGCGGCGCCGGCGGACGCCAGGGAATGGCGCTCGCGCTCTCGTCGACGGGCTCAACCACGACGCTGGCGAATCCGCCGATGGTGCCGGGGCCCGACTCGCTCGATCTCGCCGTCGAGTACGTGCGCGACGCCGGCGTGCTCGACCTGCAGCTCGATCGCGGTCGCGAGGTGGTTGCGCGCCAGCGGGTCTCCGTCGCGTTCCTGAATCCGCCATGCGCTGCCTACCTCGTGCTTCGAACCGGCGGTGGCGGCATGGCCGGCGACGGCCTCTGGGGCGAGATGGAGATCGAGCGATTCGCCGTGAAGAGCGCGGGCGGCGCGGTGGCGCGGGCATGGAAGCCGCAGACGCTGCGCGACCGGTTTCTGCGCGGCGGCGGACGATACGTGCGCGGCGATTTCGACGGCGCCGCCCAGGACTATGGGGCGGTGCTGCGCACCATCGACGCGAACCGCTGGGATGCCGACGAGCTGTACGGGATGGAGGCGAGGACGTTCACGCGGACGGTGTCGTTCTATCTCGCGTTCGCCGAGCGGGCGAACGGAACGGCGCGGCTGGTGAAGCTCTTCGACGAGGACTTCCGCGAGGTTCTCCTTCTCGTGAAGCGGAATCACCTGGGGATGTCGGAGGACGACCGCGCACTCCTTCGCGACGCGTTCTGGCAGGCGATGGAGCATCGCGGCGTGGACGAGACGCTGGCGGTTCTGCGCGATGCCGTGACGATTGCGCCATCGGGCGGCCTGCCCGTCTACGAAACGCTCTTCTTCGTCGATCCGCCCGACCCGGCGCCGGCGGAACGGATCCTGTCAAACGTCGAGCGGCTCAGCGACGGACGGGACGTCCGCCTGGCGTGCGGTGTGCTGCGGCTGCGCGCCCACGTTCTGCGGATGCGCGGCCGCACCGACGAGGCTTTAAAGACGCTCGGCGAGGCGCTGAAGCTGCTCGACGACCGGAGCCTGGACGACTTCGACCGGTACGGGATGAAGCGGTCGATCGAAGTTCTGATGCGGGCGTGGAAGAGCGAGTAGGCGGAGAAGGAGAAAGAGAGAAAGAGGGAGAGAGGGAGAAGCGCGCCGTTACTTGTCCGGCGTCGACTCCGCCTCGTCCTTGGGCTTCTCGTCCGACTTCATCCGCCACTCGTCCAGCGCGATCTGGTAGGCCCACAGCGCGCCGAACGCCGTTCCGTAGACCTCGTTGTCCTTCGTCAGCGGCGTGTCGGTGAACTCGCCGTTGGGCTTCATGTTCCGGCAGAGGATCTCCCGCATCTTCTTGAAGTACTCGGCCTGCTTTTCCTTCGGCAGCAGGTGAATCGCCCGGCTCGTCCAGTAGTGGCCGAACAGGTAGTAGTAGGGCGCCGTCATCCCCTGGCCGATGTGCGTCCCCTCCTGGTCCTTGATCGCCTCCAGCAGGTGGCGGTGCTTGAAGAAGTTCTCCACCGACTTGGCCAGGGCCTCCTTGTCGCCCTTGCCGGCCCGGATCAGCGCGTATTCGCAGAGCGACGACCGTCCCGCGCAGCCGATTTCATCCTCGGCTCCCGCGTAGTGGTACCCGTAGAGCCCGGGCGACTGCCGTGCATGCGCCACGGAGTCGGCCGCGCGGCGGATCATCTCGTCGTCGGCGGGCAGGCCCGCCTCCTTCGCATCGATCATCGCGACGAGGGCGGTCGCCGTCACGAACGTGATCCCCGACTGCACGAACTCGTAGTACGCCCATCCGCCGTCCTGCCGTACGAGCTTGCGGAGCTCCTCGAGCGTCTGCTCGACGCGCTTGACGATCGCTTTACGCAGCGTCTCGCCGATGGCGGGATGCCGGTAGCACTGCGCGAGGAACTCGAGGCGCCAGATCGGGCCCCACACGTCCTTGGAGGTCTTCTCCTCCATGTCCTTCTTGTCGCTCAGGCAGATGTAGGGGAGGATCGCCTTGACCGCGGCCGGAACGGTGTCCATCGCGCTGGAGTCTTGATCGCGTTGAAGTCCCACTTCGCGAGAAGGGTGAGGCCGACGAGCGCGGTCATCGCGTGGTGGCCGTGCACCGCGGCCTCGGTGATGTCGCTGCCGTACGATCCGTCGCCCTTGCGCTTCGACTCGAGCAGGTTGACCATTCCAGTGAGTTTGCCGTTGAGGGAGCGGAAGAACTGGCTGTTGACCTTGGGGGAATTCTCGAGGTGGCGCAGGCCGCGCTTCGCCCCGTCGTGCGCCGCGTTGAGCTTGAGCGCCTCGTTGAAGGCGTCGGCCGCCTCATCGTAGAGGCCCTCGTCCATGCACCAGCGGGCCAGCGTCACGAGCGCCTCGGCGCCGGTGGAGGTCTCCTTGCGCTTCGCGTAGACCCAGCGCCACTCCTCTTTGGCCTCGTCGTACAGGTCCCACTCGGTCTCGAGCTGCTTGGCGACGGTCGTGTGCGACGAGACATCGTCCTTGATCGACGGCTTGCGCAGTTCGTAGGCCTTGCGGTAGTGCTTCTGGGTCTGCTCCTCGAGGTACTTCTTGGCCGCGCACTTCTTCGCGAACGCCTCGTGCGCCTTCCAGTCGTCCTTCACGGCGGGGGATTCCTTCGCGTACCAGGCCTGGCTCGCGGCACGGACCTCCCACGAAAGGGGTCCCTTGACCACGTAGGAGAGATCGACTTCGTTGATCTCGACTTCCTTGCCCGCCTCGTTCTTGATCACGAAGACGTTCTTCGGGCCGCCCTGGCCGGGCATCTTCTTCGGATAGACGCGGAGGGTCTTGCCCTCGACAACCGAGCCCGTCTTGAGGATGTAGACATCGGCCGAGGTCGGGAGGGGCTGGGCCAGGAGGAGGCCGAACAAGAGGGCAAACGTAGCCAGGGTTCGTGTCATCCGCGCCTCCACCACTCGCAGGGGAATCCAGATCGGCTAATAGCTGTACGTGCGGGGCGCCCCGAAGTTTGGGGCGCGAGTTTTCCCAGGCTCCTCGCTTCGTCCCCTATACTCCCCTTGTGACCGACCTCGCCCGCGGCCTCATGGGCCGCCTCAACCCACAGGAAATCGTCGCACCCCTCGCCGCCCCCGCCACCATCGGCCGCTACGACGTCCTCAAACTCCTCGGCTCCGGCGCCTCCGGCGACGTCTACCTCGCCCGCGATCCCAACGTCAACCGCCACGTTGCCATCAAGCTCCTCAAGGCCGGCGACCTCGACCGCCGCTTCCAGCGCGAAGTCGAAATCCTCGGCGCCCTCAAACACCCCAACATCGTCACCCTCTTCGACGCCGGCCTCGACCACGGCCGCCCCTTCTTCGTCATGGAGCCGATCGACCTCCAGCCGATGCCCGCCGACCGCCGCGCACGCATCATGATCCTCCGCGACGTCGCCCGCGCCGTCCACGCCGCCCACGAGAAAGGCGTCGTCCACCGCGACCTCAAGCCCTCCAACATCCTCCTCGGCCCCCGCGGCCCGATCGTCACCGACTTCGGCATCGCCAAGACCGCCGACGAACGCCTCACCCAGACCGGCTCCGCGATGGGCACCCCCTCCTACATGTCCCCCGAACAGGCCGAAGGCCGCGCCGACAAGGTCGATGCGCGCAGCGACGTCTTCTCACTCGGCGTCATCCTCTACGAGATGCTCGCCGACCGCGTCCCGTTCAAGGGCCCCACCGCCTTCGCCGTCACGAAGGCGATCATCGAAACCGATCCGGTGCCCATCGATGGGTCGGAGCTCGAAGCTGTCGCCCTCAAGGCGATGGAGAAAGAACCGGCCCGACGCTACACGACCGCGCGCGCCTTCGCCGACGAACTCGAGGCGTGGCTCGACGGCCGGCCGGTGACCGCGAGACCGCCCGGCACCGCCCGCCGACTCGGACGATGGCTCCGCCGCCATCCGATCGCGATCGCCGTCAGCGTCGCCGTGCTCGTCACGCTGCTCGTCACGCACTTCGTGGTCGGCCGCCAACGCCCCGACGTTCCGCCCCCGCCCGACGACGTCCCGCGCCGCTCCGCCGAGGAGATCGCGAAGGTCGTCAACTGGGACGTCAATCTCTACAAGCCGCCCGAACTGCTCACCTTCGACGAGCTCGTGACGTCGATCAAGGCGCTCGAGGAGCTCGATCGAACGGGACGTGCCCCGCCCGCGGTCCGCTACGCCATCGGCCGGGCCCGCCTCCGCATGGGCCGCTCCGATCTCGCGATCGCCGATTTCGACGACGCCATCCGCCGCGCGCCGACCGCGTCGTGGATCCTCGACCGCGCCCGCCTCCGCTGGGAGATCCTGCTCCGCGAGGCCGTCGCGAAGAACGACCCGCGCTCGAAGGAGCTTCTCGCCGCCGCCGTCCTCAACGACTTCCGCGACGTCAAGCGGCTCGGCCTCGCCGATGCGTGGGAGCGCGATTTCGTCGACGCCCATCTGCTGCTGCTCGAAGGAGAGGGCGGAGGCCGTCTCGAGCGTGCGACCGACCTCATCACGAAACTCACCGACCAGAAGGGCAAGCCCGCGGAAGAGGCGTGGAAACTGCTCGGCGACATCGCCCTGCTTACGAAGGCCTACGCGCGCGCCGTCGAGTACTACACCAAGGCGCTCAAGATCCGCCAGTCGTACGTCCAGGCTCAGAGCGCGCTCTCGATCACCTATCTCGGGATGACCGACGACTCCGCGACGCCCGATGCCCGCAAGGCGCTCGACGAATCGCTCAAGGCCGCGGCCCGCGCGGCGGAGATGAACCCAGCCTACGCCGAGACCTACCACATCTTCGCGCTCGCCTGCCGCTCGATACTGAGGCTTCCGCCCAACCGCATCATCGAGCAGCGCGCGACGATCCTGGCCGTCGCCGACCGGCTCATCGCGCTCTTCCAGAAGGGCCTCGCGGCCCGCCCCGACCTCGTCGGAGTCCGCACCGCCCTCGGCAGTGCTCATCTCGTCTCGGCCTTCGTGCTCGTAGCCGACCGCAAGCCGAGCGGTGGACACCTGGACGACGCCGAGAAGCACTTCACGGACGCCGTTCGCGCCGACGCGACGTCGGTCGACGCCCATCTCGCCCTCGGCCTCACGTTCGGAGTACGCGCGTCGGAGCTCAGCATCGCCCGCAAGGAGCATTCTCGCGAATCGGCGCTCGCCGAGGACTGGCTCAGGAAGGCGGCCGCGGTTGCGCCGACATCGCCCGACCCGTGGCGCTGGCTCGGCCATCTCTACCTGAACCGCAAGAGCGGCCCCGCCGCGGTCGCCGCCTTCGAGAAAGCGGTCGAGCTCGATCCAACGCTCAAGGACGAGATGGAGCCGCTGATTGCGCGGGCGAAGGAGATGAAATAGCGGCCTCCTTCTTCATTCCCTTCTTCCCCTTCGTTCCCTTGATTCCCTTACACTCACCTCGTGCCCGCGTTTGAAACCACGCTCTGGTCCGTCATCCGCTCCGCCCGCGCCGGGGGCCCCGACGCCGCGACCTCGCTCGTCACCCGCTACCGCGAGCCGGTCCGCCGCTGGATCAAGGGCCGCGGCTTCTCCGACGCCGACTCCGAGGACCTCGCCCAGGAAGTCTTCGTCCGCGTCTTCGCCGACAACATCCTCGCGAAGGCCGATCCTGCCCGCGGCCGCTTCCGCAGCCTCCTCCTCGCCGTCGCCCGCAACGTCGTCCTTCATCACCGCGAGCACGAAGGCGCCCAGAAGCGCGGCGCCGGCAAGGTCGTCCCGCTCGACGTCGACGTCGCCTCGCGCGACCGCGACGCCGACTTCGACCGCGAGTGGGTCGCGACGCTGATCCAGGCGGCGCTCGACCGGCTCGCGAAGGATCACCCCACCTACTTCGCCGCGCTGAAGCTCGCGCTCTTCGACCAGAAGCCGCACAAGGAGATCGCGGCGGAGCTCAAGCGCACCGAGGACCAGGTCCGCAACGACGTCTCGCGCGGCCGCGCGAAGCTCATCGACCTCCTGCACGATGAAATCCGTTCGTACTCGTCGTCGGGCGACGAGTTCCAGGAGGAGGTGCGCTACTTGTCCCAGTTCTTCGGATAGGATTCCGCGATGATCAAGGCACTCCTTCTCCTATCGCTGCTCGCGCAGGATGACGTCATCAAGAAGGCGTTCGACGGCGACGCCGAGGCGCTCAAAACGCTGCGCGCGAAGGGCGCGCCGATGCTGCGCGCTCTCACCGACGCCCGCCTCAAGGCAGGCGAGACGAAGGGCTCGGGCGGCGTCGCCGACCTGGTTTACGACTTGAAGAAGGCCTCGGCCCGCGAGGACGGCGTCGCCGACCTCACCAAGATGCAGGAGATCCGCGTCACCGTGGACATGAAAGAGACGAAGCTCTTCGATGTCCTCATGTACCTTCGGGAGATCACCGGCATCGCCATGGTCACCGACAGCGCACTCGACACCAGCGCGACCGTCACTCTCCGGCTCGACGACCTGCCGGTCCGCCGCATTCTCGACGCCCTCACGCTCAAAGCCGGTTTCGAATACGACGCGCGGTTCGGCGTCCTTCTCTTCGGCAAGCCCGAGCGGTTGTGGGGCGTTCCGAAAGAGCCCGCGCCCGTGAAGCCGCTGACCGAGGAGCAGGCAAAGTCGGCGCGCGAGTGGATCACCGGACTCGGCAGCGGCTCCATCGAAGAGCGCGGCAAGGCGGGCGACGAGCTCGAGAAGCTCGGCTCCGCCGTCATCCCCCTGCTCGAAGAGGGCGCGCGAAGTTCAAGGAAGGAGATCTCGGCCTCCTGCCGGCTGCTTCTCGCACGCTTTGCGCCGAAGGCCATCGCCGGCGCGATTCCGGCGGCCAACGCGTGGAAATCGCAGGATCTCACCGCGAAAGAAGACAAGGCCATCGCGATGAAGCTCGACGGGATGACCATCGACCTGAACTTCGATGAGGCCGGGCTCAAGGACGCCTTCGCCTTCCTGCGGGACTTCACCGGACTCAACTTCCTCCTGGGCGAGGGCGTAGAGGGGACCACCTCGATCCAGCTCAAGAACAGCAAGTTGGCGGACGCGCTCGCCCTCATGACGCTGCCGGGCGGATTCGACGTCAAGATCGACGGCGGCGTGGTCACGATCTACAAGGTGAAGAAATAATCGCGAACCGGCGAGACGGTCGGGGCCCCCGCGCGTCGTCCAATTGTGAACGTGGCAACCCCGCCTGACGCGAAGCTGCTGGTGGAGCGCCACTACGCCGCCGTGTGGTCGCTCGCGCGAAAGCTGACCCGCGACGATGCGACGGCCTCCGACGTCGCCCAGGAGACCTTCGCCCGCGCCCTCGCCCACATCGACGAAGACGGCATCCACTCCGTCGCCTCGTGGCTCTTCAAGATCGCGACGAACCTCGTCCGCGACCAGCACCGACGCCGCTGGCGCGAGGAGCCGCGAAGCGACGGCGTCGAGCCGCCGTGCGAGTCGATCCTCGAAAAAAACGAGGACCTCGCCCGTGTCCGCAGAGCCCTGGACGAGCTGCCGACCGAATCGCGCGCGGCGATGGTGCTTCACCTCCAGGAAGGCCTCACCGTCCCCGAAATCGCGTTCATTCTCGACATCACCGACCACGCCGTGCGCAACAAGATCCACCGCGCCCTCAGCAGGGTCCGCTCTCAACTATCGGAGGAGTCATGACACACGCCACGCTCCGCGAACTGACCGACGCCGTGCACGGATTCTCGCCGCGCCCGGACCACGTCCCAGGCTGCGGCCCGTGCGGCGACCTCGAGTCGCGCCTGGAGCAGGAACTCGCGCTCCTCCGCCGCGCCGATGGTCGCGTCGCCCGCGCTCCGCGCCGCGCTTCGTTCGCCCCTGTCGCGTTCGCCGCGGCCGTGCTCGTCGCCATCACCGTCGCGATCGTGCTTTACCGCGTCGAAACGCCCGCCATCAACGGCGCGCAGGATCCGAAGAAGGAGCCGCCGACCGTCGAGAAGCTGATCCAGGCCGCCCTCGGCGGCGATGCCGACGCGCTCAAGGCGCTGCGCGCCAAGGGCCCCGCCATCCTGCGGCTGCTTGTTGACGCTCGACTGGCGGCTGGCGAAACCAAGGGCTCCGGCGATGTGAGCGACCTCGTCTTCGAATTCAAGAAGGCCGCCGCGGCCGATTCGGAGCTCTTCGCGAAGCTCGACGCCATCCAGGTGACCGTGGACATGTCCAAGGCGCCGCTCGGCGAGACGATCGACTACTTCCGCGAAGTCAGCGGCCTCAACATGGCGATCGACGAAGAGGGAATCACCGGCGACCACGAAATCACGATCAACCTCAACGGGGCCACGCTGCGCCGGATCTTCGACCTCCTCTGCCTCAACGAGAAGCTCGAGTACGACCTCCGCTGCGGCGTCCTGCTCATCAGCACGCCGGAGCGGCTCTGGGGCAAGCCGAAGGCGGAGCCGGCCGTCGTCCCGCTCACCGAGAATCAGGTCAAGGCGGCGCGCGAGTGGATCGCCGTTCTCGCGAAGGAGTCGCCGGAGGAGCGCGCGAAGGCCTGCACGGAGCTGCTGAAGCTCGGCCGCGCCGTCGTGCCCCTCCTGGCCGAGGCCGCCAACGGGAAGGACAAGGCCATCGCCGCGCACTGCAAGGACCTGGTCGATCGCCTGACGCCCAAGCTCGTCGCAGGGGCCATTCCCCGCGAAGGCACGTGGCGCTCCCAGAAGCTCGCCAAGGCCGACGCCGAGATCTTCACGAAGCTCACGACGATGAAAATCGACCTCCAGTTCAAGGATGCGAACCTCAGCGACATCATCGGCTTCCTCCGCGATTTCACCGGCCTCAACTTCGTCATCGAGGAAGGCGTGGAGAAGACGGCCAGCGTACTGAAGACAAAGGACCTCAGCGCTGCCCATGCGATCGAGCTGCTCACGCTGACGCACGGGCTCGATGTGAAGATCGAAGGCGGCGTGGTGGTGATCTTCACGCAGAAGAAATGACGCCTCTTTCCCCTGGTTTCTCTTGCGGCCTCTTGCGTCCTCTTGCGTCCTCTTGCGGCCATATTCCGGCATCGACTGGCACCGATTTGGTGAGAGAATCGCGCGCGGATCCGGATCACTCTCCCGGAGGTGACCATGCTCGCGTTCCTCTTCGCTCTCGCCATCCAGGACATCGATTCGCGGATCGATGACGTCGCCAAGACCCTCAAGGACCCCGCCGTCGCCGACTGCCTCAAGACCAGGCCGGGCAAGGTCGCCCTCAAGGAACAGCTCGAAGCGACCGCCGCCGAAGCCCGCGATGCGGCGAAGAAAACCGTCGTCGCCGACTTCATCAAGGAGCTCGTCGACGACGCCGGCAAGCTCCGAAATGCCGCGCTCGCCAAGAAGCTCATCGAGGACTTTGAATCGGCGCGCACCGACCTCAAGGAGCTCCGCGTCATGGCCGACGAGACGATCGCGAAGATCGCCGCCGAGGGGCTCAGCGGCAAGGTCGCCGACGCCCTGAAACAGGACGAACGGCTCCGCGCCGTCTACCTCCTGCAGATCCGCCTCCTGGCCGGCCGCGATGTCGCCAAGGTCGAAGAAGCCATCATGAAGAAGCTCGGCGGGATCTTCGTGACCGGCGCGGACGGCTCGCTCACGCTCCGCGAGGACCTGGCCGAGAACCTCGGCGAACATCTAGAGAAGCTCGAGAAGCAGTGCGAGCGCGCGGACGAGCTGGCGAAGGCGCTCGCCAAGTTCGCCGGGACGATCAAGGACGAGGGCACCAGCGGCAAGATCAAGAAGATGCTCACGACCCCCTGCGCCGCGGCACTCTTCCTCGGGAAGAACCAGGACCTCGACACCGACGCGATCCTCGATCACCTCGAGGAGTGGTTCTCGGACGGAGTCCTGATCGCCGGCAAGGAAGAGGACGCGGCGAAGCAGCTCGCCTCGTTCGACGAGGGCTCCCGCCGGCTCGAGGCCTTCAAGGCGGCGCTCGACCGCATCGGCGGAAAAATCACCGACGCCAACAGCGGCGCGCGTCTGCGCAAACTCTTCACGCACGACGTCGTCCGCATCAGCGTCGTGAAGGAGTATGCGCCGCCCGGCTTCGGCGCCCGCGGCCTCAAGGAGGCGTGGCAGGCGTGGATCGCGCTGATCTTCGACGAGACCGACGGCGTCCTGCGTGTGAAGGAGTCGATGCAGGCGCAGATCACCGAAGGCATCAAGAAGATGAACACGACGATCCGCGACATCCGCAAGGGTTGCGACGCCGTCGCCGCGGAGGGCAGGCGCATCGACGACGCCGAGCCGGTCAAGGCGGCGTTCACCGATCCGATCGGCCAGGCGCAGATCGCCGACATGCTCAAGGCCCGCGCAGAGGCGATCACCATCAGCGACGCCAAGGCGCTGGAGCTCTGGGTCGCGAAGCACTTCGAGAACGGCGTCGCCCGCGATGGCGCGAAGGCCGCCCTCGACGCGCTGGTCGAGAAGGCGGCGAAGATCCAGAAGCTGCTCGAAAAGAACGATCTCGACAAATGAGGCCTGCGGTGACCGAAGGGCACCGCAGGTCTCATCGCGCCGAAGCCTGTCCGAAGGAAACGCCACGCCGGAACGGCGTGGCGCAAGGCGAAGGCGGATGAGAAGTGAAGAGGAAGGTATATGGGTGGGAGTGAATCGGTGATGCGGAGATTGCTGCTGGTGCTTCTCCTCGCCCAGGGCGCGACGTCGATCGACGCCCAGCTCGAGGATCTCTGGCGCGACAAGAGCGTCACGTCGGCGAGCCGCTCAACCGACGGCGAGTTCCTTCGCCGCGTGACGCTCGATCTGACCGGCACGATTCCGACCGAGGACGAGCTCACCGCGTTCCTCAAGAAGCCCGATCGCGCCGCGAAGATCGACGAGCTCCTCGCCCTCCCGCGGTGCAACGCGTTCCTCGCGGAGTGCTTCTCGCTCAGTCTCTACGGCTTCGACGACAAGTTCGACACGCAGCGCGGGCCCCTGACGGTCTGGCTGCGCGGCCAGTTCGAGAAAAGCGAGCCGTACGACAGAATCGTGACGCGGCTCCTGACCGCGAGCGGCGGCAACGACGCGAACCCGCCCGCCAACTGGGTCGGCCGCTTCCTGCCGAACAATCAGCCCGAGGAGATCGCCGTCAAGGTCTCGCGCACCTTCCTGGGCGTCCGTCTCGGCTGCGCGCGGTGCCACGATCATCCGTTCGACAAGTGGACGCAGGAGGACTTCTACTCGTTCGCCGCGTTCTTCAAGGCGACGACGCGAGGCTACGTCGCCAACGGCCGCGTCACGATCGACGACGATCTCGGCCGCGCGAAGGCGGCCTACAAGCCCGCGATGCTGAAGAAGGCCGCGCCGCCGCGCTTCCTCAACGGCGCCGAGCCGCAGACGATGGCCCTGCGCGACGAGTTCGCGCTCTTCCTGACGTCGAACCGCCAGTTCGCCCGCGCGATCGCCAACCGCCTCTGGTACCACTGCTTCGGCCGCGGCATCGTCCACCCGATCGACAACTTCAGCGGGAAGAACCCGGCGGTCGCTCCGAAGCTGCTCGAGTTCCTGGCCGACGAGATCATCCGCCTCAAGTTCGACGTGAAGGCGTTCCTGCGGCTGATCACGAACTCGAAGACGTACCAGCTGACGTCGACCGGCGGCGACCCCGTGCGCGAGCGGCTCTTCGCCGTCGCCGCGGTGCGGCCGCTCACGGCGGCGCAGAGCGTCAGCGCCCTCGACCGCGCGCTCCAGCTCGACGCGGCGCTCGGCCGCGACGAGGCCGCGAAAGTCCGCGACCGCATCGGGCGCTACTTCATGCGCAACGCCGCCGAGGAGGACCTCACCAACCTCTTCGAATTCCGCGAGACGATCGGCGACGTGATGCTCCGCATGACCTTCGACTCGCAGCGCATCACCGGCAAGGGCGTCTTCGCCCAGAAGCTCGACGTCGACCGCGTCTACCGCATCCTGCTCTGCCGGGCGCCGAGCGCGAAGGAGAAGGCAGCCTGCGAGGCGTTCCTGAAGAAGGCGACGATCGACGAGCTCTTCATGACCCTTCTCAACTCCCACGAATTCTCGTTCAACCACTAGGTGCCGAATGTGCCTCTCTCGACGCCACTTCCTCGGTCTCGGCGCGGGCGGCTTCTTCGCGTTCGCCGCGCGGCACGGAATCGCCGACCTCTTCGCCCAGGACGCGCCGAAAGCGAAGTCCTGCATCGTCCTGTGGATGAGCGGCGGCCCGAGCCAGCTCGACACGTTCGACCCCAAGGGCGACAGCGTGAAGTCGATCGAGACGGCGTCGAAGGAGATCCGCATCGCCGAGAGTCTGCCGCGGACGGCGAAGGCGATGTCGAAGCTCTCGGTGATCCGGTCGATGACGTCGAAAGAAGGAGACCACCAGCGCGCGACGACGTTCCTTCACACGGGGCGGCCGTTCGTCGAAGGCGTCGCGCATCCCTCGTCCGGCGCGATCGTCTCCAGGGAGATCAGCAGCAAGCCCGTCACCGTTCCGCGATACGTCACCATCGGCGGGAACGCGTTCGGTCCGGCCTTCCTCGGCGAGGAGCACGGCCCGTTCACGGTTGAAGATCCGGAGCAGGCGCTCAACACGCTCCGGCAGCTCGAGAGCCGCCGCGCGCGGTTCAAGCTGCTCCAGGATCTCGGCCAGGAGTTCGAGAAGGCGCATGACTCGGATCTGCTCAAGCGGCGCGAGGGGCTCGTCGACCGCACGGCGGCGCTGCTCGACACGCCGTTCCCCAAGGCGCTCGACCTGGCGAAGGAGTCGGACGCGACGCGCGACGCGTACGGGCGCAACCGATTCGGCCAGGGTTGCCTGCTGGCGCGGCGGCTCGTCGAGGGCGGGACGCGGTTCGTCGAGGTCGAGCTCGGCGGCTGGGACACGCACCGCGACAACGCGGCGCTCGTGAAGCAGAACTGCGCGACGCTCGATCCGGCGATCGCCGCGCTCGTCGACGATCTCGAGAAGCGCGCGCTGCTCGACTCGACGATGGTGCTCTGGATGGGCGAGTTCGGCCGGACGCCGGCGTTGAACGCCGACAAGGGGCGCGACCACTACCCGAAGGCCTTTAGCGCGGTGCTTGGCGGCGGCGGGATTCCCGGCGGGCGCGTCATCGGCGACACGGGCCGGAACGGCGTCGACGTGACGAAGGACCCCGTCACGGTGCCCGACCTCTTCGCGACGATGTTCGAGAGGTTCGGATTCGACATCACGAAGAAGTACCACGATTCGGCGGGCGCGGTTGTGAAGATGGTGGAGGAGAGCAGCGTGATCAAGGGGTTGAAGGCGTAGGCGGGCCTGCTTGACTCGAAGCGCGAAGGGCCGCACCATCATCCCATGCGCAAGTCCGGTCTCGCGCTCGTGGTCCTCCTCGCTTCCTGCGTCTCCAGCAGTCCGACGCTCGCGCCGACACCTCGGCCACCGCGGCCCCGCGAGGTGGAAGATCTGATCCAACGGCTCCTTGACGGAGATGCGCAGGCGACGGCGTCTCTCCGGTCGCTCGGACCGGGAATCCTGAGGCAACTGGTCGACGCACGGCACGCCGCAGGCGAGACGAAGCACTCGCGCGCCCTCGCCGACCTCATCTTCGAGATGAAGCACGCAACCACCACGCCGGACGGGATCGCCATCTTCAAGGCGCTGGAGACAATCCGGATCACGATCGACATGGAGGCGAATGGACTCGAACCGGTCGTCGACTATTTCCGGGAGATCACCGGCCTGAACATCATCGTGGACCCGGTGATCGCCCGGCAGAAAACCGCCACGATCAAGATCACGGATGTCCCCATGCGCTACGCGCTGGAGTTGCTCGCACTTCGCTGTGGGTTTGAGTACGACTGCCGCTACGGTGTTCTTTACTTGAGCACGCCGGAGCGATTGTGGGCTGTCCCCGGCGGACCTCCAACCCACGTTGAGCTGAGTCCGGATCAAACGCGCGCCGTGCAGGCGTGCATCACCGCCTTGGGGAGCAGTTCCCCGGAGGAGCGGGAACAAGCGGCGCAGCAACTGAGGGAATTCGGCCGAGCTGCCCGCCCTCTGCTGGCAGGCGGGACCCGGGACAACGACCCCGACATCTTGTTTCGTTGTACTCAGCTTCTGGCGCTGATCGCTCCCGTCGCCCTCACCCCGGGGACGCTGCCCGTGGAGAGTCACTGGCAGACGCAGAAGCTGGACGCTGCCCAGCGAAAGATCGCCGCCAAGCTCCATGCCGTGCGGATCGACATCCACTTCGAAGGTACGAGAATTAGTGACGCTATCGCGTTCGTCCGTGACTCCGTCGGCATCGAAATGAAAATCGAATCTGCAACCGCGAACAGACTTTGCAGCGTGAAGACGCACGGTCTGCCGGTGGCCGCATCGCTTCAGCTCCTCACCCTGCCTTACGGCCTGGACGTGAAGTTCGACGGTCAGGCGCTCGTTGTCGGCGCACGACTGCAAGCGGTCCACGCTGGGGTCCCCACCGAGAACGCGTGGCGGTCACAGACGCTCGGCGATTACGCAAAGGCAATCGCCCGACGGCTGACAACCCTCAAGGTAGCGTGGGACTTTCAAGACGTGCCCCTCAACGAAGTCATCCTGTTCATTCGCGACCTAACCGGCGTCAACATCGTGATCGCCGACCGGAACAATCCGAGAGTCACGCTGGTGGAGCGGGATCTCTCCCTGGCCGCCGCCCTTGAACGTCTCACGCTTCCCTACGGATTGGATGCGCGCATCGACGAAGAGGGGCTCGTCATCTACGAGCGGAAGTAGGCGGGGTAGTCGCTACGCCTTCGCAGCCTTGGCCCAGCGCTCCCGCATGGGCACGCACGCTGCTCCGCCAACGCGAGCGATCAGCTCGACAAGGTCCACTTGACTCTCCGACGGGCTGATGCGGGAAGGCCTCCACGCAGCGCCTTCACCGCACGCTCCAACTCCTGAAGCGCTTCGAACCAACCGGGGTTGGGGCGGCGACGAGGCGGATGCAGATGCGCGCGAGACGCGGCCTTCTTGCGGGCGGGCATGGACGCACTATGCGACCCTACGGGTCTTCCGAGATTCACCCCCGTGAGGTGAAGGGGGGCCGATTCCGATGAACCGTTTCACCGTCGCCCGGTTCATTCTCTGGCGCTGCTCGCAGGCGGGCGCTCCGGGACCTGGCGCCAAGCCAGCGGTACACCCCTTGTGCAGTCTTCCATGAGATCTGCACTACGCAAGGGGGTCACGGTGCAAATCCGTACCGTCCTGACAAATCGGGATGGCCATCGGTCCCCGCCCACCTCCGCGCAGCGCGCATGAACGGCCTTCAAGATTGGAGTCGACATAGTGTTCACCCAGGTCACGATCATCAAGGACGGCAGGCTCGGCCTTCTCTACGAGAACGGCGTGCTCGTCCGCGTCCTCTCGCCGGGCCGCCACGCGTTCCGCACGCTCTTCGCCCCGGAGCGCGAGATCGTCCAGGTCGACATCCGCGAGCGCTCCACGACGATCAAGAACCAGGAGATCCTCACGGCCGACAAGGTCGCCATCCGCATCTCCCTCATCGTCTACTTCAAGACCGTCGACGCGAAGGCCGCGATCCAGAACGTCGAGACCTTCGAGGACCGCCTCTACGAGGATGTCCAGCTAGCCGCGCGCCGCTTCCTCGCGACGCGCACGCTTGACCAGATCCTCCGCGGCCGCAACGAGCTCTCCGACGCGATCCGCGAGGACGTGAAGGCGTCGGCATCCACGTACGGCGTCGAGATCCGCCGCGCCGACGTGAAAGACCTCGTCTTCCCGGGCAACCTCCGCGAGATCATGAACCGCGTCATCGAGACGGAGCGCACGTGCGAGGCCCAGAAGCTCACCGCGGTCTCCAACGCCGAGATCCAGAAGATCACGGCGGAGGCGGCGGCGTTCGCCCGCGCACAGCAGCTCGAGGCCGACGAGAAGGCCGCGGCCCTGCTCAAGGCGAATCCGGAGCTCATCAAGCTCAAGGAGGTCGAGGCGCTCCGCGAGATCGGCCTCAAGGGCGGAAACCACTTCTACTTCGGGATGCCGGCATTGAGCGGAGTGCCGAGAAACGGCACGTAGTCGAAACGCCCGCATTGAGCGGAGTCGAAATGGACAGGATTGCGACAGGAACCGTCCGGTAAGGACTGGCCCGGGGGCGGCGAGCTCCCGGGCCTTTCTCCGGCCGGGTCCATGCGCTACTCTCTCACCCTCCCACTCTTTCACCCTCTCACTGCATGAGAAACGCGCTCCTCCTGACGCTCTACTCGTGGTCGCGCGGGCTTCTCTTCTGCATCCCCGTCATCACGATCTTCTGGCACCGCCAGATCGGGATGTCGCAGACCGACATCATGACCCTCCAGGCGATCTTCAGCCTTGTCCTCGCCTCGATGGAGTTTCCGACCGGCTACGTCGCCGACCGCATCGGCTACCGCAACGCGCTCATCATCTCGGCCCTCCTCTGCATCGGCGGCTGGGTCGCCTACTGCCTCGGCCGGAACTTCGCCGGCATCGTCCTCGCCGAAGCGCTGCTCGGCGTCGGGATCGCGTTCCACTCCGGTGCCGACAGTGCCCTCCTGCACCAATCGCTCGTTGCGGAGCAGCAGGAGGCGCTCTACGTCCGCCACGAGGGAAGACTGCGCGCGGCGATGCAGGTCGGCGAAGCGGCGTCGTCGTCGATCGGCGGCTGGCTTTACACGATCTCGCCGCGCTTGCCGCTCTGGCTCCAGATTCCCGGCGCAGTCCTCTCGCTCTTGTTCGCGCTGGCCCTGCGACGGCCGCCCGGCGAACGGCCCCGGCCCCGTTCTCACCTCCGCCACATGCTCGGCCTCGTACGGACCTCGCTCTGGAGCGACCGGCAGCTCGCGAGCATCCTGTGGCTCGGCGTGGTGCTCAGCCTCGCGACGTTCGTCACCGTCTGGCTGATCCAGCCCTACATGGCGCTCTGGGGCGTGCCCGAGGCATGGTTCGGCCCGATCTGGGCGGCGGCGAACCTCTGGGTCGCCGTCGCTTCGCTGGGCGCGAACGCCATCGCCACGCGGTTCGGGGTCCGCGGCGCCCTCTTCAGCTGCGTCGCCATGGTCGCCGCCGGTTACCTGCTCCTCGCTCTCACCGGCTCGTGGTGGACGTGGAGCTTCTACTTCCTCCTGATGTCGCTTCGCGGCATCAACATCCCCATCGTCACATCGGAGATGCTCAAGCGTACGGCCGAAGGCGACCGCGCGAGTGTGCTCTCGCTGAAGTCGATGATCTTCCGCTTCGCGTTCGTCGCCGCCGGGCCCGGCGTCGGCATCCTCGTCGACCGGATCGGACTCACGTTCACCCTGGGGATGGTCGGCATCGTGCTGACGCTCTTCTCACTTGCCGCGTTCCTGGACTTCCGTCGGTCGACTCCGTCCTCCGTGCGCACCGCGCCGTGAGGCCCGACTTCTTCCCTGCACGTTCTCCGTTCGCCGTTTCTCCTTGCTGCTTTCCTTGCCTCTTTCGTCTTCCGTCTTTTTTCTTTCTTATCATTCCTCTGTGAAGACCTACTGGCGCACCGAGCGCGGCACCCACCTCTACGAGGCAATCATCGAGCCCGACGGCCTCCTGCTCACCGACTTCGAGCAGCCGCACGGCCCGCGCTTCGGCCGCGGGGTCAGCCTCGAGTTGTTCGAAGAGGGCGTCGACTGGGACGAAGTCCGCCGCCGCCACGGCGACGACGTCCTCAAGGAAATCCGCGACGCGGTGACGGAGCTGCTCGGCACCCGGCCGGTCGACGAGGATCCCGCGACCTACGTTTCGATCGCCTCGTGCAGGACCTGCCGCGCGCTCACGAACGGCGCGAGCGCCGACCTTGCGAAGGGCGAGTCGCTCCCTTCCGCCGCGTCGGAGCTGCGCACCGTCACCCCGGTCACGCCGTTCCAGCACGACTGCCTCCGCCGCTGCACCACGTGCGGCACGTACTACGCCTACGACTACAACTACGAGTACTTCGTCAACGGCGCCGACGAGGACGAAAGCCTGACGCGGCTCGAACCGACGCTCGCCCGTGAGCGCCTCGAGAAGGTCGCGCCATCCGAGGCGGCCGCGCTCACGGACCGGTGGACGGCGGCGATCGCCGGCCTCGAGGCGGCGCTCACCTGCGAAGTCCCGGCGCTCCAGATTCACGCGGGGGCGGCGCTGCTCCTCGACCGCGTCGAGTGCGACGACTGGAGCGGCGCCCGCGCGCTGCTTTCGCACGCGACGAAGGAAGTCCGGTTCGGCGCGGCCGCGGCGGTCGAGCATGTCCCGATCGACGCGCTGATCTCGTTCTTCCCCGCGGTCGCGGACTGTCTCGAGGACGAGTCGGTCGGCGATGCGGCGATGTGGGCGCTCGCGCGCCACGGGGCGGAGCTCCGCCCCTTCCTTCCCGAGCTCGCGCGGCGGCTGAAGCCGTCGTGCAAGGGATACGACCATGTCTCCGGCGCGATGCTCCGCATCGTCGAGCCGCTGCTCAAGAAGAAAAGCCATGAGCCGAGCGGACTCGAGAAGCACATCGGGGCACTCGTCGATGCGCTCATCGCGCGGGAGCACGAGGCGGACCGGACGCCCGACAACCTCCAGGGCCCCTACCGTGCGCTCCAGCTGGCGATGAGCGAGAGCGCCGGCGCGGCGGCGGCGATCGTGGCGCTGCTCGAATCGAAGGAGCGCACGTCTCTCGGCCGGTCGGCGAAGCGCGTGCTGGCGATGGCCCGCAGGCAGGCTATTGCTTGAGCGCCTGGCAGTAGCTTTTGCCGGTCGAGGAGGCATCCCACAGCGCCTTCATCTCGCCCGCCGTCAGCGGCCGGTCCCACACCGCGAACTCGTCGATCAGCCCGGTGAAGTACTGCCGGTCGACCCAGGGATAGCCCGCCTCGCGCACGCCGCCGAGCAGGGTGGGCTTCCCTCCATCGGACGCCGGCGCCGCGGGGAGTTCGAACGGCTGCTCCATCGGGCGCATGGAGTCATAGGTGCCGGCCAGCCCGGGCAGCAGCTTGCCGTCGAACTGGATCGTGACCTTCGCTCCTTCATACGAGACCACGACGTGATGCCAGTCCCGCTGGATCTCGTCGCAGGGAACGAGGACGTCGTGGTACCAGAAGCCCGCCAGGACTCCGTGCGTCTTCAGACCGAGCCTGGGATTGAAGCCGCCAGGCCGGAACATGCCGATCAGTCGCGCGCGCCCCGCCCCGGCGCCGTTGGTCCCGCCGTCGTAGAAGACGACGCCGCGCTGGTTCTCGGGGATGTCCGACTTCGACCAGACCCACATTGCCACCGTCTTTTCATCCATCGCGGGAAACTCGACGTACGAGGGGCTCTTGGCGTCGAGCCCGAGCGCGCCGCCGATCCGCCCCCGTTCCCACTGGATCGCGGCGCCGTTCCGGCCGGTTCCGTGATTCCGCCGGGGGCCCTGGTCCTTGATGACCGTCGTGCGGTTGTCGCGCCACTCGATGACATCCTTCCGGTCCGCGCTTTCGTCGAAGCCCATCGCGACAAGGAGCCCCTCGGAAAGGGTCGCGGGCAGCCCCGAGGCCGCTTCGACCGGCGCCACCGGCTTCTTCGGGGTCGTGCCCGGCGGACCGCCGACGGGCGGCCTCCCGCCCTGCTCCTCCGGCGTCCACTTCAGGGAGAGCGCGAACGCCGCCAGGATCGCAATGGCGATCGCGGCGCCGATCGTCGCGATGAACCCCTTCCGTCGTTCGAGCTGCGCCAACACGCCCGTCGGCTTCGCCTCGCCGCCCAGCCGCAGCTCCTCCAGCACGTCCGCCGCCGACGCGTACCTGCGGGCCGGATCGCGCGCCATGAGCTTCATGCAAACCCCGGCGGTCCGCGCCGACACGTTCGGCCGGTGCTGCCGCGGATCGGGCGTCGGCCCGGTCATGATCGTCTGGTAGATCGCCACGACCGTGTCTCCCGCGAACGGCGGGAAGCCGACGAGCAGGTGGTACATCGTCGCGCCGAGGCTGAAGAGGTCGGAGCGGTGGTCGACCGCCTTCGGGTTGTCGATCTGCTCGGGGCTCATGTACGCCGGCGTGCCCATCGCGATGGTCGACTGCGTCACCTGCGGTCCGGCCACCTCCTTCGCGAGCCCCAGGTCGGCGAGCTTCACGTGGCCGTCCTTCGTGAACAGGATGTTGTCGGGCTTGATGTCCCGGTGCACGATGCCGAGCTTCTCCGCTGCCACGAGCGCCCGGGCGACACCGTCGAGAACCCGCAGCGCGCTTTTCTCCGCGAGCGGCCCCTTGGCCAGCATGCTGCGCATCGAGCCGCCGTCGACGTACTCGTGCACGATGTAGTAGATCCCCGTCGCCTCGTCGCGATCGACGTCCATGCAGGCGACGACGTTGGGGTGCTTCAGCTTCGCGGCGATCCGCGCTTCGCGCATGAACCGCTCCGCGAACTCCGGATCGCGCTGGGCGATGTGGGGCGGCAGGATCTTGAGCGCGACGGGAACGTCGAGATTCGCGTGGTGCGCGAGATAGACGGCGCCCATGCCGCCGCGGCCGAGCTCCCGCTCGATCCGGCACTTGCCGATGATCTGCCCGGCCTGAAGCTCGGAGGCCATCGCGCCCGGGCCGGTGGGCCCGCCCGTGGGGGTGGCGGCGGCCGCGTGGAAGAGTCCGGCGATGCGTTCGTCTGTCATTCGGTTCTGAAGATGATTATGCCCCGCCTCGCGGCATGGCGTCGAAATCGGTCGTTTCTTCCTCCAAGGGGAACAGAGGGGACCTCACGGCCCGGCAGCAATCCGCGTTCGCCTCAGTTTTCCTCAGGAGGAGTGGCCGCCGATCCGAGCAGTTCGCCAAGCCGCGGCAGTTCAACATCGAGGACCGCAGTCAGCGTATTCCAAGCGAACGCATCCAAGAACCACGTCTAGGATTCATGGTCCTTGCCGTGCTCACCGTACTCCTCGCGCAGGACCCGTCGATCGATGACTTCGTCCGCCGGCTCGATGCGGACGGAATCGAAGAGCGGGACAGCGCGCAGCAGATGCTCGAGTTCTTTGGACGTGCGGACGGAGAGGTTCTCGCGCATCTCGAGGATCTTGCCGCGACAGCGACAGGGGAGGCGAAGACCCGGCTCGAGATCATCGTCGAGCGCCTCACCCGAATCAGCGCAATCGTGGGGGGCCTCGAGCCGCTCGCCGCGATGAAGATCCCCGATGCGCGAATGCTCCGCTTCGTCGCCGTTGGTGAAATCCAAGGCTGGCTCCTGGCCGAATCCGACACGGACATCGAGCTCTTCGACGTGAGCCGTCTCGAACGACGCACGGTCTCGCGCGAGACGGGATACGTGGAAACGCGCTTCGACGCGTGGGCTGGTCGTCTCACGCGTCGCTGGGTCGACGATTGCGGCATTGATCCGCTCCTCCTTGCGCGTGCGGTCGCCTGCCTTTGGGCGACCCAACGCAATGACAACGCCCTGGCCTTCCAACTTCAGGAGGCGACGGGCGGCGGTATCGAGCGATTCCACGCGGTGGTGGAGCACGAGGTCGCCTGGGCGCTCTACAAGCGCGCGGACGACCCTAGGCGCCCACGAAGCGAAGTCCTTGCCCTCTGGAAAGCCATCGCCGCACTCAACGTCAGCTGCATGGACATCGCTGCCCGGAAAATCGTCATCTACGAGCGCCTCATCGCCGAGGATCGCGTGTGGCGCGAGCCCATCGTGCTCGAAGTGGCGACGCTGCCCCTGACGCGACAAGTCGACTACTGGGTCCATCACCTCCGTGATCTCGGGAGCGGACCCGAATTCCCGGGATGGAACTACTACCAGTGCGCCGACGGAACGCCGAGCGCTGTCGAACGGCTCCGACGGCTGGGATGGGTCGCTGTCCCGCGACTCCTCGGCCTCCTCGACGACGACATCCCGACCCGATTCGACTGCGGCGCCACGTCCGGCGGCGTCGGCGGCTCAGGGCCTCCACGAGCCGTCCGCGTCAACGACATCGCCCGCGAACTTGTGAAGCGCATCGTTGGCCGCGACTTCAGTTCGAAGGCCGACGGCGATGCGTGGTGGTCAACGGAGGCGCGCCAGGGCGCCGACGCGTGGTACGGCCGCCTGCTGGAGGGCACCGAAGCTGAACGAACGCTCGCGGCCCACTGGCTGCTCAAGAGGGACGCCGGGCGGCACCTTCCGCGGCTTCTGAAGGTCGTTGCCGCGTCGCCGATCGGCCGCGACGGGATGCTGAGGCAGCTGGAGCCGCATCTCACGAGGGACGATGCGCCGCTGCTTCGACAACTTCTCGCCGACGACTTGCTCGAGACGGTCGTGATTGCCGCTCGGGCCCTCCTGCGCATCACGGGCTCCGACGAGGGACTTCGCGCCGTCGCGAAGCAGATCGGAGCCTGCACGAGCTGGGCGATCCTCGATGCGCTCAAGTTGCTCCAGCAGGCACCCGAGGCGGACTTCGCGATCAGCGCCGTGTTGAGCCTGCTGGAGGACCGCGATCCGAAGATCGTCAACATCGCGATTGATGGAGCCCGCGGGTTCCGCGATCCCCGCATCGCCGAAGCGCTCGTCAACGCCATCGACGACGACCGTTGCTGCGAGTTCTGGGACGCCGACAGCTGCCCGCGCTACACGACCGGCGATCACGCGGCGGCGAGCCTGTGCGTCATCCTCGGCCTTCCCGACGCAATCTCGAATGAGGACAACGACGCGAACCGGGCCGCCGCCGTCATGGAGCTCAAGGCGTGGTGGGCCCTCAACAACGACACGATCGACTGGACGAAGCTCGGCGAGCCGGCGAAAGAGTAGTGAGCTCTCCCCTCGCTCCGCTCCCGTGTGGTTCCTCCATGGCCCAGTCGACCGACATGGGTGGCTGCAACGTCGCGTTCCCCTCCACGATGTGGACACCGGCTCTCGGCACCAAGGATCGCTCCGCGGGCGACTTCCGCGAAGAGATCGCCTAGAGTGGTTCGACACGCTTGATTCCGTGGTTGCGCGCCAGGGCGCCAACCCCCGAAATCAAGCTGACTCACCACCAGGATTCACAAAGGATCTTGCCGAGGGCGTCGAGCCGCATCCACTCCCGGAATCGAGCCTGCGCCAGGCTGTGCCATGCCCGGGATGAGCTGGATGCGGACCGCTCCTCATTCCAGAGAGGCCAGTGGAAAGTGCTCCCGGATGGAATCGGGGATCGGTCCGATCCTCTCGAGAAACCGCGCACCCCAGTACTGGATCCCGTTCGCCCCGAGGATGAAAGTCGCCGATGAATGCCGTCCGTCCAGGTGGCGAGGTGGGATCGAGTTGATCGACCCCTTGGGGATCCTTGAACGTCCCCTGGCTGATCAAGAGGGACGCCCGGCGGCACCAATCTGTCGTGTTTGCTGCAAAAGTGGATGGGAGTCCCCTCGTTTCCACGCCCGCTGCGCATGGCACGAGACTTGCATTGCGTGGGCGATGAAGAAGATCACGGTGGCCGTGGCTGTGGCCTTGATGGGACTTGCTGGCTGTGGCAAGGATCCGGACGTTGCGACGACGCAGGAACAAGTGATCGTGATGGCTGCTTCTGCGCCCGTTTACAGCGCCTCGCTCGACCGGATCGTCGGCATGGCCCCGGCCGGGCAGCGGTACTGGGCGCGATCCGCGGACGGATGGTGGCAAGTCACATTCGGCGACGGTACGGGCGCAATCGCCGCGGCCGGCGCCAGCCTTGTCCACGATGCGGCCGGCATCGAAGTGGCCATCGCGGAAGCAACTGTCTGGGGCGGCACCGGCGTGACGGAAACGGCGCTCGGGACCGCGCGACTCGGCCAGCGGTTTGTGCTCGCTCCCGACGCGTACCAGGGCTGCCGCTCTGCCATCTACTGGAGCGGGAGCATTGGCTACGTCGACCCCACGGATGTCCTCTTCGTCCGCTTTGCAGGCAGCAGCGTGCTGCCCTCGATCACGGCATCGCGGGCACTGCAGACGCATGCGAGCACGGCCGTTTTCGCAGCCCCTGGCGGCGCAATCCTCGGCATGCTCGGCCCCGGCGATCGTTACGCCGCCGAGCCGATCGACGGCTTCTGGCGGATCCGCTACGGCGCGGTCAATGGCTATGTCGCTGCGAATGCGGTAACCGAAACGTTCGCGGTCGACGGCGTCCGCATCCTGACCGCCTGCGCCGACGTGTACGGCGGGACGGGCGTCTCGGACACGAAGCTGGGCGACGTGATAACCGGCGAGTACTACGTTCTTGCGCCGGTGCAGCCCGCCGGCTCCCGTCGTGCGATCTACTGGAAGGGCGGCATCGCCTACATGGAAGGCGTCGCGCTCGACAACGCGAGCATCGGAATTCAGCCGTAGCCCCCTCGGGTGCAAGTCGGAGCAGTGTCGCCCGCCTCGGACTGACCCCAGGCCCGGAGAATCGACGGCGGGCCATGGGGTCATCTGGACCCTGAGGTCCAGCTCCCAGGGGCCGCAGGCACGTCGCTCCCGCGCAAAAAGAAAACACACACATCAGTCATGGGGATCGCTACAATCCCGCGAACTTCATTTTCAATTTTTCATGAAATCCGTGGAGGCGAATTTTCCATGACTCGGAACCAATGCGCGATTTCTCTCATCCTTCTCGCAGCGATTGTGGCGCCCGGTTGTCGGAAGCACGGAGGGGGCGACGCCGGGGCTAGCGGCCCCACGCCAGGCTTCACCCTCACTCCGACAAGCGGCTTGGTGACGACGGAGGCCGGCGGCACGGGCAGCTTCACCGTCGTTCTGACGGCCGCGCCGACCGCGGACGTCACCATCGCGCTGACCACGTCCAATGTCAACGAAGGGACCCCATCGCCCGCTTCCCTGACCTTTACCACGCTTGACTGGAATGTGGCCCAGACCGTCACCGTCACCGGCGTCGATGACTTCGCCGACGACGGCGATGTCGCCTATACAATCCTTACCGGTGCCGCGGTCAGCACCGACCCGGGCTACACCGGCCTCGATCCGGCCGACGTCTCCGTCACCAACACCGACGACGACACCGCCGGCGTCAACGTCATACCCACCGCCGGCCTCGCCACCACCGAATCGGGCGGCACCGCCGACTTCACCGTGGAGCTGAACTCGCTCCCGACGGCCGACGTCACGATCTCCGTCGTCAGCAACAATACCGCCGAGGGGACGGTCTCGACCGCCCTCCTGACGTTCACCGCCCTCAACGGCACCACCCCGCAGACCGTGACGGTCACCGGCGTCGACGACGGCAACAACATCGACGGCCCGATCGCCTACATGATCGTGCTCGGCGCCTGCACCAGCACCGACCTGGCCTACAACGGCATCAACCCCACCGACGTCTCCGTCACCAACGGCGACAACGACGCCCCTGGCGTCACCGTGACGCCGAGCGGCGGGCTGTCGACGACCGAAGCGGGCGGCACCGCGTCGTTTGACGTCGTCCTCAACACGATGCCGACCAACGACGTCACGATCACAATCGTCAGCACCAACACGGCGGAGGGCACGGTCTCCACCGCCCTTCTCACGTTCACAAACCTCAACGGCACCACGCCCCAGACCGTCACCATCACGGGCATCGACGACCAGGTCGACGACGGCGACATTGCCTACACGATCACCACAGGCAATACATCGAGCACCCAGCCGGCGTACAACAACCTGACGGTCAACGATGTCTCGGTCACCAACCTCAACGACGACATCGCCGGCATCACCGTGCTGCCGTTGACGCCTCCCGCCCTCACCACGAACGAATCGGGCGCACAGGCCACATTCACGGTCCAGCTCAACACGATCCCGACCTCTCCCGTGACGGTCGCGGTCGTCAGCTCCGATACGACGGAAGGCACCGTCTCCACCGCCCTGCTCACGTTCGCGGCCGACGTCACCGCGCTCGATCCGCAGACTGTCACGATCACTGGCGTCCAGGATCTGCTCCAGGACGGTGACATTGCCTACACGATCAACCTTGGCCCCGCCTCCAGCATCGACACGAAGTACGGCGGCATGGCGGTCTCGCCGGTGAACGTCAACAACATCGACGACGACAGCCCGGGCGTCCTCGTCACGGCACCGTCCCCGCTGATCACGACCGAATCGGGCGGGTTCGACACCTTCACGGTCGTGCTCAAATCGATCCCCAGCGCGAACGTGACGATCGCCGTCAGCAGCTCCAACACCAACGAAGGGACGGTTTCGACCGCCCTCCTGACGTTTACGCCCGCCAACGCGCTCACGCCGCAAACCGTGACCGTCACCGGGGTCGATGACATCGTCGTCGACCTGGCGGTCAATTACACGGTCGTCCTCGCCGCCACCAGCAGCACGGACCCGACCTACAACGGCATCGACCCCGCCGACGTCGCGTGCACGAATCAGGACGACGAAAACGCGCCGGTCGGTGCGACGGGATGGGCGAAGGTGGGGACGACTCCCGTGCTCAGCAACGGCACGGGTGGCCAATGGGACGGGGGCGGCGTCACGGAATCCACCGTCATCAAGCTGAACGCCACCGACTACGTCATGTTCTACCAGGGCGTCAACGCGAACGGCCAGAAGCACGAGCGCATCGGGCGCGCGGACTCGACCGATGGCGGCGCCACCTGGACAAAGCATCCCTCCAACCCCCTCCTCAGCCACTCCGGCGTCAACGGCACGTTCGACCGTTTCGGCGTGATGGGACCCTCCGTGATCTTCGACGGCCTCACGTGGAAAATGTGGTTCGCCGGGCGCGCCAACGGCGGCATCACGAAGATCGGCTACGCCACGTCGTCCGACGGCGTCGCCTGGACCAAGTTCGCCGGCAACCCGATCATGGCAGGCACCAACGGCACCTTCGATTCCAGGGGCCCCAGCTCGCCGTCGGTCCTCTTCGACGGCACGAACTTCCGCATGTGGTACACGGGGACCGACGCGGTCAGCGTCACGAGAATCGGACACGCGACGTCCGCCGACGGCACGACGTGGGTGAAGACGACGGGTGCGGTGCTCAACACGAGCGCGTCGGGATTCGACGCGGCGGGCGTGAGGTCCTGCGCCGTTGTGCTGGACGGCACGACCTTCCGGATGTGGTACTCCGGCCTCGACGTGGTCACCGGCGGCAAGCTCCGGATCGGCTACGCCGACTCGAGCAACGGGACCACGTGGGTGAAGTTCACGGGCAACCCGGTGCTCGGACAGGGCGCGGTGGGTCTCTTCGATGATACGAGCGTCCTGGCGCCGTGGGTGATCCAGGAGACCGCGACGACGTTCAAGATGTGGTACACCGGGGTAAATGCGGCCGGTCTGACTCGGATCGGCTACGCCACGATCCCGTAAGCCGACGTTCGCAGCACGAAAGAAAGAAGGACCGGCGGCCCGGAAACGGGCCGCCTTTCTCTTGGGTGCTGATGAGGTCGGATCGATTCTCTTGCCATTCCTCCTCCCTCCCGCCGCCCCGCTTCCGTATAGTCTCCCCATGGCCCAGTCGACCGACATCGGCGGCCGCAACGCGGCTTTTCCATCGACAATGTGGACGCAGGTTCTCGGCGCCAAGGACCGCTCCGCGGGCGACTTCCGCGACCGGCTCGACGCCCTCATCCGCCTCTACTGGAAGCCGGTTTACTGGACCCTCCGCACGCGATGGAACCGCGCCAACGAAGAAGCGAAAGACCTGACCCAGTCGTTCTTCGCGAGCTTCCTCGAGAAGGACCGCCTGGCGAACGTCGGCCCGGAGAAGGGCCGCTTCCGCACCTTCCTTCGCGTCGTGCTCGACAACTTCATGCGCAACGAGCTCGAGGCCGCGAAGGCGATCAAGCGCGGCGGCGCCGCCGACATCGTCTCCATCAGCGCGACCGATGAGGAGCTGCCCGTCGTCGCCGACCAGCTCAAGCCCGACGAGATCTTCGACCGCGCCTGGGCGACCCACCTCTTCAAGGAGACGCTCGGCGAGCTGCGCGCGCACTACAAGAACGCCGGCAAGGAGATCGTCTTCACCGTCTTCGAACGACACACGCTCGACCGCACGCCGCCGGCCTATCCCGTCCTCGCGAAGGAACTCGGCATCGCGACCCACGAGGTCGAGAACCACCTCAAGCACGCGAAGGCGACCTTCGCCAAGCTGCTCCGCGCCCGCGTCCGCGAGACCCTCTCCGACGACGCGAACCTGGAGGATGAGCTGCGCGCGCTCGGGGATTTGATGAGGTAGCGGCTGCGCGGCGCTGCCGCACAGCCGAAAGATCAGAGATCGAGATCGAAGATCAAAGAAGAGAACAAAGCTCCGCCCCGCCGGTTATCGTGCTACGCCAATGATCGAGGCCACGAAGCTCTCCAAGACCTTCACCACCCACAAGAAGGAGCCCGGCCTCAAGGCCTCCATCAAGTCGCTCTTCGTGCGCAACACGATCACGAAGCACGCCGTCAAGGAAGTCTCGTTCCGAGTCGATGAAGGCGAGATCGTCGGCCTCGTCGGCGCGAACGGCGCCGGCAAGACGACCCTCGTCAAGATGCTCGCCGGCGTCATCCATCCGACCTCCGGCGACGCGCGCGTGCTCGGCCACGTCCCGTGGAAGCGCTCCAACGACTTCCGCCGCCAGATCGCCCTCATCATGGGCCAGAAGGCGCAGCTCTGGTGGGACCTGCCCGCGGCCGACAGCTTCCTCCTGCTCCGCGAGATCTACCAGATCCCCGAGCCGAAATTCCGCGCGACGCTCGACTACCTCGTTGGCGTTCTCGAGGTCAAGGAGCAACTCACCGTCCAGGTACGCCGCCTCTCGCTTGGCGAGCGGATGAAGATGGAGCTGATCGCCGCGCTGCTCCACGGCCCGCGCGTCGTCTACCTCGACGAGCCGACGATCGGGCTCGACCTCACCGCCCAGCGCGCCATCCGCGATTTCATCCTCAAGTACCGCGAAGAGCACCGCCCCGCCATGCTCCTCACGAGCCACTACATGGAGGACATCGAGCGGCTCTGCAAGCGCATCCTGATCATCCGCGAGGGCGAGATCGTTTACGACGGCCTGCTCGAGAAGGTCGTGCAGACCTACGCCGACCACAAGGTCGTGACGGCGCACCTGCACAAACGGCCCGAGCCGGTGAAGGAGACCGACGAGCTGCGCGCCATGGGCCAGGTCGAGAAGTGCAACGACCTCCTGATCAAGCTGCGCGTCCCGCGACTGCGCGTCGCCGAGGTCGCGGGCGAACTGCTCAAGCGCTATCCCGTCGCCGACCTGGCGATCGAGGAGGTCGACGTCGGCACGATCATCGAGAAGATCATGCGGGAGCGGAGCGCATGAGGCTCTTCTGGAGCATCGTCGGCGTGCAGGTGCGGAAGCGGATGGCGTACCGCACCGACTTCTGGATCAACTCGATCGTCGCGTTCGCGGCCGAGCTCGGAGTCGCCTATTTCATCGTCGCGGCGATGTTCTCGGGCGGCGACCGCGTCGGCGAATTCTCGCGCCACGGCATGCTGCTCTACTACATCTCCGTCATCCTCATCGGCAAGGTGGTCCGCTCGACCGACATGGAGCACGTGATCGCGGGCGACATCTACGACGGGTCGCTCAGCCGCTACCTCGTCTACCCCACGTCGTTCTTCTTCATGAAGTACGCGACGCAGATCGGCTCGCTGGTGCCGTCGCTGGTGCAGATCTTCCTCTTCGGCGCGTGGGTGCCGTTCGTGCTCGGCGTGCCGGAGGGGCTGCAGATCACGCCGTGGACCGTCGCGATGTGCGCGGTCGCGCTCTTCCTTGGCAACGCGCTGCACTTCCTCGTCACCTATCCGATCGAGCTCGTCTCGTTCTGGGCCGACAACTGCTGGAGCCTGATGGTGTTGCATCGCATCGTCGCGGGCCTGCTTGGCGGCGTTCTCCTGCCCCTGACGCTCTTCCCCGCCTGGTCACAGAAGGTGCTGGCGATCCTGCCCTTCAAGTACATGTTCTCGTTCCCGGTCGACGCGCTCCTCGGCCGCGTGACGCCGGCGGCGTTTTTCCAGGGCGTAGGGGTCGCGATCGGCTGGTGCGCGATCATGGCCTGCATCAGCGCGATGGTGTGGCGGCGCGGCACCCTTCAGTACACGGGAGTAGGTATGTGAGCCGCCCGATAGAGAGGCTTCCTTGCGGGCGGCTCATGGTGAGCGAGCCGCAGGCGAGTCGAATCCAATGATGCGCTACCCGCGCCTCTTCGCCCACTTCCTGCGCTTCTCGTTCAGCCGCGCGATGGAGTTCCGCTTCGACTTCTTCTTCCGCATCGCGATGGACGGCGTCTGGTACGCGCACAACATCGCGTTTTTCTGGATCGTCTACCGCCACATCCCGCTCTTCGGCGGCTGGACCTTCGACCAGATGCTCGTCTTCGCCGCCGGCGTCTTCCTCGCCGACGCGATCCAGATGACGCTGTTCTCGAACAACATGTGGATGTTCCCGAACTACGTCAACAAGGGCGACCTCGACTACTACCTCGTCCGCCCGGTCTCATCGCTCTTCTTCCTGAGCCTGCGCGACTTCGCGGCGAACTCGTTCGTGAACCTCCTGATGTCGATCGGCTTCTTCGCCTGGGCGATCGCGCACTACCCCGTCGCGCTCGGGGCCGGACCGATCGCGGCCTTCGTCCTGCTCCTGCTTCTCGGCTGCTTCCTGCACTACTGCCTCCAGATGATCTTCCTCATCCCCGTCTTCTGGCTTCAGAGCACCGGCGGGCTGCGCGAGATCTTCTGGTCGCTCGACCGCTACACCGGCCGGCCCCACGGGATCTTCACCGGCTACATGCGCAAGATGCTCGTCTCGGTCCTGCCGTTCGCGCTGATCGTCTCGTTCCCGACGTACGCCCTCTTCGACGGCCTGACGTGGGCACTGCTCGCCCACATGGCGGGCGTCACGGCCGCGGCGTTCCTGATCATGCTGGCGATGTGGTCGCGCGGCTTGCGCGCCTATTCGAGCGCCTCGTCATGACCCCTCGACTCGCTCCGCTCCCTCGGGACGGGTCCCCCGCCGTTTTTCTCGATCGCGACGGCACCCTCATCGAGGACCGCGGCAACCTCTCCGATCCGTCGCAGGTGGTCTTCTACCCGCGAACCCATGACGCCGTCCGGCGGCTCGCGGCGCGATTCGCGCTCTTCATCGTCACCAACCAGGCGGGCGTCGGCGAAGGCGAGATCACGCTCGAGGAGGCTCATCGAGTGAACGCGCACGTCGTGCGGTCGCTCGCCGTCCCGTTCCGCGAGATCTACGTCTGCCCGCATCTGCGTGCCGACAACTGCGAGTGCCACAAGCCGAAGCCTCACTTCCCGCGGCGGGCCGAGCGCGAGCATGGCATCGATCTGCGCCGCTCGTTCGTCGTCGGCGATCATCCGGGCGACGTCGAGCTCGCTGCCAGCGTCGGCGCGCGGGGGATCTTCGTCCTCACCGGGCACGGCGCCAGGCACCGTCCCGACCTGAAGGTCCCCTGCGACATCGTCGACGGGATCGGCGAGGCGGCCGATCGGATTCTTTCGCTATAATTCCGCGATGCCAATCGTCCTTCTCGGTGAAACGGGCGGCGGCGTCCCGTTCGGGCGCACGTTCTTCAACTCGAGCTTCGATCCCCTCGTTCACAAGATGGGGAAGGACTCCGCGCGCCGCCTCGTTCTCTACCTCTCCGACGGCACGACCTTCGAGGTCGCCCACATCGACGAACTCGCCGAACACTACATGGTGGTGCGAGGCTACAAGGGCGACGTGGAGACCAACGAGCAGTCGGTGAGCCTGCTGCCGTACGGCCTGATCTATCGGATCGAGCTCGGCACCAAAGCCGAGAGCGCGACGCGCGTCGGCTTCAAGTGGGTCCCGCCGGGCCGCGAAGCCGCGCCCGCGCCGGGGAAGAAGAAATAACCGGTCTACGGCTTCTTCACGAACTCGCTGACCGTGATCTTCGTCGTCACGATCTTCCGCTGCGGATCGCTCGGCTCAAATGCCTCCTGCTGCTCCATCGAGCCCGTGATCGTCCCGTCGACCTTCTCTGCGCCGACGATCTTCGCGATCTTTGCGACGACTTCCTCGTTCGTGATGCTGATGATCGCGCGCAGGTTCGACGGCTCCTCGAAGATCCAGAACTCGTCCTTGCGGTAGAGCGCCCCCGCGATCTTGATGGTCGCGGCGCCGAGCTTGATCGACCGCTCGCCTGCCTCGACCGCGGCAGCCTTTGCCAGCGCCGTCAGCACGACTGCTTTCGTCGCGTCGAAGACGATGTCGATCGCCGCCGGCTTCTCGTCGTCATCGCCTTTGCAGCCGTGCGTGGCGTCGAGCACGCCGTCGACCTTCTTGAGCGCGGCGATCGCCTTCTCGTAGGCCAGCTTGAGCCCGGCGCCCTTGCCGGCGGCTTCGACGGCGAACTTGAGCGATGTGCCCTTTGCGTCCTGTCTCATGCAGATTGAGACGCCGCCGGGGCCTCATCGACGTCCGCAATTGTCCGGGCGGCGCGACGCAGGAGGTGCGCGCCGAACCGGCCGAGCAGCTTCGGGCCGAACGCGCGCCGCCAGAGCGCGGGCAGTCGCGCGCGCGATGCGCCTGCCGCCGCCTTCGCCGTCGCGAGGAACTGTCCCGCGGCGAACGTGCGCGTCCCGTGCAGCAGCCCTCCGAACGCCGACGCGTCCTGGATGGCGCCGAGCGCCTCCTGCAGATCCCGGCACGCCGTGATCATCCGGCCCATCGCCCGCCCGTAGCCGGGCTGGAACGCCTCCAGGGCGTAGCGGAGCCTCTTGATCGTCTTGCGCAGCTCGTGCAGCGACTCGTCCGACGCCGCGTCCCACGCCTCGGGCTTGCCCGCCATCGCCTCCGCGATCGCGCGGGTCATCCGCTCCGGCCCCGCCAGCGCAACATCGCGGCGGCTGCTGAAGCCGGCCGACTCCTCGAGCCCTCGCAGCAGCATCTTGTGATCGGCGCTGTTGAGCCGCTCCAGCATCCGCAGTGCCGGATGCCCGCGGCGCCGGTTCACCGCCGTGCGAAGCGCTTCGCCCTCCGCCGCAAGCGTCTCGCCGATGGCGCCCGAGAGCACGTCGAGATCGCGCACCGGCCCGAGCGCCCCCATCAGCTCCTTTAGCCCTGATTTGAGCGTCGCCTTCAGCGTCGCCGGCAGATGACTTCCAAGGTACTTCACCGAGGAACGCAGGCGTCTCGACGCCGTGCGCATCTGGTGCACGCCGATGACGACATCGCCTCCGCGGATCATCGACTCCGCCTTGCGCAGACTCTCGACCCCGTCCCGCGCCGACGCGGCATAGACCTCGTGGATTTTCATATCGCCCTCAACGCGAACCGCTCCGCCGAAATCGACGCGACCGTGCGGCTTCGCAGCCCCAGCGCGTCTTGAAGACGACGTCGCCCGGCGTCCGAGAGCCGCGTCAGTGCCTTTCGAACGCCCATCCAGCGCTGCTTGACGATCTCGTGGCGGGGCCCGACGGGATCGACGTCGCCGCTCACCCGGGCGGCGAAAACATACGCTAGCGAGCCGTCATCGCGCACGTACATGCCGCTGATCCCGATCAGCTCGGGCTCGAGAGCGGTCTCTTCCTCGGCTTCGCGAAGCGCCGCTTCCCATGGCGTCTCGCCGATCTTGATCGTGCCGCCCGGCAGCGACCAGCGACGCTTCTCGCGCGCCTTGACGAGCAGGACGTGATCGTGGCGGTAGATGACAACGAAGGCGGAATTGCGGGTTCCCATGACTCTCTCTCCGAGAGATTCATCGGCCAGGGACGCCTCCGCGCTGAAGTCCCTGTTACAGTTGCAGCGTGGCCCTGCTCCTCTTCGACATCGACGGCACCCTGCTCCGCGGCGGCGACCCCACCCACGCGAACGCATTCGACGCCGCCTGTCGCGCGATCTTCGGCGTCCCCTGCGACGTCCATCGCACCGATCTCGCGGGACGCACCGATCGCCACATCCTTCGCGCCGTTCTCGCCCTCGAGGGCGTGACGCCGAACGACGCGCAGATCAACCAGACCTTCGGCTTCATGGAGGACTACGTCGAGCGCGAGCTCACCCACTCGCTCGAGAACCGCCTCCTGCCCGGCGTGCGCGAACTCCTGATGGAGCTTCGCGGCCACACGCGCGGCCTAGTGACCGGCAACCTGCCGCGCATCGCGAAGGTGAAGCTGTCGCGCGCCGGGATCTGGAGCTCGTTCGACGGCGTCGGCGGCTTCGGCCATCTCTCGGAAGTCCGTGCCGACCTGGTGCGCGCCGCTCTTGAGCAGTCGAAGGAGCCAGCGGACCGCACGGTCGTCATCGGCGACACGCTCCACGACATCGAATGCGGCCGCGCCCACGGCACTCGCACCGTCGGGGTCGCGACTGGCCGCGTCCCGGCGGAAGAGCTCCAAGCCGCGGGGGCGGACCTCGTCCTGGGCACCCTCGACGAGCGCGACCGCTTTCTCCAGTTCGTCGGAGAGCTCTCATGAGGTGGCTGATCCTGGCCGCGCTCTTCGCCGTTCCTCAGTACAGGCCGTCACGCGTCGTCATCGACCGCAAGGCGCTCGGCGATTTCCTGGCCACGAAGAACCTCAAGGTCGACGACTTCCACTTCGACTTCGACCACCTCAGTTCCATGCCCGAGGGCTACTTCGCCGGCTACTCGGCGCCCGAGAAGAACCTCGGCCACCTCAAGCTCTACCGCCGCATCCAGAAGGACCCGATCACCTTTCCCGAGGAAGTCCAGACGATCGAGGAGCGGATCCTGAAGGGCGAGCTCTTCGAGGCGATCTGCGAAGCCGTGGACCAGCCGTTCAAGCGCGCGCCGCTCCCGGAGCCTGTCGCACTCGAGCTGCCCGATGAGCTGAAGAAACCCGTCGGCCGGATCGTGGCGGCAATCGACGCGAAGGACGCCGCGCTGATTCTCGACGCCATCGTCGACGCGAAGGCGGCGCTGCTCGCCTTCAAGGGCGATGTGAACTACGCGAAGGAGGGCATCGTCGTCACCAGCAGCGCGAAGCCCGAGGATCCCGGCGTCCGCCTGTTCCTCAAGTTCGGCGGCAACGACGTTTACAAGGGCCGCTGGGCGGGCGGCGACGGCGGCCATGTCCGCGTCGTCATCGACACCGGCGGTGATGACACCTACGACGCCGGCGAGGAGGCGTGCGCGCAGGGCGCCGGCTCCAACGGCATCGGCGTTCTCGTCGACTTGGCGGGCAACGACACCTACACAGCGAAGAACCAACTCGCGCAGGGCGCGGGCCACAAGGGCACCGGAATCCTGTGGGACGCGGCGGGCAACGACACCTACACCGGCGAGTCGATCTCGCAGGGGGCGGGCGTCGACGGCATCGGCATCCTGATCGACGACGCGGGAAACGACGCGTACGAACTCACCTACGGCGGCCAGGGGTACGGCAACGTCGCCGCGTTTGGACTGCTGCTAGACCGCGACGGAGACGATCGCTATCTCGGCCGCGACTCGGCCTTCGGCCACAAGGTGACGGTTCCCGCGCCGCAGGACGAGAAGCACAACGCGAACATGGTGCAGGGCGCGGGCACGGGAAACAATTCGAAGCCGGCGTCGAACTTCCGAGCCGGCGGCGTCGGCATGCTCCTCGACGTCCACGGCGACGACGTCTATCGGTCCGGCTGCTGGTCGCAGGGAGTCGGCTACTTCCTCGGCATCGGCGCCATCATCGACCTCGAGGGCGACGACCGCTACGAGTCGTGGGTCTACATCATGGGGTCGGGCGCGCATGGCGGCCAGGGCATCCAGCTCGACGCGCGCGGCAGCGACACCTACAAGGTCGGCGGATGGAATTCGCTCGCGATGTCGGTCGATTACGGAATCGGCATGTTTCTCGACGGCGCAGGAAACGACCGCTACGTCGGCGGCGCGAGCGGCCACGGGATGAGCATCGGCCTGGGCATCTCGCTCTTTCAGGACGGCGGCGGCGACGACGTCTACGAGCCGAAGGACGCCAACATGGGGTCGGGCCGGTTCTACGAGCAGGAAGACTACAACGTCGACGGCAAGGTGACGCCGGCGGAGAAGCGCCACTGGGGCATCTTTCTCGACCTCGGCGGAAGCGACCGCTACCCCGCGGCGTTCGGCAACGCAAAGCGATGGGACGTCGCCGAGTTCAGCGGCGGGTTCGACGTCTCGTCGCCGAAGCCCGACTTCCTGCCCGGCAAGGCGCGCGGCTGGGACGGCAAGGAAGTCGACGTCACGGAGAAGAACTGGGAGAGCGTCCGTCCCGACGATCTCTTCAAGCTGCTCAAGGGCGACGAGACGTTGCGTGCGATCTTCGCGCTGTCGCACGGCCTGGTGAAGGAAGGGAGCGAGCTGCTCTCGAAGGCCGCCGACCCCAAGCCGGTGCTCGAACGGTTCTTCGGGCCGGGCGACTATTCGTACGAACCGGCGCTGCGACTTTGGTTTCCGCAGAAGGATGCCGCCTGGGTCGCGAAGCTGAAGGAGTTGAAGTGGGGCGCGACGCCGGACATCGCCGCGTACAAGCCGGAGAGCTCGTGGCCGAAATGGGCGCAGCGCGAGGCCGCCGGACTGGCGCAGGCCGAGCTCGCGCGGCGCGGCGCGGCCGCCATCGAGCGCATCCAGAAATTCCTCGAGAAGAAGGACGCGAAGACGCTCATCGAGAAGAAGAAGGAGCTCGACGCGCTCCGCGAAAAGGCGCTCGCCTGCGTCGGCGCCGACGACGCGAAGGCGACCGACGACGCCGTGAAGCGGCTCGCCGCCGCGTGGGCGGGGCGCAGGAGCCCGTCGCTGAAGAACGAGGTGCTCGACGCCGCGAAGGAGCTCGACCTGATCGACAAGGAATGGCGGACGAGATTCCCCATCGCGTTCGATACCGACGTGCTCACGCTCGAAGCGATCGCATCGCTGAAGGGGCCTGATCTGTCGAAGCTGCCACCGCCGGCGAAGTCGTTGATCCAGGCGGTGAACGATTATCGGGCGATGTTCGGCCGCGCGCCGCTGGAGCCGAACGAGGCGCTGGCGAAGCATGCGACGAAGGCGGCCGGGGCGAGTCCTGGGGCGACGGCCGACGGCTTCGCCGGCGAGATCGCGGCGCTGGCCGGGAAGGGACGAAGTGCGAACGAGCTGCTCGAGACGTGGAGAAGGACGCCGGCCGACAATCGGCAGATGCTCGACGTGAAGTGGAAATCGGTCGGCGTCGGCGCGACGAGCGGAGGCGCGTGGTGCATGACGGTTGCCAAACCGAAATGAGATCGATCCGCAAAGCGAAAACCCGACGTTAACTCACCTGACGTAAGAACGTTAATGCGCGTAAACGTCGACGCTCCCGCCACACGCAACCAGCTGGAAACCAACCCTTTAGAACTTCGACGTGGCCGTGGGAAGTGCGTTTGCCCCCGTCGCCCGCGATAGTTGCGCGAGCGGCGGAAAGGCAGGACTCTGCCTTGCTTCGACGTTCGCACCCGCTGTGCTACACTCCGCCCATGGTCACGCCTCACACCCCCAAGCGCCCCGACCCGCCCGACCTCCGCGAGAAGGGAGCCGAATCGAAGGGCCAGCCCCAGGTCAGCGACCGCCGGCTCTACTGCCAGCTCCAGGTTTTCACCGGCGTCGACCGCGTCGAGGACCTCGTCGGCGCCGTCAGCAGCTCGGGGCTCCAGGGCGTGCTCTACCTCGACGCCCACGATCCGCGCGGCATCGGCACGCTGCTGATCGCCGAGGACCCCGCGACCTTCACGGGGCGCGCCCGCGATCTCTACAACTCGACCGCCTTCGCGAAGCTCACCCACCGCCGCGAGCTCACGATGTTCGGCCGCACCTACTCGACCGGCCGCGAACCGAACCTCGAATGGTGGATGATCGAGAAGCCGTTCGAGGTCGCGCTCAACCGCGACTGGCCGTGGGCCGTCTGGTACCCGCTGCGGCGCAAGCCCGAGTTCGCGCTGCTGACCGCCGAAGAGCAGGGCAAGATCCTCTACGAGCACGCCATGATTGGCTTCGCGTACGGCGAGGCCGACTATGCCCACGACATCCGGCTCGCCTGTCACGGGCTCGACGCCAACGACAACGAGTTCATCATCGGCCTCCACGGCAAGGAGCTCCACCCGCTCTCCCGCATCGTGCAGGAGATGAGGAAGACCCAGCAGACCGCCAAGTTCATCCAGTCGCTTGGGCCGTTCTTCATCGGCCGCGCCGCGTGGCAATCTCCAGCGAGGGCGTAATACGGGCGCCCATCGTGTCGTATCATCTGTTGGTGCTGCCCGCCCTGAGCCCAAGGCGTTCCTGATGCGTATTCGAGTCGTCTCCTACAACATCCACAAGTGCGTCGGCACCGACCGCCGCTATCTCCCCGACCGGATTCGCGACACGATCGCCCACTACGACCCCGACGTCGTGATGCTCCAGGAGGTGAGCGAGGGGCAGAAGCGCGCCCGGTTCCAGCGCCAGGTCGACGTCATCGGCGACCTGCTCGGCCTGCACCATCGCGCCTACTTCCCGAACGCCAAGTGCATGGGCGGCGGCCGTTACGGCAACGCCGTGCTGAGCCGTCACCCGGTCGCCGAGTCCCGCAACATCGAACTCCACCACCCGCTCGGCAAACGCCGGAGCGTCCTGCATGCGAAGGTCCACGTGCGCGGAAGGCGCGCGCTGCATGTCTTCAACGCGCACCTGGGGTTGACCCAGTTCCTGCGCGTGCACCAGCTCCGCCGCTTCCTCTCGAACCCGTCGCTGACGCGGCTTCATCCCGACGAGCCGGTCGTGCTCGCGGGCGACTTCAACGACGTGTGGGGTTCGCTCGGGCGCAAGCTGCTCGCGCCCGCCGGCTTCCGCCCCATGCCGCGAAAGCTCCGCACCTTCCCGTCGTGGTTTCCGTTCCAATCGCTCGACTGGATCTACGTGCGCGGCGAGCTCGACCTCGTCGATGTCCAGCGGGGCGACCACGCGCTGGCGCGGAAGGCCTCCGACCACCTTCCCCTGGTGGCGGAGCTCCGACTGGCCTGATGTTGCACAAGGGGCAACATCGCGGGGCCATCGGCGTGTAGTAGTATGGAAGACCATATTGAGGGAGCTGCCATGAGGAAGATGTCATTGTCGCTGGCGATGTTTGTTGGCATCGCAAGCGCCGCGTATGCCCAGGACGGTGGGAAACTGCCGTGGAAGGACAGCAAGAAGAATCCGCAGGGAGCCATGGCCGAGGCCAAGAAGGCCGGCAAGCCGATGCTCCTGTTCTTCACCAGCGAAGGCTGAGGCCCCTGCAAGACATTGAGCGCAGGTGCGTTCAGCGATGAGAAGGTCGTGGCGGCGGCGCAGAAGATCCAGTGCGTCTTCGTCGACTGCGACTGGGGCAAGAAGAACTCCGATCTGAGCGACAAGTACGGCGTGAAGGGCTACCCGACCACGATCTTCGTCGACCCGGACGGGACGGAAGTCGCGAAGCTCGGCGGCCGCGATGCCGCGTCGGTCGAGAAGCAGATCCTCGAGATCGCCGAGAAGTACGTGAAGCCCTCCTTCGACTCCGTCGACAAGGCGATTGAGAAGGCCAAGGAAGACAAGAAGCCGGTCCTGATCTTCTTCTTCACACAGAAGGGCGACTCGCAGGCCCTCGAGCAGGCGATGGGCGACCCCACGCTGAAGGAGCTCATGGAGAAGTTCACGCTGGCGAAGATCGAGATCAAGAAGGACAACGCCGACGCGAAGAAGTACTCGGTCGCCAGCTCGACGCAGCCCGTGCTCTTCGTCACCGATCCGAATGCCGAGAAGCCCGAGGCGAAGCCGATCAAGAAGCTGACCGGCAAGAAGGGCCCCAAGGAGCTCAAGAAGGACCTTGAGGACGCGCTCAAGAAGTTCGAGTCGCAGCCCAAGGACGAGAAGAAGGACGAGCCCGAGAAGAAGGACGACGGGATGGGCGGGGACAAGGACAAGTAGCCCGTCGCCAACAACCAGCAGCCAGTAGAATGACAGACCGGCGCGTGACCCGCGCCGGTCTTTTTCTATGAACGCACGTGAGGCACTCCGAACCAAGGGCGCGGTGCTCATCCCCAATGCCTTCCCGCGGGTGCTGATCAACCGTCTCCACGCGGCCTGGCTGCGGAGCATCGCGCCGGCAGCCATCAACGCCACCGAGGTCGGCCACCGCCGCTACATGGCGACGGTCACGGTCACGGGGCCGTTTGCGTCGCCGGGGCTCCTTCTCAACCCGAAGGTCTACCCGATCATCCGCCGGCTGCTGGGCGACGACTGCGTGCTCGGCAGCTTCGGCGTGGTCGTCTCGTTCCCGGGCGCTGAGGCGCAGCATATCCACCGCGACAGCGACGTGCTCTTCCCCGAGAACCTCGCGCTGAGCGCCCAGGTTCCGCCGCACGCGCTCACGCTCGTCGTTCCTCTCGTCGACCTCACGCCGGAGACCGGCGGGACACGGATCTGGCCCGGATCGCAGGGGCTGTCGAGCACCCTTCGATTCGAGCGGAGGCCGTGGGAGGAGCTGCGGCCCGCGCGCGGCTCGTGCTTCCTGATGGACTATCGCGTGATGCACGGCGGCGCGCCGAACCGGTCCGCGATCCTGCGGCCCATCCTCTACCTCACCTACACCCGTCCATGGTTTCGCGACCCGAATTTCGGAGAGCAGCCGGGCGTGGTCGCCGCGTCCGTGCCTCGCGCGTGCCGGCGCCTGCTACAACGGCCCTGACGCTGGTTTGCCTGCGGTGAGCGAAGCCGCCAGGCCGAGTCGAACTGCTTGACACGCGTTTCGAGGACCGGGAACATCACGGCCCCTGCATTGCGTATCCGTTATGGAGAACCCCATGAAACGCCTTTGCGCCTTTGCGATGCTCGCTTCGCTCGCCGCCTGCGGAAAGAGCAGCGAGCCCAAGTCGATCACCATCTGGTGGGCGCAGTGGGCGCCGGCCGACGGCCTCCAGGAACTCGGCAAAGAGTTCGAAAAGGAGACCGGCATCCCGGTCACCGTGCACCAGATCCCGTGGCCGAACTACTCCGACCAGGTCAATCTCGAGTTCGGCAACGCGACGACCAAGTTCGACATCGTCATCGGCGACAGCCAGTGGATCGGCCGCGGCGCGACCAAGGGCCAGTACATCGACCTCACCGACTGGCTCAAGGGCGCCGTCGACATGAACACCGTGCACCCGAAGGCCGCGAAGTACCTCTGCGAGTATCCCGCCGGCAGCGGCAGGTTCTACGCCGCGCCGTGCGAGACCGACGCCGTCGGCATCGCCTATCGCAGGGACTGGTTCGAGGATCCGAAGGAGAAGGAGGCGTACAAGGCGAAGTACAACCGCGACCTGAAGGCGCCCGACACCTGGGAGGAGTTCAAGGAGATCGCCGACTTCTTCCAGCGCCCCGACGAGAAGCGCTACGGCTGCGCGATCCTCTCCGGCCGCGGCTACGACGCGCTGACGATGGGCTTCGAACAGGTGCTCTACGCGTTCGGCGGATCGTGGGGCGACGAGAAGACGTTCGCGGTCAAGGGCCGGATCAACAACGACGGCGCCGTCGCGGCGCTCGACTTCTTCAAGGAGCTGATGAAGTCCTCGCCCCCCGGCGGCACCAAGCTCGACTACGGCGAAGTCATGGAGCCGTTCTACAACGGCTCGACGGCGATGGTCGTGAACTACTTCGCGTTCTATCCCGAGGTCGTCAAGAAGCTCAGCGACAAGTCCGCCTTCTGCCGGATGCCGAGGAAGGGCGACCGCCGCTTCGCCTCGCTCGGCGGCCAGGGCATGAGCATTTCCGCCAAGGTCTCGCCGGCGCGGCAGGAGCTCGCGAAGCAGTTCATCAAGTGGTTCGAGCAGCTCAAGATCCAGAAGGAGTGGTTCAAGAAGCCCGCCGGCTTCACCTCGAACACCGAGATCCTGAAGAGCGACGAGTTCCGCAAGGCGAGCCCCTACAACGCCGCGTTCGCCGATTCGCTCGACTGCCTCGTCGACTTCTGGAACACGCCGATCTTCGGCGAACTCCTCGCACCGGTGCAGCAGTACCTCGGCGAAGCGGTCGACGGCAAGAAGTCGTCGAAGGAGGCGCTCGACGCCATCGCCGAGGAGCACGAGAAGATCATCGGCAAGGCGAAGGCCGACGGGGTGCTGCCGAAAGCCGACGGGGGCATGACGAAATAACCGTCGATGTTGAAATACGGCTTCGTAGCCCCTGCCCTCCTGCTGTTGATCGCGCTCAACATCTTCCCGCTCGTCTACAGCATCTACCTCAGCACGACCAACTACGACCTGTCAGGCGGTGAGGAGAAGTCGGTCGGCGCGCGCAACTACAAGGAGGTCTTCTCCGAGCCGCGCTACGGCGCGGCCATCCGTACCACGGCGGTCTTCGTGGGTGCGGCGGTTGCCGTCGAACTCGTCCTCGGCTTCATCCTCGCCCTCGCGCTCCGTGGCGAGTTCCCGGGCAAGGGCGTCCTGCTTACGATCCTGCTCATCCCGATGATGCTCTCGCCGTCGGTCATGGGCCTTTTCTGGCACCTCATCTTCAAGGGCGACTACGGCATCCTGAACCAGTCGCTCGCCGCGGTCGGCCTGGGCCAGCCGGCGTGGCTGACGAACCCGTCGATCAAACTCGTCTCCGTCCTCATCGTCGACATCTGGATGTGGACGCCGTTCATGATGCTGATCAGCCTCGCCGCGCTGAATTCGATTCCGAAGCACCTCTACGAGGCGGCGGAGATCGACCGCGCCGGGCGCTGGACCGTGCTCCGGCGCATCACGCTCCCGATGTCCGCGCCGCTCCTCATCCTCGCCGCGCTTCTGCGCGCCACCGACGCGCTCAAACAGTTCGACTTCGTCATGGTGCTGACGGGGCCGAACGACGCCTCGACGCAGACCCTCTCCACGCTGCTCTACCAGACCGCGTTCAACGGCTTCAAGGTCGGCCTCGGCGCGGCGTACGCCATCGTCGTGCTCGTCGGCGTCATGGCGCTCGCGACGGCGTTCACGCGCTACCTCGATGCGCTGCAGCGGCGGCAGGGACGTGCGGCATGAAGGTGCTGCGCGCCGTCGTGATCGTCGCCTACTTCATCGCCGCCACGCTCCCGCTGGCCTGGCTTGTTCTGACGAGCTTCAAGGACCGGGACGACGCCATCAGTCCGCATCCCCAGGTCCTTCCGGCGCTGTCGGGCGAGCCCGGCGACACGAGCGTCACCTTCCCCGTCACCGCGAAGGCCTACGCCGATCTCAACAAGCCGGTGGCCGGAAAGAACTTCAGCTTCCTGCACTTCCTCGCGAACAGCGCCATCATCGGACTGCTCAGCACGCTGGCGTCGGTGGCGCTCGGCACGAGCTGCGCCTACGGCTTCAGCCGTTTCCGGATCGCCGGCGCGAAGGACTGGCTCTTCTTCATCCTCTCGACGCGGTTTCTGCCGCCGCTCGCCGTCGTGGTGCCGGTCCTTGTCATGTTTCGAAAGTTCGAGCTCAACAACACGCACCTCGGACTGATCCTGCTCTACACGTCGTTCAACCTGTCGCTCTCGGTCTGGCTGATGAAGGGCTTCATCGACGACATCCCGCGCGCGTTCGAGGAGGCGGCGCTCGTCGACGGCTACTCGCGGCTCCAGGCGTTCTGGAGGATCATCCTCCCGCAGGCCGCGGGCGGCATGGCCGTCACCGCGGTCTTCTGCCTTATCTCGGCCTGGAACGAGCTCGGCTTTGCCATGACGCTCAACGTGCAGGACGAGGCGAAGACGGTGCCCCCGTACTTCCAGGGAATGCTCGGCAGGATCGAAGGGCTGCCGTGGCCCCAGATCGCCGCGGGCGCGCTGCTCTACGTCGTCCCGATCGTGGTTTTCACCGTGCTCGTGCGCAAGCACCTGCTGAGAGGAATGACGCTTGGAACGATCAAGCAATAGGCTCTGGAAGCGGCTCGACCGCCTCGCCCTCGCCGGCTTGATCGGCGGGCTTGGCCTCTATCTTCTTCCGTTCGCTTGGGCGCTGCCGGCCGCGTTCTTCGTCACGATCTTCTTCATCGTCTTCCACACGATCACGTCGCACGCATGCTAGAGCTTCAGAAGCTGGAGAAGACCTATCCCGACGGCACGCGCGCCGTCCGCGGAATCGATCTCGCCGTCGCCGACGGCGAGTTCATCGTGCTGCTCGGCCCGTCGGGCTGCGGCAAGACGACGACGCTCCGCATGGTCGCGGGTCTTGAGATCGCGACCGGGGGGCGGATCCTGATGGGTGACAAGGACGTTACGGCGCTCCGCCCGTCGCAGCGCGACGTCGGCATGGTCTTCCAGTTCTACGCGCTCTATCCGCACATGACCGTACGCCAGAACATCGCCTTTCCGCTCGAATGCGTCGGCGCGCCCGACATCGACGAGCGCGTCAGCGCCGTCATGGCGCGCACCGGCGTCGACAAGCTCGCGGCCCTCCATCCGCGCCACCTGAGCGGCGGCGACCAGCAGCGCGTCTCGCTGGCCCGCGCGATGGTCCGCCAACCGCAGCTCTACCTCTTCGACGAACCGCTCGGGACGATCGACGCCGACCAGCGCCTCGCGCTGCGCGAGTTCATCCGCTCGCAGCAGCTCGAGACGAAGGTGACGACGCTCTACGTCACGCACGATCAGGAGGAGGCGATGAGCCTCGCCGACCGCATCGTCGTGATGAACGGCGGCTTGATCGAGCAGGTCGGGCCGCCCGCCGACGTCTACGACAGGCCCGCAAGCCTCTTCGTCGCCAACTTCGTGGGCAGTCCCGGCATGAACCTGATTCCCAAGGACGGCGCGATGCTGGGCATCCGGCCCGAGTTCGTGCGGGTCGATCCCCAGGGGCCGATCGCGGGGCGCGTCGTGCTCGACGAGTACCTTGGCGCCTGGCGCAACGTCCATGTGCAGACGGAGTCGGGACGCATCGTGCTTCGCGCCGACGCGAACGAGCGGCTCCGTGGCGACGTCCGGCTCTCGCTCGATCCTGCGCATCTCCGCACGTTCGGCACGGATGGGAGGGCGCTGTGAGGATCCGAGGGCTCACCAAGACGTTCGATTCGATCACGGCGCTCGACGGCGTTGATCTCGACGTCGGCGACGACGAGCTGCTGGTCGTGCTCGGCGCGACCGGGGCGGGCAAGACGACGCTGCTCCGCTGCATCGCGGGGCTCGAAGCGCCCGATGCCGGAACGATCGAGATGCAGCGCGACATCACGAGGCTCGCACCGGCGGAACGCGACGTCGCGCTCGTCTTCCAGAACTTCTCGCTCTACCCGCGCTGGAGCGTGCGCCGGAATCTCGAATTCCCGCTGCGCGCACCGGGACGCCATCTCGGCGAGGACGAGATCCAGAAGCGCGTCGACGGGGCCGCGGAGCTGCTGCGGATCACGCCGCTCCTCGATCGTCCCGCGACGTGCCTTTCCGGCGGGGAGATGCAGCGGGTCGCCATCGGTCGCGCGATCGTGCGCCGGCCGAAGATCTTCCTCATGGACGAGCCGCTGACGAACCTCGATGCGAAGCTGCGCGAGAGCCTGCGCGTGGAATTGGTCCAGCTGCGCCGCGAACTCAAGACACCCATGATCTTCGTGACGCACGATCAGGCCGAAGCGCTGTCGACCGCGGATCGCATCGTCGTGCTCTCCCGCGGCCGGGTTCTCCAATCGGGCACGCCGGAGGAGATCTACCGGCGCCCGAAGACGCCGGAAGTCGCGCGGCAGCTCGGCCAGCCTGCCATCAACCTGCTGAACCGGAACGGCAAGATCATGGGCGTCCGGCCGGAGGATATCGCCATCGACGGCGGCGAGAAGGAAGGCGTCGTGAAAGTCGTCGAAGACATGGGGCCGACGCAGACCCTGCTGGTCGAGTGGGAGGGCGCCGAAGTGCACATCGTCGCGCCGAAGACGGTCAGCGTGAAGCCGGGCGACCGGATCCGGCCGCGCGTCAACGATCACAACGTCATCATGTTCTGATACCTTCCGCGTATGAAAGCCATCGGGATCGACATCGGCACCTCGGGCGCGAAGGGCGTCCTCGTCTCCTTTCCGGACGGCAAGGTGCTCGCCTCCAAACGCGTCAGCTATCCGCTCTACGCTGAAGGGAATCGAGCCGAGCACGATCCGGAGGACTGGGTGAAGGCGACGCTCGAGATCCTGGAGGAGCTCGGCCCCGCCGATGCGATCGGGCTTGACGGCATGATGCACTCCGAGGTCTGCCTGGGAACGGGGGACCGCGCCATCCTATGGTGCGACGGCCGCGCGGAAGCGCAATGCGACGAGATCATCCGGAAGATCGGATTCGAGACGCTGCGCGAGACGGTTGCAAATCGTCCGTTTGCCGGCTTCACGCTCCCCCACCTGCTGTGGCGCAAGAAGCACCTCGGCTCGACCTCCGGTCTCCCTCGGCACGGGCTCGGCACGGTGCTCATCTGCAAAGACTACGTCCGCTACAAGCTCACGGGTGAACTCCGCCAGGAGTCGAGCGATGCGGCGAGCACGCTCTGCTGGGACGTCGCGCGCGGCCGATGGGCAACGGCGATGATGAAAAACCTCGGGCTCGATCCCGCTCTCTTTCCACCGCCGGTGGGCTCCATCGAAATCGCGGGCCACTGGAACGGCATCCCCGTCGTCGGCGGTGCGGCCGACAATGCGGCGGCGGCGGTCGGCGTCGGAGTCGTGCGGGAGGGTCAGGCGCTCGTGAGCATGGGGACGTCCAACGTGCTGCTGGTCGTCCATGACACCCCGGTCGTCGATCCCGAAATGCGCGTCCACACGTTCACCCATGCGGTGCCCGGCCGGTTCTACCAGATCGGTTGCATGCTCACCGGGACTCGCGCGTTCGACTGGATCTGCCGCCTGCTTGGCGTCGCCGTTGACGACGCGCCGATCGCGGACGATTCCAAGGGGCTCCTCTTCGCGCCGTATCTCGTCGGCGAGCGAACGCCGCACGCCGACACGGCGCTGCGGGGGATGTTCGCGGGGATTTCGACCGATCACGACAAGCAGCACTTCGTCCGCGCGGTCCTCGAGGGGACCGCCTTCGCCCTGAAGGACGCGCACGCCATCGCGGGTGGCACATCGGTCCGCGTCACCGGCGGCGGGATGAAGAACCCGGCGTGGCGCCAGATCGTGGCCGACGTGCTGGGAGTGCCCGTCGTCACGGTGAACACGAGCGACGAAGGCGCCGCCTATGGAAGTGCGATTCTCGCCGCCGTCGGCGTCGGCGAATTCAAGAGCGTCGACGAAGCCTGCGACCGGCTCGTTCATGAGACCAGCGTCACGACGCCGCGGCGCTCGTACGCGGAGGAGTACGGAAAGTTCCAACGGCTTCACCCGGCGGCCAAGGCGGTCTCCCTGGGCGTCGCGACGAACGCCGCGGCGTGGGAGGCATTCCGCCAGAAGCGGCTGGCCGAATGGAGCGCGGCCGAGACCTTCGACGCCCTCCTGTCGAAAGCGCTCGCCGATGTCACGCAGACCGCCGACGCCCTGGCGCTCGAACGCGTCGACAACCTGAACATCCAGCGGGAGGTGCTGAAACTGAGGTTCCGCACCGCGCCGGTGGTCCAGCAGTGCATTGCCTCGGCCGCGTGCCGCACCGTCATCGACGGCTACCGAGAACTGCTTCATCGCGTGATTGCCGAGACCTTCGACGCGCACCTGCCGAGCACCCGTCGGGATCCGTCGCTTGCGGACGGGGATGACGCAAGCCGCGTCGCCGGGGTCCTCATCGGCGCTTCCATCCGGCGCTTCACGCTCGAATGCGGCCGCACCGTGAATCTCATCGTCGACTCCTGCTGTAGCGGGCTGCGCGCGGCGCCGCCTGACACCGGGGAGCCCGGCTGGACGGAGGACCTGGAGCCCGCGCTCCGGTCCTTCCTGCACCAGCGGATTCCCAAGGAGGCCCGGCCCCTGTGGCGTCAGATCTGCGAACGCGTGCCGGGCCCGCTCCAGCAGCTGGTGGCAGAGTACGTCCACGGCCGCGCGTACTGCCCCGAGATGGACGAAGAGCTCCAGGCGGAGCGACCCTACCTCCCGACGCGATCTTCACGCCCGGAAATTTGACAACCGCCTCCGCACACCGCACGATCTCCTCTCTCATGCCGCGCAAAGTCCGTGTCGCCATCATCGGCCTCGGCTTCGGCGCCGAGTTCATCCCCATCTACCAGAACCATCCGGACGCCGAGATGGCCGCGATCTGCCAGCGCAATCCGGAGAAGCTCCGGCAGATCGGCGACGCCTTTGGAATCGCGAAGCGCTTCACGGACTACGCCGAGGTCCTCGCCGAACCGGACATCGACGCCGTCCACATCAACACGCCGATTCCCGACCACGCGCCGATGTCGATCGCCGCCCTCAAGGCCGGCAAGCACGTGATGTGCACCGTGCCGATGGCGACGAGCGTCGCCGACTGCAGGAAGATTGTCGACCTCCAGAAGAGGACAAGGCTCACCTACATGATGGCGGAGACGGTCGTCTACGCCCGCGAGTTCCTCTTCGTTCGCGATCTCGCGCAGAAGGGCGAGCTCGGCAAGATCCAGTTCCTCCAGGCGAGCCACCAGCAGGACATGGACGGCTGGCCGTCGTACTGGCCCGGCCTGCCGCCGATGCACTACGCCACGCACTGCGTCGGCCCCTGCCTCGGACTGCGGCGCGACCAGGCGGAGAACGTCTCGTGCTTCGGCTCGGGCACGATCCGCAAGGAGCTGGTCAGGCACTACCGGTCGCCGTTCGCGGTGGAAAGCTGCCACGTGAAGTTCCGCAACAGCGATCTCTCCGCGCGAATCTACCGCTCGCTCTTCGACACGGCGCGGCAATATCGCGAGAGCTTCGACGTCTACGGCTCGAAGAAGTCGTTCGAGTGGCCGTTGATCGAGGGCGAGGATCCCGTCCTTCACACGGCGAAGAAGCCCGAGCCCGAGATTCCGGCGAAGGTGAAGGTGCCCGATTTCGCCCATCTCCTCCCCGAGCCGATCCGCCGCTTCACGATGAAGGGCGTCTACGACAAGGAGGACCAGAAGCACTTGTCGTTCATCCAGGGCGGCGGCCACGGCGGCAGCCATCCCCACCTCGTCCACCAGTTCGTCTCCGCGCTCGTCGAGAAGCGCGAGCCCTATCCCGACGCCGTGCAGTCGGCCAACATCACTTGCGTCGGCATCCTGGCGCACCAGTCGGCGCTCCGCGGCGGCGCGGTGATCAAACTCCCGACGTGGTCATTGAAGAGGTGAGTCATGTTCGAGCCGCGTAAAGAGGACAAGTTCGCGTTCGGCCTGTGGACCGTCGGCAACCGTGGCGCCGATCCGTTCGGCCCCGCCGTTCGTCCCCACTTCACGCCCGTGGAGATCGTCGAGAATCTCGCCAAACTCGGCGCGTGGGGCGTCTCGCTTCATGACAACGACCTCGTCCCCATCGACGCGAAGGACCGCGACAAGCGGATCGCCGACTTCAAGAAGGCGCTCAAGGACAACGGCATGGTCGTCTCGATGGGCACCTGCAACCTTTTTTCGCACCCCGTCTTCCGCGACGGCGCCTTCACGTCGCCCGACGCGAACGTGCGCCGCTTCGCGATCCAGAAGTGCACGGCGGCGATGGACTGGATCGTCGGCGAGCTCGGCGCGCCGATCTGGGTCCTGTGGGGCGGCCGCGAAGGCTCGGAGACCGACGCGGGCAAGGATGCCGTCGAGGCGTTCAAGCGCTACCGCGAGGGGCTGAATTATCTCGCCGATTTCGCGCGCGACCGGAAGTACGCCATCAAGTTCGCGATCGAGGCGAAGCCGAACGAGCCGCGCGGCGATATCTACCTCGCCACCACCGGCGCGGTGATGGCGATGATCGCGACGCTCGACCACCCGGAGATGTTCGGCGTCAACCCCGAGGTCGGCCACGAGACGATGGCAGGCCTGAATTTCTATCACGTCGTCGCCCAGGCGATCGACGCCGGGAAGCTCTTCCACATCGACCTCAACAACCAGAAGATGGCGCGCTTCGACCAGGACCTTCGGTTCGGCAGCGAGGACATCAAGGGGGCCTTTTTCCTGGTGAAGCTGCTGGAGGAGAGCGGCTACGCAGGGCCGCGCCACATCGACGCCCACGCCTACCGCACCGAGGATCCCGAGGGCGTGTGGCGCTTCGCCGCCGGGTGCATGCGGACGTACCTCATGCTGAAGGACAAGGCGAAGAAGTGGGCGAAGGACAAGGAGATCCAGTCGCTCGTGAAGAACTGGACCTCCAGCCCGTCGTTCTCGAAGGAAGGCCACGCGAAGCTCGCGAGGGAGAAGTTCGACATCGACGCGATGGCCGAGAAGGGCGGAGACTACGAACGGCTGGACCAGATGTTGATTGATTTGCTGCTTGGGGCCCGGTAGTGCTGTAGGGATAGACAGGAGGAGCCATGCCGCCTAAACCGCCCGACAAGGGAACCTCGAAGCGCACGAAGCCGACGGGCAAGGGAACCGCCGTGCGTCAGCGCCAGCCCGCCGCGCCCGCGAAAAGGAACCCGATGATCTTCGTCGGCATCGGCGGCGGCGTGCTCGTCCTCGCGATCATCATCGGCGTGGTCGTGATGAGCGGCGACAAGGAGACTCCGCCCGAGCCCGCGAAAAAAGACAAGGACAAGGCCGGCGATGCCGTCAAGCCGCCCAAGGAACCCGACAAGGCGACCCAGGAGAAGTGGACGGCCTGGAAGGCGAAGCACGACGACGCGAAGTCCGACAAGAAGGCGCTCCTCGCGGACGCGGACAACCTCGCCCCGACGTTCGTCGGCACGCCATGGAGCAAGGAGTTCGAAGATCTCCGCGCGAAGCTCCGCACCATCGTCAATCCGCCCGCGCCCATCGTCGAGTACGACGTCTTCGTCGCCGAGCTCGAGAAGAAGATGAAGTGGAAGGACCTGTGGGACGGCAAGTGGGGTGAGGCCGTCATCGCGATCAAGGAGCGCTGCAAGTCGCAGCCCCAGGATGAGAAGAAGCTCGGGCTGATCATCCAGGAAATCGACCAGGCGATGCTGCGCGCCCTGCCGGAGTTCCAGCGCGAGGCCCGCAACCAGAAGAACCAGGGCAAGGACGCGGTGGCGTGGCTGACGTCGCGGCGGATCCAGTTCGCGGGAACGAATGCCGAGATGCAGTTCGACGCGCTGATCGAGGCGATGAAAAAATAGGTCCGGGGCTGGCTCCTATTGCTTTCGGGGATAGTCGAAGTACTCGCTGTCGAACCCCGGCCAGCGGCCGCCCGGCACCTGGTAGACCGGCGCCGCCGAGGCCTTGATCGTCTCGAGGTAGGTGTTCATCGACTTCAGGAACACCGCGTCCACCTTCCCGACGATCTCGGTCATCACGCGGTGCACCCGCGCGCCGGCGTTGTGCAGGAGCACCGCCATGCCGTACGCCGCCTGCTCCTTGGTCGCGGCATCGCCTGACATGGCGATGAGGACCGGCATCACGTCGTCGAGCGGCAGCAGCGTCAGCCGCTCGAGAACCGCGGCGCGCACCTTCCCTGACTCGTCCTTGAGCGCCTCGATCACCTTCTTCGCCAGCGCCGGATGGATCACGGCGCAGGCGATGGCGGCCTCGCGCACGCCGGCGTCCTTGTCACCGAGGAGCTTCTCCACCTCCTCCTGGGCCGGCGGCTTTCCCCACAGCGCGAGCGCCTTGAGGGCCGCCGCGCGGACCCCGGCATCCTCATCGCCGACCAGCGGCTCGACGGCCGCGCAGTCCTGCAGCCCCACCGTCGTCATCGTCTGGATGGTCACCGCGCGATCTTTCGCGCTCTTCGACTTCAACCGTCCCGTGATTTCGGACGACAGGCCCATCTGCACCAGCGTCGAGGCGGCCGTCGTCCGCATCCCGGCATCCGCATGACCGAGCAGCTCGACGACGGCAGGCGCCGTGTCGCGCAGCTGGAGCGCGGCGGCCAGCTGGACCGCGCGCATGACAAGCGTCGTGTCGCGGTCCTTGAGCATCTCCGAAACAGCGGCACTGGTCTCCTTGGTCGCCCCGAGCTGCATGAGCGCGTTCTGCGCGTAGCTCCACGCCTGGTTGTCGCGGAGCATCTTCACGAGCCCCGGAATCGCGCCGATGATCCGCAGCTGCACCACGGCCTGCACGATGTAGTTCTTGAGCATGAGGTTCCCCGACGTCGCCGAGAGCTCATTGAGGATGGCTTCGAGGTCGTCGTCCGGCAGCGTCCGCTGCTGCTTGGCGTTGACGATGTGCTGGTAGGAAACGCCCGTGTTCTGTCCCGCGATGAGCGAGTCGCGGAATTCCGAGCGCTTCTTGATCCGGCCCGCGATCTGCTTCATCCGCTGCGCCGCATCGTTGTCGGCCGAGCCCGCCGCCTTCTCCAGCGGCTCGACCGCCTTGGCGCCGATCGCGAGCAGCGCCTGCGTCGCCTTCTCGCGCGTCTCGATCTCGTTCGCCTCGAGGTCGCGGATGTGCTTCGCGATGTCGTCGGCGGCCTGAACCCAGAGCGTGAAGGCCAGTACGGCAATCATGTCGTCTCCTATTCCACCCTAGATTGGACGGACCCAACCGGCCACCGGTTCTCACCGATCAACTTCGACGAGCCGCTTCTCAAGGAAGTCCCGCTCTGCCGGGTTTCGCGACAGCTCCACCGCCCGCCGGTACGCCGCCGCCGCCTCCGGCTTCCGTCCGAGCCGCCTCAGGAAGTCGGCGCGCGTCGAATGGAACCAAAGATACCCGTCGAGCCCGCCGATGCGGTCGACAATCTCGAGCCCCGCGGCCGGACCCGACGCCATCGCCACCGCGACCGCGCGATTGAGTTCGACGACCGGCGACGAAGAGGCCCGCAGGAGCACATCGTAGAGCTCGACGATCGCGCGCCAGTCGGTCTCCGCCGCCGTCGCGGCCGACGCGTGAACCGACGCGATCGCCGCCTGAACCGCGTAGGACCCGGGACCGAGTTCAAACGCCCGCCGGACGAGAGCCCTGCCTTCCGCGATTTCCGCGCGATCCCATCGCGAACGATCCTGGTCTTCAAGCAGGACAAGACTGCCGGCACCCACCCGCGCCTCGCGCCGCGAATCCTGCAGCAGCATCAGGGCCAGCAGCCCGACGGCCTCGCCGTCCGTCGGCGTCAGCTCGACGAGCGTGCGCGCCAGTCGGATCGCCTCCGCGCACAGATCGCGGCGCACGAGCGAGTCGCCCGCCGATGCGCTGTAGCCCTCGTTGAAGACGAGGTAGAGGACCGACAGCACGCCGGGGCGGCGCTCGTCGAGCTCTTCACCCTCCGGCACGCGATACGGGATCTTCGCGTCGCGAATCTTCGTCTTCGCCCGGACCAGCCGCTGCGCGAGCGTCGGCTCGGGAAGAAGGAACCCCGCCGCGATCTCGGGCGTCGTCAGTCCGCCGAGCGTGTGAAGCGTCAGCGCGACCTGGGCGTCGAGCGCCAGCGCCGGATGGCAGCAGGTGAACATCAGGCGGAGCCGGTCGTCTTCGACGGGCACGGGCTTCACCTCCGCGGCCAGCTCCGCGGCTTTCCGCGCGCCGACCTTGGCGCGGCGAAGCCGGTCGATGGCCCGGCTCCGCGCCGCCGCCAGGATCCAGGCCGCCGGGTTCGCCGGCGTCCCGCCCTGCTCCCACTGCGGGATCGCCTCCGCGTAGGCGTCCTGGAGCGCGTCCTCAGCCAGGTCGAAGTCGCCGAACTGCCGGATCAGCGTCGCGATGACGCGCCCGTGCTCGCGACGGAAAACCGACTCGATTGCGGTCCGCCCCATCCAGTCGAGAGCTTAGTTGAATTTTCAGTTTTTCTGAACGGAACAGGCGCCAACTACGCCTAGTAGGTATGAGAACCATCACTCTGCTCGTCGGCGCGGCTCTCCTTTCCGCCCCCCGCGACTTCGACGCCAAGCCGCTCCCGGGTTCCCCGCTGGACTCGCTCAAGCGGGCTTCCGGCGTGGGGCCCCGCTATTCGTCCCAGCTCCTCCCGCTCCCCTCCACGCTGCTAGGAGCCATTCAGCCGCTGACCAGCGACGCGGTCACGCACGCAGGCAGCAGCCTGAAAAAGAAGACTGCCAGACCCTGGGGTGAGGCGTTGCCGAAGCCGGTCGACTGGGACATGAAGGCTTACCCGCCGACGCTGAGCGACGACGTCTATGCCTACGCCATGCTGCGGTGCATGGCAATAACGCTGCACAAGTCGCAGATGAGCGAAGCGGAGCTCATCGAGGCGATGATCGAGATGGGCGACGGCGCGTCTGATGTCGCGTGCGCCGCGAAGTCCGAGCTGCCCACGCTGGCCAAGGCCGTGGCGGAAGCGATCGGCACGCCGCCCAGGGACGCGCCCGCCAAGCCCGAGGGCGAACTCGCCGCGTTCATCGTCGCGGAACTCGCCACGGTGTCGCCTTACGAGCCGGCCTTCGGCCGCTGGATGACGCAGCTGCGCAACGACCAGATCCTGCCGATCCTGCTGGCCATCATCGAAGCGAAGGAGAACCTCGTCGTCACGCGCAATGCCGTCTTCATGCTGCGCTGCATCCAAGATCCGAAGGTCGTGCCCGTGTTGCGCGATCTGCTGAAGAGCAACGACAAGGTCATCCGCAACCGCGCCATCGTCGCGCTCGTGGGATGGGAGGACGAGAAGACCGCCGAATGGCTCGCCGAACGCCTCGCGGGCGATGACGTCACCTTCCGAACCATGGCGGCCTGGGCCTTGGGCAAGATCGGCTCCCCGAAGTCGCTGACCGCGCTCATCGAGGCCGCCGTGAAGGGCGGGCCGGAATTCCTTTGGAGCGCGCTTCCTGCCATCGCGCGGCTCGCCGACAAGACCGATGCCGCCGGACGCAAGCAGCTTCTCGTCGACCTCACGCGCCTCGCCCCTATCGCGCAAAAGGACGACAGGCTCCGCGCGATCCTGGAGGAGCGGCAGAGGATCGCGGCCGCCCGTGCCGGTGATGCAGACGCCATCGCGTGGATGCGAAAGCTCGGAGTAAGGACGCTGGACGTCGACCCGAAGAAGTCTCTGGTGCAGTACGCGAACATCGAACTGTTCAACGAGACGATCGAGGTTCTGAGCCCCGAACCGAAGAAGTAGATCGATCGGGAACGCCGCTGGCCGCGAGCGGCGTTCCCGTTCGTCGAACTAGCCGCCGACTTCCCAGATCGGACGCACTTCGATGCAACCGTACGACGCTCCCGGGATCTTCGCGGCCCACTTCACCGCCTCGTCGAGGTCCTTGCACTCGAAGAGGTAGAAGCCGCCAAGCGCCTCCTTGGTCTCCGCGAACGGCCCGTCGGTCGTGACGGTCTTGCCGCCGCGCAAGCGCACGGTCGTCGCCGTCGCCGTCGGCTGGAGCGCCTCGCCGCCCTTGCTCACGCCCGCCGCCTTGGCCATCTGCGTGAACTCCATGTAGGAGCCGAAGATCTTCCCCTGCTCCGCCTCCGGGATCTTCGCCCACGCCTTCTCGTCGCTGTAGATGAGCGCCAGGTATCGCATCCGATTCCTCCGTTTTCTCGGCAGCCCCCCATTGGGCCGCTCACAGGGTACGGCGAAGAGAGGGGGTCAGAATCGACAGGAAACAACAAAAAGAACATCGGGGAAATCGACCGCTTGGGCTATTTCTTCGCGGGAACCTCGAAGGAGGTTGCCTCGATCGTGGTTTTCATGTCCAGGCCGCGGCCGCCCTTCAGCGCGGTGGTCCACTTGACGACGTGGCCCGGCACGTCGAGGGAGAGCAGCGCCTCGCTGGTCTCGGTGCGCGTCTTCTCCATCCGGCGGTCGATCTTGAGCTTGATCACCCTGATGTCGGTCTTGCCGACCTTCGCCTTCTCATCGAGGGAGACGACGTCGTACTTCGTAAAGTCCGGTTCGCCCTCGCCGGAGTCGTAATAGGCCTCAAGCTTGAGAACCGGCTCTCCCAGCTTCTTGCAGGGGATGGCCGCCAGGGACTGCAGAACGACGACAGGGACGACGACCTTGTCGCAGGACCACACCTTGAAGGTCCATTTGCCCTTGAACGCAGAGGCGGTCAACTCCTCGAACTGGCAGTCGTACGTCTCCTTGCCGACCTTCAGCTTGACGGTCTTCGTGGAAACCGATTTGAGCTCCTTGAGGCCGTCCTCCGTCATCTTGAGCAGCGACAGTTCCTCCCCGCCCTCCTCGGCTCCCCTCTTGATCGACAGCTTGATGGAGCCGTTCTCTTCGGGACCGCGCGTATGGGTCACTTCCTCGCTGCTGGTCTTCTTGCCGCCCTGCTCCTGCGTCGTTGTTCGCGTCACCCGGCTTCCCTCGGGGAACGAGGCCCACGGGTGCATTCTCGTCGCGGCCGGGTTCTCCTGCATCAGCAGCAGGGCGATCAGCGCGCTCACGCTACGCATGCGGTTCTCCCAATGACGTGGACACGATCTTCGCTCCAGAGCGGGCCCTCAGGGTCACGTAGAGCGTCGGAACGACAAACAGGGTCAGCAGCGTCGAGGAGATCAGGCCCCCGATCACGACCGTCGCGAGCGGCCGCTGGACCTCGGCGCCCACGCCCGTGCTGAACGCCATCGGAATGAAGCCGAGGCTCGCGACGAGGGCGGTCATCAGCACCGGCCGCAGCCGGCGTTCCGCGGCGACGAGCGCCGCCTTGCGGACGTCGAGCCCCTCGTCGATCAGCTGGCGGATCGTCGAGACCATGACCATGTCCGCGAGCACGGAGACGCCCGAGAGCGCGATGAAGCCGACGCCCGCCGAGACGCTGAAGGGCATGCCGCGGAGCGCCAGCGCCGTCACGCCGCCCACCATCGCGAACGGCACGCCGGTGAAGACACGAAGCGAGTCCGGGATGTTCCCGTAGGTCGAGTAGACGAGCCCCAGGATCAGCAGGAGCGCGAGCGGAACGACCCACGCGAGCGTCTCCGTCGCACGAACGAGATTCTCGTACTGCCCGCCGAACTCGACGTCGCATCCCTTCGCGGTGAGCTCGGTCCGCAGCTCCGATTCGATCCGCCGCTTCACTTCGCTCACGAAGCCGCCGAGATCGCGATCCCGCACGTTGCAGATCACCGTCCCCAGCCGCTTGCCCCACTCGCGGTAGATCACCATCGGGCCACTGACCCGCGTGACAGCCGCGAGCTTCGACAGCGGCAGCCGCTGCCCGTCGGGCGCCGGGATGAGCAGCGTGCCGAAGAGGTCGGCATTGTTCGTGTAGAGCTCGGGCAGGCGCACCGCCAGCGGGAAGCGGCGCTGGTCGACGCGGATTTCGCCGACGACCTTCCCGCCCGCCGCCTCGACGTAGTCGAGCACGTCGCGCGCGCGCAGACCGTAGCGCGAGAGCGCCTCCGGATCGAGCTTCACCTGCAGCACCGGCTGGCCCACCAGCGGCTCGGCCGCCGCCCCGGCCGCGCCCGGCACCGAGGCGAGCAGCTTCTCCACCTTCTTGCTCAGGTCCTTCAGCGTCTCGAAGTCGTCTCCCTTGATCTTCACGCCCAGGTCGGTGCGCACGCCGGCAATCATCTCGTTGAAGCGCATCTCGATCGGCTGGGTGAACGTGTACTTCATGCCGGGCATGCGGCGCAGCACGCGGTCCATGGCCTTCTGGAGCCCCTCCTTCTCGTGGGCTTTCTTCCAGGAGCCGCGCGGGTGGAGCATGATGAAGACGTCGCTCACCTCGATCCCCATCGGGTCGGTCGCGACTTCGGGCGTGCCGCTGCGCGTCCAGAGGCTCCTGATCTCGTCCGGGAATTCCGCCATCAGGATCCGCTCGACCTCGGTGCCCAGCCGCGCGGACTCGCCCACGCTGACGCCGGGGAACCGGACCGTGTTGATCACGATGGACCCTTCGTCGAGCTTCGGGACGAAAATCGACCCGCGCTTCAGCGCCAGCGGGATCGTGCCGACGACGATGATCAGCGCGCTGCCCAGCACGAGCACGCGGTTGTCGACGGCGAACCGCACGGCCGGCCGGTAGACGCTCTTCAGGATCTTCACGATCCACGGCTCACCGCGCGGCGCGGTCTTCTTCGACAGGAACAGGCTCGCCAGCACCGGCATGAGCGTGAGCGACATCACCATCGAGCCGACGAGCGCGAAAACCACCGTCAGCGCCATCGGCTTGAAGAGCTTCCCTTCAACGCCGACGAGGGCGAGGACCGGCAGGTAGACGATCATGATGATCAGCTCGCCGAACATCGTAGGCTTGCGGACTTCCTTCGAGGCCTCCGCGACGATCTCGGTCGCGGGCCGTCCCGTCTCGTCCTCGTGCAGACGGCGCACCGCGTTCTCGATCATGATCACGCTGCTGTCGACGATGAGGCCGAAATCGATGGCGCCGAGACTCATCAGCGTTCCAGCGATGCCGGCCCGCACCATCAGGCTGAAGGCGAAAAGCATCGAGAGCGGGATCGCCGCCGCGACGATGAGCGCCGCGCGGAAGTGGCCAAGGAAGAGGAAGAGCACCGCGATGACGAGGAGCGCGCCTTCGAACAGGTTCTTCTTCACCGTGTGGATCACGATGTCGACCAGCTCCGTCCGGTCGTAGACGACTCGGATGTCGTAGCCGGCGGGCAGCGACTTCTTCGCTTCCGCCATGCGCTTCTTGAGCCGGTCGGCGACCTCGTGGCTGTTCTGGCCCGAGAGCATGAAGCCGAGGCCGAGAACGGCCTCGCCGCGGCCCTCGGCGGTGACGACGCCGCGGCGGACTTCATGGCCCTCAACCACGGTGGCGACATCGCGCACGCGGACCGGGTGGCCGTCGCTCGCGGCGATCGTGATGCCGCCGATCTGCTCGGTCGTCGAGACGACGCCGATCCCGTGCACGAGCAGGAGTTCGCCGGCCCCCTCCACGCCGCCCCCGCCGACGTTGACGTTGGACCGCTCCAGCGCCTCGAGGAGATCGGCCATCGTCACGCCGTGCTTCACGAGACGGTCGGGCTCGACGACGATGTGAAACTGCTTCTCGAAGCCCCCCCACGAATTCACTTCCGCTACGCCGGGGACCGAGAGCAGCTTCGGCTTGAGGATCCAATCGTGCGTGACGCGCGCGTCCGTGAGATCGCCGCGCGGGGCCGTGACGATGTAGTGGTAGATCTCGCCGAGGCCGGTCGCGATCGGCCCCATCTCCGGGCGTTCCAATCCCTCCGGAAGTTCGACCGACTGCATCCGTTCGAGGACCTGCGCGCGCGCGAAGGTGAGATCGGTGCCGTCTTCGAAGACGATCGAGACCTGCGAGAGTCCGAACTTCGACATCGAACGCACGAGCTTGAGGTGGGGCATGCCGCTCATGGCCTGCTCGACGCGGGCGCTGATCTGCTGCTCCACTTCGAGCGGCCCGAGCGCGGGTGCGACGGTGTTGACCTGGACCATCACGTCGCCGACGTCGGGGAAGGCGTCGATCGAGAGGCTTCGCATCGAGAAGAGACCGACGCCGATGACCACCGCCGACGCGAACAGAACGATGCCGCGGTGTTTCAGGGACGCGTCGATGATCCAGTTGAGCATGGCCGAAACTGGCCTACTTGTCGTCCGGGCATCAGCCCGCGCCCATCTGGCCCCGGAGCACCTCGGTCTTCAGGAGGAAGCTGCCCGTCGTGACGACCTTCTCGCCCGCGGCAAGCCCGTCGAGGACCTCGAAGCCGTTCTCGTAGACGATTCCGAGATTGATCTTGCGCGCCAGGAACTCGTCTTTCGACGGCGAGACAAAAACGAGATTGCAATCGCCGTCGTTCTGTACGGCCGACTTCGGCACGAGCAGTTTCGCCTCGGCCGGCTTCACGGTGATCTCGGCCCGGCCGAACATCTTCGCCCGCAGCATGCCCTGCGGATTCTTCACGTCGCCATAGACCTTCACGGTGCGCGTGCGGTCGTCGACGTCGCCTCCGATCGCGGCGATCCTGCCGACAAATTTCTGGCCGGGAAGCCCTTCCACGGTAAAGACCACCTTCTGGTCCTTCGCGACTCTGCCGAGGTCGAGCTCCACGACATCGACGGCGATCCACATCCGGTCCATCGCCGCGACCGAGAAGAGCGGCTTGTCCGGCCCCGCCATTTCACCGGCCACCGTCGACGCCTCGACGATCGTGCCCTGGAATGGGGCGTGGAGGCTGATGAGCGGCGAGACGTCGCGGCGGGTCGCGCCGTCGGAGACCTGTTCCGGCGTGAGGCCCAGCGAGAGGAGCCGCTGCTCCGCGCGCTGCTTCGCGAGCCTCGCCTCTTCAAGTTCCGTGCGCGCGAGCAGGGCCTCGCGCCCCGTCGTGATCTTCTTCTTCGCGAGTTCCTCTTCCTGCTCCCAGGTTTTCTGCCGCAGGTCGACGAGGCCGATCGCCTGCAGCAGGAGCGACTTGGCTTCGCCGACATCGGCCGACTCGAGGATGGCCATTACGGCACCAGCCTCGATCTCCTGCCCGAGGACGGCCCTCACCTCGCGGATCACCCCGGGAAACCGCGGCGCGACGCGGGAGAACTTCGACGGCGCGTACTGCGTCTCGGCGTTGGCGCGGATCGACTCGCTGACCATCCGCGTCTGCACCTCGACGAACTCGAGCCCGACCTGCGTTGCGGCCCCCGGTGCCAGCGTGATGCGGACGAGCGTGTTCTCGCACTCGCCCTCCCTGGGCTCCCGGGTCCGGGTCGCGAAGGTCCCGCCTCGCGAGAGCTTGACGTTGCACAGCTCGCACTTCGAGAGCTCGACCTTGTGCGCCTCACACCAGTCCGTGCCGTGCTTTGGCGCCGTCGCCCAGGGCAGCTTGCCGTCCGTGGCGACGAAGGCGAAGAGCCCGATCAGCACGACGAAGACGCCGGCCGTCAGCAGGTTTTGCCGCATGGGTTACCTATTTTTTGCAGTCGTCGCAGAGATCGGTGTCCTTGTTGTCGTGGTTCGCCTCCCATCCACAGGTCTTGCAGTAGTCGTACGGGACCCACTTGTCGCCATCCTTGACCTGGTACTTGGAGACTTCGATGTACTGTGCCTTCGCGAACTGCCAGCCGAGGATCTTCACTTCCTTGTCCTTGAGCTTCCCGTTGGTCATGACCGTGTGACCCTTCGCGTTGTCGACGAACGTCCAGAGGGTGCCGTCGGAGGCGAGCAGCCCCTGGGCGTGCTTCGCGTGCAGCGTGCACTGGGCGTCCGCGCCGCCCGCCTGGTTCGCCAGCGTGCAGCCGATGCAGACGATCTTTCCGGCGATCTCCTGCCGGTCCTTGTTGTCGCGCGGCTTGAACTTGTCCTGCGCCGCCACCGCGATTCCGACGAGCGCCGCCATGAGTGCCAGGGTCTTCATACGTTCTCCTGTTAACGAATCGGTTCCAGTTTCAATCCCGTCAGTTTTTCGAGTTCGATCGCCGCCAGGTTCAAATCCGAAAGCGCGGCCACGCTGGCGAAGCTTGCCTCGGCGAGGGTGCGCTGGGCATCGAGCTGATCGAGGTAGCTGAACTTGCCGAGCGCGTAGCCATCATTCGTCTGGTCCAGGGCCGTCCTGGCCTTCGGGAGGATCTCGTCCTTGTAGACGGTCACCCGATCCTGGGCCGCCGTGAAGTTCCCGTACGCCTCGGTCAGCTTCAGGATCAGCTCATTGCGGACCACCGCAATCTGCAGTTCCGCCTGCCGCACGCGGATGTCGGCCGCGAGGATCCTGCCCTGGTTCCGATTGAACAGGGGAAGCGGGATCTCGATCCCCCCTTCAACGATGGTCTCATGCTCCCCATTCCGCCCCGCCGACAGCTCGATGTCGATATCGGGAATCCGCTCCGCGCGCACGAGCGACGCCTGCAGCTCCGCCGCTTCCCGCTGCCGCGTCGCCTCCTCGAGCAGCGGATGGGATGCCGTGACCAGTCCCCGGAGCGTCTCGAAACTTGGCGCGGTGAACCGGGTGACGAGATCGCCGACGAACCGCTCCCGCGGGAAATCGACGTTGCCCATCTGTGCGTGAAGGGACTTGATGGCGACGGCCGCGCTCTTTTCCGCCAGCTTGACGTCCGTCTCGGCCTTGGCCTGCGTCACGGCCGCCTTGAGCAGCTCCATCTCCGGCACGGCCTGGGCCTTGAATCGCTCGTTCGTGACGTCGTACGAGGCCTTGGCGATGTCGCGCGTCACCCGGGCCAGTTCCAGGTTCCGGCGCGAGGCCAGCACCTCGATGAACGCCCGCTTCACTTCCGTGAGGATTTCCCGGCGCGCCCACACGTAGTGCACCGCCGCAACGTCGCGCTCCTTCTCCGCCGCCGCGGTGGCGGCGCCGATGCGGCCGCCGATCGCCACGGGAAACCGGAGCCCCACCACCCGCTTCGACTCTCCAATCGAGCCGCCGGTGGGAGCTTCCTCGACGGAAAGTCGAACCGACGGGTTCGGGTAGAGCCTCGCCTCCCAGATCGCGGCGGAGGCGAGGTCGATGTTGCGCCGCTCGATTTCAAGGCGGGGATTGAGGGCATCGGCGATCTCGAGGACCTCCGCGAGCGTGAGCTCCTCCCTGGCGAGGAGCTCCGCGGTCCTGGAGGGCTTTCGGGCCTCGGTGCGCGGCGCGAAGCGGCGGTCCGCGTCGTCGAGGAGCAGGGGATCGAGCCTCGCCGGCTCGGCGCAGGCGGCGAGCAGGCAGGAGAGCGCGAGGAAGGCCGGCTTCATCCGTTCTCCTTGCGATCTTCGTAGCGCTTGCACTCCTCGATGCGGTCCGAAACGTCGCCGACCAGCCCTTCCGCCGCCTCGAGCAGTGCTCTCACCCGCTTCGACCCGATCCAGTAAAACGTGAAGCGTCCGACCATCTCGCGTTCAACGAGTCCGCAGCACCACAGGCAGTTCAGGTGCATCGACGCGTTCGGCTGGGTCAGCCCCGTGCGCGCTACGACCTGGGAGACGGTCCTGCGGCCCTCGCGCAGCTCCTCGAGGATGGCGAGGCGGGACGGATCCGAGAGGCCGCGGAAGAGCTTGGTCCGGACCTGGAGGGCGTCGCGGGTGCGTGGCATGTGTTGGTTCCTATTAGATCAGCAGGTGCTTATATTATAACGCGTGTACCCCCTCCGGGATTCAAGAAAAGTGAACGGACGGCTCCGGCGTTGACTTGCCCGCGGATCCGCCGCATACTTCCTCTCTCATGTCACGCTTGGCGCTGGTGGCCGCGCTCGCCCTGCTGGGCGCCCGAATCGGCCCGGACGCCGCCGACGCGCTCCATCTCCACATCGTGTCCGAGGACCACGAGCACTCCGAGGTCGGACATCAGCACGGCGATGCCGACGATCATCACGAGGACGGCAATCCCGACTGCCATCACGAGGCCCACTGCTGCTGCTCTCACGCACCGGCGATGTCCCTGGCCGACGCGTTCGAGCCCATGAACGACGGTCCCGGCGGCGTCGCATCGCGGCTGCCGCAAACAAGCCGGAACACGATCCAGATCACCTCCATCTTCCACGTCCCGCTGGCGTAAGCCTCTCCCCGGGACGCGCCGCCTCTCCTGACCGATCTTCTCGCCCGTCGGGAGCAGGCGCCCGCACTCAACCAACGGAGGCTTGCATGCCGTTTCTCTCGGCGTTTCGCTTTTCGCTGATCCTCATGGGGTCGTGCCTCGCTGCGTGCGGAGGCACCCCGGCCGTCGGCGACGGGCTGCCCCTGCTCCCGCCCCGGGCAGCGCGGTCCGAGGAGGTCGCCCGTCTCCTCCAGCAGCCCCACTTGAGCGAGAAGGAATTCCTGCGGCTGGTGGAACTCAACCATCCGCGCCTGCGGTCGGCTCGCGAGGACGTCGAGGCCGCCATCGCCCGTCGCGTCCACGCAGGGCTGTGGCCAAATCCGAGCCTGTTCGCACAGATGGAGGAGATCCCGGGCTCGCCGCTGAAGCCGGCCGACGCCAAGGCCGTCCTCGGCATCGTCTTCCCCATCGCGATCGGCGGCCGCATCGGCGCGCAGGCGGAGGCGGCCGACCGGGAGCGCGCCTTCGTGGAGAGCGTGGTGCTGGCGAAGCGCCTCGACCTCCTGGCGGAGGCGCGGCGGGCGCTCGTCGAGTACACCTACACGACGCGGGCCGCGGCGCTCGAGGAGGAGTCCCGGAAACTCACGGCGAAATTCCATGAGGTCGTCCGCAAGCGCCGGGAGGAGAAGACCGTCCTTGAACTTGAGCTCATCAAGACCGCGGTCGAACTGGCCACGCAGGAGATCGACGCCTCCGCCGCCGCGCGGGACGCGGAGCGGGCCGCGATCCGCATGAGGTCGTGGAGCGGCGACCTGGCGTTCGACGTCAACCGCGTGCGCTACACGCTGCCCGAATCGGCCGCCGCGATCGACCTCACCGCGCGAGAGGCCGAGGCCCTGGAGCGCCATCCCCTCATGCGGGCCGCGCGGAAGTCCGCCGAGCTCGCGGCGGCCCTGGCAACCCTCGCCCGCCGCGAGGCCATCCCGGACCTCGAGCTCACGGCGGCGGCCGGACGATCCGGCGGCGAAACGGATCGGGAGACCATCCTCGAATTCGGCGTGACGATTCCCCTTCCTCTGTTCAACCGGAACCAGGGCCGCATCGCGGAAGCCGAGGCCCAGGAGCGGCGCGCGCTGTTCGATCTCGAGGAGACGCGGTTGACGCTCATCACCCGCCTCCGTGAAGTGGCGAAGACCGTGGAACGCGAACTCGCCCGCGCCGAACGGTATCGATCGGCCATCGTCGTCCAGGCTGAGCGGGCGGTCGAACTCGCCATGACCCTGTACCTCGAGGCGAAGATCCTCAACTTGGACGTGCTGGACGCCCAGCGCGTGCTGGTGAAGGCACGCCGCACGTACCTCGAAGCGCAGCGCGATCTTGCGCTCGCGCTCGTCGAGCTCGAAACGCTGTCAGGAGAACTTCCATGAACCGACTGGGTTCGATTCTGATCGGCGTCGCCATCGGCGCGGCGCTCATGATCGCGCCGGCCATCTACTTCGGACGCGCCAAGGCCGCGACCGGGCACGAAGGCCACGACCATGGCGCCCACGGCGATGGCAAGAAAGAGGAACCGGGCAACGAAGTCTCGCTCACGCCCGGCGCGCTCCGGTCCGCCGGCATCACCCTTGCCAAGGTGGAGAAGCGTCCGATGGACGATGCGGTTCGCGCCACGGGAGCCATCGCCGTCAACGGCGAGAAGCTGGCGCACGTTACGCCGCGAATTCGAGGCCGCGTGGAACGAATCGGCGCCGTTCTGGGCAAGCAGGTCCGCAAAGGCGAACAGCTGGCCTTGCTCGACAGCATTGAACTGGGCGCTGCCAGCGCCACCCTCCTGAAGTCCAAGGTGGCACACGAGGCGGCGCACGCGAATTTCGAACGGGAAACGCGGCTCCGGGCGAAGGAGGCAACCACCGAGCCCGACTACCTCGCCGCCAAGGCGGCCGACCAGATGGCGGAGGCTGAGTTGAAGGCGGCTCGCGAGTCACTGCTGCTCCTCGGGCTCACCAAGGCGCAGATCGATGCCCTCTCCTGGGAACAAGAGGGCTCCATGAGCCTTTTCCCAATTCTTGCACCGTTCGACGGCACGATCGTCGAGATGCACCTTACGCTCGGAGAATTGGCCGACACGTCCGATCGGATCTTCACCATCGCCGACCTCGCGACGGTATGGGTGATCCTGGACGTCTCGCCGAAGGATGCGGTGCGCACAAAGGCCGGACAGCGTGCCGATCTGCGCCTCGAGGGGATGCCTGACATCGTGGAGGCGAAGGTGACGTACGTGGGTGACCTGGTGCGCGTCGACACACGCACCGTCCAGATCTGGTGCGTCGCCGACAACGCGGGCGGCCGGCTCAAGCCGGGGATGTTCGTGACCGCGTCGATCGTGGGCGATGGCCGGAAGTCGATTGCCGTGCCGGCCGACGCCGTGCAGACGATCGGCGATGTGCCCGTCGTCTTTGTCCGGATCGAGGAGGGGACGTTCCGGAAGACGCCCGTCACGCTAGGCCGCAAGGCGGGCGAGTGGCAGGAGATCCTGGCAGGCGTGAAGCTCGACGACGAAGTCGCCACATCGGGGAGCTTCGTGCTGAAGTCGGAGTTCCTCCGCAGCCTCATGGAGCATTCGCACTAGCCATGAGTCACGTTCTGGGAAATCCCGTTCGCCGCGGTGCGGTGCTCTACGAGCTGAAACGCAGAGAGGCAGAGGAGGCAGAAGGCGCAGAGCCCGAGCAGAAAACCGTCATGACCGGAGCGCCGTCCCGCACCTGCATTCCGCTTGCGGCGTTCCCGCTCCGCGCCCTCTGCCTCCTCTGCCTCTCTGCGTTTCGCCCAAAGGGCACGCTCCGCCACATTCACGGCTTTCCGTACTCAGAGACAACTTTCCCGGGACTCTCCCATGCTTGAACGCGTACTGAAGTTCTCGATCGAACACCGCTTCCTCGTGGTGCTGCTGACCATTGGAGTCGCGGCCGTCGGCGCCCAATCGATGCGCGACCTGCCCGTTGACGCGGTGCCCGACATCACCAACAAGCAGGTCCAGATCAACGCGCTCTGCCCCGGACTCTCGCCCGTCGAGGTCGAGAAGCTCGTCACCTTTCCGGTCGAGACCGCGCTCGCCGGCATCCCCGGTCTGGAATCGACGCGCTCGATCTCGCGCAATGCGTTCGCGCAGGTCACCGCCATCTTCCGCGACGACGTCGATATTTACTTCGCGCGCCAGCAGGTGGGTGAGCGGCTCTCGGAGGCCCGCGAAAGCCTGCCTCCCGGCATCGAGCCGGCCATGGGCCCGATCAGCACCGGGCTCGGTGAAGTCTACATGTGGACGGTCCGCTACCAGCACCCGGGCGGAGCGGGAGCCGCGATCAAGGACGGAGAGGCCGGTTGGCAGAGGGACGGCGCCTACCGCACACCGGAAGGCGAATTGCTGCGGAATGACGTCGAGCGCGCCTCCTACCTGCGAACGGTGCAGGACTGGATCATCCGACCGCAACTGAAGGGACTCAAGGACGTGGCGGGCGTCGATGCGATCGGCGGCTACGCGAAGCAGGTGCACGTCCAGCCCGACGCCCGGAAGCTGATCGCCTATCGACTCGCGTTCCACGATGTGATCGAAGCGCTGGAGCGCAACAACGTAAGCGCGGGCGCCGGGTACGTCGAGCACAAGGGCGAAGCCTACGTCGTGCGCGCGGAAGGCCGCATCACCGACGCCGCACAAATCGCCGACATCGTGATCGGAACGCGGGAGAGCACGCCCATCAGGATCCGCGATGTCGCGACCGTTGCGGCCGGGCGCGAGCTGCGCACGGGCACGGCGAGCCAGAACGGCGAGGAGGTCGTCGTCGGAACGGCGCTCATGCTCGTGGGCGCCAACAGCCGGACCGTCGCGGCGGCCGTCCACGTCAAGATGGAGGCGGTGCGCAAAACCCTCCCTCCCGACATCGTGACGGAGACGGTGCTCGACCGCACGACGCTCGTCAACGCCACGATCTCCACCGTGGCGAAGAACCTCGCCGAAGGGGCGATGCTCGTCATCGTCGTGCTCTTTCTGCTCCTGGGAAACGTCCGCGCCGCCCTCATCACCGCCCTGGCGATCCCGCTCTCCATGCTCATGACGACCATCGGCATGGTGCGCTTCCACATCAGCGGCAATCTCATGAGCCTCGGCGCGATCGACTTCGGCCTCATCGTCGACGGCGCGGTGATCATCGTCGAGAACACGCTGCGGCTCATGGGGGAGAAACAGCATGAACTTGGCAGGATCCTCTCGCGCGAGGAGCGGCAGGAGGTGGTCCTGCGGGCGAGCAAGCAGGTGCTCACCGCGGCCTCGTTCGGCGTCGCGATCATCATCGTCGTCTACGTCCCGATCCTGGCGTTGACGGGCATCGAGGGGAAGATGTTCCACCCGATGGCGATGACCGTGATCTTCGCGCTGACGGCGGCGTTCGTGCTGTCGCTCACCTTCATCCCGGCCGCGGTCGCCATCGGGGTCGCCGGGAAGGTCCGCGAGCACGAGAGCATCCTCATCCGGTGGGCGAAGCGGGCCTACGAACCCTCCCTGCGCACCGCGCTGGGCGCCCGCGTCGGCGTCGCGGCGCTGGCGGTCGTCGTCCTGGCGTGGTCGGGCCTGTTCTTCACGAAGCTCGGCCAGGAGTTCGTGCCCGCGCTGGACGAAGGCGACATCGCCATGCATGCGATGCGGATCCCGAGCGTCAGCCTGAGTCAATCGACGGCGATGCAGCTCCGTGTCGAGCGCGCGATCAGCGCGTTTCCCGAGGTGCGATTCGTCTATTCGAAAACGGGCACGGCGGAGATGGCCTCCGACCCGATGCCGCCGAACGTCTCCGACACGTTCGTGATGTTGAAGCCGGCGGCCGAGTGGCCCGACCGCCGAAAGACGAAGCTGCAGCTCATCGGCGAGATGGAGACGAAGCTGCGCGAGATCCGCGGCCACGAGTACGAGTTCACGCAGCCGATCCAGATGCGGTTCAACGAGCTGATCGCGGGCGTCCGCGGCGACGTCGCCGTGAAGGTCTACGGTGACGACTTCACGGAGATGCTGGCCGCCGCCCGGAAGATTGCCGGCGTCATCCGGGAAGTGCCCGGAAACGCCGACGTGAAAGTCGAGCAGGTCAACGGCCTGCCGATCACGACCGTGACGATCGACCGGGAGGCAATCGCCCGGTACGGGCTGAACGTCGCGCAGGTGCAGGACGTGCTCGCCGCCGCCATCGGTGGGCGCGATGCAGGGCTGATTTTCGAGGGTGACCGCCGGTTCAACATCGTCGTGCGCCTCCCCGAGGACGTTCGCGGCGATCCCGACGCGCTCCGTTCCCTTCCGATTCCGCTCGCGGCGCATGAGGAGGAAGCGGCCGGCCTGGCGCATGCGCCCTTCGTGCTGCTGGGCGATGTCGCCCGGATTCGGACGGAGGAGGGACCCAACCAGATCAGCCGCGAGAACGGACGGCGCCGCATCGTCGTGCAGAGCAACGTTCGCGGCCGCGACCTGGGATCGTTCGTTGCCGAGGCCCAGGCGAAGGTCGCCGCCGAGGTGAAACGGCCGGCCGGCGCCTACCTCGACTGGGGCGGGCAGTTCGAGAACATGATCGCGGCGCGCCAGCGGCTGATGATCGTCGTGCCGCTGTGCCTGTTCCTCATTTTCCTGCTGCTCTTCAGCACCTTCAATTCCGTCAAGCACGCGCTGCTGGTCTTCACGGGCGTGCCCCTGGCGCTCTGCGGCGGCGTGGCGGCGCTCCTCCTGCGCGGGATTCCGTTCTCGATCTCGGCGGCCATCGGGTTCATCGCCCTCTCCGGCGTGGCGGTGCTGAACGGACTGGTGATGGTGACCTTCATCAACCAGCTGCGAAAGGAAGGGATGGCGTTGGACGATGCGATCCTGAAAGGCTCGCTCACGCGGCTGCGGCCAGTGCTCATGACAGCGCTCGTCGCCTCGCTGGGATTCGTTCCGATGGCCCTGGCCACCGGAACGGGCGCCGAAGTCCAGCGGCCGCTGGCGACCGTGGTCATCGGAGGACTCATCTCCAGCACCCTCTTGACCCTCATCGTCCTGCCTGCCCTGTACCGCCTCTTCGAACGCAAAGGCACGAGTGTGGAAGCATGAAGTACGAGGTATGAAGCCCCCCATTGATGTTCCGAGGTATTCGTTCCCCTCGAGGGCGGCTGCATCGGTTCCGTGATCTTCGATCTGGACCGCGCAGGCTCACCTTCGATTTGCTCGACTGACTTCCGCGGGGTCCCTTCGCCTCACCACCGGAAGATCGCGGCGAACGTGAAGACGTTGCGCTGGTAGTCGCTCGTCTCGCCCGACGCGCCGGGGTCGGCCGGCCGGTCCGTGCCCTGCACGGTGCGCTCGACCCCGATCCGCCCCTCCCACTGCTTGCTGAACTGCACCTTCACGACGAATTCGATCTTGTCCTGCACGTCCGACCGGTCGCGGTGCGAAACGTCGAACGCCTCTCCCGACGACCAGTCCTTCCACGTCCGCGTCAGGGCGAGGGCGACGGCAACCGTCTCGATGACGTCGACCTCGACGCCGAAGACGAGGCTCGTCTCCCGCCGCGAACGATCGACGGACTGCACCGTCCGCGCGTTGGTGTCCGTCATGTCACCGTCGCCGTTCAAGTCGGCCGCGAACGCCGGCTCGTCCAGCAGCAGAACTTCGCCCTTCACCGGCGAATCGATCGGCTCGAATTGGAAGGCGAGCTTCGCCTTCACCCGCTTCCACGCCTTGGCGCGCACTCCGAGCTCCAGCGGCAGTCCGAATTCGTTCCGGCCGGCGAAGGTCGAATCGTGCTGCCGCGCGCGCAGCCCGATTGAGACGACGCCATCGAGCTCGACCTCGCCGCCCTGCACCAGCGTGTGGCGGTATTTCAGCCCCAGCTCGAACTCGAGATAGTGCGCCGAGTCGTAGATCCGCTCGCTCGCCGAGTTGCTGCCCGTGAAGTCCGTCGCGTCGACCAGGTAGTTCTTGTGGAAATAGTCGGGGATCAGCGAGAGATCGAGTTCGAGCTTCCCGTCCTTGCCGACCGACTGGTCGGCGCCGAGCCTCGCCCGCAGGTAGCTGCGCTCGCCATTGACGGCGTACTGCTGCACCTCGAGCTCCGCGTGAACGTCGAGTTTGCGGCCGAAGGGGCTCGGCCCCTTCGCCGCAAATCGTATGGAGGGATTCACAATCCAGTCCTCGATGCTCTCCATCCCGTCGAAGCGGCCGCTGATCTGGTCGGCGGAGAGGTCGTCGAGCAGGCGGTCCCCGTCGTCGCCGTCGAGGAGCCAGATGTTGCTGTTGTAGTCGAGATCGATCCGCGCCGCCCACGAGAGCTGCCAGTCGGCGGCTTTTTCCTTCTTCGCCGGCTTCTCGGGCTTCGGCTTCGGATCGGGCTCGTCCTGGAGACAGGTCGCCAGCAGCGCCGCAAGCAGCATGTTCATAGTCCGAGATCCAAAACCTCGCCCTGGAAACTCCCGCTGACCGGCGCGCCATTCACCGCGCCCGCCTGGTTGAAGGTGACGGTGCCGTTGAAGATGAAGCCGGTCATCGTGGCGATGCCCGTCGTCGGATTGAAGTTCCAGATTCCGGCGAATCCCGCGCCCCAGTCGAGCGAGACCGTCGCCCCGGCGACGAAGAGCGCCGGGTTGACGAGGATCACGACGACGTCGAGGGTGCCGTCGGAGCGCAGCCCGATCACCTGCGTCATCGCGCCGGGATTGAACGGATCGGTGTTCGGTCCGCACGTCGCGCCGATGGCGGAGTAGACGACCGCGCCGTTCACGATCGTGCCGGTGCCCGTCGCGAACGGATCGGCGGCGCCGAGCGTCCCATACGTCGTCGTGAACGTCCCGCTGATGGTCCCGAGGAAGTCGAAGCAGGGCGGATCGGGAAGGGGCTGTGTCCACGCGGGAGCTCCACCCGCCAGCTCCGTGAGAATGTCGCTGCGCCGCGTCGTCACGAACGTCCGCACGGTGTCGATCTGCGCGGCCAGCCCCTTGGCCCCCGTCGGATCGGCGATGGGAGTGATGAGCGCCTGCATGCGGTCGATCTCGGCGAGGATCGACGTCTCGTTCCACGCCGTGTCGAGGAGGCTGCGGAGCTTGTCGAGGTAGCGCACTTGCGTCGACGGGAGCAGGTAGAGGCGGCGCGCCAGGGCCGACTTCGCGTAAACCGAGAGAGGCTGCGTCGCCGTCGGCAGCGGGCGATTCCGCTCCATCACGCCGTCGGTGCCCCACGGCATGTACTTGAACTGGCCGCTGACGGGATCGTGGTAGACGAAGAAATTGTTGTTGTTGTTCGTGGAGCCGTCCCAGTGGGCGATCAGGATTTCCGTCGCCCAGTAGGTGAGGAACTGCTCGACGTCGATGACCGGCGCGAGCGCGTCGAGCACGGTCGCGTCCGGCGCGTTGAGAGCGGTGACAACGGCGTCGAGATCGCTGCGGTCGGGATTGGTGTCGTTGGTCTTCTTCTCGAACATGTTGACCCAGCTGGCGCGGAAGTCGCTCAGCGTGGCGGCGTAGAGGTTGCCGCGGTCGTCGAAGTAGCGGCGGCGGAGGAACTCCGTGTCGACGCTCTCGACGTTCGCGAAGATTCCGAAGTCGGTGCCGTTGACGGTGACGTGCGCGAAGTTGCAGCGCGGCGCGATGATGCCGGCGCGCGCGAACGCCTGGTAGGCGAGCGCCTGGCGGATGTAGGCCGGATCCTGCTTGCAGTTGTTGAGCGTGAGACGCTCGAGGCCGTGGAACTCGCGGCCCGGAACGTACTCGTCGAACTTGATCTTGAGCGAGGGGCGGATTTCGTCGAGCGAGCCGAGGAAGCCCTTCTTCCGCACGGCGACGTTGGTGACGGTTTCGCCGTCGATCGTCACGGTCGCGGGGAAGTAGGTGAAGGGGCTGGGGAACGGGCCGGCGAGGCACGGGCCGCCGAAGATGTCGGAGAGCGACCGGCCCTGGAGGCGGAGCTCGTCCCAGTCGGCCGGCGCCATCGTGACAGAGACCTGGACGATGTTCGTCGGCTCGAAGATCGACGCCGACGGATCGGTGGGTCCGTCGCCGGAGCCCTTCCTGCTGATACAGGAGGCCAGGGCGAGGAGGACGAGCGCCGCACTTCGTTTCATGCGAGGTCTACCTCGTGGGGTCGGCTGCGGATTCACAAAACACCGGGACAGTGAGTGATCCCGCGGCCGGCGCGGTCCTTTAGAGAGAACGCGAACAGGGTATAATCAGGGCAGACTTGCAGTTAGGAGTCATCGCATGCTGTACCCCACCCTTCTCTCCCCCGCCCTGCGCCTATCCCGCGAAGCGATCTCATGGCGCTCACTCTCCCGACGCGTAGTCGAGATCGCGGTCGATGTCGTGAATGGCGCCGACGAACCGGTCGCGCCCGGCGATCTCGAGATCGCGGCTGCGCCGCTGGGGGCGTTCGTTCCGCCGGCGCCGATCGCGCGAGTCGTGGTCGGCACGCTCGAGCCCGGCGAGCGTCGCGTAATCACGGCGCGCGTCGATCGCGGCCAGCTGCCGGCGCCGCCCACGGGGATGGGCCGGCTCTTCGCTCACCTCACCGGGATGGACGCGGAATTCGTGGAGCTGCTCGATCGCGCGGAGTGGGACGGGAACATCCACGTGAACTTCACCGGAGGGGAACCCGTGGAGGTCCATCGCGCGCTCGACATCGCGGTCCAGGCGGGCCAGACGACGGCGGCGACGCTCTTCACCGGGCCGCAGGCGGTCGAGCTTGCCGTCGACGTGCGGTCGAAGGAGGAGTGGCAGGCGAAGACGGCGAAGATGCCGGGCCTCGCCTTGCTGGTTGTCACCGCGCCGGAAGTGGTGTCGCGGGCGCAGATCGTCGTGAACGTGACGCAGCCGGGCAGCGGCAGGACGGTGGCGGTGGAGTTCGAGTTCGTGGCGATCTAAGTTCTAGCGAACGTCCTCTTCGCGGCGGCACGGTGCTCTTCGAGCCACTAACGCAGAGTGGCAGAGGAAGCAGAGAGCGCAGAGCGGTCTAGCTGCAAGCGGAACGCACATGCAGTGCTGGGCCGTGGCCTTCGTCCCCCCGGTACAGGGAAGACCCCAAGAGAGCGTTACTGATCCCGTTCCTCTTCCATGGCGGTCTTGCGCGCGGCAATCCGATCGAGGTCGCTCTCGCCCGATTCCAGGATCGCGACAAAGTCGGCGATGTCGCGCTGGAGCCCGGCATCGGACTCGCCGAGCCGTCGAAGAGTGGCGAGCGCCGTCTCCGGACCCATCCGCAGCAGCAGCCAGATTGCTGCATGGCGGTCCCAGCGGTCGTCGAGGCGGGTGTAGGCCTCCTTGATGACGCTCCCTGCTGCTGGGCGATCCGACTCGCCGACGCCGGTCAGCGCTTCGATCGATGCCATGACCGTGTCTCCGGAGGCGCTATCGAGGACCCGGCGAACCTCCTCGATCATCGACGCGGGGCGCACTTCAAGGTGAAGTCCGAGCAAGGCCGCGCGCCGCACGCGCTCGCTGCCATCCGTGCGGGCCATGCGGAGGAGTGCCTCGCCGACCGCGTCGGCATGGGATGGATTGAGCTCGATCGAGCCTCCCAGGAACTCCAGCGCGAGGATCCGGAGATGCTCCGAGGAGTCCACCTGGGCGACGGAGAGGAGGAGATCGAAGACCGCTCCGCTGTCATCCCTCTGCCCGGAGAACGCGAGGAGGGCGATCTCGCGGCGGAACTCTGCCGGATCGTGCCGCAGCATCTCGATGAAGGCGTGCGAGACCAGGGGGTCGCGGCGATGCCGCGAGAGCCAGATTGCGGCGGCGATGTCGTGCGCGGTCCGTCGATCGGGTGAGGTCCGCAGGAGTTCGAGCGCTTCCGCGAGAGTCACGGCGCCGGAGTCCAGGTCCGCCTTGAGGCGCTCCTGCAAATCCGAGGTCGTCTTGCCGATAAGGGCGGGAGGAAGCTCAGCTGGGCTTTGAGCCGTCGCCAGGGAAGCGGGCGCCATCGGCCCCGTCGTGGGCGCTTCGGCCGGCGCCGTCCCGCGGTGGGTGTCGCGGCGCGCAGGCGCGGATCGCGGGAGCCGGAGCCATGCCAGGGAGGCGGCGAGCAACAGAGCCGCCCCCGCGATTGCTGCCATCGTGCGTCGGTGCATGGCGTATTGGACGCCGGGGCCGCACGTGGTGATTCACTCCCGGACCTGAACCCCGACCAGGCGGCCTGTGCGCCCCTCCAACCGCACGACCTTGACGACCGTGTTGGCCACGATCGTCACGTCGATGAAGGGCTTTCCGTCCTCCAGTTTCAGCTCCGCCAGCACCGCCCGGCCCGTGACCTCCTCCAGCGCCCGCTTAACGGCCGGGATCAGCCCGATCATTCCGGCCTCGCGCAGCCTCGATTCGTCGTCGGGATCCTCCTCGGTCTTCACGTAGCTGCCGTCGCGCACGTCGAGCTTCACGTCGACGACCCGAGCGCCGACCGCGAGCTCGATGGAGAAGAAGCCGTCCACCTCGATCGCGGCCTTCACGGCGAGGCCGGCGGGCTCCCGCTTCATCGCCAGCTCGATGGCGTACTCCAGTGTGAGCGAGGTCTTGCCGAGCACGGAGTCGTACGTCGTACTCGGCGGCGGCTCCGACGAGTCACGGATCACGAGGCGGCTGTCGCCGGGCGCCACCACCGCCCCATCGAGCGCGACCTCGCCGCTCATCACGGCGACGAACAACCGATGGGCCTTCCCGGACGGCATCCGCAGCTCCGCCGTGAAGGCGGCCTGGGGCCCGCCGGTCACGACTCCGAGCGCCGTCGCGACGCGAAGCCGCTTGGCAACGCGGACGTGCGCGGTGCCGAACAGCAGCGTGAGGCCATCATCGCGCAGGACCGCCTCGCTGCCAGGGGCAAGCTCGGCCACCGTGCCGTCGTCGAGCCGGAGGTGCGCGGAGGTCGCGCCCAGCACCGTGAGCTTCTTGTTCTTCTTCAGGGTGGTCGACTCGGAGCCGTCCACTCGCAGGCGGCCCGCAACGACCCTCGGCCCGCCCGCGGGGTTGAGGAGAAGCAGTCCGATGATCGCGAAGCAGGCGACACTCGCTGCCAGGACCAGCCAGCGCCCGGCGGCCCGCTGGCGCGGCGGTACCACGACGGCAGCAGGCACCGCGGCATGCGCCGGCTCCGACTTCAGGATTTCCAGCAGATGCACCTGGTCGAACGAGATCTGCGCGAGCCTGAGCCGGAACAACGGATCCTCGAGCGCGCGGCGGTTCAACTCCGCCGCCTCCTCCTCGCTCAGCAGGCCTTCGAGATAGCGGTGAATGAGCGTGTCGAGGTCGGAGCTCATGAACCCTCCCTCGCCAGCCGGCCGGCAACGCAGGCAAGCAGCGCCTTGCGGAGCCGGTAGAGAACCGTGTCCAGGGCACCGCGCGACATCGCCATCGACGTCGCGAGCTCCTCGACGGGAACGTCCTCGTCGTAGCGGCGCCGGAGCAGGACGCGATCCTTGTCCGGGAGGTTGGCCGCGCAATGGCGGAGCGCTTCGCGGCGCTCCTCCCACTCGTCCGACCCCTCGAAGGCGGCCGCCACCGTGTCGAGCACGGCGTCGTCCAGGTACTGGACGGGCCGGCGGGACTGCGAGCGCCGCCACGTGCGTACGACGTTGACGGCGATCGCCCGCGCCCAGGCGACGAAGCGGCAGTCGTCGTCGGCCTCCTCGTGCTTGCGCATCATGACGATTGAGACCTCCTGGAAGAGGTCCTCCGCAACGGTGGCGTTTCCGACCATCGCGGTCAGCATGCCCTGGATCACGAAGCGGTGCGTGATGAGGTTGCCGACCAGGGTCTCGTTGTTCATGCGCCCAAAGATAATGACCGCCCGCGGCCGCATCTCACGCGAAATCGTTGGTGAATCGCGGCGCCGCAAGGGGCGAAGGCGAATTCATTGCGCCGAAGCCCTGCAAGGGGCGAAGGCGAATTCCTGTGAGATGCCGCGCCGGCCGGGCATTACGGAGTAACGCCATGAAGACGACGAGCCCGCAGGATCGAACGGTGACGCTTCCCGCACCGGACGCCCACCGCTCGCTCTTCGAATCGGTCGCCTGCGAGCGCGGCTACGTCACGTCGGAGCAGATCGCCGAATGCCGGAGCCTGCAGGAGAAGCTGACCGATCTGGGCCTCTCGAGCACGCTGGGAGAAGTCCTCGTCAAGCGCGGCTACCTGTCGCGGCAGCAGGCGGCCGCCATCAACTCTGCGCTCGGCAACGGCGCGCCCGACGCGATCCCCGGCTACCGGATCCTCTGCAAGATCGGCGAAGGAGGCATGGGCGCCGTCTACAAGGCGACGCAGACGTCGATGGATCGCCTCGTCGCCCTCAAAGTGCTGCTTCCGAGGATGGCGGACGAGACCGAGGGCCGTGAACGCTTCGTCCGGGAGGCGCGCGCGGCCGCCAAGCTCAGCCATCCCAATGTCGTCGCCGGAATCGATGCCGGCGAGGCCAACGGCATCTTTTACTTCGTCATGGAGTATCTCGACGGCGAACCGCTCGACGTCGTGCTGCGCCGCCGGCGCCGGCTTCCATGGAGGGAAGCGCTCGCGATCTGCCGGCAGATGGCGCTGGCGCTCGGCCATGCGCACGAGCACGGCATGGTTCACCGGGACGTCAAGCCCGGCAACATCATGCTCCTGAGGAACGGCGCGGCCAAGCTCGCCGACCTCGGGCTTGTGCACGTCGCCTCGACGGGCGATGCCGCGCTGACGCAGTCGGGAATGATCGTCGGCTCGCCGGCCTACGTCTCGCCGGAGCAGGCGCAGGGGATGCGAACGATCGACATTCGCAGCGACATCTACTCGCTCGGCCTGACGCTCTTCGAGCTCATCGCCGGGGACCGTGCGTACACCGCCGACAATCCGATGGCCGCGATGAGCGCGCGCCTCACGCGAGGCGTGCCGCTGGAGAAGATGGCGGCCGCAGGCGCTCCCGTGGAGGTCATCGCGGTCGTGGCGGCGATGACGCAGCGCGAGCCCGATGCCCGGTATGAGACGCCGCGGCGGCTCCTGGAGGATATCGAGGCCGTGCTGGCCGGCGGACGGCCGGCGCACGCTCTCGGTGCGCAGCCTCCCGTCAAGCGCCGCTTCTCCAGGCGGCTGACCCTCATGGGATTCGCGGCGGCCACTCTCCTGGGACTGGCGACGCTGCCGGCGTTCCTGCCGGAGCGGACCTCGATGATCTCGCTGCAAGAGGCGCTTGCCCGGGCTTCAGCCCTCGCGCCAGGGGCGATGCCATACCACGTGGAACTCGAAGTCGCGTCGTACTCCGTCGACTTCGACTTCGAGCGGGGAACGCTCAATCTCGAATTGGACATGAAGGACGGCACGGTGCGGGCACGACAGCTGGAACTGGACGACTTTTCGTCCGAAGTCGCCGCCTGCCAGATTCCCCTCACGGCGTTGGTGACGGCCGCGTTGGAGCAGACGCCGGGGCGGGCCATTGAAGCCAGGATCCTGCTGGTGGCAGAGAAGTCGGTCGTGGAGGTCCGGATTGCATCGGAGCGCGGAATCTCGACGGTTTACATCGACGGTGTCACGGGAAGGCCGTTGACGGAGCCGATCTCTCCCGACGATCTCGAAGCGGCGCGACGGACAAAGGTCCGGCAATAGGAGGAGTCATGCGGCGCGGCTTTACACTCATTGAGCTCATGATCGTCATCGCGATCATCGGCACCGTCGCGGCGATCTCGGTCCCTGGACTTCTGGCCGCCCAGCGCGCGGCGAACGAGCGAAACGCATCGGCGTCGCTGAAGACGCTCCTGACGGCGGAGGTCGACTTCAAGACCAACGACCGCGATGGGAACCGCATGGCCGACTTCTGGACCGGCGACGTCTTCGGCCTCTACGGCCTTGTGCCCCTCACCGGGCCGCTGCCCGCCGGCGACAGCGCCGATCCCGGTGCGGGGATCGCCCTCATCGACCCGTCGCTCGCGGGGGCCGACGCCGATTCCGATCTCGACGGATACGACAACGTGCTCATTGACGCGTCGATCGGCAGCGGTTCGCCGAAGGCGGGGTACATCTACCGTTCCTTCAGCGACTACGAAACAGGCAGCGGCCTCGCGACGCTGGGGAACGACACCGACGGCGCGGCCGGGTACGAGGACGTGCACGACGTCGGGCGCTTCGGGTTCATGGCGGCGCCGATGTCGCGCACGAGCGGCGAGCACCTGTTCATCGTCACCACCGACCACACGATCTGGAAGTACAAGCTCCCCGCGGGGTACGTCGTGACCTACGCTCCGCTGAGCGCCGGGACGGACGGGCAGAGCGTCATCGGCGGCACGGGGCAGCCGTTCCTGGACAACGCGGACGTCCTTCCGATCGCGCCGGCGAAGTTCGGCTGCGCGAAGCTGGACTGATTTGACCTCCCTATCTCGCCTTCCGTCTCCGCCGGTGGCCGAGAGGCCCTGGCGGGACGGGAGGCGTAGGTCAGCTGATCAGCAGCAACCGCGGCGGCTGGCCGGGAAGGGCTGCAGGAGCGCGATGGATGCAGGGGGGGACGGGACTGCCGGGATAATCGACGGCGACGCGCCAGAGATGGCCCGGGCCGAAGGAAAACGGATGCGCCGTCGGGACCGGGGCGTAGTGGAGGTCGTAGCAGTTTTCCTTCAAGTAGCGGCGGAAGTCGTCGTCATCCTCTCCGCCATGGAGGTTGAGGAGTTCGGCGCGGATGGCGGGGAGGTCGACGCGCCGCAGCGCCTCGTCGTTGCGCAGGCCCTCGCTGGCCGGCCCGTGATAGGTGCAAAGCCAGGTGTCGATTTCCGCCGGGGCGCTGTCGACGTGGAAGGAGAAGACGTCGGTGGAGACAGGCCCCGGGTTTTCGTCGCGGGGGTATCCGTCGACACAGTTGAGCACCGGATCAAGGCCGTGGTTCCGGAGCAGCCGCTGGTCTTCGAGGAGAACGTCGATGGCGGTCCTGCCCGCCGGACTCACGGGGAGGGCCAGCAGGCGCGACTCGTCGAGGATCGTGATCCCCTTGCTGAGGCCGAGCCGCACCACGACTTCGTTGAAATCGCCGGGCAGCGTGCGCTCCCAGCAGAGGGCGTTGACGCCGGCGGTGAACGGAGTGGTGGCCAGTTCATGGAAACTCGCGACGCGCTTGATGCGGGGATAGAGAGGCTCGAAAACGGGGAGGATCGCCCCCTGCTGCATGGCTGAGTCTACCTAAAGCTCGGCTGGTACGCGTCGCTGACTGCCCGCCTCAATACAACGCTACAACAGTCGGAGGGGGTGCCGCGCAACTCCTTGCGCCTCAGGAGGGAAGAAAGCCGAGAAAGGGATTTGAACCCTCAACCCCCGCTTTACGAAGCCGTCTACGGGGTTGGTGACGGGGCGTTCCGTGAAATTCCAAATGGCCCCAAGAGTGGCTTCTGGACCGTTTTCGAGGCGTTTTGCGAATTCCACCACGGGTCACGGCCACCCGCCAAGAGTCGCCATTTCCCGCCGTTTACTACACGCCTGACTACACGGCTCGATTCTCTCGATGGCAACCAGTTTCACCATTTATCTGCGCCCGCAGGGCGGCGGCTCGTTTTCGCCGCCGGAACTTGCCACTAGACATCCCAGGAATGAGGGAGCCGCGCCGCCAGCGACATGACCTACCGTGGTCCAGTTCCCCTCCGAACGTCTGGATCACGACGGCCGGTACCCAAGCACGACACATCCCTCCGTTGCGAAGACGAATCCAGTATCCACCTTCATGCCGCGCCAGTAGTCAAGCCGACCGGACCGTTCGATGGGCGTGAATTTTTCGGTGGCCGGATGGAAGAGCCATGCACCGCGGCCCCAGAGCAACATTGCATCGTCCAACGGCCGCATGCCATCGAGGTTCGCCGGAAGGTCCCATCCACGCAGATCCTCGCCGTTCATTGGGCTTCGTTGCATCAGGCGAGTTTGCGTGAGCACGTAGTGATTCCCCGCGAGGGGTAGAAACCAACGTCGATTCATGTCGCATGCGTTGCCGCCTGGACCTCCCGGATTCTGCTGCCGCATATCGTGATCCCGTTGCCAGAGGGTGCGGCCACTGCGAGGGTCGAACGCAGTGGATGTGCCGACACGAACGCCGTGGACTTGGATGTACGGCGGAATGAGCGGGGCGATCTCGCCATCGAGGTTCAGCGGAGCTGATTCCGTCGCCCGCGCCAGGTCGAGCGCGATGATGCGTCGATCACGATGAATCATCGCCAATTCGGAGTCGCTCTTGCAGATCACGTATGCGGGTTTGGCTAGGGGAACTGACCGTATGGGGCGGCCATCGTCGGCAATGTCAACGAGTCGGTCCGAAAGAGAGAGCAGAAAGCCGTCGTCCGTCGCGCAGGCGTCTTCACTTTTTTCCCACTCCTCCAGGATCGCTCCCTCCAGCGTCCCTCGAATCTCGAAGGCGATGCTCTTCTGGCAAAGTCCGGCGAGTCCGATGAGGCGATCGGCGGAACTGCGGAGAATCAGGGACTCGACGTCATCGCCCCGGTGAGTTCCCGGAATCGGAACAGGCTTGGCTGCCTCGCCAGTACGGCTGTCCACGACCTTCAGGTCGCGAGTCCCCGTGAACCAAAAGAAGGCGAGCGGCCCCACCGCGGCGTAGGCATCGATGGAGGTGTACTGCGACATCGGCAGCTTCGTCTTCCAGACCTGCACGTGTGGCGAATTCGTCATTCGTCCTCCTCAGCGCGATCGTCGGCAGGCACTTGACTCACGTCACCGCGGGCTGACCACGCCGCAAGTCTCAGCAGCTGACGTACGCAGCGATCTGCTTCTTCGCGTGCAGCCACTTCCGCTCGAATGCGGCGAATAGGTCGCGTGCACTCATACGGTCGTGAAGCGCTGTTTGGTTCTTGAATTCTGCCTCAGGGTGCCTGATCGAGCCCCCCATCATGTACATGTCGCGGATGTCGAGGCTCTCGCCGGTCTCGAGCTTCAAGAGGTCCTTGAGAGTGCCAACCCTGATTCCTGCTGACGATAGATGCGCTGCGAGCAGAATGCAGTTCATCTCATCAGCACTGGGCCGGTATTGAGGATTGTCGAACTTGTCCTTGAACGCAGACATTGGAGCGTCCAAGGTGGCTTGAGGCGTCCCCCGCCGCAATCTGTCCGCTTCTGCGACGTACCACGCGACAAGGGTTAGCAGCTGCCGCATCTCACGCTTCCGTTCGTCGTTCGGCATTGGGGCATCGTAAGTCGCCACCGAGGCCGAACGAAAAGAAAGAAGGGCACATCACCATCGTCGATGGCGAAGATCTCTCATGCTTGTTTCGGGAACGTCACGTAGACACCTTCTGGGAAGGTGCCTCTCATCCATCTCTTGCCATCGCGTTTGAGCTCGCGGACTTCAATGCGCTGAGCGGCAGCGACGGTCGCTTCGCAGTGCCGCTTGAGCGCCGACTTCATGTGCGTTGCGAGGAAGGCGGTTTCGTCATTCACGAACGTGAGGATCTCATCAGTCAGCACTTCTGTGCCAGCAAAGCGCGCATACATCAGGCGCTAGAGCGCCTCCGCATGATCGCTCCTGAAGAGCACCGCCTGGTTCGGATCTGTCGCATCAGAGAATGAGTAGAGCCCCTCATCGCCGACCGCGAACATTGCCTCCTTCATCTTCATGTGACCAAGTGCGTGGTTGCTCGCGAAGAAGAGGTAGTAAATGACGCGGCCCTCGCTGTCGCGCATCTCGAAGTAGCGAACGAACCTCGCGATCTTCAGCAGCTGTCGCTGATAGAGGTCCCGCAGTTCCGCAATCCTGTTCCCTGTCGACTTCGCGATGCCCAAGCACTCTGGCGTACCGAAGGTCTCGGGAATGTGCCTGACAACCTGGTCGTTGGGGTGCTCCAACCAGCGATTGATTGACTCCACCATGAACGTCACCAAGACCTCGCAACTGCGCTTCTGCAGGAGCCGCTGCAAGAGGGCGTACGGAATGCCGGAGAACCCGAAAGGATCAATGAGCGCAAACGTGGGAGCCAAGCGACCCCCCTTGCGATCGACGGCGTCGAGTAGCCGCGTCACGTGCGCATCGAATCTTCCGGTTTCGACGTGCACCTCGAAGTGCGTGGGCAACTTGAGCGTCGTGATTTCGTTCTTCAAGTGCTCGACGCGAGCGGGATCCTCCTCGGTGAACAAGAAAGCAAGTTCCCCCGCCAACGCCTTGCGATGAGTCGCCGCCGCTTCGATCGCGATCAATGGCGATCCGAGCTCGCCTCCCTTGTAGCGTCCCGGCCCGGCAAACCCATCGATGTAGATGATCCGCCCGTTGTGCTTGTTGAGAATCGGGAACCAACGCTGGAGGTACTTCTTGAGAATCTCGTGCTTGGCCCTCGTGTGCGGTTCGCACGGCCAAAGTACGTCCGACGGCGTTGCCACTACCTATTCTCCCGCCAGCAAAGCGCTATGTGACCGCCATCGCCGCTGGCATCTCGTCCCAGGTGCGGCCCTTGAGGAGCCGACCCGCCTTCTTCTTGTTCACCCCGCCCCACTGCTTGAAGAAGAACGGCACTTTCGCTCGGCGGCACTGACGCTTGACGCAATCCACCCAAGCCGGCTCCATCGGCCGCGCTTTGCGACCACTCTCACCGCCGACGATGACCCAGTGGATTCCGGTGAGATCGAATTCTCCAAGTTCCTCAAGCAGCGGCTCAACCGAGAGGAACCGCGTCCGCACCGGTGTGGCCCGCAGCGCATCGATGCGCGGCAGGCCGTGCTTCTTGTTCTCGACGCTCACGCCCCACCAGACGTTCATCAGCGTGCATGCGTCCTTCATCTCGCCGGTCAGCAACTCGCGCAGACGCGTGGCCCGCTTCGTCAGCACCTGGAATGTGTGCCAGTGCGCGCGACGCATCACGTCGACGATTTGGGCGATGTACTCCACGGAGATTTGCTCATGAAAAACGTCGCTCATCGAATTCACGAAGATGCGGCGCGGCTGCTTCCACGACAGCGGATCCTCGAGCTTTTCAGGAACGAGTCTCAGGTCGAAGCCAAACTCGAAAGGATGTCCCGGGACGCCGCGGAACCGTTCCGAGAACGTCTCCGCGTAGCAATGGGTGCAACCTGGGCTGATCTTCGTGCACCCGCGGACAGGGTTCCACGTCGCGTCGGTCCACTCGATTCGCGAACGATCAGCCATTCGTAGTAGCAGTCTACCAAGCGGCGTGTCACGGGAGGTCACGGACAGTCTTGTCCAACAACCAACCCCCGCTCTACTCTAGCGAGGGTCATTTCCGCAGAAGGGCTCAAAACGCCTATCCGGGGTCATTTCGAGAGAAATGGCAGTTTCGATTGAGGGTGGTTTCGGGCAGTTTTACTACACGCCTGACTACACGCCTGCTCACAACAGTAATACAGTCGGAGGGGGTGTCGCGCAACTCCTTGCGCCTCAGGAGGACAGCAAGCCGAGAAAGGGATTTGAACCCTCAACCCCCGCTTTACGAAAGCGGTGCTCTACCGTTGAGCTATCTCGGCGGGCTTGGAGCGCAACACTTTACAGAGCACCCGCTTTTCGGGCAACCCCATCTGCCAAGAATCTGCCATCTTTCACCAGGGCATCCAGGACGTTCCGGCGCTCGACCGGCTTCGGGGCGAGGTGGGCATACCGCCGCGTGAGGTGATCGGACGAGTGGCCAAGGTACTGCTGCACCTCCGCCAGCGGGATCCCCGCCTGAATCGCCCACGAAGCGAACGTGTGCCTGAGCGTATGAAACGTGGCCGCGGCCACGTCGCGGGCGCCCTCGGCATCGCCACGCTTGGCGAGTTCCTCGGCTGCAAGCTTGCGGGCCTTGCAGAAGTCGTGATAGATCGAAGCGCCCTTGTACGCCTTCTTCCTCCGGGGGTTCACGAAGACCCATGGCAGCGCCTTGCCGTCGGCGATGAATCGCGACTGATGCTTGAGCACCTCCTTCACGGCTTTGTTGACCGGGATGAAGCGCGCCTTGTGCGACTTGGAGTCCTGCCCCACGCGAATCCACCCGGGGGAATGCGACAGGTTCTCCCAAGCGAGTTCCGCAAGCTCTCCCTCGCGCATTCCCGTGTGAACGGCCAGCACGATGAAGGGGCGGACCCACGCCCACGCTTCGGCCTTCTCGAGAATGAGGTCAACCTGCTCCGGCTTCAGCCACAGGTCCAGCGCGTTGTCCTCGTGCATCGGCCGAACACGAGCCACGGGGTTGACATCAATGAAGCCGCGCCGGAATGCCGCGTTGAGCACGCCGGACAGCAGGGAGCGCTCCCAGTTCACGGTCGCGGGCCGGGGCTTCGCCGCCGAGGTCATCCGCTCCTTCACATAGGTCTCTACGTGGCCGGCGTTGATCCCGCGCAGCGTACGCGAACCGAAGAACTTCAGCAGGTGCAGCGCCGCAACCTCCTTGCGCTCGATCGTGGACGCCCGATCGCGCGTCTTGGCGACGGGCAGGTAGTCGTCCGTCCAGAAGTCGCGGAAGACGATGGGTTTCCACGAGTCGGAGGACTGAACGCCCAGAAGGGAGGCCTTCGCATTCTCCGAGAGTCGCGCATGAAGCAGATCCTCGGCCTCGCGCTTCGTTGTGGCCTCTGTCGCCTTGCGGACGCGCCGCCCGTCCGCGCTCTGGTAGTCGATGAACCACGCGCCACGCGCGTCCCGCTCATGGGTCCGCTTCCAGCGGACGGCGCCGGGCTTGCCGCGCGGGACAGGTTCTCGGACCATCCGGTACACCTTGGCCATGGTCTTCCTCCTAACTCTTGCATCCCTTGACCCGCGGAACATCCGCTGGGGGCCGGGACGAGATCTACCGTTTCCGCTTTGCTTCCCTGGCGGCGAGCCGTTCCAGCGCGGGACGCACAACCTCCGACAGCTTTACGCCCCGCGCCTTCGCGATGCGCTTTAGCGCCGCGAGTGCCTCCGCCGGCAAACGGATCAAGAGTATCGGGCTTTCACCCTTCTTCCCAAGCCGTCGGCTCACGTCCATACTGTATTACAGTAAACGCCGGATGCAAGCGGAATCCGCTCGGATCACGCCACAAGCCCGAGATGGCGGAGCACCCGATCTCTCACGAAGAGCAGCCGCCGGCCAGTGTTGACCGCCCTCAACCCCACAGGCCAGCGCCGCGACGCCTTGCGGGCTGCGTCCGTCGATGGCGCCAAGCCGAGTTTGACCAGATGATCGAGGGTAAGCAGCGCGGGTAGCACCGCCACGTCCTTGCCCTCTGTGGCGCCGGTCCGAAGCCGATTGCTCGCTTGAACGGGCTGCTGCTGGAATTCGTCGTGCTTCATAGTAGTCCCCCGGGATTCTTCGGTCGGGCATTTGCCTCGCTCGCTAGGTGCTTGGTAAGGGGGTCTCCCCCCGGCGGCACCAACGGTGCCACCGGAGGGAGGTCCGGCGGGAGAAAGGGCACCGGAGAGCGCCTGGGCAGGCAGGGGCACTTCCGCCACCGCCGGCGCCACCCACGCAACTTTCGCCGAAGGAGGCGAGCGTTCCACTCGCGCTCTTCCGGCTCCATTGCATCGTGCACCCGCTGATCCCGCCACCGACGTCCGTCGCGCAACTTCGCCATCTGTCGCCTCCTGACTCCAGTCACCAGGGGTCCTCGACCCGACATGAGCCAAGGCACCCGGATCTGTCCGGCGGTCCGTCGAACAGGTCGGGGTGCCTTGTGCCCACGCCTCAGCCAAGAGGAGCAGAAGGCCAGACAACGTCATCGAGCAGCAGATGGCAGACGCCGCGATGACGCGCGGCGCCTGAGAGAGAGATGCCGTCAGGTCAATGCGTGACGGCGTTCAACAGGTCTTTGCATGACTAGTCTCGATCGTTCTCGCCATAGGAGCGAGACGCGAGAGAAGGGGCGACGAAGAAGAAATCCGTTCACCGTGCGGCGCTGGCCGCCGGTCGACAAAAAAAAACGGCGGGGCCTGCACATGCAAGCCCCGCCGTTCGCCTTGAACTACTTCTCGACGAGGTCCGAAGCAACCTCCTGGTTGCTGACCGCCCGACGGTCGAGGAACTGGAGGCGCTCGGCTCGGACGCGGAGCTTCGAGCGCTTCTCGCCGGACGTCGTGTTCCAGCGCAACGTCTCGATGCGCCCGCTCACGAGAATCCTTGACCCTTTCTGCGTGTATTGCGCAGCCAATTCTGCCTGATGCTTCCAGACCACCACGTCCACGTGGGTGACGGTCTTCTCATACGAGCCGTCCCTGCTCGTGGAGACGCGGTTGATGGCAAGCGTGAGCTTGGTGAAGGGAGTCCCCTCCCCTTCCGTGTACTTGAGTTCCGGGTCGCACGTGAGGCGCCCGGCCAACACGACCAAGTTGTAGTCAGCCATTATGCGGAGTCCTTATGTTGAGTGGCCGCTTGCGCGGCAGCGGGCACGACCCCCTCGGCACCGGCGAGTTCGGCGAAGAACTCGTCCCAGCTCTGGACGGATCGGCCCGACGCGAACTGTTGGTTGCGGTCGATGAGGTCGACGGGCACCTCGGAGCACAAGCGCACGATCTCGACAGGATCGAGGAGATCGCGCTGCCGGATGTACTCCGTCATGGTGCCTGGGCGCGCGACCGCGCCGCGCGTCCCCTTGCAGCCGTTGCCCCAGAGTCCTTGGATTTTCTTGAGGCGCGGCTTGGCGCGCGCCTCCATGATGACGATGCGCCGCAGCTTCTCGCGCGGCAGCGCATCGACCTCACATGGCTTCATGGCCGGGCAGAAGAAGCAGGAGCTCTTCGGAGGGACCGGAAGGCCCGCCGTGCGGATCTGCCGCTCGCACTCCGCACGGTCCCACTTCCATTCCTGGAGCGGATACCAGTAGTCGTAGCGCTCGTCTTCAAGTGCTGCGGCGTGGTGACGCCGTCGAATGTCGGCGGGCGAGCAATCGAAGCCGATGGCCTTGCGCACATGGCCGCCGGCGGCCCAGCACTCGATGGCCGGCAGCCAGTTGGCGACGAAGCCGTTTTGCGGTGCAGCCTTCCATTTCTGGCTGCACGAGCCCGAACCGAACGCGAGCGACGGGAGCGTCCCATTCGTAAGGCAATTCTGTTCGAGCGTGTAGTACGGCGGCCAGTGCTTGAAGTCGGTCGGCACGTACCGCACGACCGTCACGGTGGGAAAGCCGTGCTCCTTCAGGAACGCGTCCATGACCTCGCGGTAGGCGTACGTCTCGTCCTTCTCGCCTCCGGTGTCGGCAAAGAGGATCAGGTCCGGCCGGATGCGACGCCGCGCGAGGCCGACCAAGAGAGCCGTGGAGTCCACGCCCATTCCGTAGCTCACGACCAGGGGCTGCACGCCCGATGGGAAGAGCGACCGCTGAAGGCGATCGCTCATGAGTACACCCCCGGCTCCAGCGAGTCGTCGCGGCCTGTCGCGCAGACGTGGACCACCGCGCTACGCGAGCGCGAGGTGCCAAGGACCGAGGCGCGGACACGCGCGGGGACGAAGTACGGAACGTCGATCCCTTCCTCGCCCCGACGCTCCTCGGCATCCTCGCCTACGGCCCACGACTCCATGTAGCGAGCCGTGAGCGCGATGGCGTGAGGGGCGCTGCGCGCCGAGACAGCGGCGCGCGTGAAGTAGAAGCCGTAGACGCCGTTGACGTCCTGCTCCACGAGGAAGAGCGTGAGCCTGCGACTTGCGCTCATGGCTGCCTCGCGGGACGGGCATCGTCGAGAGTGAGTCCCCTGGCGGTACAGTCGCCGGGAAGACCCTCCCAGAGACGACCGTTGTAGGAGACATGGCCGAGGACGAGCCGGCCACTGCCGAAGATCCCGCCCGGCCAGTTGCCTCCCCCGAGGTTGCAGTCCTCGATGTAGGCCAGGCACAGATCGCGCACTTCGCGGAGCGACTCCGCGGACTTGAGTACGGGATCGGAGATCGGTGCGTACTGGTTGTAGTCGGGATTCCCGACGGAAGAGAGGTATACCCAGAAGCGTCCGGGCAGCCTCAGCGCCGCCTGAACGATCAGATTGAGAGTCAGCTTCATCAGAGAGCCTTCGGAGAGTGAGGTCCGCCGCGTAGGCGGAAGTTCATGATGCTGCCGACCACGCGCGCTTCATCAGCGGCGCGGAGGCTTGTGACTTGTGGTAGATCAGGAAGTCGTCATCGACGTCGAGCGGGTCTTTCGCGATCCGTCGTCGCGCCCAGCGCTGACCCTGTGAAGCGCTCTTGGCCCAGAGGACGTCCTGCACCAATCCGCCGCGCACCTCGATGCAGATGACCGGCGCGGATGCGTTCGCGAGATACGCCAGGGCGCCGCACTTGGGGCATTCGCCCGCGGGAACCTCGTCGCCCGGAGTCAGCCGTTGCGCGAGCTCGGGCACATGCGCGAGTTCCTTGGCGGCGGCCAAGGGTCCCTGCCAGGAGCAGTTGCCGCAGACGCAGCAGTCTTTCATCTGGAGTCTCCGTTGCCTGTGAGGCCGCTGGAAGCGGCGGGCGGCGCGAGAAGCGTGTCGAGCTTCTCAATCGTGCGACTGAGTCGCGCGGTCGCTTGGCGAATGTTGCCGAGGTGGATCAGGAAGGCCGTCGCCGACAGCGGCCGTTCCTGCAGTGCGCGGGGAGTCAACCGGAGGATCTCCTCCAGCTTGCAGGCGAGATCGCGGATCGCGCTCGCCTCGCGGAACTTGAAGGTGTCGGCAAGCATGAAGCCTCGGAGAGAGTGAGGATCGTGGAGGGGAGCCCTTCCAGGCTCCCCTCCCGACGGTTCAGGACTCGAGGATCGAGCGGCAGAGCGCCTTAGCCGTCCGGACCGGGACGGCGTTTCCGATCTGGCGCACCTGCTGTTCGCGGTTTCCCGTGAACGAGTAGTCGTCGAAGCTCATGCTGCGAGCGAGTTCGTGGGGCCGGAGCATCCGGAACCGGATGTCCAAGCCGAGGGCCGTAGCGTTGGGTTCGATCAAGGCGAACCGGTCCTTCGTGGTCACCGTGTCGAGCGGCTCGCAGACGGACTTCGCCTGCTTCGAGTTGCCGTAGTACCTCACGAGGTACGGCTCGACGAGGCCCCACGCATCGAGCGTGGTGATCGTGGGCATCGGGCGGTCCGTGCGGTAAGCGCGTCGATCGCCCTTGCCGTGGTTGAGCGGCACGATGTACGGCTCCACGAGCGCCTTGTGGTCCTCAGCGAGGATCGTCGTCAGCGGCTCCGTGACGGAGCGTGCGTGCCGGCCCTGCCCCTCCGGACCGCCGGCGCTGATGATGAACGGCTCGACGAGGCCGTAGCGGTTGGCCGTGTCTTGGGTCGGCATCGGCTGGTCGACGCCATGGACGCGGGTGTGGCCGACTTTCCCGCCGTTGAAGCGAACGAGGAACGGCTCCACCCGAGGCTCGCAAAGAGCGATGTGCTGCCCGTTGGCGGTGACGGTAGGAAGCGGCCTGTCGAGGGACGCAGCCTTGCCGGTCCCGTAGAGCATCACGAGGAACGGTTCGGCAGCCGCGCCGCCGAATCTCCTGAGTCCGGCCGCAATCCGCTCGATGGTAGACCGCGCGAGCGGACGCTCGCGCCCGAAGATGCTCTTGGAGGGCTGCGACCAGTCGATGATCTCGCGAGCGGCGCGCCACCGTTCGCGGTCGGCGTTGAAGAGGTCTCGCTCGCGCACATGCGACGGGTCGGGCCACCGGATCTTCCGATGGCCGCGCCGGGCGATAACGAAGAGGCGCTCGCGCGTCGTGGCATCCCCGTAGTCGGCCGCATTGAGCACGCGGTCCTCCACGCGGTAGCCGAGCGAGCGGAGCGCGCTCAGGAAGGCCTGGTACGTATTCCCGCGGCGCTTATTCAGGGGCCGTTGACGCGAATCGAGCGGTCCCCAGTTGCGGAACTCGCGGACGTTCTCGATCAGGATCGAGTCGATCGAGAGATGCTCGGCCCAGCGGAGAACGTGCCAGGCCGAGGCGCGCGACTGGTCGTTGATCGGTCGCCCGCCTCGAGCGACCGAGTGATGGGTGCATTCCGGCGAGGCCACGAGGAGGTCCAGATGGCCGCCTGGCACCACCTTGCGGGGATCGACCGAGTCGAGGCTCGCGCAAAGGTGCCGCGCCCACGGGTGGTTCTTCGAGTGCGTGGCGATCGCCACGGGCCAGTGGTTGATGGCGAGGAGGTCGACCTTGATCGCAAGGTCCTCGCAGGCCTTCACTAGGCCCGTGCTCGTTCCGCCGGCGCCGCAGAAGAGGTCGGCGGCGCAAATCGAGCGCGCCGCTGCGCGGCGGCGCGAGGAGAGATAGGGAGAGTCATTCTGCATGGAGAGACACCCAAGGGTGTGCTGGCCGCCTCAGCGGCGACGGGAGCGGCACGTGAACCGGGGGCTACCGGTCGCTCATGCCGCGTCCGCAGTTCACGCAGCCGGGACACGTGTCGGAATGAGGGACCCGGCGGATCGGCTGAGCCGCACCAGCGGCAATTGGCTGAATCGCGCGCTCCGCGAATCCGTAGACGTCGTTGAAGAGTTCCTGGGCGATCCGCGTGAAGCGGCGATCGCCGGACGCCGGGTCGGTCGTCCAGACCTTCGTGCGCGTCTCGCTGCCCCAGCGCTCGACGAAGTCGTCCGCGAGTTCAGCGGCGAGTTCCAGCGTGGAAGGCCTCGGTCGTGAACGCGCCCGGCGGCGCCAGTCCTGGAGGGTCTCGTCGGGATCGCCGGCCGCGAGGGCACGCGCCGCGATGGAGGCGAGCGTGTAGCCCGTGAACCACACGGCGACCACGTCCATCGCATCCCGGATCGCGGGGGACTCGATGGAGTACCGTTCGAGCGCCTTGAGGATGTCCCCCGTCGAGGGAGCGTCGTTGATGGCGACTTCCATCGCCTTCTCGTGAATCCGCCAGGCGCGCTCGGCATCGAGCAGCGCCGCGGGAATGGGAGGGCTGTTCCAGATCAGCTCGGTCATGGCATCTCGCGAGAGACTCAGGCCGCTTGATGCGGCTCCAGTTGGCGCTTGGGATAGGGCAACGTCGGCATCGTTTCGCCCACGGGTCGGTACGTATCGCGACGAAGGCGCCAGCGCCGGACCAGAGGGAGCTCACGTTGTGTTGGGATCATGGGGGTCCCTCAACGACGGCTCCAGATCCACCAGCACTTCGGCGATCGCGTCGAGCGTGTCGGGCGACCACTGCTCTTCAGGGTCGGAGGGCGGCCAGAGGATTTCGCGAATCTCCTTGAGCCGCTCTCGCGCGTCGCCCGCGGAAAGGGCAGTGATGGGATCGGCGGGCGGGCGATCCGCAGGTCCTGGCAGCACGCCGCGAATTCGGAAGTGGCGCACCAGAGCGCGGTGACTGCACGTACGGCAGGTCATGATGTCGACGTCGGACCACTCGTAGGGGGTGACGACGTCGTGGTCAATCGCGTTGCCCCACCGGTCGAGCGTGAGGGTGAGGCAGGCCGCGAGCCCCGCGATCGTGAAGCCGTGGGAGTCGCGACATTCAGGACAGCGGTAGAGCGCGTTGCCCATGGTCAGCACCTTGGATGGAGGCCGGAGCCGCCCGTGTGGGGCGGCCCCGGCAGACAGGTTCAGTCGATGACGTCGTGGTCCACGTACCCGCACTTCGGGCACGTGTACGTGACCTCGACCAGTTCCGGCCCCAGCACGCGCTGGTGCGTGCGCCACTCGATGTGGACGCAGCAGCGAGGACAGCGATGAGCCGCGAGCCGAGGATCGCCCTCGTCGACGAGGTCGACGGGCTCCTCTTTTCCATTGAAGGTCAGGATCGGCCACGCGACCGTGATGCCGTCCGCAGTGGCGACGCCGAAGCGCGCAAAGACGCAGTCGGCCCGGTCTTCCGGGCTCGGCGTGGTGAATCGGCAGAGGAAGTAGCGTCGGTCACCAACGCCCACCTCGCGCTCGACCTCGAACGGCCGGTGCCAGTCCGGGTTCATTGTGATGACGACGACGCCCGGCATGATGGTCAGGTTCATGCTCACTCCTTGAGGAGCTTCTCGGATTCGATCGCGTCGAGCGCTTCCCGAAGAATGCGCACTTCCGCGAGGGAGGTGAGGCGAATGCCGTGGCGCGTGAATCCTTCGAAGGAGGTGTCGGGACCGCCGACGTACTCGCGAACGTCGAGGATGACCGACGCGCGCGGGCTGATGGACGACCGCACCACGCGCACGCGGTGCTTGCCCACCTGGGCGAACTCGCGCACGACAATGGGGTCCGGTCGAGGGGTGGGAGAGGGTGATTCAACCATGGTTCACCTACAGGTCGAGGCCGCCATCGGGCGGCGTGATGGGACGTTGAGGTTCCGGGACGCCGACGCCGACCCCGTAGCCGAGGACTGCCTGGCATAGCGTCTTCGCGTCGCGCCAATCCTCGCTCGATCCGTCGGAGGCGACTTCGATGTCGTCGCCAAGGTGATGCTTGGCGATTACGAGGCACGCCGTGACCGCAAGGTCGTAGGGCTTGCAGGCTGTCTTGCAGAACTCGAAGCATCGGCCGTCGCGGCCGGGTCGCTCGCCGATGTGCAAGAGACGGAACGCCTCGTGGCCGTAGGGACCCTTGCCATTGAAGGAGATTTCGCCCGTGCAGACGGTCGGGACCCCGTCGGTCTCCATGCCGGCGAGGACGACCCCCGCCCGCACGAACTCGGGGAGGAGCTTCTTGAAGTCGTGGACGACTTTGTCGAAGGCTTCCGCCGGCAGCGCCGGCCATCGCGTCCACCAGTAGTGTGTGTAGCCCAACGTCGACTCCCGTTGGAAGAAGGCCGCCAGAGGCGGCACGCGGTCACCAGGAGCGCAGACGCAGCTCACGCTGCCACGCCACGAGGTAACCGCCGTCTCGAGGATCGTGGTTGGTCTGTGCCGCCGTCACCACGATCTCGCCTTGGCCCGGGTCGGTGATGACGAGCGAGCCGTAGCGCTCGGCCGACTCCACCAGGCGCGACCAGGCGTCGATCACGAGGAAGACCTTGCCGGAAGGCTCGTCGATGACGAGTGGCGCACCGATGACCGAGTCATTGGAATTCGCCATGTCGTGCTCCGAGAGTCAGACGCCCCAGCGGCGTCGCTTGAGGAACTCGGCCATCAACCCCACGCGCACCCGGCCGAGCTCCACGAAGGCGCGCTCCATGGCGCCCACCGCGGTTTCAAGCTGGTCGATGTCGGCGGCGTCCGGGTCAAACAGACCGTGGAGTTTCCGGACGATGAAGCGGGCGAGCGCATCGCGTTCGTCGTTTTCTCCGACCGGCTGCTGCCGCTCGGAGTCCCAGTGACTCACGAGTTCGTCGTCCGGGTAGTTTGGATTGGCGATCTCCAGCAGCACCTCGAATCTCATGACGCCACCCGGCGGGTGGATTCGAGCTGCCGTCGGATCTCGCCGACGGTGCACTCGTTCCAGTAGAGATCGCGTTCGATCGGGAGCCCCAGCGGCCCCCGCACTGATGCGAGCTCGTCCAAATTGAAGTAGCCGAGCTCGATCTCGTGACCGGAGACCAGTCCGAAGAAGTTTCGCTCCTCCGGAAGATACTCGGTCGCGAACCAGGTCCACGAACTGTCAGGCGTGAAGTACTTGGCGACGATGATCGCCTCGTCTCCGCGCCCATCTTGGGAGCCGATCTGGGCGAAGCGCTTCTCGAGCGCCTGGGTGAGGAGTTTCGTCAGCTTCATCCGAAGCCTCATGCGAGAGAGGGCCGCGCGTCATGCGCGCGGCAGTCAGGGAAAGAGTTGCGGTTCAGGGGCCCCCGGGGAGAAGAGCGCGTCAAAGTTGTCGCGCGTGATCTTGGACCAGTGGGGCCGCAGCGTTTCGACGAGCCCGGTGAGTTCGCGCTCGCCCTCATAGGGCGCTGGAAAACCGTCCGGCCGGTCGAACGCATTCAGGCCGGCGACGACCGCGGACGTGTCGCTCGAAGCGGCACACCACGCGTCGATCTCGTTCCATTCGGGCACTCGCCACAGGAGGCCCGTGGGGGCGAGGTCCTTGTCGGCGAACCACCAGACCTGCGTCGGATGGGCGCCGTAAGGAATGGCGTGGCAGTAGTACGAGACCACGCCGACGCCGTCCGGCGTCTTGGCGATCGCCTCGCGGAGGATCTTCTCCTCAGGCCACGTCTTGTGGTGGCGTCGGAGGTCCTCGACGACGGCGTCGCGCCGGGTGTGCGCGAAGCGCACCTGCCAGTACGGGAAGATCCGCTGGTACATTCCGATCCACGGCCACGTCTGCCGGACGATCTCGCCGGGCGCGAATCGCCCGACTTGCGGCGCTGCCGCGGCGGAGAAGAGGTCGAGCTGCATGGCGAACTCCTTCGCGCTCATGCGCGAGGCTTGCGGACGCGCTTCCTTGGCTTCGGATGGCACGTCGCCTGATAGAAGAGGTCGAGGACGGTCTTCATGCGGCGGTGGATGTCTCCGAGCAGCATGCTGACGCCGGTGAGGCTCTCTCCTTGGAATTCCTCGCCGTCGGCCACGCCCAGGAGCTCGGTCATCGCCGAAAGGCGCTCCAGCTCGGCGTTGAGGTTGTCAATGAGGTCGAGCGAAGCGCCCGGATCGGTGCTGTCGGCCCTCCCCATGAAGAGGAAGTGCCGAAGGTCGGGTTTCGTCATGTGCGGGTCTTTCGGTGGGTAAGGTCGCCGCCGGGCCCGTGGGGACCCGGCGGCGACGGCGTTGGACTAGAAGAGCGAGAGCTGCTCTTCGCGAACCGGCTTCGCCGCGCGACCGCGCGGTGGCGCGTCGGCGCGCGAGGCCGGCAGGGATGCGAAGAGGTCGAGCGTCACCACGACAAGGTCAGCTGCCGGCGGTTTCGACGGCGGTGGGAGACGCTCCGCCTTCTGGACGGGCGACTCCCTCGGGGCGACGTTCGCGGGAGCGTGGCCGAAGTCCTTCCCCGCCGTGCGGGACGAGCGCCAGTAGCTCTCGGCGCTCTCGACGCCTTCGAGGCCGTTCGTGAGTGCCTTCGCGAGCGCGGACATCATGTCCTCGCTCTGCGTGAGCGCCGTGAGCCCCTCGGCGGAGAACTTGCCCTGCAGCGCCATGGTCGCCTTGACCTTCGCGCCCATCAGGCGCAGCGCGGCCTCCTGGAGGGTGTCCTTGAAGCAGAAGTACTTCACCTTGACGGCCGCCTTCTGGCCGACGCGCCACGAGCGGCGCGAGGCCTGCATGAGGGTGAAGGTGTTGAAGCCCGTCTCGTAGAACGCCAGCGACGGGAACTCGAGCAGGTCGAGCCCCGTCTTCACGAGCTCGGGATTGGAGATCACGACGTCGACGCCGCGCTTGCACTGCTCGGCGATCCACGCTTCCCGTTGGGCCATCTCCACCGTGTCCTGCCTGAGGATGGCGGCCTTGAGGCCGCGCTTGGCGAGGAGCGCCCGGAGGCGTTCCGTGACGTCGCGCGTGTTCGTGAACGTGGCGAAGACCCAGACGCGCCGCCGCGCGGCGCGCTCCGCAACGATGAAGTCGAGAAGCGCCTTCTCCTTGGGGTAGATCGCGTCCTTCGAGAGCTCCTTCGGGGTCCCGACCTCGGGGATGCGCTTGTTGTCGAACGGCCGGTCGGGATAGGAGAGCAACGTCGCCAGATACGCGCCCATGTAGCGCATCGCCTTGGAGCGATCCGCCAGAACGCGCTTGAAGCTCGTCTCGATCTCCTTGTAGGCGTCGCGGAGTTCCTCGGACATCGGAATGACCGCGACATCCTCAGCGATCGACGGAAGCTCCTCGGCGACGTCGGCCAATTCCACGAAGACCGAGTTGGTCAGCAGGTGCCGCGCGAACGCTAGGGGCGAGACGCCGGGGCGGTGCTTGACGTAGGTGTGCTGCTTGGAGCCCCGTGCATAGGCGAGCGCATCGCCGCTCGCGGGCTTCTTCGTGATGAACTCGAGCGCCCCGTAGCGGGCGATCCAGTTCTGCACCTGAGAGTACTTGAGGTTCTCGGCGCCGCGCATGCCGCGCGGGTTCACCCGGTACAAGATGTAGAAGAGGTGCTCGGCGTAGCCGCCCACGAGCGTGCCCGTGAGGCACACCGTCTTCTTGCAGGCGGCGGCGAGCATCCCGAGGGTGTTGCCCTGCGCAGTGTCGGCCCCCTTGAGTTCATGCACTTCATCGGCGATGAACAGGTCGAAGACGCCCTTCAAGCGTCGCTTGATGTACTCGGCGGGCGCGAAGCGCCGCACGCCGGTCCGGTCGGCCTGCCAGAGCGCGCCCTTGCACTTCCCGCAGTACTCGACCTTCGCCGCGAGTTCGGCCGGGATGAGCGGCCGGTGCGTCTTGGGGTCGACCACGATCGTCGCGCACGAAGGGCACGCGACGTACTGCGTCTTGAGGTCGGCCTTCTCGCCGTGGGCCATGCGCTGACAGGGCTGCCGCCGCAGGATGTAGGCGGGCTTGCGCCGGAAGCCGAGCTTCGCGCGATCGCGCGCGAGGATGACGTACTCCCGGCGCCTGGGCTTCGACCCGCGCTTCAGGTCGAAGAGGTCGGAAACTCGCCAGGCGATCCGGACCACGGAGCCCGGGACGGTCTCCTTGATCTCGCGCGCCCACTTCTCGACCAGATGGCCGGGACACATGACGAGCACGCGGCCGCGGCCGGGCAGGAGGACGGCGGAGAGGGCGCTCCCCATGAGCGTCTTGCCGACGCCGCACTCCCCCACCAAGATCGCGAACTTCTGTCGGGCGAGGACGCGGTGAAGCCCCATGACCGCATCCCCTTGGGCCCGGAAGGGCTTGCGGGTGAGTGCATGGAGCGCGGGGTGCCACGACTCCTTGGAAGGGTCGTAGAGTGGGCGAATCTCGCGCGTGAGCCGGGCCGCGAGGTCCGGGACGAACCGCGCCAGATACCCGTCGACGGTGGTGATGGCGCCGTCCTGGGCGGCGCCCGAAGTCGATTCCATGAAGGAACCTCGCCTGGGTGTGAGGTCCCGCGAGAGGCAATGCCTCGGGGGACTAGAAGCGGATGTCGCCGCTGGCGACGCCGGCGGCGATCACCTTGTCGAGCTGCTCCTCGCCGGCGGTGATTCGGCAGCCGGTGGCGCCGAACCCGGAAAGCGGCATGAGGAGCTTCGACGATTCGAGCTTCGACGCGAACCAGTCGGACCAGTCGGCCTTGACGGTCAGCGCGAAGGCGTGATTGAGCCGGTCGAGGACGCGCCGTGGCGTCGGGTCGAGGATGTCCACAACCGTCGCCTCGCCGCGGCTCTGGTCGATGACCAGTTCCGGTGAGAGATAGACGCCGTGCGTCACCTCGCGCGAGAGCGCGTGGGTGACGATGCGGCCCCCGTCCCTGCCGTAGAAGCGGGCGTTGGGCCACGCCGCCGGAGCGCGCAGGTCGCACCGCGATGCGGCGGCCGCGAGGAGGCCCTTGACGGCGCTGTGCGGGCCGAGGATCGAGAGGAAGACGAGCGCGCCTCCCGTGGAGCCGTCGCCCGTGAAGAGCAGGCGGTCCGCGAGCGCGCCCACGTGCAGCTTCTTCTCGTAGTGGTAGTAGCAGACCTGGGTGTGCTGGAGGGCGTTGTTCATGACGCCTTCGATGGAAGAAGGACGGCGCTCTTGGCCGTCGCGACGCTTACACAAGCCGTCGCAGTTCGCCGGTGGGCATGAGCATCTTGATGGTCACGCGGAACGTCTCGAGGCGATGCGTGACTTCGACGCTGTTGCCCTCCTCGTCCTCCTCGACTTCGGAGGACTCGATGATGTGTTTCACCGGCTTGCCGACGACGATGTGCCGCTCGGCCCCGGTCCCGACCTGGCCGTTGAGGCAGCCGGCCGCAAGAAGGAGGCCCATGTGGCCCTCGTGAAGCGGCGCCGGCGGCCGGCCAACGTCGCCCAGCGCGGGAGGCTCGACGAGGTCCTGGACTCGCGTCCAGATCGGCGAAGCCTTCGCCAGGGTCACGAGTTCTTCGGGCGGGTGCTTCCGGACGTGCATCTCCGCGTTCCCGGTGAGGGGAAGCTGGTAGCGCTCGAAGACGCTCGCGGGAAGGATGGCCAGCTCCGGATCGGCGACCTCGCGCAGGAGATCCTCGGGATGGCCCCGGACCGGGTAGCCGTTCTTCGTGCCCAAGACGACGATCTGCCCGAAGGCGTCGTACTCGGGCTCGGGAAAGCGGTAGACCTTGAGGCGGCTGAAACTGGCCGCCAGGAACTCGGCCACGTCGGCCGTGAGCCGCGTCCGCGGGATGATGTAGACGAGGAGTCCCCCGTGGATGAGCACGGGCATGAGGTCGCGCAGGAACGTCAGCTCCTTGCGCTCCCCTTCGCCGTCGTCGTATGGAGGATTGAGGTAGAGCAGCGACATGCTCTCAAGGGCCACCTCGACCTCTTCGTAGCCGGCGTGCGCGACGTTCTTGAGGTGTTCCTTCGCCTCCGCCGCGCGCGCCGCGTCGAGCTCAATGCCGTAGGTGATCGCGCCGGTGCCGCGCAAGAGCGCTTCCAGCGCCAGACCCTCGCCGCAGCACGGGTCGATCGCATGGATCGTGTGTTCGGGCGGGTAGAACTGCTTTCGGATGAGCTGCACGACGCCGGGCGGCGTCGGGTAATAGCCCATCTTGACTTGGCCGGCGAGTCTCATCGACCCTCCGCAAAATGAAAAGGACGGGGCCGGGCCCGAAGGCCCGACCCCGTCGAAAGAGCGAAGCTACGCCGCGGCGATGGCCGCCGCGGGAGCCTTCGCGAGCCACTCCTGAATGAGCGACTTCGCGTGGTTCGGATCGGTCACGGAGTTGAGCACGCGGCAGAACGTCTCGTCGTCCGCGTTGCGCTCCGCGAGCGTGATGCAGAGCCTCCGCCACTGCGGATAGTAAGCGAAGGACTCGTCCCGCACGGCCAGCGCCTTGAGCTCGTCGATCTTCGAAGCGATGTTCTTCTCGCGCAGATGCTCGACGGCGATCGCCTCGTCCTCCTGCCGCGAGCGGACGAGGTACGTGTAGAACGCGCGCTGTCCGATGGACGGATTGCCGTCCGCCGGCTTCGCCTGGCCTTCCGGCCGGGTGTAGCGCCAGCGGCTGTGGCGGCCTCCCCGGTGGAAGCGCGCCTGAGTGCGCGTCTCGACGCGCTCGGTTTCGGGCTTGGGCTCGGCCTTCCGGGGTTCGGTGCCCTCGGCCTCGTCCGCCTCATCGGCGGCGTTGGGCTCGACGGCTTCGTCCTCTTCGGGCGCAGAGACCGGCGCCGTCTTCGGCGCGGTCTGCGCCGCCGCCGTCGCGGCGGCGGAGCCCTTCGCAAGGCCGTCCGGCGAATAAGCGGTGGCCTTCATGCCGGAGCTCATCACGACCGCGCGCGACGCCATGCCGTCCTTGTCGGACAGCACGATCACGCGGTCCTTGAAGCAGTGGATCGTCACGAAGTCGCCCATCGCGCACGCCGCGAGGGTGTCGCGCAGGAGCGCGGCGTTCATGACGATCGTGGCGGCGGGATCGCCCTTGGGGAAGACGTTGCCGCCGATGTAGTCGGGGAAGCTGCCATCGATGGCCTCGCATCCCACGACCTGCGTCTTCTGGCCGTCGGTCACGAGGAAGCTCGGCTTCTGGACGTCCTTCACGGCCGCGAGGGCCGCGAACTGCACGGGATCGTCCGCCCGCTTCGACTTGCCGATCCGCTTGGAAAGCTCCTGCGCGGACTTGGCCGACAGGAGAAAGGGCTTCGTGCCTCCGTTGGCGAGCACGGAACTCCCCGCCGGGAACTTGCCGGCGGCGATCTTCGGAAGTGTGACTTCGACCAGCCGCTTGCCGTCCGACGCGGCGGTCACTCCGCGCACGGGATCCACGAGGATGCCCGTGAGCGCGTAGCGCATCTCTTCCTTGGAAGCGACGGAGCGCAGCATCAGGTTGGCGGCGCCGAGGTAGATGGACATTCAAGCCTCTTGAGAGTGGGGGACGCCGAGCGTGTCGGCGTCGAACGCGGGGAGGATGGGCGAACGGGCGAGGGGTGCCGGCGCCCGTTCAGGCACCGGCACCCAGAGACGGCAGAGACGGACGGCGTCGCTTACGAGCGACCCCGCTTCGCCTCCTTCGCCTCCTTCGCTCCGAGGAAGTCGAGCAACAGGCTCATCTCGCCCCAGGCCAGTCCCGCGAAGGACTTGCCGAAGCGGATCTTGCAGATGAGGTCCATGCGCTCCTTGGAGATCCCGAGCGGGCCCGCGAGGTCCTGGACGAACTTGAGCTGGCCCTCGCTGGGCGGTCCGCTGCGATCGGACTTCGGCGCGGCCTGCGTCGCGGCGGGCTGCGCTTTCACGGCCGCCGCCTGGACGGCCGCCGCGGGCGTCGCGATCTCGACGAGGGGCGGTTCGGGCTCCTCGTCCTCGATCAACTCCGCCGCCTTGACGTACTTCACGCCCTTGGACTCGACAAGCGTCAGCTTGTACTCCTGGCCCACGGCGTCCTGGCCGAGCTTCTCGGCCTTGTAGGTCCAGCCGTAGTCGTACCACGTTCCCTTGGCCTTGAGGCGCTTGTCGTCGACCGCCTCGATCACCGCGATGAGCGTGATGACGGCGGCCCTGGCGAGCATCTGGGTCATGAAGACCCTCCGTGTGTGAATTCGCCGATCCCGGCGAAAGCGATGTAGAGGGGCGGCGCGTGCGCCGCCCCTACTTCAAAGAGCGATTACGCGACCCGGCGCAGAATGCCGGGCCGGACTTCGAACATGAGGTTGCGCGGGGTCGTCCGCTCGATCGCGGCGGGGACGACCTTGAGCGCGCGCGGGTCGCCGACCGTGTCGAGACGGCCCGACGCCATGCGCATCGCGGCATGCCGCAGCGGCGCGTCGAGGCGCACGATCGCGCCCACGGGCACCGTGTGCATGTTGGACTTCAGCACCCGGCCGCCCCGGTTGGAGGTGGGCCGGACGGTGACGGTGAAGTGGCCGCGCGGGGCCGTGCGGTGGAGCGTAAGGTCGGGCTCCATCCGCGAGGCCAGCCTCGTGCGCCACGCGTCCACCTGGTCCGCCTTGCGCTCCCAGTCGGACTCGTCCCAGTTCTGGTAGTAGGCGAACAGGCGGTCGTACTCCCCGTGAATGAAGTGGTGGACGTACCGGGGATCGCGCTTGGACTTGGGTCTCATTCGAGTCTTCTCCCCCGCTTGGAAGCGGGAAAAATGCGGCACCGCTCCCTCGTCGGGGGAGCGGCACCTGATGTGATTTGGAATCAGGCGTCACCCCCGGACCGACGATCGGCGGGGAGAAGCGACGAGAGGATTGTTACGCGGCGAAACGCTTGCGCCGCTCGTACTTCTGGCGACCCGAGACGAGCACCCTGAGGATGTACTCGTTCTCAATCGCTCGGTCCTGCGCCGTCGGCTCGCCTTCGCCCGGGTAGAACCAGGGCTTCGGACAGACCGGCGGCCGGGGGACGACATTGAGCTCGTACTCGAGCCACGCGAGCGCGTGCCTCGCGGCGTCCTCCGCGCCTTTGCCCTTCGTCGCGTGCTCCACGAGGTGCAGCGTCTGCAGGGCGTCTTCGCGGTTGGCACGATGCTTCATGAGCTTCGGGAACTCGCGCTCGGCGAACTCGACCAGCTTGACGGGAAACGGAACGGCCACGGCGGTCCTCCTGCCCCACTGGGGGCGTTGTTGGGAAACACCGCCCCCGCTCCGGGGCGGCTTGGAACAAGTCACCCCGCGGAGCGCGGGACCGAAGGACGAGAGGGTTTGCTACCTACGCGGCCTGCTTCGGCGCTTCCGAGAGCACCGTGCGCAGCCGCAGGAGCTCCGCGAGCTCCTCACGTTCGAACTGGATCTCCAGTTCGATCTTGTGCCGCTCGGTGATGAACCCGCGCGGCGTCTGGGCGAGCTTCCGGCGCAGCGCGTTGATCCGCGTGATGCGCCAGTCGACGGACATGCTGAACAGGATGCCCATGGTTCCTCCAAGAAAAAGCGACGCCGCCCCCCTGCCCCGGGGAAGGCGATCCAGTGATGAACCGCCCGCGAGGCAGCGCGGGAGAGACGAGCTTTGCTTCAGGCGGCGCGGGTGCCCACGGCATCCGCGTCGAGATAGGCGCCGAGGATCCGCTTCTTGAGGGACCTCGCTTCCTCGATGTCGTGCGACACCTGGGAGAGGGCCTCCTCGAGCGCGTCCTTGGCGAACGAGGCGTCGACGTTCCGCTCTTCTCCCGGATCGAGAGCCATCCCGCGTTCCGCGCTGAAACGCCAGAGATAGGACTCGTTCACGGGGAGCTTCCGGCCGTCGCGGGAGAGCGAGAGCTCATGCTCCGCGCTCAGGGTCAGGATGTACGGGCTCATGCGGCCCTCCGCGTCATCGCGGGGGTCTTCTGCGCGAACTCGCGGAGCCGAAGCTCGCGCTCGTAGAGTTGCGCGCTTTCGCGGTAGTACGCGGCGAGCGACGGGTGCCCGTGACGGGCGAACTCGTCCGCGTACGACTTGAACTTCGCGATCTTCGCGCGAAGCGGATCCGCCTCGCCCGCGGGCCGGGCGTGGCACGGGTCGGTGCCCATGGCCTGGCGGGCAAGGAGGACGATGAACGCCCAGAGCTTCTTCATGGGTTTCCTCCATCGGATAGTCCGGCGGGGAGCCGGAGATTGGGGGGTGACAGCGTTGGACACGAGGCCGCCGCTCGTCTTGCGACGCGCGGCCTCGAACGTCCGCACCGTGCGGACGTCGGGTGTGGGAGAACTGCTATGTGAAAGAGAGTTAGTTTGTGATTGTTGATTTTTCTTTCTCGTCGTGCCCGATTGTCAAAGAGTCGATGACGGGAGGGGCTGCTACCGCCCGCCCCCGGGCCCGGAGGCCCGCTTGAGCGCGTCGCCCAGCGCGGGTGCAATCCGGACCAGGTCTTCGAGGAACCGGCGGGCGCTCTTCGAGCGGCCCGCCGCCGCGAGGGTGAGCATCAAGTTCACCCGCAGCGCGGTCTCCTCGACGAAGCCGTCGCCGGCGAAGAGTCTCGGGTCGAGCCGGTCGGCCCGTGACGCGAGATAGTCCTCGCCGGCGTTCACGTCAGTTTCCTTTCACGTTTTCTTGTCACGTTTTCTTGGAGGTCGTTGGGGCGGCTGGAGCGCGCCCCCGGAGGCGTCCGGCCCGGGGACTTGGGGCGAGAGAGTCGGGGTTCGGACCGGGCGACTCCGGGGGCGCGATCCACGGTTCCTCCTAGGCGGCCGCGGTGCCCTCCGGAGGCGAGTCGCCCGTCGCGACGGGCGGCGCCTCGGCCGTCGCCGAATCCTCCTCGGGCTTCGGCGTGACCACCGGAGCGCGCCGGGTCGGGGCGCGCGAGGGCGTCGTCTCGTCCGGCGCCTTCGCGCCCGGGCGGATGAGCTGGGCGATGTCGCCGAGGAGCGTCTCGAAGCCGTCGTACTCCCGTTGCAGCTCGACTTCGGCCTTCGAGATCGCGTCGTGCGCCTTCGTGATCGCGATGAACTTCAGGCGCAGCTGCTCGGTGAGCGTCGTGAGCCCGGCGAAGAAGCGCCCCTGCTGCTCGAGGCTCGTCATGTCGACGGCCTTCGTCGTGGCGCGGCGCAGGAGGGACTCCGTCCGCTTGGCCAGGCGCGTCGCCTGGTCGCCGAGTTTCGTGCGCGCCATGTAAACCTGCAGGTGACGCAGGTTGTCGCCGGACGCGTTCGGCACCAGGCGCAGGACGTGCTCGCCGAGACGCTCTCTGAACACGCGGCGCTTCGCGGCTTCCTCGCTCTCGCCGGGAAGCCGGCTCGCGAGGTCCTTCTTCACATCGATCGTCGCCATGATGTCCTCCATTCAAGGTCGGTGCATTCAAGGTCTCTGAAGGAGCGAGACGCCTGGAGGGTCGCGGCGAAGAACAATTCCGTTCGGACGTCGCTTTGCAGGTTTCGCGCCGAATAGTGCTTCGTCCCGGCGTTCGCCGCGTCTCGCTCCCTTGATGAAAGCGATCGCCGTTCGGTGCGCGTGGATCTTGGTCCTGGCGGGTTCCATCGGCGCGGTGACATGGGCGGCGCAAGAAGGCCGTCAGCCAGCGCGTCCGAGAGAACTTGTCCTCTTTGTCTCGCCCGGGACTCCGGCGGCCTCGGACGCGGCCCGGCGCCTGCGCGCCCGGGGCGGAGTGCGCACCCGGGTCGTCATCCTCGTGAACGACTTCGCGAAGGCGGGCGCGTGGGTCGATGACGACGACGCCCGCGGCTTCTTCAAGACCCTCCAGGAGTCCGGGCTTCTCACGGAGGGTGCGCCGCTCTTCGACGAAGAAGGGCTGGAGCTGGCGAAGAGGCTCGGCATCGCGAAGCTGCCGGCGTTCGCGGTCGTTGATGGCGGAACCGTCCGCCTCGCCTATGGAGCCGGCGTGGACGTCGCGGAGATCCTGAAATGACCAGCCTGCTGCTGCTCGCGATGGTTTGCGCCCAGGAGACGCCGCCGCCGCCGGAGGCGTCGCGTCGCTTCTTCAAGAACGAGGCCGTCGACTTCTTCGGCGACCGGGCGAAGCGCCTGGCGGCCGCCAAAGCCAAGGAGAGCGCGGAGACGATCTGGGCGGAGCCGGTCCAGCGGGAGGATGGATCGTTCTCGATCCACGTTCCACCGAAGCAGGTCGTCGAGTTCCTGAACAGCCCAACGGAGGAGAACGCGAAGGCCTATCTCGCGTGGAAGCGCGAGCGACTCCAGAAATTGCAGAAAGCCATGGAGACGCTTAAGAAGGTCGCCGCCGAGGAGACTCCGAAGAAGCAGGGCCCGAGGTCGGAAGCGGATCGGGCAGGCAAGGACGAGTCGGACGCGAAGGAGACGAAGCCCAGGACCCCGCCGCCGCCCGAAGCCGTCACGGTTGTCTATTTCAAGAAGAGCGGCTGACCCTATTGCGAGTACCAGGACGTCGTCCTGGCCGATCTCGCGAAGCGTCATCCGACGTGGAAGATCACGACGGCCGCGGCCGACGACGCGGACCTCTGGAAGAAACACGAGGTGACGGCCACCCCGACCCTCGTCGTCACCGCCGCGGACCGCACAAGGACGCTCCGCGGCCTGTCCTTCGTCGAGTCGATCGAGGCGGCTGCGGCTGCGGCGGCGGTGCCCGCCAAGCCCACACCATCCAAGGAGGAACCTCGTGAGAAGCCTGCGGATCGTTAGCCTGTTTCTCGTTCTGGCGGCGGGTACCCCCGTCCGTGCCCAGGACGTTCCGAAGCTCCGAAAGGAGAGCCTCGACGCCGAAGCCCGCGTGGGACGCGACCGGCTCGACTTGCGGCTTTCGCCGCCGGGACTTCCCACGTTGACCGAGGAGGACCGCAAGCGAGCCTCGCTCGGTTTCCGCACGGACTTGGACGCCGACTTCGCCTGCGGCCGGTTCGACATCAAAGCGTCCTTCCAATCGATCTTCTCCAAGCACGCGCGGGAGGAATTCCTCGACGCGACCGTCGGGTCGCTGGAAGGCATGCTCGTGGGGAACACGATGGAGCTGCTGTGCGAGACCTCTCCCACCCTCTGCCAGTTGATCCAGCACTACCGGATGGCCACCAACGCGATGCTCACGATGGAGTACGACCGGTGTCGCGCCATCGAAGGAGCGGTGGACAACGCCCAGAAGCGCATCGCGGCCTCCGCGCTCAAGAGCTGCATGGAGGCCGAAGCAGCCAGGGGCGTCCCCCTCGACGAGGCGCAGCGCAAGTGCCAGCAGAGCGATTCGGTGCGCGGCCTGATGGGCGACAAGGTCGCCAAGTTCGACATGGTCGACGAACTCACCAAGCAGTTCGGCCTGAAGGCCGAGGACGCGGCCGCGCTCAAGAAGACCGGCCAGGACCTCACGTACGACGGCAAGCGCATCTCCGGCGTCGCGGACGCCGCGTCCATGACGCGACGGTACGACGAACTGCGCACCGGCTACGCCGACGCGTGGAGCGACGCCGTCGACCTCGCGGGGCGCGGCGAAGCGCCGCCCGCGGAGCAGACCGCCAAGCTCCTCCCCGCCGGCAGTCCGGTCGTCACGACCCGGGAGCTGGAGGAGATTGCCGCCCTGCCGCCGTTCGAGCGCAAGGCCGTCATCGACTCCGTCGCGGGCGCCGCGGCGCTCTTGGCCTTTACGGCGGAGATCCAGAAGGTTGAGCAGATCCTCGAGGCGGCGCGCCAACTCCCCAAAGTCGACCGGGAGGAGATCGGAACCCGCCTCGAGCGCCTCCGCGCGGAGCGGGCGCGCATCACCGAGCGCTTCGAGCAGGAGGCACGCTTGCGGAAAGCCCTTCTCGACGCGGCGGCCGTCAGCGCGGCGGGCGCCCGCCGCCGGGTCGGCGACGTCCTCGTCGATCGCCAGATGGCGCGCCACGCGGCCGACTTCAAGGAGGGTACGCGGCCATTCAGCCTCGACGAGAGCAGCTCCACCGGCGATGGCGGCTCGTCGAATCGCACGAAGCCGGCCGCCCCTCCCCGCGAGGGAAGCTCGTGCGGCTCCGGCTGCGGCGGGAGTCTCGAGTATCGGTTCGGCGGCGGTGACTAGCTCCGACCTGCGGGAAGGGCGAAAAGAGCAGACACGATGAAGAACGTCGTCATCCTGACCGCCTTCGGCCTGGCGTCCTGCACGGCGGCCTCGGCGCCCCCCGCCCGCGCGATCATCGGATGGAGACTCGTCGAGCGGCCTGCCCGCGAGTTGACTGATCGCGGCCTCGGCGGCGACGCCACTCTCGACCCAAACTCCCCCGTGATGGTCTTCGAGCCGGTCTACGAGGACGAGCTTCCCGTCGTGACGCGGTCGGGTGGCCGAACCGGACGCACGGTGGAAGCGCGCGTGACGACCGACCCCTCGAGGCCCGCTCCCGGCGAGGTCGTCACGGCAACCGTGCGCGTGACGCATCCGGGCGAGGGCGTCCGCTACGAAATCACGGCGGAACCCACGCGCGACGGCATCTCGATCCTCGGCTCCTCGACCGTCATCGTCAGCGCCGGAGAGCCGGGCGTCATCCGCTTCACGAGCCGATGCCAGGGGGCGGGCGGCGTGGTGATCCGGGCCTTCGAGTTGCGATGAGCGACATGCGTATCTTTGTGGCGCTGTGGGTCGCTTTGGGAGTGCCGGGGGTCAGCGCTCTCTTCCAGGATCGCGTCGTCGCGTGGTCGGCGCCGAAGGCGTCGCGCGACGTGGTGGATCGCCTCAACGCCCTTCGCCAAGCGTCGGGCCTCGCCGTAGTGCAGCTCGACGAGGACCTGTCGCGCGGCTGCGACCGCCATGCGCGATACCTGGCGCGAAACGAGCGGGAACCCTCGACGCAGGGCCTGGGCGCGCACGACGAGAAGAAGGAACTGGCCGGGTGGTCCGAGGAAGGCGAACTCGCCGCGTCCCGGTCGGTGATCGCGTGGCAGCCGCCAGGGGCGGCCGTGGAGGACTTCATGGCGAGCCTCTTCCACCGGGTGCCTCTCCTCTCCCCGGCCCTCGTTCGAATCGGCGTTGGGCACGCGTCGGGCGGCCGGTGGCGCGACATCACCGTCATCGACATCATGGGCGGCCTGGATGGCCGGGATCTCAAGGGAGCAAGCCCGGTGCTCTGCCCGGCACCGGATGCGATGGGCGTTTCCGCTCGCTTCGCCCCCGAACTGCCCGATCCCACGGGAGGCGTCGCTGACCAGGCGGGCATCGCGATCACGGTGACGTGGTTCGATCCCACCGCCACCATCACGGACGTGAAGATCACGCTGCTCACCCAGACCAACTCCTTGGAGGGATTGAGCTCTTCCCCGGATGCTCCCGCCTGCGCGGACCACGCACGGAAGAACCGAAACACGGTCTGCTTCATTCCCAAGCGGGCTCTCGCCTCGAACACGCGCTACTCGGCATCCGTCTCCTGCCTCGTCAACGGGGAGCCCTGGAGACGGCAATGGTCGTTCACGACCGGGCCGTGAGACGGAGCGGCGCGTTCGCGTCCCCCCGACCGCCGGGTCGCTGGGTGTCCGTCGTGCGGCCGTCCGAATTCCTCACCGCGCGTCGGAATTCCTCTTCGTCCCCACGCCCTTCGCGTCTCGCTCCAGTGGAGACCGAGATGAACGAGATGAAGGAGGATGAGATGAGCGCGATCGTGACAGAAACGTACGTGCGGCAGTTGATCCAGGACGTCAAGCGGCTGCTGGTCTGCGACGTGTGCGAGCCCCATCGGAAGCTCAACGCGGATCGCTGCGTGGTATGTGGCGTGCAGCCGCCGGCCGTGGAGGTTCTCAGGCGGGCCGTCCGCAGCCTCGTCAAGGGAGACCTCGGCAAGGCGCACTGGCTCGCGCGCCTCGCGATGCAGGACCACGCGGCCCTCGTGGAACGGCTCGCGGATCGCGGACGGCGTCGCTCGATCGACGCCGCCTCCAGCCTCTGCGACGACCCCGAACTCCTCCTGGGCGCACGCGCGTGGGCAGAAGCGCGGCGCGGACTGTTGGCGCAGGCCGTACTCGATATGCGGCGCTTCGTCGCCGCGGGACTCGCCTCGTGCGAGGACGTCGCCGGTCTGGGCGGCCTTGAGGCCAAGCTCCAGGCCCAGAGGATGGCCGGCGCGCGCCAGGTGTCCGCCGTCTAAGCTCATCCTCCCCTCTCTCGGGCCGGCGGGGTCATCTCGACCCGCCGGCCTTTTTTCTTTCCCGCTGACGAATGTTCCTTCGTCCCCCTGCCGCTCGCGTCTCGCTCCTCTGGAGGAACTGAACCATGAGCAAGAACCTGATGACGATGGTGATGGTGGCGACGATGGCGATGACGACGGGCATGGTGGCCTGCGGTGGATCTGGCGGCGATGGCGCGGCACCGGCGGCGCCCGAGATCACGATCGCGAGCCCGCTCGCGACGATGATCGATGGCGAGCTCATGCTGGACGCGGCGGCCGTCGGCTTGCCGTACCAAGTCCCGCTCTTCGCCAACGGAGCGGTGGCGCCGTGTTCGTGGTCGACGCCGGATGCGGCTCTGCCGGACAGCCTCAGCCTCACGAGCGAGGGATGGATCGTGGGAACGCCGCTTGTGGAAGGCGTGAAGCACTTCACGGTCGCTGTCGTCGATGCAGCCGGTGTGGCCACCTCCCTGCGGCTCTGCGTCAACGTGGTCGCTGGTGGCGCGTCCGCTTTCTACCTGCAGTGCACCCAGGCGGCCTACGTCCGCCGCTCGCAACCCTCTATTGTCCAGACCGGAGAGCTCTGTGTCGGCGGTCGTGTGGAGGAGGTGGGCGAGGTGTGTCACACCTTCGTCCGGTTCGACCTGCCGGAGATTCCGGCGGGCGTGACGGCAAGAGTCGATCGCTTCGGAATTGAGGTGAAGTACGTCGAGCGCGAAGGCGATCTCTTCGCGACCCCGGCCGACTCCACCCTTTCGTGGACGGCGGATTCGCTGACCTGGAGCACGCAACCGGGGCCCGGCGGATGCCTCACTCAGCCCTTCCACCTCGAGCTGTCCGAATTGCAGACCGCGATCCTGGCGCTCGACGCGGCGTACATCATCCCAGCAGAACGCGTCTGCACGTTCCGCATCGAATCGTCCGGGCCGGAGGTGCTGTTCCACGCCGACACGAGGACGCATCCAAGGGTCGACCACTTGTGGCTTCGGCTCGAGTACCGCGGGGTGCTGCCGGCATCCTCCGGTTCAAAGCCGTGAGCGTCAGATCACAGGAAAGGAACACCATGGCCAACAAGCTCGATCGCTGTCCGTGTGGCACCCAACTCCTCCCGCGCTCGCTCTATCGCACCGAAGCCGTCGAGATCCGCTTCTACTGGTGTCCCCAGTGCAACGAGTCGCGGCACGAGATCATCGACGGGGACCTGCCCGGATGTGTCGATTGCGAAAGCTGGCAAGTCGTGGTGAACCGCGTGGACGAGCGCAAGCTTCGCGTGGAATGTCGCGAGTGCGGCGCCATCGCCTCCTTCGAAAGCGCTCCGGCCGGCCCCATGCCGAAGCTCCCTGGCGCGCTGGCGGACAGCGCCGAGTACGCGGCGGAGGTCATCAGGGCTCTCAGGATCGCGGGCGCCGGCGAGGAGTTCGTCTACGCGTTTCAGAAGACGCGGCTGCTCATTTCGGACTCGAGCAAGGGCTCCGTCCCGGAGGAGCGAGTCGCGGAGTTCTCGGCCGCCGTTGAGGAGTTCTTCCTCATTCGGGATCGTCGCCGCACCGCGTAGAGCCGCGGATCGAAACAGTCAAGGGCCCGAGTGAGATGAACGGCTGGAGGAACCAACCATGAGACGGCTGACGCTGGTGACGACCTTGGGAATGTGCCTGATGACGTTGGTGGCCTGCACGAGCGCTGGGCCGTCACGCGTCGTCGGCCGCGAAGCGCCGCAGACGATCGGGGGGCCGCCACTGCGCGGCGTCATCGAGATCCTGCCGGCTGACGAGAAGCCCGGCATCCTCGACAACACGCTGCACACCTGGGTCCGCGTGGTCGACAAGAAGTAGCGAATCGTCATCTCTCTCGTGGTCGAGGGAGAGGAGGAAAGGGGCTCCTTTGTGCCGGAATGGGTTCGCTCAATGGTCGGAGCGATGAACCGGGAGGGTACCCAAGTTCGGTCAAAGGGGTTCGCCTGTCACGCGAATACCTTCGGGCTTCAGGGGTTCGAATCCCCTCCCCTCCCATTTCGCGTGCGGGCCCTCCTCCCCTCTCCCACCTCTCGCTGGTATACTCACAGCGTGACAGGCGATGGGACCCATGGGTACCCATGACGAAGGCGCGGCGAAGAGCCGCGCCTTTTTCGTTCCCATCTGGAGTAGAGCGAGTGGCCACCCGCGGTGAACAGGAAGCGGAGGCGCAAGCGCATCGCGAAACTGCGGATGCCCTCCTCGCTGTTCGCGGCCTGCCGATCGCGGACGTCGATCTCCTCACAAGCGCCCTGTGCCGCCTCACGTTCCGCGAACGCCACCTCGTGCTCCTGCGCTCCGGCGTTCCGAAGAACCACTCCTACACCCTGCAGGAACTTGGAAATATTTTCCGCATCACCCGTGAGCGGGTGAGGCAGATTCTGGCTCGCTCCATGCACAACTTTCTGGCCGATGCTCGCGTTCGGGCAGCCTGGAAGAGGCTCGAGCGCTTGCTTGCTCGCCGAGCCAAGGGACAAGCCGCAGAGCGTTCAGCAACCCCGCCGGCGCGATAACCTGCGGCATGAGCATGGGACCTGTGCCCCGAGCAGGGCACCTGCAGTGCCATGCTCAACGACGCTGCGCCGAACGACAACCTACTTCGCCGGGGGTGCCGTCGTCAGGTGCAGGTGCAGCTCATCATCTCGGCGAAGGAGGAAGGAGCCAACGCGAGCCCGCGCCGTTCGCGGGGTCACCTCAAAGAACTGCTCGCGGACCTCCGCGTCGCCGCGCATCCATGATCGCGAACCTACGAGATAGCCGTCTCGGGTCTCGGCGACAACTTCCACGCGCGCGGGGCCCGCCAGCAGTCCGCGGCTCACGGCGACCTCGTGCTCTAGCGGCGTGGTGCCCTGCGCAATGACCTTCTCGTTTTGGAGCAGGGTCACGATGACTGACTCCCCTTCCGACGTGACGATGATCTTGGCTGACGATCGGCAGGCAGCGGCTGAAACGACGAACAAGAGGACGAAGTGACGCATGATCACCCACCGAGCGTGCGACCTGCGTTGCGGTTCTTCGAAAACATGTCCGTGCGGATACCGCAGGTTTCTCGGCGTGAGCAGTGGAAGACAACGTCGGTGCTCATGGAGTTTCAAGTCCCTTGTACTCTCCAGCGCGGATCTCGTAGGATTTCCACGAGTAATAGGAAGGTTCTTCTATGACTCGTCTCCTCACTATCCCCATCGTCCTTCTCACGCTCGCAGCCGCACTTGCGCTCGGACCACGCTCGACGCTTGCTCCCAAGCCTTCATCGTCCAGCCTTCTTGAGAACATCCGCACACTCGAATACAGCCCTACCCTCCAGTCCCGCGACGCCAACGGCGAGCCGCTTGAGGACGCGCAGGCCCACTTTGCCAACCGCTCACAGGGGTTGCGCGCCTATTTCCACGACGGCGGCCTCCGCGTCGCTTCGCGAGACTCCGCCTCTTGGCTCCTTTCCATCGCTTTTCAGGGCGTAGGTCGTGAACAAGTCGACTTCGCTGCGCCCATCGGCCCGGTGATTGACGCGGGGCGGATCGTCTTCAATCGCAACATGCTCCGTGAGTGGTACATCAACGATCCGCGCGGCATCGAGCAGGGTTTTGACATCCCCTGTCCCCCGGCCGGTTCGGGACCGGTCCGCCTCCTCTTTCATGTAAGTGGCGCCATGCCGCAACTGGAGGGCGACGACGCTGTCACCTTCCTCGCGGAAGATCGTCGCGTCCTCGACCTCCGCGCTCTCGCTGCCTTCGACGCCCGCGGAACCGAGCTCGACGCGCATATGACGGTCTCTGGATCCGAGATCACGTACGTCGTTGACGACGCGACCGCCGTCTACCCCATAACCGTCGATCCGCTCGCCACCGCCCCGTCCGCCATTCTCGAGTCCAGCATCGGTGGCATCCAGTACGGTTCTATCGTCCGTCGCGCCGGCGACGTCAACGGCGACGGCTTCGACGACCTCCTCGTCGGAACCTCCTACGGTGCCGGGGGCCGAGCGTTCGTGCACCACGGCTCTTCCACCGGCCTCGCCGCGGCTCCTGCTTGGCAGATCCAGGAGTTCTACGCCCAGTTCGCCTCCGCGCTTTCGAGCGCCGGCGACGTCAACGGCGACGGCTTCGACGACGTCATCGTCGGCGATCCCTGGTACGACGTCGGCGCCACGAATCGCGGCCGCGCGCTCGTCTACCACGGCTCGGCCTCCGGGCTCTCCGCCACGGCGAACTGGACAGCCGTCGGCGAAGGCAGCGGCCACGAATTCGGCCGCGGCGTCGGATGCGCCGGCGATGTGAACGGCGACGGCTTCGACGACGTGATCGTCGGCGCGCCCCCGGTGGCGAACGTTGGGAAGGTGTATGTCTACTTCGGCTCGGCATCCGGACTTGCGACGAGCCCGTCGTGGACCGTCTTTGGAACCCCTCCCGTGAACAACTTTCCCGATTTCGGCTTCACCGTCGGTACGGCCGGCGATGTCAATCTTGACGGCTATGACGACCTTGTCATCGGCGCTCGGTGGCATGACGGCCCTGCGTACCTCCAAGAAGGGCGCGTCTTGGTGCATCACGGCTCTGCCGCCGGTCCTTCCCCAACTTCCTCATGGAGCGTCTACGGCGGCCAGCTAGGGTGCGGTTTCGGGCATGCCGTGGCCTCGGGCGACCTGAACGGCGACGGGTTCAGCGATCTGGTCGTCTCCGCGCCATGGTACGACGACGGCCAGAGCACCGAAGGTCGGGTGCTCGCGTTCCTCGGCGCAGCGAGCGGTCTCTCGACGACCGCAGCATGGACGGCTGATGGGAACTTCGCAAACGTCCGCATGGGCCACGCGCTCGACGTGAGGGATGCCAACGGCGACGGACTGGCGGACATTCTCGTCGGGTTCTACGACTGGCTCGCCGTCGGAGCGTTCGGTCGTGCGGAGGCCTACCCGGGAACGGCCTCGGGTCCCGCCGCCACGCCGGCGTGGGTGGTGCAGCAGCCGGTCAACCAGACGTACGGCCGCGGCGCGGCCCTGCTCGATGCCGACCAGAACGGCTGCGCCGATGCGGCGATCGGTTCCCCCGGCTACACCAACGGCCAGTCGATCGAGGGCGCCGTCTACGTCCACCCCGGCTCCCCGAGCGGACTGGCGTCGACCGCCGCGTGGAGCTCCGAATCGAACCAGGCCTCGGCGAACTTCGGAATCTCGGTCGCGTCGGCCGGCGACGTGAACGCGGATGGTTACGCCGACGTCATCGTCGGCGCCTACCTCTTCGACAACGGCCAGTCGGACGAGGGGCGCGCCTTCGTCTTCTTGGGCGGGCCGACCGGCCTCGCCGCCACGGCGGCGTGGACCGCGGAGAGCAACATATCCAAGTCGCGCTTTGGTTGCTCGGTCGCAGAAGCTGGCGATGTCGACGGCAACGGTGCCTCCGACGTGATCATAGGCGCGTGCCTCCTGAAGAACGGCCAATCAAACGAGGGCAGGGCGTACGTCTATCTCGGAACGCCCGGGTCGGGGCTCGCCGCCACCGCGGTCTGGAGTGTCGAGGGCAACCAGTCGAACGCCCAGTTTGGCTATGCGGTCGCTTGCGCGGGCAACGTGAACGGGGACGGCTATTCGGATGTTATCGTCGGCGCGCCCTTCTGGGACAACGGCCAGAGCGACGAGGGCCGCGCCTTCGTGTACCTCGGTGGCCCCGGCGGCCCCGACACGTCGGCCGCATGGACCGGCGAGAGCAACCAGGCCTCGGCGCAGTTCGGCTCGAGCGTCTGCGGTCTCGGCAGCGTTGACGGCGATACCTACGGCGAGATCGCGGTCGGCGCGCCGCGGTTTGACAGCGGCCAGAGTGACGAGGGTCGAGTCTTTGTTTACGCAGGCTCCACTGGTGGCCCTGGAGCCTCGGCTTCCTGGACGGCGGAGTCGGACCAGGCGGGAGCGCAGTTCGGCGCCGCGCTCGCGACCAGCGAGGTCAACGGCGACGGATTCCGCGACCTCGCTGTCGGTAGTCCGTACTTCGACAACGGCGAGTCTGACGAAGGCCGCGTCTCTCTATTTCTTGGCAGTGCCATCGGCCTTTCCTTGTCGGCGGCGTGGACGGCGGAGGGGAATCAGGCGGGGGCGCGGTTCGGCTCTGCATTGGGCGCCGGTGATGTCAACGGCGATAGCTTCGACGACCTTCTGGTCGGCGCGCCCATGTGGGACGGCGGCTTGACGGACGAGGGCGCCGCTTGGGCCTACCACGGAGGTGTGTCCGGACTCTCCAGCGCCCCTTGGTGGAGCGCTGAAGGGGATCAAGCTGGCGCGAACTTCGGCACGTCCATCGCGTCGGCGGGCGACGTCGACGCCAATGGTTTCGATGATGTCGTGGTGGGAGTTCCCAAGTACGACGGCGGCCAAACTGACGAGGGGCGCGCCGTCTTGATCCCGGGCCGCTGGTAGGCAGGGAGTAGTCCGATCGTCGGTGGTGCGGCTCGCCCGGCCATCGTGTAGCCCGGGCCGCGCACCGGTGATAGGGGCTTGCCACGCCACGTAGCAGCGCATCCGGCGAAGATTCCCTCCGCTACGCGCCGGAATGACCGGTGCCCGAGCGGCTCACTGGCACCATGCTACTTGCGTTCCGGGCTGAGCACGTTGGATGCTCGGAAGCAAAGTCAGGCGCGCAACGGACCAAGCGAACGCGTAGACACCGGCTGCAGCGGCGAGTATCGCTCCTGAGATGTGATAGGCCCAGTACCTCATGGCGACTCTCCGTAGTCTTGTCTTCGTAGACCCACGCGGACATTTACCGCACAGCATTGCCCTGCGGTGCACGGACTCCCTTGACCTTGGCTTGGTGCGCGGCCGCCGAACGGCGTTCAGTCGGGATTCTAGCCGCGATTGAGCCTATGGAGGCGGAGTAGGGACACACCCCGCGCGGGACGCGTTGGCTGGCTGTCAGCCGATAACTGGCGGGCCGAGCATGGGACCCAAAGTGCCATGCTCACCGGGGGAGCTGACGAGTCGCCCCCCAGGGCAGGTCGGTGACCCCAGCATGGGATTGCGAATCCCCTCCGCGACGGAGGGAGAACGAACAGCTCGGAGCGCCCCCCGCGCGCGACGCGCGGCCTAGCTGTGTATCATTTGATTTTGTGATTATGCTTGACAATTTTTACTTATATCATATGATACATCATGATCGGAGCCGACGTAGCTATGAGGAGACGAGGGGTATGCCGTGCCGCCGGATCTAGACTCGGTACGCAAGGAGCTCGTCCAATTGCTTGCCGATCCGAGGAAGCGGCTTGCCGGTGGTGCAGCGAAACTCGGTCATCGCTGGCATCCTTATGCGGTTACGGATCCCCTCGATGGCACTCCATTTAGCCCGAATGGAGCCTGGGAGTTCTGTAGGGACCTGTTGCAGCGTGACCATCCGCTGGAAGCCATCGAACTCAAACAGCCGAAAGGGGCATGGGGATACGTAATGCGCATCGACCTCAGAGATGACAACCCGCAGCTCTATATCAAGCTTCAAATACACGGTCAAACGGTGATTGGGCGCAGTTTCCATTACGACGATCCGCGTTGATGTGAAGGATAAGACCATGGACCAAACTCGCAAGGGCGAAGTGGGCGTCGGGCTCGGAACCTGCGCTGACTGTGGTGAAGCGGCACTGGTCAAGAAGAGCATTGACTACACATTTCCTTATGGATCGGGTGTTTCCGCGACCAAGATCACGACGCGCTTGCCCGTGATCCAATGCCAGAAGTGCGGCTCCGAACTACTGGACGACGAGGCGCAGGTACTTCAACACGAAGCCGTTTGCCGACACCTTGGAGTACTGACGCCAAGAGAAATCGTATCCATCCGAAAGAGTCTTCACTTAACGCGACAGGAGTTCGCGCGACTGACGCGCATTGGGGAAGCAACTGTCGCTAGGTGGGAAAGCGGAACGCTGATCCAGAACGCGGGGTACGACGGCTACCTCTACCTGCTCATGGACGCCCAAAACGTGCAGCGCCTGAGAAGGCGGAGCACGGGTGGAGACGCTACCGGAATGCCCTTCCCGAAACCCTTGTTCAAGGTCTTGCAACCAACACCTGGCGATGAAGTGAAGGCACGCGGATTCAGGTTGACCGGCGAAGTGGCTTGAGCATGTACATCATCACGTTCTATTCCTTCAAAGGCGGTGTCGGGCGCACGTTGGCCTTGGCGAACGTCGCGGTCGATCTTGCACAGCAAGGCCGGCGCGTTTTGCTCGTTGACTTCGATCTGGAGGCACCTGGGCTAGACACGTTCGATCTCTTCTCGCCTTCGCGCATGAGCCCGGGCCTTGTGGAGTTCGTGTCGCAGTACTTGGAGACCAACAAAGCACCGGATGTTGGCGATTTCATCTACAAGGTGCCTCACATTGGTGGCGAACACTCCGGATTGTGGATCATGCCGTCCGGCCGGAACGAAAAAGGCTACGCCCATGCCTTGAGCCGAATTGACTGGGACGAGCTCTACGCCACTCGCCACGGCTACCTGATGTTCGAAGACCTCAAGGCACAGTGGGAGAAACAACTCGCTCCTGATTACGTCCTCATTGACTCGAGGACGGGACACACGGAGGTTAGCGGGATATGCACTCGCCAGCTTCCAGATGCTGTCGTGCTTCTGTTCTTTCCCAACGAACAGAACCTTAGAGGCTTGAAGTCCGTAGCGGATGATATTCGTGCGGAAGCAAAAACGGGCCGTACAAAACGCATCGTCCTCCACTTCGTTATGTCCAACGTCCCCGATCTCGATGACGAGGACCAGATCATCGAAAAACGCCTGAAGCAATTTCAACAGGCCTTGGGCTACTCCGAGTTGTTTCAGATTCATCGCTACGACAGTCTAGCCCTCTTGAATCAGGTCATCTTCACTAGGGAAAGGCCGAGGAGCAGACTTGCGCGAGAATACAACGCCCTCACCGCCAAGGTGGTGCAAGAGAACCCACAAGACAGAGATGGGGCCGCCTCTTTCCTCAAGGAACTGTCGAGGCAGTACGACACGGTTAGGCTTCGTATCCCTCCGCAGGAGATCGAGGATCGCCTTGCCAAGATCAAGTCTATGCACCGGAACGACGGCGAGATCCTATATCGGCTAGCGATGCGGAAGTTGCAAGACGGCACGCCAGATGAAGCGGAAGAGCTCTTTTCGGAGGCGCTGCGGGTTGGATACTCCGTTCCGAGAGTCCTTCTCATGCGCGCGGAGTGCCGCGAACTACTGAGCGACAGCAAGGGCAGTGCCAGTGATGTGTGGGAGGCCGTGCAACATCCCGATCTAAGCGACCACGAGGTGGAGCGTGCTTTGCGGTTGATCCGCAAGGTGGATGGAAACAACATTGGCAAGTTGACTGTGAGTCCCGCCCTCACTGCGTTGGCTCCGGAAGCGCAGATGTGGCTAGCCTCCAAGCTCAAGTGGAGTCCAGCGGGTCTGGCGGCTGAAGCGCAACTGCTCAGGCGGTTGTTGGAGCGCGGCGGTGGAGCATTGCACCCGATGGTGTCGACGGAACTCGCCCTTTGTGAGATTGGTCTCGGCCAGTTTGCTTCGGCAATGAAGATCAGCAATCCTGAAAGGAGCGATCCGAATCACTGGATGCAGGTCGCCTTCAACCACGCAATGGCCGTCTGGGGGGACACCGGTAAACTGCCTCGAGCGCTGTTCTCGCAGATTGTGGCGCGAGACAAGAGCGCAACTGAACCGCACCTCAACGCCAACTACCCCCAATGCATGGCGATTGCCTATTGGGGGGCTGGAGAGGTTGATTCTGCTGAGCAGTTTCTGGAGATGGCCAGACAACGGATTGCTGAACGCCCCGAGGAGTTCTCATGTTGGCGCTATCTGATGGTGTCGCCGAAGGAGTTCCTAATCGACATAAAGGCCATCAGCCAGTTGATCAAAGGGCGAAACGTCGAGCCTGCCTTCTTCAAAGCTGCGCGAGCGCGCCCGAAGACCAAGACGCCCCGGGCGTAGCGCCCAGAACACCGTGTGTTGTTGGCGGACCTCGCATGTCCTTGTTCGCGGGCGTACCGAGGCGCGAACTAAAAGTTCGCGCCTCACAACTGCTACGGCCTCCCGAATGACTTATTCGGCAAGGCGTCGCGTCAGGCCGTGGACTTCGGTAGCTTCTTGGCGATTTTGGCGAAGAGATCCATTGCGGTTTCCAGCTCGTCGGCTATTTCGGTCGCGATGATGTCCGGGGCAGGTAGCGAGTCGGTGTCGGTCAGGCTCTTGTCTTTGATCCAGAAGAGATCGAGGCTGTCACGGCCGGTGGTCCGTTTTCTTCTCCCGGCCGGTGATCCAGTCCTGAATATTCTTCCGGGATTTCTTCCCGCTGACCTGCGCCCTGCGGGCGCGAAGTAGACGCCCAGCTACTTCGTAGCTTTCCTTCAAGAGCTGCTTGAAGCAGTTCTTCCAAGCCGGCTCTCGACAGGAAGAAAAACCTCCGGTACACCGAGGGTGCTATCCCGCGCGGACACACGCCCGCGCAGCCACTCGAAGAACCGGAGGGTACCGCGACCGTAATCTGTGCCGGCACGAACTGCAAGCAGTCCTTCGAGAAGGTGGGCAACCAGCGCTACTGCTCGGAGACCTGCAGCGCGAACGCCCGGCGCGTCCAAGACCGGCGCAACAAGCGCGCGCAGCGGCAGCGGGATCGCGAGCGCGCTCGGGTTGAGGCTCGCTGCGCGTCAGCAGTTCGCCGGATTTTTCGATTTCTGGTTCCGCTGCGATGCATGTCACGCGAAGGCGCTTCGTCCGGCCGGATGGCAATCGGTGTTTTGCTCCGAACGGTGCCGGGACGCCTTCCGGGAGGGCCGCCGGCGGCTCCTCCGGAGACATCCTTCGCTCCGGCGGCGGTGGAATCGCGACGATGACGACGCCGCGCTGGCCCAGATTCTCGACGGTCATGCCGCAGACGGCTCGACGAGCGATGGGTATCGTCCGCGCCCATGACGAACCCGACGACGGAGCGCACGCCGGTGGAGCCCGCGCGCGTGCGCACGATCCCCAAGCACTTCGCGTGGATCGACCATCGGTTGCGCGAGCGGCTCAAGGAGCTGACGCTCGAAGAGATCGCGCTGCTGTTTTTCCTGCATCTAGCCGCCGACCGGAACGGCTGCTCGTTCTGGTCCGATGCCGGGCTCGCCAAGAAGCTCAACCTCAAGGAAGGTGACGTGATCCAGGCGCGCTTCGGCCTGGTGAAGCGGGGCTTGCTTGCCTATCGCTACCCGCTCTTTCAGATTCTGCCCGTGGAGGAGGTCCGGACGTGATCACCCTCCTTCCTGCCGAGAAGCTGCGCACCACGCTCGCGCCGCTGCGCGGCGAGCGGACGGATTCGTCGGAGCTCGCCGCCATGCCCCTGCGCGTCGCGGCCGCGCCGGATGGCACCTTCGAGGTCCTCGACGGCTTCAAGCGCTTGGCGCGATGGAGGTCGCAGGGCCGGGTCGAGATCCCGGTGGTGGTCGAACCCGTCCAAGGCGCGGCGATGAAGGCGCGTCTTCTCGACGCCAACACCCCGCGCAAGACCGCCAGTCCGATGGACGAAGCCCGCGTGGCCGCGAGCCTCGCCGCCGACGACGGGATGTCCAGCGGCGCGATCGCGAAGCTCCTCGGCCGCCGACCGAAGTGGGTCGAGCGGCGGCTCGTGCTCGCGCGCCGCTTGCCGCCGGCGCTGGGAACGCGTCTGGATCGCGGCCGGCTCTCGCTCACGGCGGCGCTCGCGCTGTGCGGGTTCACCGGCGGCGAGCAGAAGCGGCTCGGCGACGCCTGCGAGCGCCATGCGCTCACGACACGCGAAGCCGAGGCGTTTCTGGCGACCTACCGGGCCGCGCCCGACGCGGCCACTCGCGAGGCGCTCCTTCGAGATCCGAAGAGCGCGCTGCCTTCGACGAGGGATCAGGGCGCTTCGCCGCTGGGCGCGACCGCCGGCGAGATCGCGGCCAGGCTCGACGCGCTCGAGACCGGGCTGCGCGAGCTCTCCGCGCTCGACTTCTCCGGGCTTTCCGACGCCGAGCGGCGCGTCCTCGACGCGCGCCGTCGGCAGATCCTGACCCTTCTCAAGGAGATGACCGATGGACCCCAAGGAACTCGACGAGATCCGGGAACTGGCCAAGCGGCTGTCGATCCGCGCGATCGCCAAGCGACTGGGCCGCGACGTGAAGACGATCCGCGAGGCGTTGGGCCGGCCGCCGCAGAAAGTCCTGCCCTCGAAGCTTGCGCCCTTCAAGGAGTTCGTGCGCGCGCAGGCTTCGAAGGGACTGATGGGCCCGCGCATCCTGCGGGAACTCCGGGAGCGCGGCTACAACGGCGGCCGGACGATCCTCGGGGAGTTCCTCGCGTCGATCCGACCGACGATGAAGTCGGACGAGCCGGTCCGCCGCTTCGAGACGAAGAAGGCGGAGGAAGCGCAGGTCGACTGGAGTCCCTACCGGATCTCGATCGGCGGCGTCGAGCGCGTGGCTCACTGCTTCTCGATGGTGCTGTGCTACTCGAGGAGGATGTTCATCCGGTTCTATCGGGACGAGCGCCTCCCGACGCTGCTGCACGCGCACGTTGAAGGCTCCGCCTACCACGGCGGATTCTGCGAGCGCCTAGTCTACGACAACATGACGCAGGTGACGCTCGGCCGCCTGAACGGCAAGCCGCTCTGGCACGAACACTTCCTGGCGTTCTCAAAGCACTGCGGATTCGAGCCCTACGCGCATCGCGTGAAGCACAAGGAGCGCAGCGGCAAAGTGGAGCGGCCGTTCTGGTACATCGAGACAGACTTCCTCAAGGGCCGCACGTTCGCGTCGTGGGACGACCTCAACGCCCAAGCCCTCATCTGGCTCGAGACAGTCGCCAACGTGCGGCTGCACTCGACGACGAAGCGGAAGGTGGACGAGGCGTATGCCGAGGAGAAGCCGCTTCTGATCGCGGTGCCTCCGGTGGCGTTTGGCACCGACCGGCGTGAGGTCCGCAAGGTCGCCGTCGACGGGACGGTCTGCGTGGACGGATCGTTCTATCCGGTCCCCGCGCGCCTCGTCGGCCAGCACGTCAGCGTGAAGGTCTACCCCACCCGCGTGGAGGTTCTCGACGCGGCGGGCTCCGTCGTGGCGGCGCACGCGGTCCCCGACGAGCCGATGCGGCTGGTGGTGCCGGGAGAGCGGCCGCATCCGTCCCAGCCGCCCGTCTCGCGTCCGGTGCTGGAGGCGGCGTTCCTCGCCCGCTTCCCGGGCGCCATCGAATTTCTCGACGGCATCAAACGCAAGATGAACGCGCTCACCCCGATCCACCTGCGGCAGATCGAGAAGCTCGCGTCGCTCTACGGCCTGGATCGCGTTCGCGTGGCGATCGGCCGCGCCGCGGTGTTTCGCAACCACAGCGCCCTCGCCGTGACGCGGATCCTCGAGAAGGCCCATCCCGACGTGGTGCCCGAAGCGCCGGTCGAGCCGATCACAGGAGACCCCGCCGCGTTGGGGGCGCTCGACGACATCGACTCCGGGTCGCCCGAGGACTACGACTTCGACTCGAGGGAGGCGACCGATGGCCCGAAAGCCTGATCCGCAGGATCCGCTCGACGTCCTGCGCGCGCTCCTGGTGGAGCTGAACCTGACGACGCTCTCGCGCGATCTCTCCTTGGTGCTCGCCGGCGCGGAGAAGTCGATGCCGAGCTACTCGGGCCTCCTGCTCCTGGCACTCGAGGTCGAACGCGCCGCGCGCATCGAGCGCAAGATTCAGCGCCGCGTGCGCTGGAGCAAGCTCGGCCCGCCCATGACGCTCGACGGCTTCGACTGGGGCGCGCGGCCGCAGCTGACGCCGTCGGCGATCAAGGAACTGCTGACCTGCCGCTTCGTCGAGGAGAAGCGCAACCTCATCCTCGTCGGCCGCCCGAGCCTGGGGAAGACGACCGTCGCCAAAGCGATCGGCCACGCGGCCTGCCAGAAGCTCCACTCCGTCTACTCCGTGAGCATGGCGGATCTGCTCGGCGACCTTCACGCCGCGAAGGCCGATGGGTCGTACCGCAAGGTCTTCCGCCGCGCGACGCTGCCGGATCTCCTGCTCCTCGACGACGCCGGGTTCGGCGACATCACGCGCGACGGGGCAAGCGAGCTCTTTCGGATCGTGTGCGCCCGTCACCGCCAGCGATCCACGATCGTCGTGACGAACCTCCCCTTTCGCCAGTGGGGCACGTTCCTGCCGTCGCCGGCACAGGCCGTTGCGATCGCCGACCGGCTCGTCGACAACGCGACCATCCTGCGGTTCACGGGCAGACCGTTCCGAGAGCCCAAGGAAGTCTTCGGCGCGCCGCTGGAGGACGAGGCGTAGCCGCCACCGTCGGTGTCGTCAAACGCCGGGGCCGTTGCGGCCTCGGCGTTTTCGCTTCAATGGACCACCGGCTGGCGCTCTGAGAACGGACCACCGGCCTATTGGACCAACCGGCCGGGACGCGCTCCGCGCAGATGGTCCGTTCCGGCCGGTCCGACTGGACCCCTCCGCGCGGATGCCAACCGGCGTAACGCGCTGGACGTCAATCACTCGGCGAGGGCTCGCGCGCCGTCCACGGACCGAAGGACTGGACCACCGGCGGTGACAAGGCACCCGGCCGGTGGTCCAATCCGGGATCTTCTTCCCCGTGTTCTCAGGTTCGCCGGGTAGCCGACGGGGATGCCGCCGAAGCCGCCCTCCGAGCCGGGCGGGAAAGGATCCCCCCGCTCGTCCTTGCAGACGGAGTAGGTGGTACTTCGTCACCGCGGTCCGCCTGTCGCCTCACTCACGGTTGTAGACATCCGTCAGCGGACGTTCGAGGCCTCCAGCGCGTCGCGGATGCCCTTTACTCCAGCTTCCAGAAGGCTCGAAACAAGAGAATAGCATTATCCATAGCTTGCTTCGCTTCCTTTGCGGTGACCCGACGCCGGTCCGGCGCGTTGACGGCATCCTCAATGAGGGCGATTGCTTTCTGCACTTCGGCCAGAACGTTAGCAAGCCGATGCGGTTCGTCATGCACCTTCACAAGGTCGCAGAAAGTGCGCAACCCCCCCGCGTCTAAGTTTGAGTGATGAGTGTTGGAAGCTTTGTCCGCGAGAAGGCGGATGATTACTTCACGAGCTTCCCGCGCCTTGCTCGCCGGAGACAGCGCCCGTTTCACCACCGCGCCGATTTCGGCCACAGACATGGAGTCCAGCTCAGGAGGCACGGGAGACCGCGTCGTCGCATTCCAACCTGCAACTGGAGAGAAGAACGTGATTCTCCTGGGGGTGATCTTCGTCCTCCGACTCGCAGCCCATTCGAGAAGCTGAATCGCTTCGAACATGTTCACGGTCCACCAGAACGAGAGTTCCAAGCTACGAAACGTCGCCACAAGGTCCAAGTACTTGCCTTCTTGCACAAAATGGACCCCTACTAGCGCGGGAAGGGGTTGTGCTCTTGACGCCAGATCCAAGTCCGGGCTGAATAGGCCTACGTATGCTCGCGAGCCATCGCCCCCCAAGTTGTCTACAGCCCACTGAATAGGACCGAAATCCTCTCGCTGGAGCACATCATGAAGCCCAGGTATGGAAAAGAGGCGCGGGCCATGTAGGAAGCGGAAACTAGGGCGCACCCTCATGATCTTATCGAGGACTTGCTTTGCATCATTCCACTGCCTCTTCTCGTCGTACTCTGGATGCAAAGCTCTAAATGAGCATTCAACGTCTTTTCTTTGCAGCGGTGCACCGTCAAGCACCGCGGTGCTCGGCAGGTGAAACTCTGGGCTTTCTACTATCGATATGAAGTTCGTCATTGACAGACTGGGGGCCTTATCACCAAACAGAGCTTCATGGATAGCGCGATGACAGTCGTCCATGCGTCTAGCGGAAAAGCAGCGCGGGAGCGGCGTGCTCATTGCGCCAAGTTCCTCATGATAACTGTAGGCCTGCGTTATCCGTTGCCCCTTGACCGAGTCGTCGGGGAGCAGTCGCCTCACACTTACATTCACCCTGAAGCGCTCGGCGTCGACTCTTACTGCTCTAATTAGGTTGAAACTCAAGGGCTCTGATGCCGGGCGATGGTGTTGAGCGACTCCCGCGCTCCCCGCACCGACAATCAACAGGTGGCGTCGTGCCTCAGAATTGCTGGCACTCCAAAGGGTGTCACGTCGTCCGTGTGGCACGTGCTTATGGAGGATGTCCCGAAACTCGTTAGTTCTGACGGAGAGCCCTGCGCTCATTCTTAACCTACCTTCTTCTGCTTCTTCTCGTCCATCGTTGCCTGCTTGAGTGCGTTGAGGAGCATCGGCATGAGCCG
>Ga0247727_10000122_pt1 | contig 170986 bp, 159 predicted proteins | sample WisWelCaveWW1625_FD_202498 | JGI IMG/M metagenome (GOLD analysis project Ga0247727, IMG submission 202498) | Biofilm microbial communities from Wishing Well Cave, Virginia, United States - WW16-25 | ecosystem: Environmental > Aquatic > Deep subsurface > Groundwater > Cave microbial mat... | reverse complement strand
TTTTGAGTGTCACTGACTCCCATCATAGATTCATGTCCTCCATTTTGTCGGCCATTCGCTCTGTGATGGGACTATTTTACCATTTTTTCAGAGGGAATTTAGGGGTTTTTCAGCAGACTGTTAATCAGGTTTTTCCGAAAAGCCCTTGCGAAAAAAGGGTAGAAAAGGAGTGCGTCGATGAAGATAGCTAAGAATACACGGGGTTTCACGCTCGTGGAGATCATGATCGTTGTCGCGATCATTGGTCTTCTCGCCGCGATAGCGATCCCGAACTTTGTACAGGCGAGGACCACCGCCCGTACGAACACCTGCATTAATAACCTGCGGCTGATTTCAGCGGCCAAAGATCAGGCGGCTCTGGAGTTGGGAATCGCGGAAACAGCGACACCCACAACGACCCAGATGTCACCTTATCTTAAGACCAGTCAGCTTGTCAGTGGTTTGCCCAAAGAACCCACGAATGGCTCTTACACCATTGGGGCGGTAAGCGTCAATCCGACTTGCAGCGTTGGGTCTCCCCATACGCTGTAAGCTGATTCAAAGTTCTTTGGTTTGGCATTTAAAACCCTCACAACCCAAGTTGTGAGGGTTTTTTTGCGCCCTTTTAACCGTCCCTCCCTCGTAAGCTGCTGGGTTATCGCAGCGGTTATTTTGATTCTTTACAGCGTCGCGTTCGGCCATAACTTTCTTTTTGACGAAGAAAATATCATCCTAAGAAATCCTTATATCCGGAGCCTTTCGCTGATTCCGGAACTTTTTAAGCACGGTTATTTTTATTTTGAGGGCAGGTCCGCGCAGGACTGGGCGCAGTACTACCGACCGCTCGCATCGCTTACTTTTGCGATCGATCATTTTTTCTGGAAGTACAATCCGCTGGGTTACAATCTCACCAATACTTTTCTGCATGTGCTGGCCTCGATCCTTCTCTTCTTCTTTTTGCTTAAAGTATTCAAGAACCAACTCGTCGCTTTTTTGTGCGCGCTTCTTTATTCGGTGCATCCGTTGCATACGGAAGCCGTCACCTACGTCGCAAGCCGCGGCGATCTTTTAGGCGGTTCTTTAATGCTGGCTGCCTTCCTGAGTTATTGGGAAAAAAGGACGGGACTCGCGGTTTTGTGGTACGCGTCCGCCCTTTTTTGCAAGGAAAACTCGCTTCTTTTGCCTCTGTACCTCTTTTTGCTGGATATCTCTTTTATTAAAAGCGACTGGAAAGGTCTTTTTAGAAAACTTTTTCCGTTTTGTGTTATAGCGGTTTTATTCATTGTTTTCAGGAAGTTTTTTTCACCAATAGCGCTTGGCCCTCCCTCCCTAAACGTCCATGATGCGGCACTCAGGGTTTTTTCAATGGGCGACTCGGTGCTTCGTTATTTTGAGGCCTTTCTTTTTCCGGAAGAGTTCAAGTTTTGTCTTGCGGTTAATTTCAAGTCTTCTTTTTCGGACCCGGCCGTTATGAGGAGCGTTCAGGTGTATTCTCTGCTGGGCGCCGCGTGGCTTTTAACCCTGCGCCGGCGCTCTGCCGCTTTTTTCGGCATGAGTCTCTTTTTGACCTCGCTTTTTCCGTATCTTAATTTTATTCACTTTTATCCTGAGTGGGCCGAGCATTATCTTTATGTTCCGTCCATCGGCTTGTTTGTCCTTCTCGGTGTTTTGATGACGCGGGTTTTCGAGATCAAGCATAAAAGAGCTGTCGCGCTTTTATTCGCTGTCTACGGCGTCTTTTTCTTATTTTTCTGTCAGCGTACGTGGCAGCGCAACAAGCTTTATAACGATACCGAAGGGTATTATAAGCGCCTGTCCGCCAGCGACTCGCCGTACGCTTTTTTTGGTTATCAGAATCTCGCGAGGCTTTCAATTGAAAAAGGAGACTGGAGTGGGGCGATGGCGCCGCTTCGCGCCGCCCTTTTGATGGAGCCCGATTCGGATGTCACCCAGCATCTTCTTGGGCAGTGCTATATGCAGAAGGGTCTTTTCTCGAAGGCCGTCATTCATTTTGAAAATGCGTATCGTTTGAGCAACGGCTACGACAAATACAGGATGAGCGCGGGCATCGCTTATACACGCATGGGTGAACACGAAAAAGCGTTGGGGATTTTTGAGGACATTCAAAAAAAATCACCGGACTTTGCGGGCGCTTACACTAATCTTATCACGGCTTATGAATTAGCGGGAAAGCCGGATAAAGCGCTTGCGTGGGGTATGCGCGGCCTTGAAAAGCTAAAAGGCAGAAACAACGACAGCGTGATTCTCACGATGGCGGTGCTTCGCATGGCTTACCGTGAAGGCCGGATGGATGTTGCCAAGGGAATGCTGAATGAAATTCTTCAAAAGTATCCCGATGCTTTCTGGTATGGCGATATCGCCAGGCTCCTGGCGGGACAAATTTCAGGGGATGAATTTCTGCGTCTCGTAGATTTAAAATATGCCGGTTTTGAGGGGGCTGCCAAGATGGATATTTTGATTGCGCTTGTACTGCAGGACAAAAAGGAAGCCTTGCGGAAATTTATGGAGACTCACCGGCTGTCTCTCGAAAAGGAAGCTCAAAGCCACCCGCTTCTAAAGCGTGAATTGGAGAGGGCCAAAACAAGCACTAAATAGTGGTCGCAAGGGGTAGGGATTGACTTTGACAGAATCGCTTTATTATAATATACTATGTATAGGCTTAATAAATCTTGATAAGATTTGGTAAGAATACCTGTCTTCATAAAGAAGGTCATTTTTGATGAGAAATAGGAAGAGGGGGGCGGGTTTTACCCTCGTGGAAATAATGATTGTCGTGGCTATCATAGGTCTTTTGGCCGCTATTGTTATCCCTAACTTGGTTAAATCCAGACAGCAATCAAGAGCCAGCGCCTGTGTCAATAATTTGAGGTTACTTTCCGCGGCGAAAGATCAAGCCGCGATTGAGCTTGGACTCAATGAAACGGTCGTGCCGACTACCGCGCAGATTTCACCGTATCTTAAGAACACGAAGCTTGTGGGAGGATTGCCGGTGGAACCCGGAGGGGGGAGTTATACGGTCGGCGCAGTGAGCACTGATCCGACGTGTTCGCTCGGCGGGACTCACACACTTTAAAGATTTTCTAAAAAAATACAGGATAGATGATGGATTTAGGAAAACAGACAAAAGAGAAGACTTTCATAACCGCCGGGCTTGATATTGGCAGCTATTCCGTGAAGTATGCCGAGGTTTCATGGGATGAAAAAGGCGCTTCGCTTTTATCTGCCCAAATTCACCGGACTGGCGCCAGTTCCTCCGATCAGCTGAAAGCCGTCTTGAAAAATCTGTTGGGTGCCTCCTCTTCTCCCGCAAAACGTGTGCGGATCTCTGTTTCTGGCCCTGCCGTTCTTATCCGCAATGTCACGTTGCCGCGCATGACGCCGCAGGAGTTAAAAAGCGCGATTCGCTTTGAAGCGGAGAGGCATATCCCGTTTCATGTGGATGACTGTGTTTTGGACTATCAGGTTTTGGGCCAGACCGCGAATAAGGTTTCGATGAAGCTTTTGCTTGTGGCCGCCAAAAAAGAGCTTATAAACCAGCGGATCAAGCTTTTGTCGGAAATTGGTTTACAACCTGATATTATCGACGCCGATATTTTGTCTTTCGCCAATGCCTACGCTTATCTGAACGACAGCCCGGATATAAAGACTTACGGGCTTTTGAATATCGGCCATGAAGTGAGTTCTTTTGCGATTATCCGCAACGGCGAACTTTTTTTTGTCAGGGAGATGCTGAGCGGCGGAAGGCAAGTCACGAAAGCGCTCACTGAGCTAAGGAATGTTTCCGAAGAGGCCGCGGATGAGTTGAAGAAAAAGAATGACCCCGAGCACGCCAGTGAGCGGATTTTGGCTACCCAAAAAGGCTTTGGATCACTAGCGGATGAGATCAAGCGCTCGATCGACTATTTTGAGAATGAAGCGGGCGAGGAGCTTTCCGTGATCTTTGCGGCCGGCGGCGGCTCAAAATCCGAAAAATCAGCGGAGTTTTTGTCGGAGGAGTTGGGGAAGAAAGTGGTTCTTTGGAACGGCACAAACAAGCTATTGCTCGGAGAAGGCGCGGACCCGACGTTTACGCGCGATCATCTTCCGGAGCTCCATGTGTCCTATGGCCTCGCGATACGAAAGAAATCGAAAAACCAATGATCGAAATTAATCTTTTACCCGCGGAGTTGAAGAAAAAAGAGGCAGTGGGTTTCAAACTGCCTGATATTCCGACCGCCCGCATTTTTATAACGGCGGTTATCCTGCTTTTTGCGTTCCAAATGATCGTAAGCCTTTTTGCGTTTTATCAGCGCGTGGAAGCCTTGAGTGTCAACGTCACGATCGCTTCGCTTAAAAAAGAAAATAGCGAGATTTTGCGGCAAAAGACCCAGGCGCTTATGGCGCAGAACCGCTTAAAAGAGATCCAGGTTTTGACAAGGCGTGATTACTATTGGTCGTCGCTTTTGGCCGAGCTCACCCGATCGATGACGAGGGGAGTATGGCTGCGGGAGTTTTCAACCAACGAGAAGAATATGGGGTCCGATAAGGCGAGTGCGCGGTATCTAAGCCTTAAAGGAAGTGCGATCGGACAGGGACAGGAGACGGCCTATATCGGAAAGTTTGTAAAGGCGTTGAAGGAAAACAAACTATTTGCGGAGCTTTTCAGCCAGGTGGAACTTACGAATATCAATCAAAGAAAAATTTACGAATACGACGTTTACGATTTTGAAATCATGTGTGTTTTTAAAAGTCAGAGGACTTGAGCTTTTATGTGGCAGACGCTGATGCACGGGGTCTTAAAATTTTTTAACGAGAGAACACCGAGAGAGAAGAACCTGCTTCTTTTGTTTCTATTTTCAACGCTCTTCTTCGTGGATTATACTTTTTTAATTCATCCCGTACAGAATTTTTTGGGCGTCAATACGCCGAAACTTCGGGAAGCCAAGAAAGAACTGAAAACTTTAAGGCAGGACAAAAAAAACAAAACGCTCATTGAGATCGAATGGAATAACACACAGGCAAAACTTCTGGAAACCGAGAAAAAATTCGTCGACCCTAACGAAATGTCCGCGGTGCTGCAGGATTTATCGGAGATGGCCTCGCTTTCGGGCGTCAAGATCATCTCGATCAAACCGTCGGAATCGGCGGCAGTCCAAAAGGGAAGGGGTTATGAATCCCAGTCGATCCGGATCAACGCGCTCGCCGGTAGTCATGAAACCGGAAAATTTCTTGCAAAGTTCGAGACAAAACCTGTCTTTTTTAAAGTGGCCGAGGTAAAGATCACCGAAAACACCCAGGATGTCCGCCGGCACTTCGTGGATTTGGAGCTTTTGGTTTACCGTAAGGGGGCCGCCGCGTGAAATATGCAATTTTAAATTTTTTTAATCAAATGCAATTCTTTTTGTGGATTCTTTTAATTTCGTTTGGTACACTGTCCTACAGTCACGCGGCGGAAATAGACAAAAAAACGCTGTATGATGCCGAGCGCATGAGAGATCCTTTTACACCGCTCCTGTCTTCGGCGGTGCACGAAGTTTCGGGGCTTTTGGGCGTTGAGAGCATCGATGATATTACCGTGGAAGGAATTGTGTACGATCCGAAAAATGGATCAGTCGCGATCGCGAATGGTTCGGTGCTCAAAGAAAACGAAGAGATCGGCAACGTTAAAGCGCTTAAGATAGAACCTCGAAAGGTCTTGTTTTTGGTGAATGGGATCGAAGGCTACAAATCGCTCTATCAAGAGGAAAGTGAAAATCAGCAATGAACCAAACGGGTAATTTTTTCATTTTACGCCGGGCAGTTTTGTCGGTCACTTTTCTCGTTTTCTCCTTTTTTCTTTTTCCCGCTTATTTTTCTGGAATCAGCGTTTTTGCCGAAGAGGCTCTCCAGACTTCCCCGCAACAGGCTCCCGCGCAGGAAGCCGGGACCGCCGATAGCACGCCTGCGGAAACAAGCTCCCCGGGTAATGTGACAATCGATTTTAAGGAAGCTGATATTCAAAATGTTTTAAGGATTCTTTCTTACAAGAGCGGCGTCAATATCATTGCGGGAAAAGATGTGCAGGGTCTTGTGACGATCCGGCTGGTGGATGTACCGTGGGAGAAAGCGCTGGACGTGGTGCTAAAAACCTACGGCTATGCGTATGATCGCGATGAAAACATCATCCGCGTCACAACGCTTGAAAATTTGAAGAAAGAAGAGCTTTCTACGTCTGTGTTTGTTTTAAGCTACGCGCAGGCGGGGGAGGCTGAGAAATCTCTACAGGACGTCTTGAGCGAGAGAGGAAAAATTCGTTCGGATGTGCGTACCAATACGCTTGTTGTGACGGATATGCCGACGTCGCTTCAGCGTGTCACGAAAGTTGTGGAGCTTTTAGACAAGCCGAATCCCCAGGTAGTGATTCAGGCGAAGGTGATCGAGATGACCTTGGGGGATGCGGACCGTATGGGCATTAAGTGGAGCACGAGGATCAAGGCCAACGGATCTTTGAGGCCATGGTCATTTCCTTTTCCAGCCCTACAAAGGACAGGGTACGACCGCTTTTTGCCCGATCCCAAGGCCCCCGTGACGAATACTTCGAGTATCGGCACTTCAGGCGCTACTACCTCGGCCACAGAGGCGGAATTTTCAACCAAGGCGCCGGGAGCCAGCTTCCCGGTGGCTGAGAAAATTGACTTCCAATTTGGAACGCTGGATGCCACCCAGCTTCAGGCTATCTTTGAAATGATTCAGGAGCGGCAGGATTCCAAAGTTCTGTCCGAACCGCATGTGACTACGCTGAATAATCAGGAAGCCAAGATTCTCGTCGGTGAGATCATCGCGATTCCTACCTTTGAAAGAAACTCAACCACCGGCCGCATGGAGATCACGGGCTACCAGGACAGGGATCTGGGAATCCGGCTTTCAGTAATGCCGCAAATTAACAACCAGAATGAGATTGTGGTCAACGTCCATCCTGAAATTACAAACTTACTTGGTTATGATGATTTGACACCCGATATCAAGGCGCCGCGCTTCTCAACCCGGGAAGCCAGAACCCAGGTGCGCGTGAGATCCGGTGAGACAATAGTTATTGGAGGATTGATTCGAGAAACTACGGTAGATGCTAGAACAAAAGTTCCGATTTTGGGGGACATTCCCCTCTTGGGTAAAGCTTTTAATTTTAAAGATAAGAGCGTTCAAAAAACAGATCTACTATTTTTCCTGACAGTCGATATTGTAAACGACAAACTGTTGCCTCAAGGGCACACTCAGGCGCGTTAGTCTGTTTTTTTAGAACGGTCGTTTAATTTTTAATAAAAGACACGGAACTCAAAAGATTCCTTACCCAAGGATCGGTCAAGTTCTCGTGTCTTTTTTATTTGGAGACCTATGAGGTGCTTATGAGAAAAGAAATACTGGTAAACATGGAATTTAACGAAAAGAAAGTGGCCATCGTTGAAGACGGGCATCTCGAGGAGTATTACGTCGAGAGGCATACGGACAAGCAGCTCGTCGGATCGATCTTTAAAGGAAGAGTAAGCTCAATCGTGCCCGGCATCGGGGCCGCATTTATCGACATTGGCCTTGAGAAAAACGGCTTTTTGTACGTCACGGATGTTCTGGGCCAGGGCATCCTCGATAGCGAAGAGGAAATAGACCTGGATAACGGTGAGCAGAGGCCCCAACAGCACGCTTCGCGCCGTGACAGAGGGCGTGAGCCGATCCCACAGATTCAGGATGTCCTGAAGAAAGACCAGGAAGTGCTGGTGCAAGTGGTCAAAGAGCCGTTTGGCACGAAAGGCGCGCGTCTTACCTGCCAGGTATCGCTCGCCGGCCGGTTTGTGGTTTTCATGCCGCACCACCCGCATGTGGGTATTTCCAAGAGAATCGATGACCGCCGCGAGCGGGAGAGGATCAGGCAGATCATCAAAGCGATGCAGCTTCCGAAGGAATCGGGGCTTATCGTAAGGACCGCCGCATGGGGGTGCGAGGCAAAGATCCTGGAGCGCGACATCCGTTTTCTGATCCACCAGTGGCGACTGATCCAGCGCCGCTGCGGATCCAAAAAAGCGCCTTGCGTGGTGCATGAGGAATACGGGCTTGTTTTGAGGATGGTCAGGGACGTTCTTACCGAGAATTTTGAAAAGATCGTTATCAATGACCGCGAAGAATTTAAGCGTGTCGACCGCTTTATGCGCGCCGCGGTGCCGAACCTGCGTCCGAAGCTTGCGTTGTACCACGGAGACGTGCCGCTTTTTGTTGGACATGGCGTGCAGAAAGAGATCGAAAAAATTTATGAGCCCCGCGCGACTCTAAAAAGCGGTGGGTACATAGTGATCGAGCAGACGGAAGCGCTTGTGGCCATTGACGTCAATACCGGCAAATTTACCGGCACGCGAAATCTGGAGGAAACGGCTTTTAGGACCAACTGCGAAGCCGCGCGCGAGATCTCCAGACAGATCAAGCTGCGCGACCTGGGCGGCATTATCATCATCGATTTTATCGATATGGAAACGCCCGATCACCGAAGGACGGTCTTGAGGCATCTCGAGGACTCCTTAAAGCATGATCGCGCCAAGACAAGCGTTTTAAACCTCTCACAGCTTGGGCTTGTCGAGATGACGCGTCAGCGCATGCGTAAAAGCCTCGAGAGCGCCTCGACACAGCTTTGTCCGTACTGCCAGGGCAAGGGGGCCGTCAAATCCAAGGAAACCATTGCGGGGGAGGCGCTGCAGAAGCTTTCGCATTATTTGAAGGGCCTGAAGCGCGAGTACGTGGAGCTTACGGCGACACCCGACGTGATCGAGGTTTTGAGCCGCGGCGATGCGAAGATGGTCCATGAACTTGAGAACCAGACCCAGAACAAGGTAAGCCTTGTCGGGGATCCGCATTTGCATGTGGAAGAGGTGCGTCTTAAGAGAATTCTTGACAAGCGAAAAAGGCTATGGTAGCTTTTACCCCTTATGTTTGCGATCATACAAACCGGCGGAAAACAGTACAAAGTCAAAGAAGGGGAAGTGCTCCAGATCGAGCGCTTGGAGCTTGGCAAAACTAAGGTCCTGAAGCTTGACCGGGTGCTTTTATACTCCAAAAACGGGACCCTCGAGGTCGGCCGTCCTTATGTGAAGGGCGCTTATTGCGAAGCCGAAGTAGTGGCGGAGGTAAAGGCCCCTAAGGTGATCTCATTCAAGTACATACGCCGGGAAAAATCAGCAACACGTATCGGTCATCGCCAAAAGTATCTGAAGGTCAAGATAAAGTCGATCCATAAGGACTAGTCATGGCGCATAAAAAAGGTCTAGGAAGCTCTAAAAACGGCCGCGATTCCAATTCCAAGCGCCGTGGCGTCAAGCTCTTTGGCGGCCAGTTTGCGTCGGCGGGAAGCATTATTATCCGCCAAAAAGGCACCCGCTTTGAGCCCGGCCTGAATGTTGGGCAGGGGCGTGATTTTACGCTGTTTGCTCTGAAGGACGGGGTTGTGAAGTTTAATCCCACTTTTAGAGTGCACATCGTCCCTTCTGAAAATTAATTCCCTTTTTCTTTTCCCAAAATATCTATCAGATCAGGTGAATCATGTTTGTTGACGAGGCAGTCATTGACTGCATTGCCGGCCGTGGCGGAAAAGGCTGTAATAGTCTTGATCGCAGCCACCCCGGGCATTATCGCGCGAACGGCGGCGACGGCGGCGACGGCGGGTCGATCATTATCGAAGCCCAACCCAATATTCAAACGCTTCTTGATTTCCAGATGAACCGTTATTTCATCGCGGAAAACGGGGGCCACGGCTCGAGTAATCATAAAAAGGGTTTCTGCGGCAAAGATACGATTTTAGGCGTTCCACCCGGGACGGAGGTGATCGATAGCCGTACGGACGAGTTTTTAAGCGATCTGGACCGTGTCGGCCTTTCGGTCACGGTCTGCAGGGGCGGCGTCGGCGGGCATGGCAACGATAAGAAGCGTGAGGCGTCCGACGGCGATCCCGGCGAGGAAAAACAGATTTTTTTAAGGCTAAAACTCATCGCGGACGTGGGCCTCGTGGGATTTCCCAATGCCGGAAAATCGACGCTCATTTCAAGGCTTTCCAACGCAAAATCCAAAATAGCGGCGTACCCATTTACCACTAAAAATCCTATCTTGGGTGTGGTAAAATTTGACGATGACGAAACGATGATGCTGGCCGATATTCCCGGTTTAATCGAGGGCGCGCACGAGGGGAGGGGCCTTGGCATCGAATTTCTGAAGCATGTCGAGCGCACCCGCGTTCTTTTGCATCTGGTTGATTTTGCGGCGATGGACGGAAGGGACCCTTCGTCTGATTATAATGTTTTAAACGAGGAACTGAGTTCTTATTCCGAGGCTCTCGCGGGGAAGCCGCAAATAGTGGTCGCCAATAAAATGGATATTCCTGTTGCGCGTGAGAACCTGGAGCGTTTCAAGAAAAAGATAAAAACAGAGATATTCCCGATCTCGGCTGTTACCGGGGAGGGAGTCCCCGGGTTGCTGAATAAATTACGACAGATAAGGAATACAATAAAAGAAAGCGGTCTATAAACGGTGCGTAGTTTTTTTACGAGAAACATCAAAAATATCGTGATCAAGGTCGGGACGTCGATCCTTACAAAGAACGGCCGCTTTGACAGGAAAATCGTCGCGGATCTTGCGGACGAGATCTCCCGGTTTTTGAAAAAGGGCATTCGTGTGTCGGTCGTAAGCTCCGGCGCGATCGGTTCCGGCATGACGATTTTGAAATTTAAGCACCGTCCTACCTCCATGGAGGGACTGCAGGCCGCCGCCGCGGTGGGCCAACGGTACCTGATGCAATGCTATGAAGAGGCTTTTTCGAAGCGCGGGTTTTCGACCGCGCAGGTGCTGCTCACCTGGGATGATCTGGCCGTGAGAAAACGCTTCTTAAACGCGAAGCATACGCTAAAGCAGATCCAAAAATGGGGGCTTGTGCCGGTTATAAATGAAAACGACACCGTTGCGACCGATGAGATCCGATTTGGCGACAATGACCGGCTTTCGAGCTTGTTGGCGATATTGGTGGAGGCGGATGTGCTCGTGATCTTGTCGGACACCAACGGGCTTTATGCGGACGGCGCCAAGAACGACCCCAAGAACAGGATAAAGATCGTCGAGCGCATGGAGGAATCCGTTTTTTCGCACGCCAAGGACAATAAAAATTCTTACACCATCGGCGGAATGGGTTCGAAACTGAAGGCCATTCATATAAGCGTGAGTTCTGGAATTCCTGTTTTTCTGGCCAACGGCCGGGATAAAAAAGTTTTGACCCGCATTTTTGACGGGGAAGACATCGGCACTTTGTTTGTGCCTCACCGCGTCAAAAGGAAAACCGAGAAAGAATGGATCGCTCATTTTTTAAGCCATGTTCAGCCTCTGAAGGGAGGCCTTCTGCCATGAGACATGAACTGCTTCTGAAAATGGCTTCGGATGCGAAGGAGGCTTCAGGTCCGCTTTCTCTCCTTTCCACGAAAACAAAAAATAGCGCGCTTGCGCGAATGGCAAAAGCGCTTTTGTCGAAAAAGGATTTTATCCTGGCCGAAAACGCAAAAGACGTCAAATGCGCGAGGCAAAAAGGGATCCCGGCGAGCGTCATTAAAAGGCTTGAGCTGGATCCGGCAAAACTTCAAAAAATAGCCGATTCGCTTGCGCTTATTTCAAAATTGAAAGATCCCGTGGGAAGCGAGCTCTCCAGCGTGAGGCGCCCGAACGGCCTTTTGATAAAAAAAGTAAGAGTGCCGCTGGGAGTTATTTTGATTATTTATGAATCGCGTCCGAACGTCACCGCCGATTGCATGGCGCTTTGCCTTAAATCCGGCAATGCGGTGGTCCTGAAAGGGGGTAGTGAGGCGATCGCGTCGAATCGCGCGATTTACAAAATATTAAACGGGGCCGCGATCAAAGCGGGCGTGCCTGATGGCTCTTTCCAGTTTGTCGACACGCCCGACAGGGATGCCGTCAAGACGCTTTTGGGTTTAAGTGATCTCATTAATCTTGTGATCCCCCGGGGGGGAGAAGGGCTGATTCGTCACGTGGCCGAAATCTCAAAGATCCCGGTGATCAAACACACTAAAGGTGTTTGCCATGTTTATGTCGACAAAAAAGCGGACCTTGAAAAATCAGTAGCCATTATTTTGAATGCGAAGACACAAAATCCCGCGGTGTGCAACGCGATGGAAACGCTGCTGATCCATGAAAAAGTGGCGGCCTCGTTTTTGCCAAAAATTTGCGATGCGCTGCGTAAGAAAGGGGTCAGGATCCTCGGGGATGTCCGGACGAAAAAAATTGTGCCCGGTGTTGAAAAGGCCGCCGAGAGGGACTGGTATAAAGAGTATCTCGACCTAATTTTGTCGGTGAGAGTAGTGAAGGACGTGGACGGCGCGATCAGGCATGTCCAAAAGTACGGCTCGCATCATTCGGATGCGATCGTGACCGAAGACAAAAATGCGGCGCGGAAATTCACCGAAGCCGTGGATAGCTCGGCTGTTTTTGTGAATTGTTCCACGCGCTTTAACGACGGGGGCGAATTCGGCATGGGCGCGGAGATGGGCATCTCAACCGACAAGCTGCACGCGCGCGGGCCCATGGGCCTGGAAGAGCTCACTTCCTATAAGTATGTGGTTTTGGGAACCGGCCAGGTAAGGAAATAGGGGTGAGAATCGGCATTTTTGGAGGCAGTTTTAATCCCATTCACAAGGGACATCTTTTTTTTGCCGAAACGGCTTATTCCGAGCTTAATTTAGACCAGATTTTTTTTGTTCCCACATTTTCCACGCCGCTCAAAGAAAGAGAAACGCTTTTGCCCGCCAGACTTCGGTTGACGCTGCTTAAGAAGGCCCTTCGGGGCAGGCCTTATTTTAAAATTTCACTTTGCGAAATGAACCGAAAAGGCGTTTCCTTTACCGTAGACACGCTGAGATACTTCAGGAAGAGATTCAAGAAAAAGGCGACGCTTTATTTTCTCGCGGGCGCTGATACCCTGAAAAATTTTTCAAGGTGGAAATCACCCGAAGAAGTGCTGGAGTCTTGCCGGTTTGTGGTGACGGACAGGCCGGGGCATAAAACAAAAATGGATCGAGATTCAATTTTGTATCTGCTGATGAAAGCGTTGCCTATTTCGGCGTCGGACATTCGGCGGCGCTTGAAAAACAGGGACTCGATCCGGGGACTTGTTCCCGAAGGGACTGAGAAGCTGTTGGCTGACTATTATAAAGGGGGACTGCGATCGAAACGAATGATCTGATAGGGTTTATTTGCGATTCCGCGCATGAAAAAAAAGCAGAAGATATCGTGGTGATGGACATGAAAAATCGCACAGCGCTCTGCGACTTTTTTATCGTGATGAGCGCGCCTTCGAGTGTGCGTGTCAAAACGATCGTGGATTCCATCGAGGAAGCGCTTCGAGATCGCGGAATTCGCATCATGCACCGTGAGGGCTATGCGGAGGCGTGCTGGGTGCTTTTGGACTGCGGTCCCGTGATCGCGCACATTTTTTACCACGAAACGAGAAAGTTTTATGATTTGGAGCACCTCTGGGGTGATGCTCCGAAAAAAAAATACCTGAAAGAAAATTAAAATGATCCCGATCAAAGAAGCGCTTTCGGAACTCCTTTCCGAAGCCCTTAAAAAGACGTTCGAACACGCGCTTTTGGACAGTGACACCGCTTCTTCTTTTGAGACGCCGCGCGAAGAAAAATTCGGCGATATTTCAACCCATGTGGTCCTGAAGCTTTCCAAGGAGCTTAAAAAGCCGCCACGAGCGCTTGCGGACGCGCTTTTAAAAAGCATGCATGCGCTCCTCCAGGGCGCCGGGCTTGGCGCGCGTATTTCTAAAATATCGGTAGAGGGTCCGGGCTTTATCAATTTTTATTATTCTCAAACTGAAATCGCCGATGTCGTGATGCGCGTGAAAAATGAGGGAGACTCGTTTGGAAGGCCGAAAGGCTTGAGACGCAAGAACATCCTGCTTGAATTTGTAAGCGCCAATCCGACGGGGCCATTGACGGTCGCGCACGGACGGCAGGCGGCTTTGGGCGATTCGCTGGCCCGGATCCTGGAGTTTTGCGGACACAAAGTGACAAGAGAATATTACAATAATGACGAGGGCGTGCAAATCGAGACGCTGGGTAAGTCGACCTATCTGCGCTACTGCGAGATCAAAGAAGGCAAGAGCCTTGAGATCCCCGAAAATTTCTATAGAGGCATTTACCTTGTCGATACCGCCGCAAAGCTTATTGAGAAAAAAGGGAAAAATTTAAGCGGAATGAGCGAAAACCAGATTATTGAGGCGTGCAAGAATTTTGCAAAAGAGGATATTCTCCAGGGTATCAAAAAAGATTTGAAAGATTTTGATGTCACGTTTGACAGCTATTTCAGCCAGGCCGAGCTCATGATATCCGGGGCGGTCGAGAAGGTTCTGGAAGAGCTCAAAACAAAGGGTGTTGTGTATGAGAAAGAAGGCGCGGTCTGGTTTGAATCAACGCGCTTGGGCGATGATAAAGACCGCGTGCTCGTAAAAAGCGATAAAACTTATACATATCTTCTGCCCGATATTGCTTACCATAAGAATAAACTTACGCGCTCGGATAAGTACGATTTTCTGATCGACATCCTGGGCCCCGATCATCACGGCTACATTGCGCGCATTAAGGCGGCGGTCGAGGCGCTGGGTTTTTCCAAAAACACGCTTGAGATTTTAATAGCGCAGCTTGTGACGCTCTATGAGGATGGCAAGCAGGTACGCATGTCGACGCGCGCGGGTGAATTTGTGACGCTCCGCGAGATCATGGACGAGGTGGGAAAGGACGCCGGCCGGTTCTTCTTTTTAATGAGAAAATTTGATACGCACCTTGATTTTGACCTGGCGCTTGCGAAAAGCCAGACGCCTGAAAATCCTGTTTTCTACATCCAGTACGCGCACGCGCGTATCCAGAGCGTGAAAAATCTTTTCCATGAAAAAAATAAAACGCTCGTCTGGGATGAAAAATGCCTCCCACGTCTTACGGACGAGCGGGAAACGAGGCTCATGAGGCTTTTGTCCCAGTTTGAGGACGCGGTGCTGGGCGCCGAGAAGACCCTCGAGCCTTACCGGCTCGTGCCGTACCTCATGGACTTGGCGGCCGCATTTCACAGATTCTATACAGAAAACCGCATCGTTGTGGACGACGCTTCGCTTACGAACGCCCGCATGATGCTGGTAGAGACCACACAGCAGGTCTTGCGGACAGGGCTACGGCTTCTTGGGGTCTCCGCACCTTTAAAGATGTAACCGGTCATGTTTGAGACCCTCGAATTCTACGCTGGCAAAGAAGTCCATTTTGATTCCCTCGCGAAGCGCCTTTTTGGATTTGGCTACTCGCGCCAGGACAGCGTCGAGGCGCGTGGCGAATTCTCCATCCGCGGCGGCGTGGTCGATATTTTTCCACTCCACTTTTCGCTCCCCGTAAGAATAGAACTCTCCAATGATACCGTTGAGAATATACATACTTTCGATCCCGCCAGCGGCGAGCGCCTCGAAGCGCATCGCATGGTGGTGGTCTTGCCTCTGCGCGAGGGGAAGGGTCTTCGTGCTTCCGGAAAGCAGCACTTTAAGTCATTTTTCAGGGAAGAGGCTTATGAAACTCCCATCGATCCTTTTGTCGATATCGAACCCGGCGATTTCGTAGTTCATGTGCTTCATGGCATCGCGCGCTTTCGCGGCATTCGCGCGCTCAAAAATAAGGCAGAGCGTGATGAAGATCATTTGACGCTGGAATTTGCGGACAAAAATGTTCTCTATGTACCCGCCCGTGATCTGCACCTTGTTCAGCGCTATATCGCTTTCGGAAAAATAAGGCCCGAGCTCTCCCGCCTCGGATCCAAGCAGTGGGAAAAGCTCAAAATAAAGACACAGAAAGGCGTTTTTTCTTTTGCGGCCGAGCTTTTGGAAATACAGGCCAAGCGCCACGCGCTAAAGGGGTTCCGGTTCTCACCTGATACGGACTGGCAGAAGAAACTTGAAGAAGAATTCCCTTACGAGGAAACCGAAGACCAGACAAAGGCTGTGGAAGAAGTAAAAAGCGACCTGGAAGCTGAGGTGCCGATGGACAGACTTCTCTGCGGCGACGTGGGCTACGGGAAAACGGAAGTCGCTCTGCGCGCGACGTTCAAAGCAGTGATGAACGGCAAACAAGTCGCGATTCTCGTGCCGACGACGATTCTGGCGGAGCAGCACTACGATACATTCAGCGCGCGCATGAAAAGTTTTCCGGTGGCGATCCGCATGCTCTCACGGTTTCAGTCTAAGGCCGAGCAGAAAAAAGTGGTCCGGTCGATCGCGGAGGGCGCGTGCGATATTGTGATCGGCACGCACCGTCTTCTTTCTCACGACATCTCGTTTAAAGATCTGGGGCTTGTGATTATCGACGAGGAGCAGCGTTTTGGCGTGAAGAACAAGGAACACTTGAAGAAGATGAGGCTATTGGTCGACGTGTTGACGCTCACGGCAACGCCGATTCCCCGCACACTTTACATGTCGCTTGTCGGCACGAGAGACATGTCCACGATCAATACGCCTCCGCGTAACCGCAGGCCCGTCGAGACCATCGTGACCGAATACAACGAGAAGATCATTCGCTCCGCGATCTTAAAAGAATTGGACCGCAAGGGACAGACGTTTTTTATCCATAACCGCATAAACGGCATCGAACAGGTGGCAAAAAAGCTAAAAAACCTTGTGCCGGAAGCGACGTTTGGCGTAGGCTACGGCCAGATGCCGCCGCGGATGCTGGAAGAAGTGATGAGAAAATTCATCCACGGAGAAATCGATGTGCTCGTATCGACGACGATCGTCGAATCAGGCATCGACATCCCCAATGCGAATACCTTGATCGTGAACCGCGCGGATCTTTTTGGGCTTTCCGAATTGTATCAGTTGAGGGGCAGGGTCGGGCGGTTTGACCGAAGCGCGCACGCTTATTTTTTGATACCTCGAGGCGTTGTTTTGACCGAGGAGTCCCGGAGAAGGCTTAGCGCAATAGAAAAATTCACGTATCTGGGTTCCGGGTTCAATGTCGCGATGGAGGACCTGGAGATCAGGGGCGCCGGAAATATCCTCGGCACCGAGCAGAGCGGCTATATTTCCAGCATTGGGTTTGACCTTTATTGCCGGATGCTCAAAGAAACTGTCAAAACTCTGCGATCCGACAAAATTGCATGACTTCACGCGTTATGGTATATTAGGGCGCTCGCCGTTTTTTAATAAAAGGATGCACCCCATGAAGTATTGGAAATACCCGGTTCTTGTGGTTTTACTTATGACGTCCGGATGCACGTCCAAAAAAGAGGGCAATGTGATCGCCCGCTTTGACGGCACGACGCTTACCGATACAGACTTTACAAAAAGGGTTACAGGACTTCCGAAAGATTTTCAAACGATCGTGCTTCGCAAGCGCGCCGATTTTGTGCAGGAAATGGTGAACGAACATTTCCTCGAGAAAGAAGCCAGGAAACGCAATTTAGAGAATGACCCTGAGGTGAAAGATATCCTGGAATCCGCGCAAAGGAAGATACTGGTTTCAAAGCTTGTTGAGGTCGAGGTAGATAAGAAGGTGAGCCTTGGGTCCGACGAAGCGCTCAAGTACTACGAAGCCAATAAGGAAAAATTTATGAGCCCGCTTCTTTTGAGGGTTTCGCACATTTTGGTGCGTACCGAAAAAGAGGCCTGGGAGATCAAGAACCAATTGGCCTCAGGTGCCGATTTTGAGGAACTGGCGCGCAAGCGCTCGATGGACAATACCGCCTCGCGCGGCGGCGATGTCGGCTTTTTTCAGAAGGGACAGCTTATTCCTGAATTTGAGGAAGTTGCTTTTAAATTGAAAAAAGGGCAAGTAAGCGATGTGCTGAAGACCCAGTTTGGGTATCACGTCCTGAAATTAACTGACCGTGCAGAGCCGGCGCTTCGTGAATTTGGTTCGATGCGCGTGCTTTTGGAGCGCCAGATCGTAAATGAAAAAAGATCCAGGCTTTTTAAGGAGTTGGTGGAGAGGCTTAAGGGCTCCGCGAAAGTGGAAATCGACGAAAAGGCGGTAGAAGCGATCTCCGTGAAGGGCGCAAAATAATATGAGAATAAGTTCGAACATGCTGAGAATTTTGACGGCGACAGTTTTTTTGGCGTCCGCTTTTTTTTCCGGCGCGCCGGAGGCTGTGCACGCGGAGGTAGTTGAACGGATCGTGGCCGTGGTAAACGATGAAATTATCACCGAGCAGGACCTGCAGGTGGTGATGGCCCCCGTGGCAGCGCAGCTACGCACGCGTTTCACGGGCCCTGAACTTGATGGTAGACTGAGTGAAATGCGCCGTGATTTCCTCAATAGAGTCATTGAAGATAAGCTTGTTTTAAGCGAAGCCAAACGCCGGCAGGTGATCGTCAAGGATGATGAAGTCGATGAGATGATCACTGAGGTGAGGAACAAATTTCCAAGCAAGGAAATTTTTCTCCAATCTCTGGAAGAGCAGGGGCTCACCGAGAGAAAGCTCTGGAATCGTTTTCGCGACCAGATCATGACACAAAAGTTCGTGTCCTACGAAGTGAAATCCAAAGTAGCGGTTTCTCCGGGCGAGATAAGTGAATATTACAAAAATCATGCCAGCGAGTTTGACCAAGGTGACCGTGTAAAACTTTTGCATATTCTCGTGCGTATCGGTACGCGTTCGGAGGAGGAGGCGAGGACTTTTTCCGAATCGCTTATACAGAAGATCAACACCGGCGAGTCGTTCGAAGAACTTGCGAAGTCCTATTCCGAAGGCGCGGAAGCCAAGGAAGGCGGGCAGATGGGCTGGATCCAGAGAGGCCAGCTGATGGGTGAGATCGATGAGAAAGTTTTTGCTTTAAATTCGAATCAGGTGGCCGCGCCGATCCAGAGCTCACTCGGGTTTCATATTTTTAAGGTCCTGGAGTACCAAAAATCTTCCATTCAGCCGCTTTCCGAAGTAAGGGACAGTATCTTTGAGAGTATTTTTAAGCGGAAGCTTCGTATGCGTCTTGAGAGCTGGATAGAGAATTTGAGGAAGCACGCCTATATTTCAGTCCATTAAAACCTCCTCTCCCGCCAAATCAGCCAGCAAGATAGCCGTTACTTTGGGTGATCCCGCCGGTGTAGGGCCCGAAGTCACCGTAAAGGCTTTAAACCTCTGGAAGAAAAAAGGTTTGCAAGGGGAGTTTCTTCTTTTAGGGCCCGCCGCTGTCTTTAATGCCATCTCCAAAAAACTTTCCTTAAATTTTTCTTTTGCCGGTATCCGGCATCTGTCGGAATGGAAAAGCAGACTGTCTTTTGTCCCGTGCTATTTTGATGCGGATTTTTCGGGAAACATCCAGCACGGCCGCTCGGAAAAACGCCTGACACGGTTTTCAGTGCGCTCGATCCAGCTTGCGGCGAAGCTTGCCATGCGCAAGGAAGTTGACGCGATCGTGACGGCGCCCATCAACAAAGCCGGACTTAAAAAAGCGGGTTTTACGATGCCCGGTCACACCGAGTATCTGGCGAGCCTTTCCGGAACAAAAAAATTTGAGATGATGCTTGTCGGCGGAAAACTTAAGGTCGTGCTCGTAACGCGTCATACGCCACTTAAAGAAGTGTGGAAAAATATTTCAAAAAAGAGAGTGGAAGACGTTATTTATCTGACCGACAGAGAACTCCGCAGTCTATTTGGGATCAAGAGGCCAAAGATTGTAGTTTGCGGGCTGAACCCCCACGCCGGTGAAGAAGGCCATATCGGCAGAGAAGAAATCACCGTGATAGGGCCGGCGCTCCGCGCCGCTAGGAGAAAAACGAACGCCGAAATCGTCGGGCCTCTTTCACCCGACGCCCTTTTTCATGACGCTTATCTGGGCAAATATGACGCCGAAATCTGCATGTACCACGACCAGGGGCTTATTCCGCTCAAAATGATCTCAAGAGGCTCCGGCGTTAATGTCACGCTCGGGCTGCCTTTTGTGAGGACTTCACCTGATCATGGGACCGCTTACGATATTGCGGGAAAGGGCGTTGCGGATGCCGGGTCGATGTTTGAGGCGATGAGGCTGGCGGCTACTTTAAGCTTAAATCGAAAAAGATATGCCTGATCTCATCCGGGAAACTAAGGCCATTTTGCGCGGATTGGGCGCCGCCTCGCGCAAAAAATTCGGGCAAAATTTTATGGTATCCGAAACCGCGCTTACCTTTATACGCGATGCGCTCGAGCTTGCCGAGGGTGACCGGGTGCTTGAAATAGGACCCGGCCTCGGCTTTCTTACGAGTCTTATTTTGGAGAAAAATGTGACCTTAGTCGCCGTCGAAAAGGACAAAATTTTTGCAAGCCGACTTTCCCGCCATTTTGATAAAAGCCGTGTTCAGGTCTTCCCGGAGGATATTTTAAATTTTGATTTGAAGTCCTCGCTTTCGCCCGAAGCGGCGCTCAAGGTCGCTGGAAATATCCCTTATAACATCACAAGCCCGATCTTGGAGTGGCTTATTATCCAGAGGGAGTTTATTTCGTGCGCTGTCTTGACGGTCCAGCGGGAAGTGGCGGAGCGGCTCGGCGCCAAACCCGGCACCAAGGCATGGGGCGCTTTGTCCATTTTTATTCAAGTTTATTCCAAGGCCGAGGTGCTTAAGCAGATTCCGCGAAGCTCTTTTTTTCCGGCCCCGAACGTGGACTCCGCTGTGGTTAAATTTAATTTTTCGAAGAAGCCGCTTTTTCCGATCAAGGATGAGGACAGATTTTTTGGACTTGTCCGCCGCGCATTCCAAAAAAGACGCAAAACGATTTTAAATGCGCTTTTTTCCGAAGAAGACCCCGCGTTTTCGAAGGAAGCTCTTTCAAAGACTTTTTCTATGACGGATATCGACCCGATGCGCCGGTCTGAAACGCTTTCTATTCCGGAATGGTGCCGCCTGACGGATCGTTTGTTATAATATTTGAGGAGTATGGATGTTTAAAGGGATCCAAAAAGCGCTGAGGGGCTTCATTGTTCTCGTCGTTTTTTTCTTTTTGTTCATCGGCGGCTATAAATTTGTGGCCGAATTTTTGATCCTGAAACGGATCATCCATAATTTAAAGGCCGAATCGCGTATCGCCGAGGTTCTGGTCACCGGATCAAGCGTGGATGAATACACGCGCAAGTATACGACGACGATCAAGTTTCTCGAGTACGATGTGAACGGCAAGCCGCTGCAGCCCAAATATTTTACGTTTAAGGGAAATCTCATCCAATTCCAGACGCTGGTAGTCCGCTTCGACGACAAATACGTGGAGGAAGGGCACCGGATGAGGGGCAAAAGTGTTTATCTTTTTTTGAAAGCCTTTGTTTTGGACGGCAAGGATACGCAGGAATTTGTGATCACCCCCGTTTATGAGATCACGAAAAAATCGGCGCTTTCCGGATGGCCGCGGGCTTACGTATCCTTTCTGGCGGCCGTATCCGAAAAATTGTCATTGCCGGGGAAGTTTACGGAAATGCTCAAACATTGGTCAGAGGTAAAGACGACAAGGGAATACACGGTGCCGGACGGATACCGTGCCGGCGACCCCCCGAATTATTATGAAAAGGAGATCTGGCGCAAGTTTTGGAAATATGCGCTCGAACCTAATGAAAGGCAGCACGTCGGTATTAAAAACGCGCAGGTAGAGGCGCCGGGCTCCGTATTTATTCCGGGAACGATCTATACGCTGATGATCGAGCATGACGGAGGCATCAGGATCGATACGCGCCCAATACCGGAGATATTAAAATAATGACAAAGCACAAATAACAAATGGAAAAAGAATATATTTTCATTAAAAACGCGCGCGAGCATAATCTTCAAGGGATCGATCTTAAGATCCCCCGGGACGCGCTCGTGGTGTTTACGGGATTGAGCGGTTCAGGCAAGTCCTCGCTTGCGTTCGACACGATTTACGCGGAAGGACAGCGGCGCTATGTGGAAAGTCTCTCGGCGTACGCGCGCCAATTTTTGGACCAGATGCAGAAGCCGAATGTCGAGTATATCGAGGGACTTTCTCCGGCGATCAGCATCGAACAGCGCGTCGCGGGGCAAAATCCCCGTTCAACCGTCGGCACGACGACGGAGATTTATGATTACCTTAGGCTTCTTTTCGCAAAGATAGGTATTCCTCATTGTTATAAATGCGGCCGCCGGATCACCCGCCAGAGCGCGCAGGAAATCGTCGACCAGATACTCAAAACTTCGGCGGGCGCCAAAATTCAGGTCCTTTCCCCCGTCGTGGAGGGCCGCAAGGGCGAGTACCAGAGTATTTTCAAAGATATCCAAAAAGAAGGGTTTGTGCGCGTACGGGTCGACGGCGTGGTGCGCGAGCTCTCTGAATCCATCCGGCTTGATAAAAAGAAAAACCATGTGATCGAGATCGTCGTGGACCGTCTCGTTTTAAAGGACGGGATCAAGAAGAGACTTACAGATTCCGTGGAGGCCGCTTTAAAGATCGGCAAGGGAACGCTGAGGGTCTCTTGTGAAGATGGCGCTTTCTCCAAAGGCACCGCCGGGAAAGAACAGATTTATTCCGAGCTTTATGCCTGCGTTCACTGCGGGATCAGCTTTCAGCCGGTGGAGCCGAGACTTTTTTCTTTCAACAGCCCCTACGGCGCCTGTCCCAGCTGTGACGGCCTCGGCAATTGTCTCGAGATCGATCCCGACCTCGTGGTGCCGGACAAGACAAAGCCTCTGCGTGAGGGGGCGATCGCTGGCTGGAAGCGGGGCGGCAAATCTTTGATCATTTACTTAAGGAGGCTACTGCGCCACGCGGCCGAGCGACACGGTTTCAGCCTCGACACGCCTTTTAAAGACTTGAGCAAAAAACACCGCGACATTATTTTGTATGGCGAGGAGAACGCCAAAGGTTGGAATTCTTTCGAAGGCGTGATCCCAAACCTCGAGCGCCGGTTCAAGGAAACAGAATCCGAGTGGATGAAAGAGGAGATCAATCGCTTCATGAGCCTTAAGCCGTGCGAAGAATGCAAGGGAAAAAGGCTAAAAGCCGAAGCGCTCGCGGTAAAACTGGATGGCAAAAGCATCATGGAGGTCACCTCTTTTTCGATCGAGAAGGCTGATGATTTTTTTAAAACGCTTAAGTTTACGGAAAAAGAAGAGGTGATCGCGCACCAGATCATGAAAGAAGTGAAGGCGCGTCTTGGTTTCATGAGAAATGTGGGCCTTGGGTATCTGTCACTCGATCGCATGAGCGGCACGCTCTCCGGCGGAGAAGCCCAGAGGATAAGGCTTGCCACGCAGATCGGCTCGGGACTTATAGGTGTTTTGTATGTTCTGGATGAACCTTCGATAGGTCTTCACCAGAAGGACAATGAAAAACTTTTGAACGCGCTTATCGCGTTGCGCGACCTCGGCAATACGCTGATCGTGGTCGAGCACGACGAAATGACAATGCGCCGCGCGGACTATCTGGTGGATTTGGGGCCGGGCGCGGGCAAACACGGCGGGCGTGTGGTCGCGGCCGGGACCCCGAAAGAGGTGATGAAAAATCCGGCCTCGCTTACGGCCAAATATTTGAACGGCGACATTTCGATCCCGGTTCCGTCCAAGCGGCGGGTTTTGAGCGCGCGTAAGAAGCTTGTGATAAAAAAGGCCGCTGAGAATAATTTGAAAAATGTGGACATCGAGATCCCCCTCGGTGTTTTTGTGTGCGTCACCGGCGTCTCAGGTTCGGGGAAAAGTACGCTGGTGGACGAAATTCTTTTTAAGGGCCTCGCGAAGCGTCTTTATAGAGCCAAGGAAAGGCCGGGCAAACATGAAGCGATTTTAGGGATCGAGCATATCGATAAAGTGATCGAGATCGACCAGTCGCCGATCGGACGCACGCCGCGCTCAAACCCCGCGACTTACACCGGGCTCTTCGGACCGATCCGCGATATTTTCTCAAAGCTTCCGGAGGCGAGGGTGAGGGGTTACAAGCCGGGCCGCTTCAGCTTCAATGTGAAGGGCGGCCGCTGTGAAGCTTGCGAGGGGGATGGCGTGAAAACCATTGAGATGCATTTTTTACCGGATGTTTACGTGACCTGCGAAGTTTGCAAAGGAAAGCGTTTCAATGAGCAGACGCTCGAGGTGCGCTACAAAGGAAAATCGATTTCGGAAGTTCTTGGAATGAGCGTGGAAGAGGCCTTGAACATTTTTCACAATATCCCGATGGTGAAATCCAAGCTCCAGACGCTTCACGATGTAGGGCTTGACTATATTGAGCTCGGGCAGGCGGCAACGACACTCTCCGGCGGCGAAGCGCAGCGTGTCAAACTTTCAACCGAGCTTTCCAAAAGAGCCACCGGGCGCACGTTTTATATTTTGGATGAACCCACGACCGGACTTCACTTTGCGGATATTGACAGGCTTCTCAAAGTGCTGCACACGCTTGTGGACCAGGGAAACAGCGTGCTTGTGATCGAGCATAATCTCGACGTGGTGAAGACGGCGGACTACCTGATTGATCTGGGGCCCGAGGGCGGCGACAAAGGGGGGGAGCTTGTGGCCGGGGGTACACCGGAAGAAGTGGCGAAGAACCCCCGCTCGTATACAGGGCGTTTTCTAAAAGATGTGCTAAAATAAAGATATGAAAAAGCTAATAATTATTCTGGCAGGAGCTATTCTCACAGTCTCCGCTTTCGCTGCCCCGGCCGATGAAGAAAAAGATTTTCAGCCGATCGAACAGGCTTTTAAGGATGGGTTTTTCGAAGTGGTCGCCGGGCAGTCTCCGGTTTTTTTACAAAAATACCCCGAAAGCTCCCATACAAACCAGGTGCGTTTGTGGCTTGGGCGTTCTTATTTCAGGTTGAATAATTTTTCAAAAGCTTCGCAGATTTTTGAGGTGATGGTCAAAGATGTCACGGATCCGGCGCTTCAGGAAGAGGCCCTTTATTGGCTGGGCGAGTCTTATTTCAAATCCAAGGACTTCGCGACCGCAGTGAAATTTTATTCCGAAGTGGTTGAAAAATACCCTTCTTCGCGTTTTTTCGTTTATGCCAAATACTCCCGAGCGTGGGCCTATTTCGAATTTCAAGACTACGAGAAAGCGATCGAGGAATTTAAGGAAGTGCGGCGTGATTTTCCGGAGCATCCGCTCGCGACCGAGTCGGCCTACAAGATCGGACAGGTTTTGTATGAGCTAAAACAATACGAGTCTGCTTCAAAAGCGCTTTCAGAATTCACGAAAGAGAACTCTCTTAGTCCCAAGATCCCAAATGCTTATTATCTTTTGGGAGAGTGCGCCTATTATCTTTCGGAGTATCCGCGCGCGCTTGGGTCTTTCAAAAAAAGCATTGAGTTGGGACCCAAAAGCGATTTTTACCCCTGGGCGCTTCACGGCATCGGTTGGACCTATTTTCAGCTGGGGAAATATGCGGAAAGTCTTCAAAGCTTTGCGCCGCTTGAGGAGGAAATCAAGAATTCCTCGCTTCAGGATTCTTTTTTATTCGGCCAGGCCCGCTCACTGCAGGCGCTTGGGCGTTTTGCGGACGCACTGCTCCTCTATGACCGGCTTCTGAAGGAACTTCCGCAGTCGGAATTTTTGGACGATGCCTACCTTTGGAAAGGCGAGAGTCTTTACAATCTTTCCCGATTCAACGACGCTGCTGAAACGTATGAAGAAGCTTTGAGAAAATTTCCTTTGAGTGATTTGGCGGACGATATTCATTATAACCTCGGCTGGGCGTACGCGAGCCTTAAAAAAACGGCTGAAGCGGTCGAGCATTTTCGGACCGTAGCGGAGCGAAGTCATAATGAAATACTGAGAGTGGGCGCGATCTGCCGCATCGGGGACACCTATCTGGAAGATAATGATCTGGAAAAAGCCCTCGAGCAGTACGACAGGGTTTTAAAAGATTATCCAAAAGGCTTCTACTCCGACTACGCCCAGTACCAGTCGGGGGCGACGCTTTTGCGTCTTGAAAAATTGGACGCCGCCATTTTGAGCTTTCAAAGTCTTTGGACGAATTACCCTGACAGCCATTACCGCGATGAGGCTCTCTATCGCCTGGGCGGCGCTTTGATGAAGAAAGGCCAGTACGCCGAAGCCGCGGAGCAGTTCAGGAAGCTTGTCACCGTTTTTCCGGAAAGCGTTTTGCGCCAAAGAGCTTATTTCCAAGAAGGAAGCTGTTACCTGAGTCTTGAAAATTTTGACAAGGCGCTCCCCATTTTTCGAGACGTTTATTCGCAGTCGCCGGACACTGATGTCGGACGGTTTTCAAAATATTATATCGGTTGGGCTTATTTTAAGATGAATAAGCCGGAAAAGGGACTCAAGGAGTTTGAGGAGTATCTCGTGCAATATCCGGAGAGCGATGTCTCGGCTGACGTGTTTTACGGGATGGGCGAGCACTATTTTAATCGAGGCCAGTATGCAAAAGCGCGGGAGTGTTTTTCCGCCGTATCGCAGCGATTTCCTTCGAGCGCCGTTTCGGATAATGCGCTTTTTTGGCTGGCGCTGTCTTATGAAAAAGAAGGGGATCTGTGGGCCAGCGTCAAAGAGTTTCGGCGTCTAGCAGACCAATATCCGAAGAGTGAGTTTGCGTTGAGGGGGCTTCTGAGAACTTCGGATTTTCTTGTTTCGCAGGGAAAAGCCGGGGAAGCCAAGACAGAACTGACGAGGCTTATCAATGCTTCCGACAAGGGCCCTTATCGCGCGCTTGCTCATAAGAAAATGGCCGAGATCTTGAAAGCCGAAGGAAATTTAAGGGAAGCCGTTTTTTATTTCAATGAAGCCTTGAAGGACGCGAACCCGGAAATGGCTTATGAGACCCATCTCGGGCTTGCGCGGGTTTATGAAATGCAGGGGGAAATTAAAAAAGCCGATTTTGCCAGGCAAGAAGCCAAAAAAATCAAAACACTTTTACAAAATAGGAGGTAAATATGTGGGAGTTTATGCAAAAGGGCGGACCGATCATGTGGCCGATCCTTCTTTGTTCGGTGATCGCGTTCGCGATCGTGATCGAGCGGCTGATTCAGTTGCGCCGCGAGCAGATAGACACCAAGACCTTTATGGAGCAGATTTCAAAATCCTTAAAGCGCAACCGCGTGATGGAGGCGCTTGAGTTCTGCGAACGAACGCGCGGGCCTATTGCCAATGTCTTAAGAGCCGGAATTTTGAAGCACGATCGCCCGCGCCAGGAGGTAAGAGAGGCGATAGAGGACGCGAGCATTCATGAAATGCCGCGTCTGGAAAAAAATCTTCCGGTGCTGGCCACGGTGGCTCATATTTCTCCTCTCCTGGGACTTCTGGGCACGGTCACCGGTATGGTGACCGCTTTTCAGGTCATCGAAAGCAAGGCCTCTGCGGTGAATCCCGTGAACCCGGGAGATCTGGCGGCGGGTATCTGGGAGGCGCTTTTAACGACAGTGTTCGGGCTGTGCGTCGCGATCCCGACATTTGTGGCTTACAATTATCTCGTGAGTCGTGTCGATGGTTTTGTGCTGGACATGGAGCGCAGCGCGACCGACCTTTTGAATATCCTGGGAGAAAAGCGGGAGGAGGGGGCGGGATGAGATTTAAAAAGCTCAAACGAAGGACCTCTATCGTGAAAGGACAGCTCGACATCACGCCTTTGATCGATATTGTTTTCAATCTTTTGATATTTTTCATGCTGACCTCAAATTTCATCTTCCAGCCGGGAATCAAGGTGAGTCTGCCTAAGGCGCTCACAAGCGAAGTGATTTCGAGCGAGCAGGTGATTATTTACGTGACGGGCCAGGATCTTCTGTTTTTGAACGACACGCCGATCACGATCAACGAGCTTACTTCAAGGCTCAAAGAAGCCGCTCGGGAGAATAAAACGCTTCTCTTGAAGGCCGATACAAGCTCGTCGCTGGGGCGTGTCGTGGAGATCTGGGACCTTTGTCGCGAATTGGGAATTCCGCAGATCAATATCGCGACCAATCAAAAAGCCGGACAGGGCGCGTGAAAGACTACGAAAGCTGGTCATTCAGGGACAGATCGTTCGGATTCGCTCTTTTTCTGTCTTTGTCCTGGCATCTTTTCTGGTTTTTTTCAATTTCCATTGTCGTGACCTCTCCCAAAAAAATGGCGAAAAGCAGGCCCGTTATTTTATCGCTCGGGCCCGTCCTCGATGACAGTATTTTTAAGACGCTTGCCGCGACCAAACCCCAGTTGTCGGAAACATTTTATCGCCACCTTTCGGATTTTGCGGCGCCGGCTGAGATCGAGGTAAAAACAGTAGAGCGCCATTCGCCTGGGGACGTCGTGAGCGTTCCTTTTGGCAGGAGAGTGGGAAGTTTTTTGAGGGAACTTATAAGCGGCGAGAAGAGCTCCCCTGATTATGAAATCGCGGCGCGTATCCCTATTGACTATGCAAGCGCAAATGAGAATCTCGAAGGCGACATCCGCTTGAGGGCCGTGCTCAGCAAGCCCGATGAGCCCCAGATCTCACAGGATCTTTTGAGGCGCATCGAGAGCTCTGATATGGAAATCGACTTTTTAGTAAGCGCCGCCGGAATTGTGACGAAAGCCGAAATTGTCCGCTCCAGCGGCGATTCCAAAGTGGACGTGCTTTGGCTGGATTATCTGAAACAGTGGAAATTTTCCACGTTGGGATTCGACAGACCGGCGCTCGAACAAAGCGGCCGGGTGAAATTCCGGATCGGATTTCACGGTTCCAAGGAGGATTAATGTTTCGTGTCGACATATCGACCGCAGTTTTTCTTTACGTGATTTCCTCGCTTTTGGTTACTTTTTTTCTTTGGATATTTTTTGAAAGGGCCGCAGTTTTGCCCAAGTTTGTGCGTGAGGAGGCCGATGTTTGGGAGTGCACGATTTGTGCTTACACGTATGTAGACTCTACGCATCAGGAGATTTCCCAGTGCCCGCAGTGCAAAAGCTATAACAAAAAATTACCCGAAGACCGTTTATTATAGCCCCGAGGTTGATTTCTTTCGCGACAATGATATGATAGATACCGTTTGAACAGGCAAGTCGGGTTTGTTTTATCCGGTATTTTATGTTTTTTTAAAAGGAGAAAATTTATGATCACTGAAATTGGAATTGTCGCGGGGGATATCTGGCATTATTTAGACCAACACAAGACTTCAACACTGTCACAGATTGTGAAGGGAATTGATAAGAACAGAAACGTGGCCCTGATGAGCCTGGGCTGGCTCGCCCGCGAAGGCCATGTCATTATGGAGGAAGTCGGAAACGATTATCAAATAACCCTGCGTTTTTAATGCCGGCACTTTTGGTTTTCACGACCGCGCCGGACATTAAAACCGCGCGCAAAATCGCAAGATCTCTTGTGACTCAGAACCTGGCCGCCTGCGTTTCCTTGAGTGATAAAACCGAATCTTTTTATCTCTGGAAAGACAGGCTCGAGCGAAAGAGAGAAGTCGTAGTTCTGATAAAGACCATGAAAGAAAAATACAAGCGTCTTGAGACGTTCTTAAAAAAACTTCATCCGTATGAGTTGCCGGAGATTCTCGCGGTGCCGGTCAGCAAAGGGGAGAAGAGGTATTTGTCGTGGGTGCGAAAAAGCTTAATTTAAGAGCGTTTGTTTGTGGATTTTCCGTATTGGCGGCGATGGCCCTGCTGCTTTGGGTTCGGATGGCCGGTGCGGGTCTAGCGGCAGGCAATTTTTCTTCTTCGGAAAAAGAACACTCTGCAGAGGGAACTTCATCCGCTTCTGTCGAGCGGATTGTGAACCAAAAAGAAGAAGCGGATTCTATCTCCGCCGACGAGGTAAGGCGGCGGCAGGTTGCGAATAAAAATTTTGTTTTATTTGACGCTCGCAGCAAGAAAAAATACGATTTGGAGCATATTGAAGGCGCGAAGCTGCCGTTGCCGGAAGATTATTACCGGCAGGATGAGCTTTATAAAAACAAAATGATCGCGGTCGCCCCTGATACCGACGCCGCGCTTAAAGACGCGATGCGGCAATATCCGAAAGAGTCGATGATGGTCGCTTACTGCAATCGCGGCTGCGGCGCGAGTAAAGTTTTGATGTACAAATTAAAACAGCTTGGCTTTGAGAATTCAAAATTCTTGAAGGACGGCATTGACGCCTGGCAGGAAAAAGGTTATCCCGTGACGGTGGGGACGCCTCATCTATCCAGCGATTCCATCCAGTAAAACCTCTTTTATTTTTATCCTTTTCGGGCCTGTAGCTCAGTTGGTAGAGCGCTTCGTTCGCAACGAAGAGGTCAGCGGTTCGACCCCGCTCAGGTCCATAATTTTGAAAGGGCATCCTTTGATTTCCAAAGAAATGTCCGGCTATATCGCGGGGCCTTTTTACGATTCAATTTTCTTTATTTTTTCGCCCTTGATCGCGTTGGCGCTCGGACTTTTTTTTCTTTCACGCCTCTTGCCATTGAAAAGTATGGTCTGAATGGCCGTCCGGAATCGCTCGTCAGCATTTTTAGCGGGATACTCACAATGGCGCATCTTGTGATAGTGTTTTTTAGAAGCCATGTGAACGGCGCCATTTTTCATCAGTATCCCAAACGCTTTCTTCTTGCGCCGCTCGGGTTATTTACGGTCATGATGCTTTCATCGTGGATACTGATTTTTGTTTTTGTGCTGGCCGTCTGGTGGGACGTGTACCATTCGAGCCTTCAGACGTTTGGCCTTGGAAGAATTTATGATAAGAGAGCAGGCAACGGCGTTGAGGCGGGCCGCGCAATCGACAAGGGTTTGAACCTGGTTTTTTATGTTGGTCCTATTTTTGCTGGAGCGTCGCTCTTGGGTCATGTAAAATATTTTGAGAGATTCGCCGATGTGGGAACTTACTTTTTTGCCAAGGTCCCGGCGCGCACGCTGTCTTTCCAGCCGTTTTTTTTGGCGGCATTTATTTTAGCCGCCGCCGCTTACCTTGGTTATTATGTTTATTTTTATTTCAGGCTTGTAAAAACCGGCTACCGGTATCCCTTGCAGAAATTGTTCCTTTTTTTAAGCACCGGAATCTGTTCGATTTGGGCTTGGGGTTTCAATCCTTTCGGCCAGGCTTTTTTTATCATGAACTTTTTCCATGCGGTGCAGTATTTTGCGATCGTGTGGTGGAGTGAAAAGGCGAATATGAGGGCTTTTTTTAAGCTCAGTTCTTTGGAGAAATGGAAGTTTCCGGTGCTTTTTTTATTTCTAGTTCTTGGCACCGTCTATGGCGCTTGGGCCAAATTTTTAGGCGAATCCAATCATTTTGCTTTCAGTGTTCTTCTTACAGTGTCTATCATGCATTTTTGGTATGATGGATTTATCTGGTCGGTCAGAAAAAATCAAGTGGCTTAAGACGGGAGCATTGGGTAATGGCGCGGTTCTTGATTGATGAAAATTCAATAAAAGACAACGTTGTTTTATTGAGCGAGAGAGAAAGCCGTCATGCATTAAAAGTGCTGCGGCTGAAAGCTGGTGAAATGGTGGAGCTTTTGGATGGCAAGGGGAAGATTTTTCCCGGGGTGGTGATCGGGGCGGAGAATAGTCGGCTCTCCGTGAGGGTGGGCCAGGCGATCATTTCATCAGTATCTTCGGTGGAAGTAACGCTTGGAGCCGTCGTGATCAAGCCTGAACGCATGGAGACGTTGATCGAAAAGGCCTGTGAGTTGGGGGTTTTTTCAATAATACCGCTTATTTCCGAGCGATGTATGGTTCGTCTGTCAAAAGAGCGCTGGGCGGGCAAGCGGGAGCGTTGGCGGAAGATCGCGCAGGGCGCCTGCAAACAATGCGGCCAAGCCAGGATACCGGAAATCGAGTCAGTCCGGGATTTCAAGACTTATTTTGAAAAGGCACCTATCTATGATAAAATTATCATGCCGACGCTGAGCATCAAGACAAGCGGTCTTTTGGAGGCTCTAAAGGAAGTAGGGGCGCATGGCCATGAGCCCCTACTTCCCGGAAAAGTGCTGGTTCTTGTCGGGCCGGAAGGAGATTTTACAAAAAAGGAAGTGGAATTGGCGGTTTCCTGCGGCGCTAAGGCCGTTAGTCTGGGTCCGATTACCCTTCGGAGCGAAACGGCATGCCTCTATGCTCTGTCTGTTTTAAACTTTTTTTACAGGGAAGTGATACCGGCTTAAGAGATAGCGCTAAAAGGACCCAGAGGTCCGCGCTTTGTGCCGCAAGGGGATTCTATGAAAAACATAACGCACTTTTTATTGATTGGATTTTTTGCATTGGTTCCCGCAAATGTCCATGCGCAAGAGTCTGTGGCCAAAGAACCGCAGTCTGCCAAAACTGAACAAGCAGGCGCGCCGGCGAGTAAGCGGGCTGATCTTGATGGCGACCGTAATATGGAATCCGAGATTTTCTACGAAACCGACGGACGAACTATTTCTAAAATCCTGATCGATGAAAATGGAGACGGCAAAGAAGATGGTATCGTTTATTACAGAATGGGCGTGCGTTTTTCAGCGGAAAGGGACATTAATTTTGACGGCAAAACCGACGCTTGGATCAAGTATTACATGACGGGGATTCCATGGGTTGTGGAAAGAGACAAAAATGGGGACGGCAGGCCGGATTATTGGAAGTACCTTAAAAACGGCTTTGTCTACAAAAGGGAATGGGACAGGAATTTTGACGATAAAGTGGACGTGAGAATTCAGATTCCCGGCAAGGCCGATTTTCGCGAAGGAGCCGACTCCAAACAGCTTGTCGAAAAATCGGTGGATGACAATTTTGACGGACAATTTGAGAAAGTAACGAAGTTCAAGAAAAGAGTGCCGCATATCAGGATCATTAATCAGGCCGGAGCCGTAGGTGAAATATAAGCTGTGGTTGTGCGCGGGAGCGGCGCTTTTCTTTTCAGGATCCCTTTCTTTTGCGGCTCAAAGGGTGGAGGAATTGGATAAAGACAAGGACGGCCGCAAAGAGACCAAAGTTTACTATGAAAATGACAAAATCGTCAAAATGGCGGTAGATCAGAATGGAGACAAAAAACCCGATGGCGTTGTGTATTATAAAAATGGGATCCCCAATACAGCTGAGAAGGATGCCGATTTTGACGGCAAAGTGGATACGTGGATCAAGTATGACTCAAAAGGTCTGCCGGAGCTGATAAGCCGTGACCGCTATCGTAAGGATGGAAAGTCTGACTACTGGCTTTACCTACGCAACAGCTCAATTTACATGAGGGAATGGGATAGAAATTTCGACGGGAAGCCTGACTTTAGAACTTATGAAAGGGAACATAAGCTCTTGGAAAAACGTTATGATGACAATTTCGACGGCAAATTCGAGAAGATTGTTAAAGCTCCTGGAAGAGGTTCAACGGGGAGAATCAAAACAACGGTCAGTGCTTAGAATCATAATTTTATATCTCTTAACTGTTTGACAACTTATTATCCTTGTGGTACACTTCTCTTCGTTGATTCCTAGACTTTATACTCAGCCATACTTGTTAACATAATTTAGTATTGTTTCCGAGTGTTTTAAGAGAGGCCTTTTGAAAGAGTTTATTTACAGGCTCACATGGGTCGACTACGTGGCTTTGGTGGCTGTTTTGAGGGGCTGTTACGTAGGTTATAAGTCCGGTTTTTTCCCTGAGCTTTTGAGGATCGCCGCGTATCTTTTGACCATCGCCGTTGCTTTTTATTTTCTTGAGCCGTTGGCGCAGTTTCTAACGGTAAAGACCTTTCTTAATTTCACTACGGCGAAAGCAATATCGCTTTTTATTTTACTTGTGGGAGTATTTTCTCTCACGAAGCTTTTGATCATGCTCTTTCTCAAAGTCTTGAAAGCAGGCGAGGGCGGCGTGTTTTACCGGATCCTGGGGCTCCTGTTAGGGGCTTGCCGCTGGGTGATTCTGCTTAGTTTTATATTTATGCTGATCGATCATTCACCCCTGAATAATCTAAGGGATGACATCCAAAATCGGTCATGGGCCGGCCCTGAAATTTCGCGTATCGCGCCGATGACGCTTGATTTCTTGTCAAATGCGCTGCCAAATCTTTCAGAATTTTCCGCAAAGAGCAAAACGGCATGATCCCCGAATCCATCTTGAATCAGATTCAGGAGCGCGTGGATATCGTGGAAATTGTTTCCGCGCACGTACCGCTTAAGCGCGCAGGACGGAACTTCAAGGCCAATTGCCCTTTTCACCACGAAAAAACCCCTTCATTCGTAGTGAACCCTGATAAGCAAATTTTTCACTGTTTTGGCTGCGGCGTTGGCGGCAATGTTTTTAGTTTTTTGATGAAACTGGAGAAAAGAGAATTTCGTGAAGTCGTTGAGCTTTTGGCGGAGCGGACCGGCGTGGAAATCCCCAAGACAGCCCAGAGCGTCCGTTTGGAGGAAAAATACGCTGAGCTTTTCAAGGCCAATCAAGAAGCGCTTAATTTTTATCATGATTTTCTTTTGAATAGAAAAGAAGCGGAAAGTGCCCGGGCGTATCTTAAAAAGAGGGATATTGCGCAGGATACCATGGTTCGCTTTAAGCTCGGTTTCGCGCCGGACACGTGGGACGTTCTTTCTAAAAGCTTGCAGGCAAAAGTTTCGATAGGTGCGCTTGAGAAAACAGGTCTTGTGATTTCTAAGAAAGAAGGCGGCACTTATGACCGCTTTCGCGCGCGCGTTATCTTTCCTATTTTGGATTCGAAAGGCGCTTGTATCGCTTTTGGCGGCCGCGTGATGGACGATTCGCTGCCGAAGTATGTGAATTCTCCGGAAAGTGAAATTTATTCCAAGGGCAGGAATCTGTACGGGCTTTTTGAGGCCAGGCAAGCCATCCGTGAGAGTGATGCCGCGATCGTCGTGGAGGGCTACATGGACCTCATTGCCTGCCACAAAGCGGGTGTAAAAAATGCGGTGGCTTCTCTCGGAACCGCGCTGACCCTCGACCAGGTGCGGCTCGTGAAGCGCAACACGAAAAATGTTTTTATTTTGTACGACGCGGACAGGGCAGGCGAGCTTGCGACATTGAGGGGCCTTGAGTTATTTTTGGAAGAGGGAATGGAGGTAAAAGTCGTGAGGCTTCCCTCCGGGCACGACCCCGATTCCTTTATCCGGGAATCCGGGATTGAGCGTTTTCATGCGGAACTTCGGGCTGCCAAGACACTTTTTGGATATAAGCTTGATCTTTTAAAACAGACATTTGACTCCCGGTCTCTTGAGGGCAAGATCAGAATCGCCAATGACATGGTAAGTCTTTTCTCAAAAGTGCAGAATGAGATTTTAAGGGCGCTTTGGGTTAAAGAGCTGGCACGGGAGCTTTCATTGTCGGAGGAAGCGCTTATTTCGGAGATCGGCAAAGCGCAAGGCAAGACCCGGGAGGCGGTTCGGCCCGCCGAGCCGAAAAGGGAAACGGAAATAGGTTCCGCTGAAAAGTTTTTGATAGGTCTCATGCTTGATGGCCCTGATTTTCTTGCCAGGGCAAGGGAAGAGGTGAGGGTGGACGATTTCCAGAATCCCAAGGCAAGGGCTGTCGCCAAAAAAATTCTTGAAGAAACGAAAGTATTTTCGGCGGCCCAATGGATGAATGGTTTTGGCGGGGAGACAGAGCTTTTGCCGGTGGTTTCATCGGCTTGCGCGGAAGCGGAAATGTTGCTCGATAAGGAAAAAGCGTTTCGCGACTGCGTTCTGTGGTTTAAGCGCGCGCGTATAAAAAATGAAAGAGATGGCTTGAAGTCCCAAATTCTGGCGGCTCAGGAACAGGGAGATGCCCGCCAAGTTCACAAACTTTTGTATGATTTCAACGAATTAAACAAGGGGATGAAAAAAATATATGAAGAAAAGTAAATCCAAGAAGATAAAAAAGAAGCTTGTCAAGAAAGCGCCCGTTTTCTCCGGCGCCAGGCTTTCGGGCGCGGATACTGAGGCGTCTTCCAAAAAACAGACGGGAATAGTTGAGCAGCTCGTGGCGCTTGGCAAAGAAAAAGGCTTTTTGACCTACGACGATATCAATCGTCTTTTGCCAAGCCATGTTATATCTTCCGATGAGATCGATGATGTTTTGGTGGCCTTGACGGCCCAGCAGATCGAGGTGGTGGATTCGGAGGATGCCGCGGCAAAAGAAGGCGAAGGCGGCGACGCGGATGGGGACAAGGATTCCGACGAAGAGCCGGCGCTTGCTGAAGATGCTGAGGCCAAGAAAGAGGAGCAGGAGGCTGTGGCGGTGGTTTCCCCCGCGCGTTTGGAGCAAATGGACGACCCGGTTCGCATGTATTTGCGCCAGATGGGACAGATCTCGCTTTTAACGCGGGATGCAGAGCTGGAGCTCGCCAAGCGTATCGAGGCCGATGAACTTGAATTCAGAAAAGCTGTTTTCGAGTGTCTCTATTCCAGATCTTATATTCTAGATTTTACGAACAAGCTTTTGAAGCATGAGTGCAGCGTTGAAGAATACATTGAAGAGGAATTTAAGTTCCGCGACAATAATCCCCGCACTTTGAGACGCCTGAAGATTCTGGCGCGCCGGCTTCGCGGAGCAAAGAAAAGTACCAACACTTTAAATCTTTTGCTTGAATTTAAGGTGAGTCCGGGCGTCGTAGAAGAGATCTATGTTGAAATCAAAGACGCTGTCATGCGCCTGGAAAAAATAGAAAAAGAAGCCGAGCGGCATAGAAAGAGAAAGGAACGTCTTGAGATCAGCCGGCTTCTGAAAGAAAAGCGCCAGATCTTAAAAAAATTCGGCCAGAAAAACGCCGAAGATCTTAAAGAGCTTTTTCTTGTGATGAAAAAGAAAGAGATGAAGTATCAAAGGTCCAAAAAAGAGCTTGTGGAGGCGAACCTTCGTCTTGTCGTGAGCATCGCGAAAAAATACACTAATCGCGGGCTCTCGTTCCTGGATCTTATTCAGGAAGGAAATATAGGGCTTATGAAGGCGGTGGATAAATTTGAGTATCGCCGTGGCTACAAATTCAGTACTTATGCGACCTGGTGGATCCGTCAAGCCGTGACGCGTTCAATCGCCGATCAGGCGAGGACCATCCGCATTCCGGTACACATGACGGAGACGATCAATAAGCTTATCCGTGTTTCCCGCACGCTGGTGCAGGAAACAGGCAAAGAGCCCACGCCGGAAGAAATCGGCCAGCGCATGCGTATGGGCGTCGAAAAGGTGAGAGAAATTTTAAAGATTGCCCAAGAACCGATCTCACTCCAAACGCCTATCGGCGACGAGGGTGATACTCATTTTGGTGATTTTATCGAAGATAAGCGCGCTGTCTCGCCTTCAAGCGCCACGACCTACGCGATGCTAAAAGAACAGATGGATGAGGTTCTCTCCACGTTGACCGACCGGGAGCGCAAAGTCCTCCAACTTCGTTTTGGAGTCAATGACGGCTACCCCCGCACGCTGGAAGAAGTAGGGTCCATCTTTAACGTCACCCGCGAAAGAGTCCGTCAGATCGAGGCAAAGGCTTTGCGTAAACTGCGCCACCCGACCCGTTCAAGAAAGCTTAAATCGTTCTTGGAGCTCGGCGGCGGGGACGACCTCGATTTCTAAAATTATCCTTTCTTTACGCTGAAGCAATTCCTGTGCTAAAATCCATAGTTTAGCTTTATAAAACCATTGAGTGTATTATCTTTGGGCTGGGATCATGTTTTTGGGCCTGTAGCTCAGTCGGTTAGAGCAGCTGACTCATAATCAGCGGGTCCCTGGTTCAAGTCCAGGCAGGCCCAGAATTTGCTTTGCATTTGGATTTTTAGATGGGCAATTAGCTCAGCTGGTTAGAGCGCTTCGTTCACATCGAAGAGGTCACTGGTTCGAACCCAGTATTGCCCACCATCTTGAGGAGTTTATGCCTATAACGCTCAACGAACAGGTCAAGATCTTAGTCGAGCTTCAAAAGATAGACGCCGAGATTTACCAGTTACGCAAAGAGCTCTCTGAGTATCCGGCGCTATTAAAGGAAATCCAGGCGGCGTTTGAGAAAAAGAAGGTGAATTTCAAAGCGGCTGAGGACGAGCTGAAAGTTCTCCAGTTGAAGCAAAAAGAAAAAGAAATGGAGCTCCAAACCAAAGAGGAAAAAGTAAAGAAGCTGCAGGGACAGCTTTACCAGCTTAAGACCAATAAGGAATATTCGGTGATGGATCTTGAGATTAAAGGGTTGAAGGCCGATAATTCCCTTTTAGAAGAAGAGATCTTAAAGCTTTTGGATGCCGTGGACCAGGCCAAGGCGAAAGCTGCCAAGGAAAAGGAGCTTGTGGCAGCAGAGGAAAAAAAGTTAAAAGAAGAAGACGAGGTCCTCAAGAAAAAAGTGTCCCAAATGAATGCTGAAGTGACGGTGCTTGAGGAGAAAAGAAAATCCTATACCCCGAATATCGACCCAAAACTTTATTATCAATATGAAAAAATTTTGAAAGGTCGCGAAGGCATTGCGATCGTGCCGGTGAAAAATAATTCCTGCAGTGGATGCTTCATGGAGCTGACGTCTCAGACGGTGAATGAGGTGCAAATGCAGGAAAAGCTAATTTTCTGTGAATCCTGCGCGCGAATTCTTTATTGGTTTCCGTGATGAAGCCCGTAGCTTCCAAGACCATTGTTTTCATTGATGGCGCATCGCGTGGAAACCCCGGGCCTTCGTCGATTGGCGTGGTATTTCAGGAAAAAGGCGGCGAGATTTTAAAAAGAATCTCCTCCCGAATCGGCACCGCGACGAATAATACGGCCGAATACTTCGCGCTTTTGGTCGCGCTTCAGGAAGCGCTTATCATGCGCATCGAAGAGCTTGAAGTATTTACCGATAGTGAACTTTTAGCCAGACAATTCAACGGTGAATATAAAGTAAAAGAAAATTCGCTAAAGCTTTTTTCGTATCTTGCGAGCCATTTGCGTCAGGGGTTTAAAGCGCTGACGCTGAAGCATATTCCGCGGGAGCAGAATAAGCTTGCCGACGAGGAAGCGAACAAGGCCCTCGATAAAGAGTTTTTTTTGTAGATCGGATAGCCGTCCGCCATTAGAACGTCGGCGGGAGGAAAGTCCGGGCTCCATGAGCAGCGTGGTGGGTAACACCCACCCTTCGTCACGAAAGTGGCGGGGAGGATCAGAGCTACAGAGACGAGCCTCTTAAGTGAGGAGTGAAACGGGCAATCTCCACGCGGAGCAAGGTCAAATAGGGGAAGTGGCGCAAGCGCTCTCTTGCATCTTCCCGGGTAGACCGCTACTTCCGGTTTTTTACACCGGAGATGACTTTGCCAGTAATGGCAAAGCGAGATAGATGGCTATCGCTTCGCTCTTTAAAAGGGGCGGGGAACAGAACCCGGCTTATAGATCTGCAAAAAGCCACACATTCTGAAGTTTAAAGACTTCAGAATGTGTGGTAACATATTCCGCATTATGATAAAGAGATTATTTTTTATCCTGTTTTTATCTGCGGCATTTTCTAGCCTGCCTTGCCAAGCGGTGAGCCTGAAAGAGTCCCTTTTTGTGGTGGAGACCGACGAGGATAGCGCCCGCCAGAGTCTTGACCGTATTTCGGGCCAGATTGACATGGGTTTTTCGCGTCCTGAGCAAACCTACGAATCGGAAAATCATACGAAAATAGACCCGCTTCACGCAGACTCCTAAAAGCCCTTGCGTTGTGTAGCCTTTTTTGTTAGCATACAATATATAGTGGCTTCTGGTAGTTGAAAAGGCTTGCTTTAAGCGCAAGCAGTGGAAATGTACTTTGCGGGATAAGAGCGCGATGGCTGTACCCAAGAAAAAAACTCGTAGGTTCTTTTGTTTCAAGGGAGAGTGTCTGACACTCTCCCTTCTTCTTTTTTATGCGCCTTTCTCAAGCGCTTTTGCCGATACCGTGGTCTTGAAAAATGGCAAGGAACTCAAAGGGCTTGTAGTGGAGCAGCATACCGACAGGATCGTTCTGAGCACCGAAAAAGGCGAGCTCCCTATCCTTTCAAACAGTGTCAAGGACGTTCTCTATGACGAGCCCGCGCAGAACTTTATAAAAATAGGAAAAGATTACGAGGCCAAAGGAAGCCTGGGAGAGGCCTTTGCTTATTATGAAAAAGCGCTGGAGACAGATCCCAATTCAGAAGAGGCCAGGCGCTCGATGGAGGGTGTGCGCAGCCGTTTTTGGGCGTCTGCCACGGAGGGACCCAGGGAGGAAATTGAAAAAAGGCAGATCATTTATGATGCCTGGCAGCGGAATAAACCGCTGGAAGAAATGTTTAAGACCAAAGCGCTTAAACAAACCAAGGAATTGCAGGAAGGTTTGGGCCTCACGCTTGAAAAAAAGGACGATTGGGTAAGGCTTGCTTTTGTAGATCCAAAGAAGGCCGCCCATCACGCCGGTCTTAAGAAAAATGATCGCCTGGTTTCAATTGACAATCAATCTTTGCGTTATTTGGGCGTCGACGTTGTCGCGAAAAAAATGCTTTTGCCTCACTACGCTAGTTTTAATATTGAGTTCGAGCGTGACTGTTTTCTGAACAAAGAGGAAGCAAGAAAAATGACTTTGAAGGAGCTTGGATTTAAATTGAAAATAAAGCGTGAAGGGATTATCACGAGGTCGGTAAGAAGTGAAAGTCCGGCCGGCGCTTCAGGAATCAAAAACCGGGATCTGCTTGTAAAAGTGAACGGCGTTTCCACGCGGTATATGTCCGTCAGGGAAGCGGTAAAGTTGATAGAAAATTCAGAAGAGGACAGGGTTGTAGTCGCTGTAAGAAGAGCAGCGCTTTTAACGAGGAGATAGTATGGCTTACTGGTTCCGCCGGAAAAAATATTTTGTCGCAAAGGGTCTGCAGCTTCGTTTTACGTGGTTTGTCGTCTCATTTGTTCTATTTGCTTCTGTTTTGACGGGACTTACGATCTTCTACACAGTTTTTGCGATGTTGGGAGACAAGCTGGCAGCCGTTTACCCCCAAGGCAGACTTATTGAAATATTTCAATCGGTCTATTGGGTGATGGCCCTTGAGTTGCTGGTGATCCTGCCTCTCATCTCTTATGGAAGCATTAAATTTTCCCACAGAATTGCGGGACCGCTTCCAAAAATTTACCAGACGTTGGAAGGGATAGGCCAGGGCAATTTTGAGGTAAAGCTTGTTTTAAGAAAGAATGACGAATTATCAGAATTGGCGGAAGTGATCAATCGGATGGCGGTAGATCTTAAAGCGCGAGAGGCCAAAAAATGAAACAATTTTCCCAGGGAGTCGGATGACTCTTTGGGATAGACTCTCAAGAAAGAACGGTTTAATAAAGGAGAGATCTCTTCTTCGGGGGAGGTCTCTCTCTGTTTTTGTGAATGCTATTGACAGGGGTAGCCCTGTGGTGTACAGTTATCCCATAATAACCCAAAAAGTGGGGAAAAGTGGGGAAACTGAAAAATGTTCTACGGCGAGCATGAACACAGCATTGACGCAAAAGGCAGGCTCATTGTCCCCTCCAAATTTAGAGAGGTTTTTAAAGAAAATTATGTGGAACGATTTTTTGTCACTCGAGGTCTTGATACGTGTTTGTTTGTATTCACGGAAGATGAATGGAAAAAGCAGGAATCCAAGCTCAAGTCCCTTTCTTTCACGAACAGCGAGGCAAGACAATTCAACAGGCTTTATTTTTCCGGAGCTTGCGAAGTTACCTGCGACAAGCAGGGCAGAATTTTGATCCCGGACTATTTGAAGGATTTTGCGAAGATAAAAAGAGATGTCGTGATCGTGGGTGTCTCAAACCGCATGGAAATCTGGAGCAAGGAAAACTGGACGGATTTTTTCAATAATGCCAAAGGCTCTTTTGAAAAGGTGGCGGAAAAAATATTTTCAGGAGGCGGTGAAACCGGCACACCGGCATGAAACGAATGATACGCAAGGAAATAACCCAAGTTTATTCGTGCGATGAAGAATCGGTCGAGAATTTTAAGCGACGGAGAGCTTTAAGCCCTTTTTCGATATTGGATGCCAGTTCGCGTTTGTTCTTTGAGCGGATCGTGAATGTGAAGAAAACACCCGAGTTTGTTTTCATCACAAAAGCAAGATCAAAGGAACGCTGATTTTTGTTCTTTAAAAATTTTTGCTTTTAATGTTTCACCAGAGCGTTCTCTTGGAGGAGGCTTTGCATTTTCTTGATCCTCGCCCGGGGTCGGTCATTGTGGACGGGACGTTGGGCTGCGCCGGCCATGCAAAAGCGATCTTGGAGAAGATCGGTGGAAATGGCCTTTTAATAGGCTTTGACAAAGATCCCGAGGCGCTTGCCAAGACGGAAAAGACTTTATTTGAATTTAGGGAGAATGCGTTGCTTATTCACGATGATTTTAAAAATATGGCCGAAAGGCTTCAAGAAATTGAGAAAGGAAAAGTCCAGGGCATCCTCCTCGATTTGGGTGTTTCCTCGGGGCAATTGGATTCGCCTGAAAGGGGATTTAGTTTTCGTGCCGAGGGGCCGCTTGATATGCGCATGAATCCCTCGGAAATGCTGACGGCTCGGGAGATTGTCAATCGTCATTCCAAAGAGACGCTTCTGCGTATTTTATGGGAATATGGCGAGGAAAGATTCGCGAAAAAGATCGTTCAAAAAATACTGGAAGTCAGGGCCAGAAAAAAGATCGAGACGACGACGCAACTTGCTTCGATCATCTCGGAAGCGGTCCCGGTTTCTTACCGTTATGGCCGAATCCATCCTTCGACGAGGACATTTCAGGCCCTGCGGATCGCGGTGAATGGAGAAATTGAATCACTTGAGATTTTTTTGAATCACTTTTTCGAGTTTTTAGACAAAGGCGGGCGGCTTGTTATTATTTCTTTTCATTCGCTTGAGGATCGCCTTGTAAAAACGGCATTCAGACAATGCGGGAAAGAGGGAAAAGGGAGAGTGCTGACCAAAAAACCCGTGATCCCCAAAGAGGCGGAGATGACAAAAAATCCGAGAAGCCGGAGCGCGAAATTACGCGCTTTTGAAAGGACATAGGAGACGTCGTATGGCGCGTTTTCTTTCGTTTGTTGTTTCAATTACGCTCGCGGCGTTGGTTCATGTCTATACGGAAATCGAAGCCGTGAAAATTGGCTATACGATCCGTAAACAGGAAGAAGTCAAGATCCAGGCGCTTGACCGGGGTAGGGCCTTAAAGTACAATATAGCGAGCTTAAAGGCTCCGCATAATCTTGAGAGGCGGCTTATCGCCCAAAAGATTCTGCTTGAGTCTCCCAGACAGTGGCAGACGCTTGTTGTTTCAGGCGGAGCGAAGAACACGAAACCACAGTTTTTAAGTTCTATTGTCAGCCGTCCGCCTTCATTGGCGAAGTTCTTCGTGGGAACCGCCCAAGCCGAAGCCAAAGAATCCTCGTCCCGTTAAGATTTTAGTAGGTCTTTTCCAGTCTTAACGGGTTTACTTTTTTAGTGGTGATCCGATTGGCCGACGTAAAGCTTTCTAAAACCCGTTTGTTTGTCATTTTCTTCTTTTTTCTGCTGGCGCTGGGTTGTCTCTTGGCGCGGCTGGGTTTTATCCAGATTTTCAAGTCCTCAAAATACCTCTCGCTTGCCCAGAATCAATCACGCGTGATCATCGAAATGCAGCCTGCCCGCGGACGTATTCTTGATCGCAACGGCCGGGAATTTGCGCTCGACGTTCGGCTGGATTCCTTGTATGCGGTTTCTCGCGAGATTAAAGATAAAGATAAGGATAAGGTGGTCGATGGACTTCAAAAGGTCCTTGGAACTGCGCGTTCAGAGATCCGCGGACGGATCTATAGAGATAAACTATTTGTCTGGATCGCCAGGAAACTTTCTTTTGCGAAAGCCGAGGCAATTAGAAGGCTGAATCTCGAGGGCCTCGGGTTTATCAAAGAGTCTTTGCGTGTTTATCCTAAAGGCCAAACAGCTTGTCATCTCATCGGATTCACTGATATCGATAATAACGGCCTCGAAGGAGTCGAGCTTCATTACAATAGCTTCCTGAAAGGTGTTCCAGGGTGGCGTTTGGCTCAGAAGGATGCCAAGCAGAGAGAGCTTGTATCCAAAGAAATTGAAATGGTCCCACCGGTGGACGGCTACAATATTCACCTTTCCGTGGATGAGGTGATCCAATCAATCGCGGAAAAAGAGCTTATGGATACTTGCGCCAAGTTCAACGCGCTCGGCGGGTCGATTATCGTGATGGACCCCAAAACGGGCGATGTTCTTGCGATGGCCGTCTACCCGCTGTACGACCTCAATAATTCCAAAAAATCCACACCCGAATCACGCCGCAACCGCGCGATTACGGATCTTTTTGAGCCGGGCTCCGTATTTAAAATCTTCACGCTTTCTTCCATTCTCGAAAATAAAACGTTCGGTCTTGATGAAAAATTTAATTGCGAAGGCGGCGCATGGGCCGTGGCCGGGAAAGTACTTCATGACCATAAAGGACATGGCGCCATGACATTTCGCGAGATCATTCAGAAGTCCAGTAATATTGGTACGGTCAAGGGCGCGATGCGTCTGGGAGGTGATAAGCTTTATAAGACAATCAAAGCGTTTGGGTTTGGCCAGAGAACTGGCATCGGGCTTGCCGGAGAGATCAACGGTGTCGTCCCGCACCCCAAAAATTGGTCAAGAAGCTCTATCATCAATATCCCTATCGGGCACGGCGTTGCGGTGACGCCGATCCAGCTTTGCTCGGCCGTGGGCGCTATAGCCAATGACGGAATTTTGATGAAACCGAGGATCATTAAAAAAATTGATGATCAAGGGGGAAAAATAATCCGTGAATTCGATGCGGAACTTGTGCGTCAAGTGATTTCCAAGGAAGCGTCGCTCCAGGCGCGGAGTGTTCTCGAGGGAGTCGTCAGCCGCGGCACAGGCAAAAAAGCGATTGTGCCCGGATTTAAAGCGGCGGGCAAAACGGGCACGGCCCAGAAACTGCTTCCCGACGGCACCTATTCACACGATCATTTTATAGCTTCTTTCGTGGGTTTTGTTCCGTACGACGAGCCAAAAGTCGTCATTACCGTGAGTATTGACCAGCCGCACCCGGTCTACTACGGGGGTGAAGTCGCGGCGCCCGCTTTCTCTAAAGTGGCCAGCGCGATTCTTGCTTATTGGCAGATATCCCAAAATATGACGCCTCCGGAGGTGATAAAGAATGTTTCCAGAGGCGCCGCTAAAAATGCAAAAAAAGTTCCACAGAGAAGCGCCCCTGCAAGGCCTGTTAACTCAAATTCACGCGCGACGGCAACCGCGCAATGATCCCGCTTCGAAAGCTTTTCGAGGAGGCCTTTCCTGATTCCGATTATCATGCGTCGTTACCGGATATTTTGATTCATCATCTTGAATGTGATTCACGAAGCGTCAAAGAAAATTGTCTTTTTGTAGCGGTCCACGGCGTAAAAAAAGATGGAAGCGAATTTATTCGGGAGGCCATTCAAAAAGGCGCCGTGGCGGTGGTGACTGAAAAAAATGAGAGCCCCCAGCGCGGGATCCCCTTCATTGTAGTGCCGGATTGCCGGCTTGCGGTCGCGAAGCTCGCGGCCGCATTTTATGGGCATCCCTCGAAAAAAATGAAGGCGGTAGGCATTACGGGGACAAACGGTAAAACAACCTCCAGTTATCTCGTCGAGCATTTTCTGGAGGCTGAAAATAAGAAGGTCGGCGTGATGGGGACCATCAATTACCGTTATGATGGCAACCAACTGCCCGCGATCCAGACGACGCCCGGACCGCTTATAGTGCAGCGGATTTTGGCTCAAATGACCGAAGCCGGATGCGATCATGTTGTGATGGAGGTCTCATCGCACGCTTTAGACCAGAACCGTGTGGCCGGCATTGATTTCGAAACCGCGCTTTTCACCAATCTGACGCAGGACCATCTCGACTACCACAAAACTTTTGAGAATTATTTTGAGTGCAAATCGCGGCTCTTTTCAAATCTGGGCCGGCAGAAAACGGCCGTTTTGAATGCGGATGATCCGTGGTTTGCGCGTTTCAAGGAAAAAACAGTTTCCAAGACGCTGTCATATGGAATAAAAAACCCCGCTGATCTCGGAATGCAAAATCTTCGCTGGGAGGCGGGGCATACTTTTTTTGAAGTTCTGTTTGGGGGCGGGAAAATGAATGTAGACTCGCCGCTTATAGGAACGCATAATGTGTACAATGTTCTCGGCGCTTTGGGAGTCATGGAAGCTCTCGGGGTTGATGTGAAGCGCTCGGCCGCTCATTTGAAAAGTTTTCGGGGTGTTCCCGGAAGGCTTGAGACGATCGATTGCGGGCAGAACTTCATGGTATTTGTGGACTACGCGCATACGCCGGACGGCCTGGAAAATGTTTTGATGAGTCTTCGGTCTTATCGGCAGAACAGATTGATCGTGGTTTTCGGCTGTGGCGGCGATCGTGATAAAACCAAACGCCCGAAGATGGGCGAGATCGTGGCGCGTTTATGTGACCACGTTGTTGTCACTTCCGACAATCCGCGTTCGGAAAATCCTAAGATCATTGCCGAAGAGGTCCGCGCCGGATTTCCCGCAGGCTTTACGGGTTATTCAGTGGTCATCGATAGAAAAAAAGCCATTCGTCACGCGCTTCTTTTGGCCCGGAAGGGCGATATTGTGCTTTTGGCCGGGAAGGGACATGAGACGGTACAGGTGATCGAAAATGAGACGATTCATTTGAGCGACCGCGAGGAAGCCCAGAGAGTTTTAAATGGACATTAAAATAAGCGATGTTTTGAAGGCCGTGGAAGGCAGGCTCCTCTCGGCGCTTGAGCAGGAACCGCCGCTTGGCAGGGTGTCGACGGATACACGCACGCTCGGGAAAGACGATCTTTTCTTCGCGCTGAAAGGGCCGCATTTTGACGGGCACGATTTTGTCAAAGAGGCATTCGAGAAAGGCGCTCGCTCTTTTGTCGTTTCCGAGGCAAAAAATTTACCCGAGGAAATAAAGAAAAACACGTTTGTGATCCAGGTACCCGATACTCTAAAGGCGTACGGAGACCTGGCAAAATTTTTTCGCCAAAAATTCAAAATTCCCGCCATTGCGCTGACCGGAAGTTCCGGCAAAACGACGGTGAAAGAGCTTATCGCGCATACTTTATCATCACGCTTCAAGACTCTTAAAAATCGCGGCACGGAGAATAATCTCGTGGGTGTACCCAAGACGATCTTCGGCCTTGAAAATTCGCATGAAGTGTTGGTGCTCGAAATGGGAACGAGCCAGCCGGGTGAGATCGAAAGACTTTCCTCTATCATTGCGCCTCAGATTGCGATCGTGACGCAGATCGGGCAGGCGCATCTGGAGGGTCTGAAGACGCAGGAGGGAATAAGGGAAGAGAAGTTGAAAGTCCTGAATTACGTGGAGCGTGGCGGCGTGGTGATTTTAAACGGTCAGGATCCGCTCTTAAAAAATGTCTCAAGCGGGGTCCATAAAATCTTAAGGGCGGGTTTCCAAAAAGAAGGAAACGATCTTACGGCCGAGCAGCTATGGTGTCATGAGGGCGGGAGTTCATTTTATTTGAATGGAAAAGATCTTTTTGAGACCCAGCTTATCGGCCGGCATAATATTCTGAACAGTCTTTTTGCGATTTTGACCGCGGTGTCTCTTGGAATAGACCTGCCGTCAATCCAGAAGGCGATAAGTTCTTTCAAAGCGGTCCCCGGCCGGCTCAATTTAAAGAACGTGGAAGGGATCTTTTTTTTGGATGATTCTTACAATTCAAACCCAGGCTCTTTTCGGGCGTCGCTTGAAACGCTGAAGGAATTCAAGATCCGGGAAAGAAAAGGGGTGGTTTGCGGGGATATGCTCGAACTGGGCGAGAGCTCGGAGAAATTTCATCGCGAGATGGGGGAGCTTATTGCGGGTCTTCTTTTTGATTTTGTGATCGCAGCCGGGCCTTTGTCAAAATACCTGGTGGATGAGGCGGTTAAAAATGGTTTTGACTCCGGTAGAATTTTTCACGTAAAAGACAGCACGGAAGCCGGCAAACTTTGTCGTGAAATCGCGGTGGCCGGTGATAGGGTGCTGGTGAAGGGTTCACGCGGCACGCACATGGAAAAGGTATTTGAATGCTTTATTACTTCCTCTATCCGCTAAGGGAACTCTTTTTCGGATTCAACGTATTCAAATACATCACGTTCAGGGCTGCGATGGCGAGCATTACCGCATTTGCCGTGAGTCTCTTGATCGGACCGTGGGTGATCCGCTTTTTGCGTGATCTGGATTTGAAACAAACGATCAAAAGAGAAGGTTTCTCAAAGCTCTACGAGGCGCACAAGGGTAAGGACAAAACCCCGACGATGGGGGGAATTCTTATTGTCGGTGCGCTTATGATCTCTACGCTCCTTTGGGCGAACCTAAATCGCTATGTACTTTTGTGTCTTTTTACGGTCCTATGGCTTGGCGTGGTGGGTTTTATCGACGATTATTTGAAACTTCTAAAGAAAGACTCAAAAGGACTGACCGCCGCCAATAAATTCATCGGCCAATCGGCCATCGGCCTTGGAATCGGTCTTTTTTTGTATTTTGACGCGCCGTTTTGGCAGAGCATTCACGTGCCGTTTTTGAAGAGCGTGGTCTTGCCGCTCGGAATTTTCTATATTTTTTTTGTGGCGCTTGTGATCGTAGGCGCGTCGAATGCCGTAAATCTGACGGACGGTTTGGACGGCCTTGCGATCGGGTGTACCGCGATGATCGCATTGACGTACGGTGTTTTAAGCTACGTGACGGGCCATGCGCGCTTCAGCGAGTATTTGCAGGTGCCTTTTATCCCGGGGGCCGGAGAGCTCGCGGTTTTTTGCGCGGCACTTTTCGGCGCGGGAATGGGATTTTTGTGGTTTAATTCACACCCGGCGGACGTTTTCATGGGCGATGTGGGGTCGCTTAGTCTCGGCGGCGCTTTGGGTGTTGTGGCGATTTTCACAAAGAAGGAAATACTCCTTGCGCTGGTCGGAGGTATTTTTGTATTTGAAGCGCTTTCCGTGATTTTGCAGGTGGGCAGTTACAAGCTGAGAAAAAAGCGGATCTTCTTGATGGCCCCGGTGCATCATCATTTTCAACTGAAAGGTCTCAGTGAATCGAAAGTCGTGATCCGCTTTTGGATCACTTCTTTTATTTTGTCGCTTTGCGGACTTGCAACATTGAAATTGCAATAAAGGTTCTGAGGGATGGATCTTAAAAATAAACGGGTGGCAGTCGTAGGGCTTGGCCGCAGCGGTTTCGCGGCCGCAAAGTTTTTAGTCGAACAAAAAGCCGTTGTGCGCGCGACGGACGGGTTAGAAAAAAAAGAAGTGCTGGAAAACGCGGGGTTTTTAAGAAGCCTGGGCGTATCGGTGGAAACGGGCGGGCACACCGCGCCCTTTATCGAAAAAAGCGATCTTGTGGTGACAAGTCCCGGGGTCTCGAAGCAGAGCCTGCCGCTTCGGCTCGCGCGGGAAAAGAAAATTCCCGTGATCAGCGAGGTGGAGCTTGCTTTCCGGTTTTGCAAGGGGACGATCGTAGGAATCACGGGCTCCAACGGCAAAACAACGACGAGCAATCTCATGCACCGGATTCTTGTCGAAGCGGGGAAAAAGAGCGTGCTCTGCGGAAATGTGGGCTATTCATTTTTAAGCGCGCTTCCTGAGATCGATCGAAGCGCGCGGGTCATTTTGGAGCTGAGTTCTTTTCAGCTGGAGGAGTGCCCCACGTTCCGCCCGAAGGTTGCGCTTTTGCTTAACTTAAAGCCCAATCACTTGGACCGTCACGAGACGATGGAAAACTACATCGAAGCCAAATCCAACATTTTTAAGAACCAGAAGCCTTCCGATTATCTCATCCTGAATTATGACGATCCTGCGGTGAGGAGACTCGCGGTCCGCGCGCGGTCCCGGGTGATTTTTTTTAGTAAAAAAGTAATGAAAGAAGGGGTGTTTTTAAGGAATGACAGGATGGAGTTTGTGGAAAGCGGAAAAACAAAACTCTCGCTGAGGACAGAATCTTTCAGGCTTTGCGGCAGTCACAATCTTGAAAACATGATGGCCGCCGCGGCCGCCGCGACAATCCTGAAATTACCCGCGAAAGCGATCCAGAAGACTTTTGATACCTTTGAGACGCTCGAGCACCGGATCGAGCCTTTGGGGAGCGTGCGCGGCGTAGATTTTTTTAATGATTCAAAATCAACCACGGTGGACAGCACAAAAGCCGCGATTGCTTCGATGAAGCGGCCGGTGATCTTGATCGCGGGCGGCCGCGACAAGGGCGCGGTGTTCCGGGAGATCGAGCCGCTTTTGGAGGAAAGGGTAAAATTGGCCCTTTTGTACGGAGAGGCCCGTGAAAAAATAGCTGCTTCCTTTAAAGACTTCCGGCGTTTTCGAGTTGAGGCTGACTTCGCGAGGGCCGTTGACGTGGCGTTTTGCGCCGCCTCGGCCGGCGATGCACTGCTTTTGTCACCGATGTGCGCGAGTTTCGATCAATTTAATTCGTTTGAGGAGAGGGGTGAGGTTTTCAAACGGATTTTCCGCGATTTAAAAAGCAAAGAGCAGCCCAAATAAAATGGAACCCTTGAGAAGGGCCCGGACCCTGCTTTTCGGATCCGCTTCCGTTTTGATCGCATTGGGGGTCGTGATGATCTATAGCGCCAGCGCGATTTATGCGCATGAACGGATGCGAGACAGTTTTTATTTCTTAAAAAGGCATCTCGTGTATTTGGGTTTAGGGGTCTTTTTCGCCTATTTTACGGCGTCGGTCGACTACAAAAACCTGCGCCGCTATGCGAAAGCGATTTTAATCGCGAGCACCGTACTTCTGGTCCTGGTCTTGATTCCGCATGTGGGTTCGATGACGGGGGGAGCGCGGCGCTGGTTTAAGGTTTTTGGTTTTAGTTTTCAGCCGTCTGAATTCATGAAACTCGCCCTAATTTTTTATATGGCCGATTTTCTTGACAGAAGAAAAACGATGCTGAATGATTTTAAGTTCACTATTTTACCGGCGCTCTTTATTTTGGGCTTGGCGGCGGGGCTTATTTTTTTGCAGCCGGACCTTGGCACTGCCGTCACCTTAGCGATCGTGGCGTTGGTGCTTTTCTTTGCCGCGGGTTTCCGGGTGACTTATCTGGCGGCCTTTATATTGTCGGCCGTGCCCGCGGTCGCGTACGCGATGCTTTCGAAGCCGTACCGCCGCAAACGCCTCTTGGCTTTTTTCAATCCGTGGGAAGATCCGCGCGGCGTTGGTTTTCAGATCATTCAGTCATTTTTGGCGCTGGGTTCGGGCGGCATTTTTGGCGTGGGACTCGGGCAATCGCAGCAAAAACTCTTTTATCTCCCCGAGTCGCATACGGACTTTATTTTTTCGATCATCGGGGAAGAGCTTGGATTTTTGGGAGCGGGGTCGGTCGTGATACTATTTATCATTTTTATCTTTGCGGGGATGGTAATAGTTTTTCGTTCTCAAAATTTTTTTTCTCAGCTGTTGACCCTGGGTCTTGTGAGCCTTATAGGACTTGAGGCGGCGATCAATATCGGTGTCAGCATCGGCGCGCTGCCTACCAAAGGCCTTTCGCTGCCATTTATCAGCTATGGCGGTTCGGCGCTTCTTTGCAATATGGTGGCGCTCGGGCTTTTGATCAATATTTCAAAAGAAATGCCGGCGGAGGACAAACCGTGAAGATCATTCTTGCTTGCGGGGGCACCGGGGGCCATATTTTCCCGGCGTTTAGCGTGGCGGAGGAACTTAAAAGAAGGCAACCATCCTGCCAAATCATTTATGCGTGTGGGAAAAAAGACATTGAGAGCTCAATTTTCAAGATCGTCCGCGATGAAAAAGTAATTTCCGTCCAAAGCGCGCCTTTTGGCGGCCGGCTCTCTTTATTGAACCCCGTCTTTTTGCTAAAATTAACGAAAGGGTTTCTACAGTCTTTTTTTATTCTTATGAAAGAAAGGCCGCAGATTGTTGTCGGGTTCGGCGGGTATTTTTCTTTTCCGGTCATTCTCGTCGCGCGTCTTTTGGGGATCCGCACCCTGATCCACGAGCAGAATGTCGCGCCGGGAGTGGCGAACGTATTTTTGTCGCGGTGGGTGGATGGCGTGGCTTTAAGTTTTGCCGAAACAGGTACGTATTTTTCCCGCGTCAAAAATACGCGTGTGACGGGAAATCCGATACGTTCTAGCGTCGAAAAAGACCGCCGCGAAGAAGCGCTTTCGTTTTTTAAATTTTCAAGGGATAAGGTGACGGTTCTCGTGCTTGGCGGCAGTCAAGGTGCTGAGTCGATCAACACGCTTTTTTTGGAGGGACTGTTTTTGCTTAGCGGAGAGTTGAAAACGAAGGTCCAGGTCTTACATTTATGCGGCAGGATGTCCGTCGAAACGGTAGAAGCGGCGCTTAAGGCGCAGGGAGTGGACGGCAGGGTTTTTTCATTTTTTGAGCGCATGGACCTGGCGTATGGTGCGTGCGATTTCGCGATTGGCCGCGCGGGAGCGACTTTCCTGGCGGAAATCGCGGTGAAAAAGATACCCAGCATTCTCATTCCGTACCCCTACGGCGATGGACATCAGCGGCTCAACGCAAAAGCGCATAGCCAGGGCCGTGAGTGTGTAGTGGCGGAGCAGAAAGAATTGACCCCCGTGATTCTCGCGGGGCTACTGACGCGTTTTATAAAAAATGAGGAGGCGAAAAGCGAACGCGTACTTAACGGTTCCAAAAACATTGGGGGAAACGGGCATCACCGCTTTGATTCCATGACCGCGAATTCAAGAGTGCTTTTGGCGGATTTTATCGAGGAAGTGCGAGGGATGCCGTGAGCGGACAAAAGCGCATACATTTTATAGGGATGGGCGGTATCGGCATGAGCGGCATCGCCCGGGTCTACCTTTCAATGGGGTATGAGGTGCAGGGGAGCGACCTTAAGAAAAACGAGATCCTCTCCGCACTTGAAGCGATGGGCGCGAAGGTCCTGATAGGCCATGACGCTTCGTATGTGAGCGGCGCCGATCTCGTCGTTTATTCATCCTCCATCGCGGAAAACCATCCGGAAAGGGCCGCTGCCGTAAAGGAAAGACTTGAGCTTATTCACCGGGCGGAAGCTTTGGCCAGGATCTGCGAGGGCAAGTTTACCGTTGCGGTGACGGGGACCCACGGCAAGACCACGACCACCGCGCTTATAGGCATGGCGCTCAAAGAGGCGGGGCATGATCCTTCCGTGGTAGTGGGCGGCGTCGTAAATTTTTTTGGCGGCAATGCGTGCGTCGGAAATGGAAAAGAGATCGTGATCGAGGCCGATGAAAGCGATTCTTCTTTTCTTAAATTTTCTCCCGACCTTGAAGTGATCACGAACATAGAAGACGAACACATGGATCACTTTGGCACGGCCCAAAAGGTGGAAGAGACCTACCGGAATTTTATCCGCCGGCTCCCGCCCGGGGCTGTGTGGGTAGGCTGCGCGGAGGACGATAAAATTTTGAGACTTGCTTCCGAGAATATAAGACCCGCGCTTTTGTATGGGTTTGATAAAAATAGAGCGAGCGTTTATGCGGAAGACATCGTAGAGTGTCCCGGCGGCCGGAGAGGCGTTTCCTTCAAGGCGTTTTATGAAGGAAAGTATCTTGGTTTGGTCCACATGAAGATCATCGGCCATCACAATGTGCTGAATGCGCTCGCGGTGATAGGCGTTTCACTCAAACTTGGAATTCCTTTCGAAGCGGTGGCCCGAGGGCTGGGGAAATACGAGGGGGCCGGCAGGCGTTTTGATATTCGGTATGAGGACGACCGGTTTCTTATTGTTGATGATTATGCGCATCATCCGACTGAAATCAGGAAAACGCTCCAAGCCGCACGCTCGCTCGGATCCAAAAGGATTCTCGCGGTTTTTCAGCCGCACCGCTATACGCGGGTCGAATCCTTGATGGAAGAATTTGCAAAAAGCTTTGAGGCGGCGGATCAAGTGATTGTCACCGATATTTATGCCGCCGGTGAAATGCCGAGAGCCGGAGTCACGGGCGAACGCGTGAATGAGCTTACGAGAAAGACCGGCCATAAGGGCACCAGTTTTGTGCCGCGCCGGGAAATAAAGGATTATCTTTTGCGTGAAATGAAGCCGGGAGATCTCGTGATTACGCTGGGCGCCGGGGACATTACGCATCTTTCGCATGAGATTGCGGATTTTCTGAGCGCCGGACAGGCAGGGGCAGGCAGGCTTTTGGGCGAAGTGGGGGGTCGGGTATCGCGCGATGAGCCGCTTTCCAGGCATACGACGCTTAAGGTCGGGGGTGCCGTGGATTTCTGGATTGAACCGGAAGACCCGGAAGACCTAAAAAAGGCGCTTAAAGTTTGTCATGAAAACGTTTTTAAAATTTATATTTTCGGATTTGGAAGTAATATTTTGCCGCCGGATGAGGGTTTGAGAGGCGCCGCGATCCATCTGGGCGCCGCTTTTTTTAAAAAGATCAGAATCGAAAAGGGAAGGGTGATTGCGGGAGCGTCAGCGCCGAATACGCTTTTTATCCAGCATGCGCTGGAGCACGGATTGGGAGGGTGCGAGTTTCTTCTCGGGATCCCGGGCTCCGTTGGCGGCGCCGTTGCGATGAATGCCGGCAGCCATGGCCAGTCGATTGATGCTTTTATCGAGACGGTGACACTTGTGGATTTTACGGGCCGAGAGCGTATTTTAAAAAAAGAAGAAATCCCTTTTTCTTACCGTTTTTCGGGGATCAGGGACAGCGTGATCGTGGAGACGTCATTTTTACTTCCTAAAAGAGAGAAATCCGAATCACAGAGGACGCTCGATCAATACCGTGATCACCGGATAAAAACCCAGGATCTGAAGCATCCGAGCGCCGGGTGCATGTTTAAAAACCCGAAGGATTTTGGGTACTCAAGCGGCCAGCTGATCGAGCAAGCTGGCTTCAAGGGCAAAAGGGTCGGCGGCGCGCAGGTTTCCAGCATTCATGCCAACTTTATCGTGAATCTAGGCGGCGCGACGTCCGGGGACATTCTTACGTTGATTCGGGAGATCAAAAGCTCGGTGAAACAAAAATTCGGAGTGGAATTGGAAACAGAGGTCAAGATCTTGTGAGCGAGCTTCATTCGCGTAAAATTGCGGTGCTGGCCGGCGGCACTTCCTGCGAACGGGAGATCTCGCTTATTTCAGGCCGCGCTGTTTTTGAGGCGCTTAGGGCCTGCGGTTTGTCCGTGATTTTGATGGATCCGGCGGATGATTTTATTTCGGCCTTGAAGCGCGAGGGCGTTTCGCTTGTGTTTCTGGCGCTTCACGGGACGTTCGGAGAGGATGGCACGGTGCAGAAGATGCTGGAAAGAGCGGGTATCGAGTATACGGGCTCAGGACCTTTGGCAAGCGAGCTCGCGTTTGACAAGGCCCGGACCCAAGCGCTTTTCAAAAAAAGTGGTATAAGGGTTCCTGATTTTTTAATTTTAAAGAAAGGTGAATCGCTTGCCGGCAAGAAATTTCCTTCGTTTCCATGGGCGGTGAAGCCGTCGCGCTCGGGATCGAGCGTGGGGATTAGTCTTGTGTTTGAGAAAGAGCGATTTGAAGAAGCCTGTGAAGAAGCTTTTCCTTATTCGGACACACTCCTGGTGGACCAATACATTCCCGGCCGGGAACTCACGGTGGGAATTTTGGGAGACAGGCCGCTTCCTATTGTCGAGGTGATAGCGCACCGCAAATTTTATGATTATGAAGCCAAGTATAAAGACAGCGAGACTCGTTACGAGTTTCCCGCCAAGCTGGGCAGAGATGAGGCAAAGATCGTATCCGAAACGGCGCTTCGGGCTTATCGCGCGCTCGGCTGCGAAGTAATGGGAAGAGTGGACATCATCCTAGGGAAAAATTCATTGCCTTACGTGCTGGAAGTGAATACGATCCCGGGGCTTACGAACAAGAGTCTTTTACCTAAGGCGGCAATGGCCGAAGGAATCGACTTTCCCGCTCTTTGTGTTAGAATCTTAGACCTGTCTTTAAAGCGCCCCGGGTCGGTCGGACTCGTTGCAAACGAAGAGGAACGCAAAATATGGCAAAGCCCGTGAAAGTAAAGGGAAAAAAGAGGGCATCAAGACCTATTTTTTCTTTCAAATTATTCGGAGGGTTTAAGCACCTTCTCATCTCTTTAATTCCTTATGTTTTTTGCTTTACACTGGTCGGGCTTCTTTTTGGAGGCGTGATTGTTTACGCTTTCAATTCTCCCACGTTTAAGCTGGACGAGGTGCGTATCCTGAATATCGGGACCATAAGCCCGGCGGACGCATTCAGATTTTGTGAATTAAGAAAAGGCGAGAACCTGATCTCGCTGGATCTTGTGAATGTGCAGCAGGTGATCAAGCGCAAGCACCCTGAGTTTAAGGAAGTGCACGTCAGGCGCGTGCTTCCTAACCGCATTGAAGTAGTCTTGAAGCGCCGCACACCGATCGCGCAGGTGGCATTTTCAAGGTACGTTCAGATTGACAAGGACCTTGTGATTTTGCCGGGCTCTGCCTCGGCGCCTTTTAAAAATTTGACGGTCATTGAGGGTACGCCGGTGCCGTCCGAAGGCCTTTTTGTGGGCGTTACCATCCGCGACGTGGTCACGAGGAAAGCGATAAAGCTTGCGGACATTGTGAAACGCTCCAATATTTTGAGAAAGCATGAGCTTACTAAAGTGGACATCGGCGATCCCAAAAATATCTCTCTTATCGTTGACGGCGACCTCGAAATAAAAATAGGGGACAATCATTTTATTGAGAGGCTTAAAATTCTCGATCAGACCTTAAAAACGGTCCCGCTCGATCGAGTGAAGATCCGCTATATCGATCTCCGGTTTGACGATGTCGTGATAGGCCCGCGGTGAAAATCGTAAAAAATATTTACCCGAAAGAGACACTCACCGTTCTTGATTTTGGGTCCGAGGTGGTGGCCGCCTTCGTGGCTCAGAAGAAATCCGACGGCACTTTTCATATCTTGGGGGCGGGCGATTCAAAAACCAGGGGCGTGAAAAACGGCGAAATTCAAAACCTCGGTGATGCGGTTGAGCCGGTAGTGGAGGCTCTGAGAAAGGCCGAAGATTCATCGGACGCTGCATCCGGGACGGTCTATTTTAACTTTGATGATTGCCAAATGCAGAGCGAAAGATTCCGCGGCTCCAAAACACTTGCCGGCGAAGGCGAAATAGAGCTCTCCGACATCGAGGAAGCAAAGGCCGCCGCGCTTCGCATGGCCGGTCATTTTGAAAAAAGGATCGTCTATGCGAAAGAAGTCAGTTTTATCATTGACGAACGCGACACCGTGGAAAATCCGGTCGGCGTTTTTGGAAGAAGGCTGGACGTGGTGGTGCATGTTCTGCAGGCGCGCTCGCTTTATTGTGAAGAATGGGAGAAGATCATGAAAAGGGCCCAGGTGGATAGGGCGGTGCTTGTACCGAGCGCATGGTCTACCGCCTGCGGCATTCTCCCGAAAGAAGACAGAAAAAGAAAAAGGCTTATCGTGGACTGGGGTAACGACTACGTGAATGTTTTTGTTTTTGGCGATAACCGGATTTATGAGCACCGCACGCTTTTAGCTTCCACAGTGGTCCAAAAAGGAGCTTCCGAGCTTTCTTTTCTTTGTGAAAAATTTAAAGACGCTTACGCGGATATTGACCAACACCTTCTCACCGGCGACGACGCGCAACGCGAGGGCAATCTTGATGCTTTGAAAAATGGCGCTAATTTGTCATTTGAATTGGCGGCACCGGTGGGTGTGCCGAAATTGACAAGTCCGCGGTTTTCTTCCGCGGCCGGTCTTTTTTCCATCGCGGATGAAATCGAGAGAAAAATGCCGTTTTTGCGCAAAAAAGGTCTTTTGGGCAATGTAAGGAAAAAAGCCATCGCGTTTATTAACGAGTATTTTTAATCAAACTGGAGAAGTCCCTTGAAATTCAGCAGCATTCCCGAGGTTCTGGCCGATCTTAAAAGGGGCCGGCTTGTCATCGTGATTGACGATGCAGACCGTGAAAATGAAGGGGATCTGGTCATCGCCGCACAGTTTGCGACATCCTCGGTCGTGAATTTCATGGCCAAACACGGCCGTGGTATTATTTGCGTTCCTATGGAATCCAAGCGTTTGGGAGAGCTGGGGATTGATCTCATGGTGCAGGAGAATGCCGACGAATATAAGACCGCCTGGACTGTTTCGATCGACGCCAAAGATAACGTCACGACCGGCATCTCGGCTTATGACCGCGCCCGCACGATCAGGGTTTTGCTTGATCCGAAAGCGAACAAGGATGATCTTGTCAGGCCCGGCCATATCTTTCCTTTAAGGGCGCGCGAAGGCGGCGTCTTGGTGCGCGCCGGCCACACAGAAGCTTCTGTGGATCTGGCAAGGCTCGCGGGGCTGTACCCCGCGGCCGCGATCTGCGAGATCATGAATGATGACGGCAGCATGGCGCGCACGCCGGAGTTGCGCGCTTTCGCGAGGAAACATAAGTTTAAAATCTGCACGATCCAAAACCTTATTGAATACCGCCGTAAAAAAGAAAAGCTCGTATTTAAAGCCGTCGAGACAAGGATGCATAATGAGTATGGGGAATTTAAGCTGGTCGCGTATGAATCCGTGGTGGACCGCGATTATCACGTTGCGCTGGTGAAGGGAGAGATAGATCCTTTGAAAAAAATCCTTGTGCGTGTCCATTCGGAGTGTTTTACGGGTGATGTGCTGGGATCCAAGCGCTGTGATTGTGGCGAACAACTGGCGACCGCGCTCCGGCTCATCGCGACCGAGGGCACAGGGGTGCTGCTTTATATCCGCCAAGAGGGTCGCGGTATCGGCCTAATCAATAAACTGAAGGCTTACCAGCTTCAGGACCAGGGTTTGGATACGGTCCAGGCCAACGAGAAGCTCGGGTTTCCGGCGGATTTGCGTCACTATGGCGTGGGCGCTCAAATTTTGGCCGACCTTGGGATAAAGAAGATAAAACTTCTTACAAATAATCCCAAAAAGATCGTGGGTCTTGAGGGGTATGGCTTGAGCGTGGTCGAGCGCGTGCCGCTTCAAATAAAGCCCGGTCCGCACAACAAAAAATACCTTGAGACAAAAAAGAAAAAGCTCGGGCATTATCTGGATTTTAAATAAATGGCCAAAAAAACAAGAGGACCTTATAAAAATATCCGTCATGTTCGCGGCCATTTTCTTGCGAGGGGGAAAAAATTCGGCATCGTCGTTTCGCGGTTTAATGAGTATCTAACGGACCGGCTGCTCGAAGGGGCGCTTGAGACGCTGCTGGGGCACGGCGCGCGGCCCCGGGATATTTTTGTGGTGCATGTGCCCGGAGCTTTTGAGATCCCGCTCGCTTTAAAGCGGCTTCTTTCGAGAAAAAAGTTTGATGCGGCGATTACGCTGGCTGTGATTATTCGCGGGCAGACAAAGCATTTTGATCAGGTGGCGACCGAATCCGCGAGGGGCATTCAGGACTTTGCGATAAAAAGCGAAGTGCCGGTGATTTTAGGGATCATCCCCGCCGAGAGCGAAGCGCAGGCGGTGGAGAGGGTCGGCTTAAAGCAGATGAATAAAGGCCGCGAGTGGGCTCTTTCGGCGATCGAAATGGCAACGCTTTTGAAGGGCGCGTTGAAATGAGAAGACGCACCCGGGCCAGGGAATTTGCGCTTCAGGTGCTCTACCAGATGGATCTCACGCGCGTTTCGGCCAAGGAAGCGCTTGAGGATTTTTGGTCCGGCGAGGCGACCCCGGATTTAGGCATCGAAGGGAAGGAAACTGTTTTTAAGGATAAAAAAGACCCTGAGATAAAAAAATATGCCCAGATCCTCGTGCAAGGCGTTGCCGGCAAACAGGAGGATCTGGACAAAATAATAGAGCGCTTCGCCGAAAACTGGGCGCTCTTACGCATGGCTTACGTGGACCGGAATATTTTAAGGCTCGCCGCTTATGAAATACTGTATCTCGAAGAAATTCCCGTCAAAGTCGCGATCAATGAAGCGGTAGAGCTTGCCAAACGCTACGGCGAGGTCGATTCCTCCAAATTTGTGAATGGCATTCTCGATAAAATAGCCAAGACCGAATCTCCGCCAAAAAATGCGGCCGGTTTGAGCGGCTCATGAAGCACGAAGATGATTTTCATTTCATGTCGAAGGCGCTTCGTCTGGCAAAGCGCGGCGTAGGAAAGGTCCACCCCAATCCTCTCGTCGGGGCGGTTCTTGTGAAAAATAACCGTATCATTGGGCAGGGAGCACATCGAAAATTTGGCGGACCTCACGCCGAGCGGGAAGCTATTTTGAACGCGAAAGAACGCGTGGCCGCCGCGACGCTCTATGTGACGCTCGAGCCCTGCGCTCATTTCGGCAAGACGCCGCCCTGCGCTGATTTTATTTTAAAAAATAAAATAAAGAAAGTGGTGGTCGCCGCGCGCGATCCGAACCCTCTTGTGAACGGCCGCGGCCTCGGGCTTTTAAAAAAGAAGGGAGTGCGGGTAGTGACGGGAGTGATGGAGAAGGAAGCGACGAGGCTGAACAGGGATTTTAATCATTGGATCCGTAAAAAAATGCCTTACGTGACAGTAAAAATCGCGCAAAGCCTTGACGGGAAGATCGCGACAAAACACGGAGAGTCACGCTGGATCACGGGAGATGCGGCGAGACGGTTTGGTCACCGCCTTCGTGCGTTTTCAGATGCGGTACTTGTGGGAGCCAATACCGTGCAAAACGACGACCCGCTTTTGAGCGTTCGCACGGCGGGACCCGGACGTCAGCCGCTTAAAATAATTTTGGACAGTTATTTGCGTGTTTCGCCCAAAGCGCGGCTATTTTCCAAAGAGTCGCCGGGCCCTGTGATGATCGCAGTTACAAGAAAAGCGACGGTACGCCGCAAGTCTCTTTTTCGGGGCAAAGCGGAGATTGTGGAGTGCAGGGAAAAAAACGGCAAGGTGGATCTCGGTTCGCTTTTCCGGTTCTTGGGCCGCCGCGGCATTGTGAATCTACTCGTCGAAGGCGGCGGGGAGACGGTGGGGGGAGTTTTATCGGAGAAACTTGCGCATGAAGTTTATTTTTTTGTGGCGCCGCTTATTATAGGGGGAAAAAACGCGGTGACTTCAGTGGGAGGAGAGGGAATTTCGCTGCTTCGCGACGCGGTCAAAATAAAAGACCTTGAAGTGCGCCGCATCGGCCGCGATTTTATGCTGCATGGGACCTTTTGATGTTTACGGGAATTATTGAGACCCGGGGAATTGTGAGATCTGCGTTCTTTTCCAGCGTCCGAGCGTCAATGCTCGAGATAGAGCCTCAAAAAACTTTGCTCGGCCTGAAGATAGGTTCGAGCGTGGCGGTCAACGGAGCGTGTCTTACCGTATTCAAGAAAAGGGGTAAAAGACTCTTCTTTCAGTTGGTCCGGGAGACGCTTCACCGAACTACCTTAGGCGGGCTTAAGGCGGGTGAGAAGGTGAATCTTGAGCGATCCATGAGAGTGGGCGCGCGTTTCGAAGGACATAAGGTGCTAGGCCATGTGGATGGCGTAGGCCGCGTCCGGAAAATTCTCGAAAGCCGAAAAAATGAAAAGAGCATTTTTATAGCATTTCCCGGAAAATTCAGGCCTTTTCTGGTAGAGAAGGGTTCTATCGCGGTGGATGGCGTGAGTCTCACGCTGGGGAAAGTTTCAAAAGGGGGGTTTTGGGTTCATTGCATCCCTCATACGCTTAAGATCACCTCCTTGGGCGGTTGCAAACCGGGAAGCAGGGTGAATCTCGAGACGGATGTTCTAGCCAAGCTAAGCCGGTCGCCCAAGGCCTATAGGTCGCTCAAAGTGCGTTTGCGCCGGGACGCTTTCAATTGACAAGGCAAGTCGGCCATTATAAGCTAGTGGCTTTATAAAGAGAGAGACTAACATGTCCAAAAAATATGCATGGTTTTTACTGATTCTTGTGCTTTTTTACAGCCCCGTCGAGGCCTATTGGATTTGGAGCCCAGACCTTGGAAAATGGATGAACCCCAAAAAGGCCGCGAAAGACACGCCTGAAGCTCAATTTGAGTGGGCGATGGGTTTTTATAACCGGAAAGAATGGGACCGCGCGATCGAGGAATTTGAGAAGCTCCCCGATGTGTTTCCCAATTCAAGGCTCGCCGCCGAGGGCGTTTATTATGCCGGTCTCTCACAGGAAACCAAGGGTGATCTCGCAAAGGCGGCGGATGCTTTTCAGAAGCTTGTTGATCATTATCCCTACAGCGATCGCATCAAAGACGCGATCAAGCATGAATTTGACATCGCGGCCCGTTTCGCGGCCGGCGAAAAAGTCAAGGTGGGCGGGGTGCCTGTTTTTCCCGGACAGGAGAAAGCCATCGAGCTTTATAAGCACATCGTCAAAAACGCGCCTTTCGGCACTTACGGCGACCAGGCGCAGTTTCAGATAGGCGAAGTTTATAAAGTGCAAGGCGAGTGGGAAGAGGCGCAAAAGGCGTTTCAAGCCGTCGTGGACGAATATCCAAACTCGGACCTCGTTCCGAAGGCGCGCTACCAGATCGGCTACTGCTCCATGCAGGCTGCGAAAAAAGCACAATACAATGAGCAGTCGGCTGAGCGCGCGATCGAGGAGTTCGAAGGTTTTAAGAAAGCGTTCCCGAATGACCAGCAGTCCATCGAAGCCGATGAGTCGATCAAGATCCTGCGCGCTAAGAAAGCCAAAACGAACCTTGACACCGCGCGTTTCTACGAAAAACAGAAAAAATACAAGAGCGCAAAAGTCTACTACGATGAAATTGTCACGAAGTATTCCGACACGCCATCAGCGGAAGAGGCCAAGAAAAAGGTGGAAGAGCTGAACCAGAAAGAAAACGAGCCGGAGCAGACTTCTCTATTTCCCGGATTACCGAAGATAAAGATGCCGAAATTATGGTGAAGTATTTTTTGGCCTCTATTTTATGCTTCGCGCTTGCCGGCTGCGGCTATACCCAGAAGTCACTTTTGCCCGAGCATATCAAATCGATCCACGTGGCGCCTGTTGCGAATCGCATCGATCTTTCGAAGGAAATCAGCGAAAAAGAGCATTTTCGTGTCTATCGTCCGGGTGTCGAAGTGGAGATCACGAACGCGATTATCAACCGGTTTGTGTTTGAAGGAACGCTTCAGGTTGAGAAGCCCGACAGGGCCGACGCGGTGGTGGAGGCGAAGCTCATGGATTACCGCCGGGACCCGCTGCGTTATAGCAAGGGCGATGATATTCAGGAGTACCGTTTGAACATCGTGCTTGATGTCTCGGTACGTGATGTGAAAACAAATAAAGTGTTGTGGCATGAAGCAAATCTGACCGGCGACGCCTCTTTCTTGCTATCGGGTCCGCGTGCGACCACCGAAGATGAAGCTGCCGCAAAGGCCGCAGAAGACGTGGCCCGCCGCGTAGTCGAGAAAACGATTGAAATATGGTGAAAGGCCCCACGCACCCGTCCGTCCGGACGGCCGAGGGGCTTTATGTTCTGATCGGCCGGGACGATTTTCTTAAAAGAGAGTTTGTCGAGAACGTCCGAAAGTCTCTTTTTCCTTCCGCACAAAATCCTTTCGCGCATTACGCCGAATTTGACCTAAAACAAGACCCGCTTTACAAGCTTTTCGATTTTCTTGATTCTTCTTCTTTTTTAAGCGAGAAAAAGCTCGCGGTGCTGAGGCAAGTGGAAGAATTGTCCGGGGAAGAAAGTAAAAAGCTTATCCGCAAAGCCGAAACGCTTCCGGCCGGCACGACGCTCATTCTTGTTTCTTCCGAAACCAGCACCCGAGGCGCGCTTGTTCAGTCGCTGTCCCGGATCGGCAGGGTGGTGACGTGTCACACCCCTTTTGACAAAGACCTGCCGTCCTGGATCGCAACGCGCGCGAAAAAATGGGAGCTTCTGCTTGAACGGGAGGCGATCGTTCTTCTTGTTGAAAAAGTAGGGAAAGATCTCGCGGCTTTGAACATGAGTCTTGAGACGCTCTCGGTCTATATTTATCCAAGAAAGCGGATCACCGCGAAGGACATTGAGGATTTTCTGGGGAAGTCAGCGGAGACGGATGTTTTTAGGTTAGTGGACCTGCTTGTGGAAAAAAACATGCCGGCGGCGCTTAGAGCGCTCGAGAGTGTTTTAAAAGAGGGTGCGCGCGCGTATGAGATTATACCGGTACTCGCGAATCAGCTTGAGAGATTGAAGCGCGCCGCCGAGCTTATTGAAAAAGGCTCGCCACCGGCTGAGATCGGCGCCCAACTTAAAGTACATTCTTTTTTCCTCGACAAGTTTGTCCGCCAGGCGCGCCTTGTCGGCCGGGACAAAGCTTCAAAAATACTTTCTGAGCTTTTGAAATGCGATGAGCTTGTGAAAAAAAGCGGGTTGAATGACCGCGTGGCTTTGGAAAAATGCGTATTGGCCATAGGGATGACGGCCTAAAATTTATTTCTGGGATTTAAGAGAATTTATTTTCTTCGAAATGCGGGACTTGAGGCGCGAAGCACGGTTTTTGTGAATGATGTTCTTTTTCACGGCCTTATCAAGCTTGGAGTAAAGAAAGCTCGCTTCTTTGGCCGCATCTGCCGCTTTCTCCGTGATAAGTTTAGTTACTTTGCGCAGCAAGCTTTTAAGCCCCGATTTTATACGGAGGTTCTGAACGTATCGGCGCTTATCAACGCGTATTTTTTTAATGGATGCTCTGCGATGTGCCATAAGTTACAGAATTTTACAGGAAATAATAGGGCATGTCAACTCATCGTTTTTTGGTGAAGTCGGCCGGGACCATTGGCTCACTCACGGGGGTTAGCCGGGTCTTAGGTTTCATCCGGGACCTTGTGATCGCGACGGCATTCGGCACGGGCGTCGCGGCCGAGGCTTTTGTCGTGAGTTTCAAGATACCCAATCTCTTGCGCGATCTTGTGGGGGAAGGCGCCACTAACTCCGCGTTTGTGCCGGTCTTGACCGAATGCCGCGAAAAAAGATCCTCGGAATTCTGGCGTCTTGTTTCGACTCTTTTTTATGTGATGAGCGCGATCTTGATTTTTCTTTCCGTGCTGGGAATTTTTTTTGCGCCGCAGGTGGTCGCGGCGATTGCGCCCGGTTTTCTGAATGCCGCGGACCCGGGAAAATTCCCGCTTACCGTAAAACTGACCCGCGTTATTTTCCCTTATATCCTGCTGATAGGCCTCTCAGCGCTCGCGATGGGAGTTTTAAATTCGTTGAAAGAATTTACAACCTCGGCGCTCGGCCCGGCGCTTTTAAATCTTTCGATGATCGTTTCCGGATTTTTTTTTGAAAAGACATACGGGCCGATCGCGCTTGTGGTGGGGGTGCTCGCGGGCGGGGTGTTGCAGCTCGCGTGCCAAGTGCCGCCGCTTTTAAAAAGCGGGTTTAGGTTCATGGCGCCCGACTGGGGCCATGGACTTCTAAAAAAGATAGGAAAGCTTCTTATTCCGCGCGCATTCGGCTCCGCGCTTTATCAGATCAATGTCTTTGTGGATTCGATCCTGGCCTCTTTTGAAGGCATCGTCGGGGTAGGCGGTCAGTCGGCGCTTTATTATTCGAACCGTCTTTTTCAATTGCCGCTGGCGATCTTCGGCCTGTCGCTCGCGCAGGCGATTCTACCTACTTTTTCCACGCAAATCGTGCGTGGAGACATCAAGGCATTTAAAGAAACCCTCTCGATGGCGGTGAGATCATTGATGCTTGTGGTGCTGCCGGCATCGGTCGGGCTAATCATGCTCGCGAACCCCATTGTGCGGATCATTTTTGAGCGCGGCGCTTTTGACGCGTATTCGACCACAATTACGTCTTCCGCGCTTTTCTTCTACGCGTTCGGGCTTCTGTCCTGCTGTATCATCAAGATACTCGTGAACGCGTTTTATTCGATGCAGGACACAAAAACACCGGTGAAGACCGCGCTATTTTCCGTGTGCTTGAATATTGTTCTTAGCCTTATTTTGATGGGGCCCTTGAAAATAGGGGGTTTGACGCTTGCGTCAAGCATCTCGGCTACGGTAAATGTTGCTCTGCTGTATTATTTCTTGAGGAAAAAGATAGGAGGCTTTGAGGAGCCCCGCATTATACGCAGCTTTTTTAAAATAGCGGCGGCCTCCGTTCTAATGGGCGCGACCGTATTTTTCTATGACCGTTTTGTGCTTCAGGCCAATCTCCAGGCTCCGCGGTTGTGGCAGGCCGCGTATCTCGGACTCGGGATCATTTTAAGTATCCTTTTTTATTTTGGCGCCGCGTTTTTACTGAAAATCGAAGAGATGAAAAAACTGGTCTCTCACTTCAGAAATGTCCCGTCTTCCTGAATCCTTAAAAAAGATAATTCGGACGCTGCCTGACACCTGCGGGGCCTATCTTTTTAAGAATAAAAATAATACGCCCGTTTACATCGGTAAGGCCGTTTCGATCCGCAAACGCGTGTCCTCCCATTTCCGCAATTACGGGGAGACGTTTTCCAAAGAAGGCATCATGCTCTCGGAAGTTTCAAAGATCGATTTTATTGAAACGCCGACTCAAGAAGAGGCGTTGCTGCTCGAAGCCAGCCTCGTGAAGCAGCATCTGCCGAAATATAATAAAGAACTAAAGGACGACAAAAGTTATCCCTTTCTAAAAATTACAAATGAGGAATTTCCGAGGCTCCTTGTGGTGAGGGGGCGCAAGGCGGACGGCAGTAAATATTTCGGCCCCTATACCAGCGGAAAACTTTTAAGGCAGGCGGTGGCGCTCTTGCGCCGGCTTTTTCCGATGCGGACCTGCGACCCGATGCCCGATAAGCTCTGCTTGATGTACCACATCGGCCAGTGCAAGGGGCCGTGTACCGCCGAGATCGATAAGGTCGCATACGGCGACATCGTAAATGAGCTTAATCTTTTTCTTGAAGGTCGCCGCGGCGCGCTCGTGAAAACTCTTTTGCGCCGCATGAAGGAATATTCGAAAAATAAAGAATATGAGAAAGCGAAGGTGATCTACGAAGAGATAAAAGCGCTTTCGTCGGTGCCGCAGAAAGCCAGGAAAGGGCCCGGAAGCGTTTTGAATGATCTCATGGACACGCTTTTTTTGCCGGGCCTGCCGATCCGTATCGAGGGTTTTGATATTTCAAATATCGCGGGAAAAGAAGCGGTGGGATCGATGGTGGTTTTTGTGAACGCAAAGCCCTGTCGCTCCGAATACCGCCGGTTCAGGATCAAAACCGTGCGCGGCATCGATGACTATGAAATGATGCGCGAGGTGGTGCGCCGCCGCTATTCAAGACTCGTCGAAGAAAAGGGAGCGCTTCCGGATCTCGTGCTGATTGACGGCGGAAGAGGGCATCTGGCCGCGGCCAAAGGGGTGCTTGATTCGCTGGGTTTGGACGCGCTTGCGGTTATTTCTATCGCAAAACAGCATGAGCATATTTTTTCTCCCGACAAAGAGGGTCCCGCGATCCTACCCCAAAGCTCGCCTGTGCTGCATCTTATCCAGAACCTGCGTGATGAGGCGCACCGCTTCGCGATCACCTATCACCGGAGACTCCATAAAAAAGAAGCGCTGGTATCGCTTTTGGATGAGATCCCGGGAATTGGCCCGAAGACCAAAGAAAAGCTCTTAAAAGTTTTCGGATCCGTTTCAAAGATCAAATCTTTAAGCCAGGAACAGCTTGTCGAGAAAGGCAAATTAAGTGAAAAAACCGCGCGGAATGTGTTAAAATCCTTGCTTTAAGAAAAGGGTTCAACATGAAAAAGGATTTGGAAGAAAAATACAAAGCGGCCCACGAGAAACTTCTGGCTCTGGGGAGGTTTCTTTGACGTCGAGAAACTTAAGGACCGCATCGGGGAATTAGAGGCTGAAGTCTCAAGCCCTGATTTCTGGTCTAATTCCGATAAAAAGAACCCGGTCATTCAGGAGTTAAAGAGGCTTAAAGCGCAGACAGGGCCTTACTTGGCGCTTTTATCGGAGAGCCGTGAATTGGAAGGGCTGCTCGAAATAACCGAGGAGGCAGACGCGGTTTCTTTAAAGCATCTCTCCGAAGAGCTCGAGAAGTTTGCCAAAAAAGTCGAGCTCTTGGAATTTCAAAAACTTTTAAGCGGCCCTGACGACGCCAATGGCGCGATCTTGAGCATCAACGCGGGCGCGGGCGGCACCGAATCCTGCGATTGGGTGTCGATGCTTCTTCGCATGTATACGCGCTGGTCGGAAGACCAGCGCTATAAGGTCGAGATGATCGACATCCTGTCGGGTGAAGAAGCGGGCGTGAAGAACGTGACGCTTTTGATTCAGGGTGAATTTGCGTACGGCTACCTTAAAGCGGAAAATGGCGTGCACCGGCTTGTGCGTATTTCGCCGTTTGACGCGAATAAAAGAAGGCACACGTCGTTCGCATCCGTGGAAGTGATCCCGGAGGTCGAGGAAGACATCAAGATCGACGTGAAAGAACAGGACCTCCGCGTGGATGTTTTTCGCTCCGGCGGCAAAGGCGGGCAGGGCGTCAACACGACCGATTCAGCCGTCCGTATCACGCACCTTCCGACCGGCATCGTGGCGCAGTGCCAGAACGAGCGGTCACAGTTAAAAAATAAAGCCACCGCGCTCAAAGTCTTAAAAAGCCGTCTTCATGAGCGCGAGATGGAAAGGCGAGAAGAAGTAGCGCAGAAAAACTACAACGAGAAGCGCGAGATCGCATGGGGAAGCCAGATCCGCTCCTACGTGCTTCATCCATACAATCTTGTGAAAGACCACCGTACGGATTTTGAGACATCGAACGCGACGGCCGTCCTGAACGGTGATATCACGGCATTTTTGGAAGCCTATTTACGGAGCATGAAACCATGATTAATTGGCTGTTGAGTAAAGTCATTGGCACGCAAAACCAGCGGATTTTGAAGAAAACCGTTCCGGTCGTGCAGAAAATAAATAATTTTGAACCGGAAATCTCGAGGCTGACCGACGCCGAACTTCGCGCGAAGACGGATTATTTCCGCGATAGATTAAAAAACGGCGAGATGCTTGACGCGCTTTTGCCGGAAGCTTTCGCGGTCGTGCGCGAGGCATCGAAGCGCATTCTTAAAATGCGCCATTTTGATGTTCAGCTTGTCGGGGGCGCCGTGCTGCACCAGGGCAAGATCGCGGAAATGGCGACCGGTGAAGGAAAAACGCTTGTCGCGACGCTGCCCGTGTACTTGAACGCGCTTACGGGCCGCGGCGTGCACGTCGTTACCGTAAACGATTACCTGGCCAAACGTGACCGTGAGTGGATGGGGCCGGTGTACGAATTTTTGGGCCTTACGATCGGCGTGATCCAAAACGGCTCTTCTCCGGAGGAACGGCAAAAAGCCTACGGAAGTGACATCACGTACGGCACGAACAATGAATTCGGCTTTGATTTTCTGCGCGATAACATGGTCCGCCGCGTCGAGTACCGCGTGCAGAGGCCTTTAAATTATGCGATCGTCGATGAAGTGGACAGTATTTTGGTCGACGAGGCGCGTACGCCGCTTATTATCTCGGGTCCGTCCGAAGAATCGACCGATAAATATTCCAAGATCGATAAAATCATCCCGCACTTAAAAAAAGAAGAAGATTACCAGATCGAAGAAAAAACGAGGACCGTCACCCTGACCGAAAAAGGAAACAAAAAGGCGGAAGAGCTTCTGGGCGTCGAAAATCTTTATGACCCGGCCAATGTCGAGCTTGTGCACCACGTCAATCAGGCGCTTCGCGCCCACACGCTTTTCAAAAAAGACGTCGACTACGTCGTGAAAGACGGCGAAGTGCTCATTGTCGATGAATTCACGGGGCGCCTTATGCCGGGCCGCCGCTACTCCGACGGGCTTCACCAGGCGCTTGAGGCGAAAGAAAATGTGAAGGTCGAGGAAGAAAACCAGACGCTCGCGACCGTCACGTTCCAAAACTATTTCCGCATGTATGGGAAGCTGGCCGGCATGACCGGTACCGCGATGACGGAGGCGCAGGAATTTCATGAGATCTATAAGCTCAATGTGGTTTCTGTGCCGACCAACCGCCCGATGGTGCGTCAGGACCTCGCCGACCGGATTTACCGCACCGAGCGCGAGAAGTTTAACGCGGTGGTGAATGAAATCGTCGAGGAGCATAAAAAAGGCCGTCCGCTTCTTGTGGGCACGGTGTCGATCGAAAAGTCCGAGCTTTTGAGCGGCATGCTTCGCCGCGCGCACGTGCTTCACAATGTTTTGAACGCCAAATACCACGAAATGGAAGCCGAGATCATAAAGCAAGCCGGCCAGAAAAGTACGGTCACCATCGCGACCAATATGGCCGGTCGCGGCACTGACATTGTTTTAGGCGAAGGTGTGAAAGCGCTTGGCGGACTTCACGTGATCGGCACCGAGCGGCATGAGGCGCGCCGCATCGACAATCAGCTGCGCGGCCGCACCGGCCGTCAGGGAGACAAGGGCTCTTCGCGTTTTTATCTTTCCATGGAAGATGACCTTATGCGTATCTTCGGATCCGAACGTATTTCCGGGATGATGCAGAAGCTTGGCATGGAAGAAGGGCAGGAAATCGAACACGGGCTTGTGTCCAAGGCGATCGAGACCGCGCAGAAACGCGTCGAGGGAAGGAATTTTGAAATAAGAAAGCAATTGCTGGAATACGACAACGTGATGAACCGCCAGCGCGAAGTGATCTACGAGGAGCGCCGCAAGGTGCTCGAGGGTGAGAACCTGAAGGAGCATTATCTGGGCATGATCGAGGAGGTCATGGATGAAGCGGCGGCGTCCTCGCCGCAGGGCGAAGAAGATTCGTTCAAGGTGCTTTCGGAGACCGTGCGCAAAATCTTCCCGGTATCTCTCGAAGGTCTCGAGGGCGAGGCAGGCGAGGCGCTCGTGGATGCGCTGATTGAGCGCGCAAAAGGCGCGTACGAGGCCAGAGAAAAAGAAATAGGCGCGGATTTTATAAGGCATTTGGAGAGGATCATTCTTCTTGATGTGGTGGACTCCAAATGGAAAGAGCATTTGAGAAGTATGGACAATTTAAGGGAAGGCATCGGACTTCGCGCGTACGGACAAAAAGACCCGCTCGTGGAATATAAGCGCGAGGCTTATGAGGCGTTTCAGGAAATGGTGGCCGCGATCAAGGAGGATGCGCTTGGGTTTATTTTCCGCGTCCAGCCGATGAATCCCGAAAAAATCGCCCAGGTCCCTGTGAAAAAGACGGCGCCGATGCATTTTATTCACCCGGAAGCGGGATCGCCTTTAAGAAGAATGCCGGCCGGAGTGGGTGTTGAAGAAGAGTCCCCGGAAATTCCGGCGGCGCGTCACGAGGAAAAGGTGGGCCGCAACGATCCTTGCCATTGCGGAAGCGGCAAAAAGTATAAGAAGTGCCACGGAGCGTGAGCGGTTTGCCGAATCGATGCTAAGACGTTTCCGCGAATACGCTTTAATTCTCGTTTCCTCCGTTCTTTTGGTCCTGCCGTATCACTTTGGCGCGCTCTGGGGCCTCGCCTTCGTTGCGTTTGTGCCGGCTTTTTTCGTGTTGGACGGTAAAAATCCTGGGCAGGCATTCAAACATTCTTTTCTCCTCGGGTGTTTTTTCTATCTCCTTCTGGGTTACTGGCTTACGCTTGTGAACGTGCTCGGTTTTTTGGTGATGGTGCTGTATCTGGCGCTCTATTTCGGTTTCTTCGGGATGTTTTCATCCTATTTCTTCGATGCGTCCCTCGATTTTCACGGTACGGGTTCCGGCAAATCGATCGGGGCGGTTTTTTTTGTCTCTGCGATCTGGACGGTCTCCGAATATTTGAGAGGGTGGATCATAAGCGGCATCCCCTGGGCGATTTTGGCCTATACCCAGTGGAAAAACATCCCTTTTATTCAAATATCCGATCTCACGGGCGCGTGGGGCGTTTCTTTTTTTATAATGGCGGTTAACCTGCTTTTATTTAAACTTATAAAGTGCTTTTGGGCGGGGAAAAAAGAAATTTCTGAAGACCGAACGAAAACCCTGGGGCGGATGCGCCGCGCGGCCGCGCTTCTGCTGTGCCTGGGAGGCGTAGTTTTGCTTACGACCGGCTATGGCTTTCTTTCGCTCAAATCAAGGGACGCTTACTACCGCACACCCGAAGAAAAAAAGAGGATAAGGGTCTCGGTCGTGCAGGGCAATATTCCGCAGGACCAGAAGTGGGACGCGCGCATTAAAAATATTATTTTCGAAAAGTACAAGCGGCTTACTTTTATGAGCGCGCTTGAGAAGTCGGACCTGATCGTCTGGCCCGAGACGTCGTTTCCGGGATTTATCGAGGATGAGCCGGTTTTGGCCGCCCAGCTTCGCGGTATCGTGCGTCAGTCGCGCACGGAGGTTTTAGTGGGCGCGCCGGCGCTTGGGAATCTCGAGGAGGGCTTGCGCTTTTACAACAGCGCGATTTTATTCGGCGCGGACGGCGAAGAGAAGAAAAGATACAACAAGGTGCATCTGGTGCCTTTTGGGGAGTATATTCCCTTCGACGCGGTGTTCGGCATTTTAAGAAATCTTTTCCACATCGGCCGTTTTTCGCCGGGAAATGAAAAAACGGTTTTTTTGACCGAAACCCGCTACCAGCCGAAAAATCTGAAGGTACGTTTCGGGGTGCTCATTTGCTACGAAGACATTTTCCCGGGGCTTGTGCGCGATTTTGTGAGGGGCGGCGCCGACTTTCTGATTAACATGACCAATGACGCCTGGTTTGGCAAGACCGGCGCGCCTTACCAGCATGCGCAGGGCTCGATTTTCAGGGCGGTGGAAAACCGCGTGAATATCGTTCGGGCGGCGAATACGGGGCTTTCGTGCTTTATCTCGCCGGAGGGCCGGATTCTGGCAAGTGTCCAAGACAACGGAGAGGAAATCTTTGTCACCGGCCACCGCGGCTACGATCTTATTTTAAGAAAAACGCCTTCTTTTTATACCCGCTTCGGAGATGTTTTTATCCTAATAGCTTTCTTTCTATGTTGCCTGGCCTATCGCGCAAGACCCAAAAAAGTCTCTTACTCCCGTATTTAGCGATTTTTAGCGCTCCTTTCATCCTCCTTCGCCAAGGCTTCGGAGGACTGGGTTGACTTGGGTTTTCCCAACCTATATAATAGCTTCTTTATTTGACTATAAGCCCAAGGAAAATCAATAAGTTATGATGAATGAGACGAGTGAAGTTATAAAAGAACGTTTTAAGAAATTTGAGGCGATCAAAACCCTGGGCATCGATCCTTTTGGGGGCAAATTTCCGAAAGAAGGCCTTGTGGCGTCTTTTGTCCAGACCTACGAGGAGGGCAGGCATGTAAAGGTTGCCGGGCGTCTTACCGCGATGCGGGTCATGGGCAAGTCCACGTTTTGCGACTTAAAAGACGAGAGCGGCCGGATTCAGCTTTATGTGAAAAAAGAAAATCTAAAAGAGGGAGAGGCGCAGCTTTTTGACCTTCTGGATATCGGCGATATCCTCGGCATCGAGGGGGACCTTTTTAAAACCAAGACGGGCGAGATCTCGGTCCGTGTGCTGCATTTAAGGCTTTTGGCCAAGAGCCTTCGGCCTATGCCCGAGAAGTGGCATGGCTTAAAAGACGTCGAGGCACGTTACAGGCACCGGTATCTAGACCTCATTTCCAACGAGGAAGTTAAAGACATTTTTAAAAAAAGGTCTTTGGTGATTCGCTCTATCCGGAAAACACTGGACGAAAAGGGATACCTAGAGGTGGAGACGCCGATGATGCATCCGATTCCGGGCGGCGCAGCGGGAAAACCTTTCAAGACTTACCACGAGGCACTTAAGCAGAATCTCTATCTTCGCGTGGCGCCGGAGCTCTATCTTAAAAAACTTTTGGTGGGTGGTTATGACAAGGTGTATGAGGTGAATAAAAGTTTTCGCAACGAAGGCATATCGACCCGGCACAATCCCGAGTTTACGATGCTCGAAGTTTATACGGCGTACCATGACGTAAATGACGTGATGGAGCTTACCGAAGAGCTTGTAAAAAAAGCCGCCCAGGAAGTATTTGGCACTTTGGTTTTACGGCATGACAACAAAACCATCGATTTAAATCGCTGGGAGAAGGTTTCATTCGCGAATCTTATGCAAGATTCGTTCGGGATCGTCCCGGAAGACGAGGTGGATGTTTGGGTCGAGAAGCTTAAGAAAAAAGGCGTCGCGATAGAAGGCAAGGACCTTTCAAGGACGCAGCTTATCAATATCGTGGCCGAGCTTCTCGAGCCGGATGCTGCAGGATCGCAGGATTTTCATCCTATTTTTGTGACGGACTATTTCACCGAGCTTTGTCCGCTGGCGAAGAAGAACAAAGCCAATCCCCATATCAGCGAGCGTTTTGAACTCTATGTGGGCGGGATGGAGGTCGCGAACGGTTATTCGGAGCTGAACGACCCGATTGACCAGCGCGAGCGTCTCATGACCGAGCTTAAAGAAAAGGGCAAGGAAAATACGTACGAGACGCTGGATGAGGATTTCATTTTCGCGCTTGAGCACGGCATGCCGCCGGCAGGAGGGCTCGGGGTAGGCATCGACCGGCTTGTGATGCTCTTGACGGGTCAGTCCTCGATTCGCGAAGTGATTTTATTTCCGCAAATGAGAAAAGAATCTTGAGCTACGAGTGGTTTGTCGCCAAGCGCTATCTTTGGTCAAAGCGTCGCCATCCGTTCGTGGGCGTTGTCAGTACGATCTCGGTTTTGGGTATTTCGGTGGGTGTCGCGGCGCTTATCGTGGTACTCGCCGTGATGAACGGTTTTGACGAGGATTTGAAGGAAAGGATCATCGGTACAAGAGCGCACCTGGTGATCGAGAAAGAAGGCGGGCTTGCGGATTATGAGTCGCTGGCCGGAAAGCTTTCTTTGAATCCGCTCATCGCGGGCGCGGCGCCGTTTGTCGAGGGCCAGGCGCTGGTCCAAAAGGATGAATGGGGCGCCGGAGTTCTTGTGCGCGGTGTGGACCTTGACCGCGAGCGCACGGTCTCCAAATTTTTCAGCTATTTGACAAAAGGGTCGCTGTCGGACAGGGAAGACGGCGTCGTGGTGGGCTCGGAACTCGCGCGACGCTTTCGTCTGGACATCGGCTCAAAGATTTTGGTTCTTTCTCAGAGTTCCAAAAAGCCTTCCGCTTTTATTGTGGAAGGATTATTTACCTCCGGTATGTATGATTATGACGCGAACCTTGTTTTTTTGAATCTCAAAAATGCCCAAAAGCTTTTTGAGCTTAAAAATGCGGTCAGCGGCGTCTCGGTCGCTTTAAAAAAAGCCGAGCTTGCCTCCGATGTGAAGCAAAAGATACAAAACGCACTTGGCTATCCTTATGCGGTGCGCACGTGGATGGACATGAACCGCACGCTTTTTGGGGCGCTCGCGCTTGAGAAGATCGTGATGTTTTTGATCCTAGCGCTCATCATTCTTGTGGCGTGCCTGAATATCGCGGGGAGTCTCACGATCATGGTGATGGATAAGACAAAAGACATCGGGGTGCTGAAAGCGCTGGGCGCCGGACGGTCGAGTCTCATGAAAATTTTTGCGTTTGACGGCCTCACGATAGGGACGATCGGCGCGAGCGCGGGCTTTCTCGTCGGCGGCGCGCTTTGTTTTCTTTTGAAAAAATACAAGTTTGTGGACCTGCCGAGCGATATTTACTATTTTAACCGTTTGCCCGTACGGATCGATTTTTTTGATACCGCCCTTGTTTTGTTTGTCGCGGTTTTCTTAAGTTTTATCTCGTCGCTTTATCCTGCATTTATGGCGGGAAGGCTTGACCCCGTGAAGGCGCTTCGCTATGAGTAATGAAAGCGTCGAAGCGGTCAATTTGGGCAAAACGTATTGGGACGGTGACCGTAATCTTGAAATTTTTAGAGGGGTATCTTTTTCGGTGAGGAGGGGGGAGGGGGTCGCGATCCTGGGGCCGTCGGGCTCGGGGAAGACAACACTTCTGAATCTCCTGTCAGGTCTTGACCGGCCGACGGAAGGCACCGTACGTCTGGAAGGCGTGATTTTAAGTGAAATGAGTGAGGATAAAAAGGCCGCTTTTCGGAACGAAACCATAGGGTTTATTTTTCAATTTTATCATCTTTTGTCGGAATTTACGGCGCTCGAGAACGTGATGCTTCCAACGCTCATGAGCACGCGTGGGCCCCAAGCGCCGTCAAAGCTGAAGGAAAAGGCGCGCCGGCTGCTCGAACGTGTAGGTCTGAAGGACCGCGAGAGGCATTTTCCCAGTGAACTGTCGGGCGGCGAACAGCAGCGGGTCGCGATAGCGCGAGCCCTCGTGAATGATCCGAAGCTACTTTTCTGCGATGAGCCGACGGGGAACCTCGATCTTCGGATGGGTCTTGAGATCGTCGAGCTTTTGAAACGGCTGTTCGAGGAGGAGAAAAAAACAGTATTGGTGGTGACGCATGATGAAAGAATTGCTAGAATAACGCATCGTGTGTGGGATATCGTAAAACGTGATTGGGTGTAATCGTCAAAGGAGAAACAATGGGACTCAAGATCTATCTCGATGGCGCGCTCGTCAATAAAGAAAAAGCCGTGGTGAGCGTTTTTGATCACGGGCTTCTTTACGGCGACGGTGTTTTTGAAGGCATCCGCTCTTATAACGGCCTTATTTTCAAGCTAGGAGAGCATTTGGATCGTCTTTTTGAATCCGCCCACACGCTGAAGCTCGAGATCCCACTCTCAAAAGAAAGGTTGGAGAAGGCGGTGGTCGAGACGCTGAGGGCCAATAAATTAAAGGACGCCTATATCCGCGTGGTGGTGACGCGCGGTGTCGGAGACCTGGGACTTGACCCGCGCAAATGCCCGAAAGCCACTCTTTTTATTATCACGGACAAGATCTCCCTTTATCCCCAAGAGTACTATAAGAAGGGACTCGAGATCGCGACGGTGCCTACGGTAAGAAATCATCCCGAGGCGCTCAACCCTCAGCTTAAAACGCTCAATTACCTCAACAACATTCTGGCCAAGATCGAAGCCACAAATGCCGGAGTGGAGGAGGCGGTCCTTTTGAACGCGCAAGGATACGTTACCGAGTGCACCGGCGAAAATATTTTCTTTGTGAAAGGCGATTGTTTGAAAACGCCGCCGCCCTATGTGGGGATCTTAAAAGGCATCACGCGCAGTGTGGTCATGGAGATCGCGAACAAGGCGGGTTTTTGCGTCTGCGAGGATGTTTTTACAAGGCACGATCTTTACACGGCGGATGAGGTGTTTTTGACCGGAACCGCCGCCGAAATTATACCGGTGATTAAAATTGATAACCGCGTGATCGGCGAGGGCCGTCCCGGTAAAACGACACACCGCCTGATGAAAGAATTTCAAAAACTAACTTCCAAAGAAGGACTTCGGTACACGGTCTGATATGCTTTGCGACGAATGCGGAAAAAATAAATCTACGGTTCACTTGACCGAGATCGTAAACGATCAAATTACGAAGCTCAACCTCTGCGAGTCGTGCGCGAAGGAGAAGGGCTCGGATGTCGAGCAGCATTTTGGCATCGCCGACCTTCTCGCGGCTCTTTCCGATGTAGAAACTGCTTCGCCGCACACGGCGGGTCTTCCACCTTCAAAGAATAAATGCGCGCATTGCGGCATGGGCTATGAGGATTTTAAAAAAATAGGACGACTGGGTTGCAGCGAGTGCTATATCACGTTTAAGGCGACCTTGACGCCGCTCTTAAAAAGGATTCACGGCTCTCCGCAGCACTTGGGCAAATCACCGAACCCTGAGCATTTGAAGGAGCAGAAAATTTCATCGCGGTTTTTAGAGGAGCTGGAGGCGGCAAAGGACGAATTGCAGAAAGCGGTCAAAAAAGAGGAGTTTGAAGTCGCGGCGTCTCTCCGCGACAAGATAAAGTTTCTCGAAAAAAAGGTCAAAGAAGCCAAGGGCCACGCCTCATGACAAAGATCGATCACCTGCTTAAACATACCTGTGAGTGGCTGAAAGGTACCGGCCCCAATTCCGATATCGTGATGAGTTCGCGCGTACGCCTGGCCCGCAATCTCGAAAAGCAACCGTTTTCCCACTGGGCGACGAAGAAGCAGGAAAAAGAGGTGCTAGAGGCGCTCGAACCCGCGGTCTTAAATTGCGATGCGATGTCAGGGAGTTTTTTGGTACCGATGGGGGAAGCTGATGATGTCGATAAACAATTTTTACTGGAAAGGCATCTGATAAGCCGCGAGCACATTGTGCACCCCGAGCACAAATCGGTGGTGGTGGGTGAACGGGAAGTCTCGAGTGTGATGTTGAACGAGGAAGATCACGTGAGAATTCAAGTGATGCAGTCAGGATTCAACCTTCAGGAGTGCTGGAGAATCGCTAACCGGCTTGATGACTCGCTGCACAAGAAGGTAAAATTTGCATTCGCGCCCGAATGGGGGTATCTCACAGCCTGTCCTACGAACACCGGCACGGGTTTGCGCGCTTCGGTGATGCTGCATTTGCCGGCGCTTGTGATGACCAAGCAAATTACACGCGTGCTTCAAGCGATCACAAAACTTGGCATGACCGCGCGCGGCCTTTATGGCGAGGGCACGGAGGCGGAAGGAAACTTTTTTCAGATCTCTAATCAAGTCACGCTGGGTTCCTCGGAGGAGGACATTACTGATAATCTTGAGAGAATCATCCGTCAGGTGATCGGGCATGAGGAAAACGCGCGGAAAACTCTCATGAAACAAAACCGTGATATTCTGCATGATAAGATCTGGCGCGCGAATGGCACGCTGCGCAGCGCCCACATCATCAATACGACCGAAATGCTCGGACTTTTATCGATGGTGCGGCTCGGCGTCGACATGGGCGTCATCAATGACATCGACCGGCGCGCCGTCAATGAGCTTTTTATCCTGACCCAGCCGGCGCACTTGCAGAAAATAGAGGGAAAGGTCTTAAATACCGCCCAGCGCGATATTAAACGCGCGAACTTGATACGGCGGAGGCTCGAAGGGCGGTAAAAAAAGTGGTATACTGTATTAGGAAGAAGGGATTTATTTATGTTTAATAAGTTTACCGAGCGCGCAAGAAAAGTCATCCTTTTGGCCAAGCAAGAGGCCAAGCGGTTTAATCACGATTATATCGGCACCGAGCATGTTTTGCTCGGACTTTTGAGAGAGGGCGAAGGGGTCGCGGCGGCCGTTCTGCAGAGCCTTGGCATGAATCTCAATAACATCCGCCTCGAAGTAGAAAAACTCGTGCAGCTGGGTCCTAGCACCGTCGTTTCAGGCGACCTTCCTTTTACTCCTAAAGCAAAAAAAGTCATGGAGCTTGCGATGGAAGAAGCCAGAACGCTTGGCCACAATTATATCGGCACCGAGCATCTTCTTTTAGGGCTTATCCGCGAAGGCGAAGGGGTCGCAAGTCAGGTTTTTATGAATATGGGGCTTGATCTTGAAAAAGTCCGTGAAGAGGTGATCAAGCTGTTGGGTTCCACCACGCCGAGTTCTCCTTCGTTAGGGATGGGGCAGGGGCCCGCGCAAGGCAGCGGCGGCGGTCCTTCGGGCGGTTCAGTTTCCAAAATGAAAACACCGGCGCTCGACGCGTTTGGCCGCGATCTCACGCGTCTCGGCAAGGAAGGCAAGCTTGATCCCGTGATCGGCCGCGACGAAGAAATTGAGAGGGTCATGCAGACCTTGTCGCGTCGCCGCAAAAATAACCCCGTGCTTTTGGGCGAGGCAGGCGTCGGAAAATCAGCCATTGTGGAAGGGCTCGCGCAGAAAGTCATCAGCGGTGATGTGCCCGAAATTTTGAAAAATAAAAGAGTGATCACGCTGGATTTGGCGTTGATGGTGGCGGGGACTAAATACCGCGGCCAGTTTGAAGAGCGCATCAAGGCCGTGATGGATGAGATCAAGCGGTCCGAAAACATTATTCTTTTTATTGATGAACTTCATACGTTGGTCGGTGCGGGCGGCGCGGAAGGAGCTATCGACGCTTCGAATATCTTGAAGCCGGCGCTTGCGCGCGGTGAAATTCAGTGTATCGGGGCAACGACACTCGATGAGTACCGCAAATACATAGAAAAAGACTCTGCGCTTGAGCGGCGTTTCCAGACGATCATTGTCGATCCGCCATCGGTCGAAGAGACGATCCTTATTTTGCGTGGGTTAAGGGACAAATATGAAGCGCACCATAGGATAAAAATCTTGGACTCGGCGCTGGAAGCGGCCGCGAAGCTTTCGGACCGCTATGTAACCGGAAGGTTCCTGCCGGACAAGGCGATCGATATTATTGACGAGGCTGGAGCGCATGCGCGGCTTTCCACGCACACCGCGCCGCCTGAGGTCAAAGAGCTCGAGAAAAAACTAGAGCTTTTGAAGCGCGAAAAAGAAGACACGATCAAAGAGCAGGACTTTGAAAAAGCGGCGGCACTGCGTGACCAGGAGCGGGACCTGAAGCGGCAGCTCGACAGGTCTAAAAAAGAGTGGACGGATTCAAGGTCAAAAATTGAGCTTGAGATAGGCGAGGATGAGATCGCAAAGATCGTGTCGAAGCTTACCGGCATTCCGATCGCGCGGCTTGAGGAAAAAGAGACAAGCCGTCTTTTAAGGATCGAGGATGACTTAAGAAAGCGCGTGGTGGGCCAGGATGAGGCGATCTCGGCCATCGCGCATGCGGTGAGGCGTTCGCGCGCAGGCCTGAAAGACCCACGGCGTCCCATCGGTTCCTTTATTTTTCTAGGTCCCACGGGTGTCGGCAAAACACTTTTGGCCAAAGCGCTTGCGGAATTCATGTTCAATGACGAAAACGCGCTTATTACGTTTGATATGTCCGAGTATATGGAAAAGTTCAATGTTTCGCGTCTTGTCGGCGCGCCTCCCGGCTATGTCGGCTATGAAGAGGGCGGCCAGCTTACGGAGCGTGTGAGGCGCCGGCCTTATTGCATCGTGCTTCTCGATGAAATTGAGAAAGCACATCCCGACGTTTTTAATATGCTGCTTCAAGTGATGGAAGAAGGCAGGCTCACGGATTCGCTCGGCCGGAAAGTCGATTTCAGGAACGTGCTTCTTATCATGACCTCCAATCTCGGCGCCGAACTTTTAAAAAAGCAGGGCAGTATCGGCTTTAAAAGTCCGGAAACCTCGACCGACTATAAGGACATGAAGGCACGGCTTTTGGAGGAGGTCAAAAAGACGTTTAAGCCCGAATTCATCAACCGTGTGGATGACATCATCGTGTTTCAGAAGCTGACGCGCGAAGAGCTTGAGAAGATCATAGAGATCGAAGTGGATCAATTGCGCAAACGTCTGAGCGAAATGGATATTGAGGTGCAGCTTGACGCAAAGGCCAAAGATTTTCTGATCAATAAAGGGTTTGATCTTACCTATGGCGCTCGTCCGCTCAAACGCACGATCCAGAAGTATCTTGAGGACCCGCTTGCCGAGGAGATGATCGCAAAGAGGATCAGGCCCAATGAGATCGTTCATGTGACGGTCAAGGATGATGAGCACCTGGCGTTTACGCAGGGTGTGAACGTGCCCACCTAAAATAATGAAATTAGGAAAACTAAGACTGAGTAAAAAAAGACGACTTCTCGTGAAGCTGGTAGTTGTGGCGTTTTTTGCGACGAGCGTCTTTCTTTTTTTGAAAAGCCGCAAAGAAGTGCTAATCGTGGAAGGTACGAAGCTGCTTGAGCAGGGCTTAAGCCGCGGCACGGATTTACGGGTGAAAATCGGGAGCGTTCACGGCCACATTTTGGGTTTTATCAGTTTTAAGGATGTGGAGCTTGACGACCCGGCGGCATTGGCGGGCAGCCCGCCCGTTTTAAAGATAAAAGAAATCCGGCTACGCTACCGTTTTCTGGATTTTCTTTCAAAATCCTTTGATTCAAAGATCCAGATCGTCATTGATAAGCCCGTGGTCCACTGGAAGTCTTCTATTAGCCTGAAAAAACCGGAATTTCCGTTCTTTAAATGGATGCGCGACTGGGGGCTTTCGCAGAAAAGCCATGTGACGGTGAAGGTAAAAAACATGGAGCTTATTTACGGTCCGGACAAGAATAAATTGAGCGGTATCAATCTCTATTACGAAAACAACGCTTTTCGCGCGGAAGTCCCCCTTTCCCATATTAATGTCGCGTCCTCCGATCTGTCTTCAGTGATCAACGTCGAGGGCAGTTTTGAGCCGGGTTTTCTTGACACAAAAGAAACATTGCGCGGCCATATTCACACTGAGGGAAGCGTGGTCAACTGGAAGCCGCTTCGTGAAGAATTTAAGATGAATTTTATTTTTACGGAAGATGATCTCCGCGCTTTTTCTTCAAATCTTTTGGGCGGCGTGGAGTTTAACAGCCGTATCGATTTTACGAAAGATTATGACGTTGATATAACCCTTAAAACGCAAGGGTATCCGTTTATAAATTTTGAGCCGTTTTTGAGCGCTTCAAGCTATTTCAATGTGGATGGCAATATCGATCTTAATCTTCATTTTTATGGAAGCCCCTGGGCGCCGACGATTGAAGGGCATGCGCGTCTGCATAAAGGGTGGGGTTCGCGCAAGGACATCAAAGCGCTCGACGTGAACGTTATCGGTATTTATCCTACCGTCCGGCTTGAGGGATCGCGGGTGATTCTGGAGGACGGTTCCGTGATGCGTTTGGCGGACAAGACACTTGAAGCCGTGGAGCTTTTTAGGGACAAAACCTATGAAAAGCTCATCGGGGAAGCCCAGCAGGAAACCGTGGTGTGGGGAGACTGGGAATTTAGCCGTCCGCGGGATATCAAGGACCAGCCTGAGTTTTTGATGCAGCGCGTTTTTGGCGAAAATACACGCCTTCATTTGAGAAAATTCAACGAGTACAATGAAGACTGGGACACTTCCCAAACGGACAACGATAAAGTGGAAGTGGGACTCGAGTATAAATTAAGGTCAAAAGACTCGCTGAAGCTTGAACTTAAAGACAACAGCGAGGAATTTGTGGGTATCGAAAGGAAAATGAAATTCTGATGAAAGAAGCGATCCAGAATCTCGGAAAAAAGACAGTCGGAGTCGTGAACTATGCAGGGGGTGCCGCGATTCTTTTTGTGAAGACGATCTTCTGGATCCCGGTACCGCCTTTTTTTGCGCGGCAGACAGTTCAGCAGATGGTAAAGGCGGGCGTGAATTCACTGCCCATCGCGTCGCTCACAAGTTTTTTTATCGGTGTTGTTATGGCGTTTCAGAGCGCTTATCAAATGCACAAAGTGGGCGCGGAGATATATATTCCGAGCCTTGTGTCTATTTCGATGACGCGCGAGATAGCGCCTATTTTGACTGCGCTGGTCGTGGCCGGCCGTGTCGGAGCTTCGATCGCCGCGGAGCTTGGCAGCATGAAAGTGACCGAGCAGATTGACGCGCTCGAGGCGCTCGCGACAAACCCCGTCAAATATCTCGTGGTCCCCCGTTTTCTCGCGCTTTTTATCATGCTCCCGGTTCTCACCGTGTACGCGGACGTGATCGGTATTTTCGGCGGTTATCTTGTATCGGTTTACAAGCTGGGACTGACCCATTCTATTTATATTAAGATGAGCTTTGATCCTTTGGTGCAGAAGGATATTTTTACGGGTCTTTTCAAGACGCTGATCTTCGCGTGCATTATCAGCACTATTTCCTGTTTTGAAGGCATGAAGGTGGAGGGGGGTGCCGAGGGCGTGGGAGCCGCGACGACGCGTGCGGTCGTGGTTTCCTTCATCCTCGTGATCGCGGCAGATGCGCTCTGCACGATGGTCTTCTATTTCATTACGTGATTTTTAGCCTATGATTGAAGCAAAAAAAGTTTATAAGTCGTTCAACGACCGGCTTGTGCTCAATGAGCTTTCTCTTTCGATACAGAAAGGCGAGACACTTGTGATCATTGGGCGCTCCGGCTGTGGCAAGAGTGTTTTTTTGAAGCATGTGATCGGCATCATAAAGCCTGATCAGGGGGAGATCCTGATAGACGGCATCAATGTCTCGAAGCTTTCCTCCAGGGACATCAACCGTTTTCGCATGCGTTTCGGCATGGTGTTTCAGGGTTCGGCGCTTTTTGATTCTCTGGCCGTCGGAGAAAATGTGGGCTTCGGATTGATCGAGCATACAAAATTAAGCCGCAAAGCGATCGCCGCGCGGGTGGAGGAGTCGCTGGAGCTCGTGGGCTTAAAGGGCATCCAAGACCTTAAGCCCTCCGAGCTCTCCGGTGGCATGAAAAAGAGAGTCGCGATCGCGCGCGCGATCTGCATCAAGCCCGAAATTTTGCTGTACGACGAGCCGACAACGGGGCTTGACCCGATCATGGCCGACGCGATCAATGACCTTATAATTGAAATGCACGATAAACTTAAGATCACGTCCCTGGTCGTGACGCATGACATGACAAGCGCCTACAAAATAGGCTCGCGGATCGCGATGATGTATCAGGGGCAGATCGTGCAGGCAGGGGCGCCTGATGAGATCCGAAATACTCAAAATCCCGTGGTCAGGCAGTTTATCACGGGCTCGGCGCGCGGGCCGATCACGGACATTGCGTTTAAAAGTCTTAAGGACGTGGAAAGGGGCTAACGCGCCGATTTTATTAAGTTTTCGATTTTTTAAGGGTATCGGGTACACTACTACTTAGGAGGTTTTGCCGGATGAAAAAAGAGAGCCTTGAATTCAAGGTCGGAATTTTTGTTTGCCTCGGGATCGCCGCGCTGGGCATGCTGGTTTTTAAGGCCGGCGATTTTTATATAAAACCCGGCTACACGATCCGGATTTTGTTTAACCATGTGAGCGGCATCGACAAGGGGTCGCCTGTAAGGCTTGCCGGTGTCGATGTGGGAGAGATCTCAAAGGTCACGATTATTAAAAATAACGAAGGCACGACGCAGGCGGAGCTCACCGTTCATATTGCGCAAGGCGTTTCTATTGAGGAGGATGCCCAGGTGTGGGTCAACAGCCTCGGTCTGCTGGGTGAGAAGTACGTTGAAATTTCACCGGGGTCGAGCGGCGCCAAACTTTTGACCGAAGGCAGCGTGCTTGAGGCGCGCAACGTGCCCGGCGGCGGGCTTGAGAAGCTGAGCGAGGCAGGATCCAAGCTCATCGCAAAACTTGACGCCACCGTGGACAGCATCAGCAAGATCGTATCGGACCCTGAGTTTCAGGCTTCCGTGAAAAATACGTTTGGCAAAACTGAAAAAACGTTTACAAACGCCGAAGTTTTTTCAAAAAATCTGATCGAGTCGACCGAGGACCTGAAGGACGCCGCAAAGTCCGCGCGAATTATTTTGGCTAGGATTCGCGATGGCGAGGGCACGATCGGGAAGCTTTTAAAAGATGACAAGATGGCAAAAGATCTTGAGGCTTTTGCGGCGGAGATAAAGAAAAATCCCTGGAGGCTCTTGAAGAGGGATTAGAACGGGGGCGTCTCAATGACATTCGGATTCATTCGTACATTATTTGTTCTGGTCTGCATGGTGGTCGGTTTTCAGCTCGGCAGCATCTACCAGGGCTTTGGAAGTTCGTGGGGGCTGCTGGGCGCCGGGTTGGGAGCCGGCATTTCTATTTTTATCATTATTCTTGAAAGCCTTATGGGTAAGGTGTCTCTTCGCGGTCTCTCGGCCGCGGTTTTTGGTTTGCTCCTGGCGCTTATCGTTTCGAGGTTTCTCACAAGTGCGATCGATCTTATTCCGGACCTTGATAAAGGCATCGCGGCGGTGATGAAGCTCGTGCTTGTGTTGATCCTTTCGTATCTGGGCATGGTTTTGGCGATGCGCGGGAGGGATGAATTTAATCTCATCGTGCCGTACGTGAAATTTGTCCGCCAGGACCAGCGGGACACGATTTTGATCCTTGATACAAGCGTCATTATCGATGGAAGGATCCTTGATATCTGCCAGACGAAGTTTGTGGAGGGACGTTTCGTGATTCCGCGCTTTGTCTTAAAGGAACTGCAACAGGTGGCGGATTCCCAGGATGGGCTGAAGCGTAATCGCGGTCGCCGCGGCCTGGATATCTTGAATAAACTCAGAAAAAATCCCAATGTCAGCGTCAAGATCCATGAAGAGGATTTTCCTGAGATCAACTCGGTAGATGAAAAGCTCGTGAAGCTAGGCAAGCTTCTGGGCGCAAAAGTGCTTACCAATGACTACAATCTGAACAAGGTCGCCGAGTTTCAGGGCGTGACGATCTTAAATATAAACGAGCTTGCGAACGCTTCGAGGCCTGTGGTTTTGCCGGGTGAAATGATGGAAGTGCGCCTCATGAAAGAAGGCAAGGAACATAATCAGGCCATCGGTTATCTGGATGACGGAACGATGGTAGTTGTCGACAATGCCAGGCGTCTTCTCGGGAATACGGAAAGAGTGGCTGTTTCTTCCGTGCTTCAGACAGCCGCGGGCCGAATGATTTTTGCGAAGCTCGAGTCCGATAAAAATATCTCTAAATGAGAGTTGCCGCGATCGTGCCGGCCGCGGGCCGGGGCCGGCGATTGAAGGCCGGCAAGCCAAAGCCCTTCGTTGAAATTTTTAGAAAACCCCTTCTCATTCACACGCTCTCAAGTCTTCAAAAGTCGTTCGGATTCACCGAAATCATTCTTGCCGCGCCTTCCGGCCAAATTCAGAGCATGAGAGGACTGCTGGACAAGCACGGGTTTTGGAATGTGCGCATTGTGGCTGGAGGCAAGACGCGCGCGGAATCGGTGTATTGCTGTCTCGTGGCCGTATCGGACAAGAGCGACTGGGTACTTGTGCATGATGCCGCGCGGCCGCTTCTTTCGAAAAACCTGATAAATCGGCTGCTTCAAGCGGCGCGGCGGACGGGTGCCGCCATTTGCGCGGCGCCCGTCACCGCTACGGTGAAGCGGGTGGACCGGGCTCGAATGCAGATCATTAAGACCGAAGACAGAAATTCTCTGTACCTGGCGCAGACGCCGCAGGTTTTTAGAAAGGAAATTTTGACCAAAGCTTATGGACGTTTAGGAAAAAAAGCGTTTTTGGCGACGGATGAGGCCGCGCTTCTGGACGGTTCGCCGGTTCGCGTGAAAGTGATCTCGGGCGAGGCAAAAAATATTAAAATAACCACTCCGGATGATCTTGAGCTTATGAAATTTTACTTAAAAAAGGACGGCGCGTGAGAGTCGGCATCGGCTATGACATCCATGCCCTAAAAAAAGGCAGGAAGCTCGTGCTGGGAGGAGTGGAGATCCCGCATCCCAAGGGGCTCGAAGGACACTCTGACGGGGACGCCCTTTTTCATGCTATTATAGACGCCGTCCTTGGTGCGATGGGCGGGGAGGATATCGGCACGCATTTTTCCGATAAGGATGGCCGGTACAAAAATGCCGCGAGCGCCTTCTTTGTCAGGAAAGTAAGAACGCTCCTCGGGAAAAAGCGCCTGAAAGTTTCCAATATCGATTCGACCATTATCGCCGAGGCGCCGAAACTTTTTGGTTTTAAGCAAAAGATGAGGGAGAACATCGCAAAAAGTTTCGGGATCTCAGTCGACTGTGTCGGTGTGAAAGCCAAAACCAACGAAGGCTTTGGGCCTGTGGGACAAAAAAAGGCGATCGCCTGCTTCGCGGTCGCGAGCCTTATTACTTATACGTTGGTCAGTAAAGGAAAATAAAATGGACTGGATGTGGATTCAGTATCTCATCGTCATTATTTTCGCATTTGTGGTCTTAAAAGTCGCGGTCTTCAAACTTTTTTTTAAAGAAGAACTAAAAGCGGTACTCGACCGGGACCCGGCCGCGACGGACGAGATCACGGTGATCTTGACCTACCCGGGACTCCACGTGCTTTTTTACCACCGTGTCGCGCATTGGCTTTATCAAAGAAACATCCCGTTCCTGCCGCGTTTTATATCTCAATTCGGACGTTGGCTTACCGGAGTCGAGATCCACGCGGGCGCCACGATTGGCAGCGCGATCTTTATTGATCACGGTATGGGGGTTGTCATCGGAGAGACCGCAATTATCGGAGAGAATGTCACTTTGTTTCAGGGGGTGACACTCGGCGGCACCGGCAAAGAAAAAGGCAAGCGCCATCCGACATTGGGCAGCTATGTGGTGGTCGGCGCGGGCGCCTGCATCCTCGGGGACATTCATATCGGCGACAATGTGAGTATTGGCGCGAACGCCGTTGTGGTGCGCGATGTGCCTGCTAACTCCACCGTAGTCGGCGTGCCCGGAAGGATCTCGAGTCGCGAGGGGAAAAAAATGCTTGGGATCAATCTTGACCACACAAGCCTGCCTGACCCTCTGACCCAGGCGCTTGAGAAGCTACAGCACGAGATCGACAAGATTGAGGGGGAGCTCAAAGACTATGGGATTGAAGAGAAAAGCAAGTCGCACAAGAAACCTCAGTTATGACGAATGAAGCCGGACACACAAGTTTTTATGGTCTCGGGATCGCCCCGGGAATTCTTGATGTGATCGAGAGTATGAAATTCAAAATCCCGACGCCGATCCAGTACAAGGCGATTCCTATCGCGGTCGAGGGAAAAGACGTGCTCGGGATCGCTCAGACGGGGACCGGCAAGACGCTCGCGTTTGGGATTCCGATGGTTCAGCGCCTGGCACAGGGACCCGGCCGCGCGCTTATTCTCGTGCCGACGCGCGAGCTGGCTCTCCAAGTGGACGAAACACTTAGAAAGCTCGGGCAGCCTTTTAATATCCGATCAGTCATCGTGATCGGTGGAATGAATATTTCGGTGCAGGTGCAGGTTCTCCGCAAAGACACGACGCGCGTGATCATCGCCACGCCAGGACGGCTTTTGGATCACCTTGAACACAAAACTATCAACGCGTCCGATTTAAAGATGGTGGTGTTGGACGAGGCGGACCGGATGCTCGACATGGGTTTCGCGCCGCAGATCCAGCGCATCGCGAAATATCTTCCAAAAGAACGACAGACTCTTTTTTTCTCGGCGACGATGCCGGAAGAGATTTTGAAAATTGCCACGGTGTATATGAAGCTTCCGATCCGCGTCGAAATCGCCCATTCAGGGTCCGCGCCCGAAAAAATCGTCCAAGAACTTTTTATCGTTCGTCAGGAAGCCAAGCGCCAGCTTCTCGGGAAAATTCTCGAGCAGTATCAGGGCAGTGTTCTAATTTTCGCGCGTACGAAAGCCGGCGCCAAGAAACTAACACTTGCGCTCCGCCAGATGAGGCACACCGTGAATGAAATTCATTCCAACCGCTCACTCGGTCAGCGCCGCGAGGCGCTTGAGGGATTTAAAACAGGCAGATACCGTATTCTTGTCGCGACGGATATCGCCGCGCGCGGCATCGATGTCAAGGGAATCGAGCTTGTGGTGAACTATGATCTTCCCGACGACAGTGAAAATTATGTGCATCGTATCGGACGAACGGGCCGGGCGGGGCGCGAAGGTCACGCGATCGCGTTCGCGACACCCGATCAGGGCGGTGATATCCGCGATATCGAGAGGCTGATGAAAGCGCCCTTAAAGATCACTAGCCATCCGGAAGTGCCAACCGAAAAATTCGCTCACTCGAACCACCAAGGTCAAGGACCCGCCAAAAAGAGACATTTTTACCGCGACCAGTCCCGTCACAGCAGAGGCCGGCCCCAGTTCCACGGCCCCAATCAGCGAAGAAAATTTAGCAGACCTCCTCAGAGGAACTTTTAGTTGTATAATTCAACCTGCTTATGACACTACTCGCGAAGGATGACGTTTTAATCGATATGGAAAGCCTGGCTGAAGAACAGCTGTCTCTTTTGAAATCTGTCAAAGACAGCTGGCAGCCGAGTGACTTTTTACCGGATATGGCTGACAAAGATTGGCATGAAAAAGTTAATGCGTTGCGTAAGAAAGCAGCTGCTTTACCCGATGAATTATTGGTCATTCTTGTCGGCAATATCGTGACGGAAGAAGCGCTCCCTTCCTATCAGACCTGGTTAAACCGTTCCCAGGGTCTTAAGGATGAGACAGGCGTAAGCGCTACTCCATGGGCTCTTTGGACAAGAGGATGGACGGCCGAAGAGAACCGTCATGGGGATCTGCTCAATAAATATCTCTACCTTTCCGGACGGGTGAACATGCGCTCATTTGAGATCACCACTCATCATCTTATTAAAAATGGTTTTGACCCCAATTCAGAAAATGACCCGTATCGTGCAATCGTTTATGTGGCCTTTCAAGAAAGAGCCACAAAAATTTCGCACTCCAACGTGGGAAAGCTTGCCGAAAAATGCGGCGATCAAACTCTCGGCAAGATATGTTCAGCGATTGCAGGGGATGAAGCGCGTCATGAAGAAGCCTATAAACGGTTTTTTCGTAGGATCATAGAAATGGATCCCGCAAACGCCGTGATCGTTTTTGCCCAGATGATGAAGCAGAGGATTAGCATGCCTGCTCGACTTATGTCCGACGGGACGGAGAGGGATTTATTCAACCAATTCGCCGTTGTTGCCCAACGATCTGAAGTGTATACATTTCGCGATTACGCGGAAATCTTAAGACACTTAGTTGATTATTGGGAAATTGCTTCCATCCCGGGTCTCTCAGGCGAGGCTGCCAGCTCTCAGGAGTATCTATGCAGATTACCCGATCAGTATTTGGCCAAGGCCAACCGTATTCGAGAAACGCTTCTCAACGTCCCCAAAGAACCTTTCGAATGGATATTTGGCCGAAGTGTTTAAATTATTTGACGAGCTGAATTAAAACTAAGATAACGGACGATAACGGACGGAGTCCAAAAGAGCGGTTTGAGACCTCAGTCCGTTAAATAAAAAAAGGAGATGACAAAATGGCGTATCAAGGTGGCGGAGGATTTGGCGGACCAAAAGAGATGTTTAAGGCGACTTGTGCGGAGTGCCATAAGGAGTGCGAGGTTCCTTTCCGACCCAGGGAGGATCGGCCCGTTTATTGCAAGGACTGTTTCTCCAAGCGCAAGGATAGCGGTCGCTAAGATTGATATAGGAGAATTCCGTGAAAACATCAGCAGGTTTGTGGATTGATCATCGAGAGGCTGTGATCGTGCTTATTTCAGCCAAAGGAGAAATGACAAAAGTGATCAAATCGAACGTTGAAAGACAGCTTTGATATTTGGTCCCGGCGAGGCAAAGGGCGAGCTGAAGAGGCGAATCCAGAGATACATGCCCAGCGAAAGCATCGTTGCGGTCGAAACGACGGATAAGATGACGGACCGGCAGATTGCGGCGAAAGTTCGGGAATACTTTCCTATCAAGAACGAATGAAAAATGAACATATACCCGGACCCCGCATAACGGGCTCGTATACCTACCAGAAGTTGTTACCGAAATTTTGAAGAATTACACTAGGGTCCTGTATGGATAGGTACAAAATGATCAGAGTATTGACGATTATCTGTCTTGCTGTGAATTTGGCTTTTCCCGCAACCGCCTTGTCGGCGGATGATGACGAACGGGAGCAGATCTTGTATGATGCCGTCCGTCAGGGGGATACGGTTTCCGACATCGGGTGCGTGTTGAAAGAGACCGGGGACGGGAAGACGCTGCTTGAGGTTTCCATCCTCACCAAAGGGCAGGGGGCGAACTTCAGGCGCTGGATGCCCGACAGGCCGTACGTTCTAGCGGATTCCGAACGGATCACACCCATTAAAACCGAAAAGTTTTATGCCTCCAAACAGTCCCTCGCTCATGGGGTCGCTCCCATCGTTTTTGCCGCCATCGGTAGCCAATATGTCGGGCATGCCGGACGCGCCGCATCGTCACCCGGTACACCGTGCCCCGTCGGGCCGCACGCATCAACCATCGAAGAACACCATGGCACGGCGGAAGCGATCGACCGCGTTGGCATGGCCGCTGGTCTGGGGCTTTTAAGCGCGCAAGCCCAGGGTGAGATCACAGGCCTCAAAACGACTTATGATGTGACCGGATTTAAAGAAGCCATGTCGAAGGCGCTTCTCAAGTTTCAGGTCGCAAACAAACATACGCGGCAGCAACTGGATGTGACGGTCCCACTGCGCTTTTCCACGGCTCCTGAACCGGAAGGTCCACCGGACGAAGCGGGCGGCGGAAAGGGACCGAAACCTCCGCCTGTGAGCGCTCCAAAAGACGAGAGCAAAATGAAGCGATGCGGCCCCGATGTCACGGACGATTACCTAACGCGTTTAAAGATCATCAAAGGGCGCATCCTTTCCCATCGCAAGATTATAAAAAAAATGGGGTACGTTGAAGTGGGCGAGTTCTCTTTCATGCGCAAGAACGGGATGAAGATGGACTATTGGGTATACCCAACGGCAAATTGCCCCAAAAACTGCGATGAAACTCTGACACTAGTTGGGTTGTGCGTCAATCAAAGCGCGACGAACGACATCATTTACGGCTTTGTCGGCCGCCTGCTGGACATGGACCTTGAGTATTTGATCGGCGCGGCGGACTGGCATGAAGTGGCGGCAAGGAGCGATATCAGCGGAAAACCGCCAGTGAAGGTGGCAGGGTATAGCGTAGGATATGATCTGGCGCGTGAAGCGGATATCACCTGGGACGCGTTGCGCCGCGTGATGGAGACCGTTTCTGTGAATGGGCAGCGCGCGATCGATCTTATGGCGGGACCCCATAGGGATTGCGAACTTTGCACGGACAAAAAAGGCGCCCACAAAGATTTCTCCCAAGAGGTTTGGGTTTTGGAATAGAACTGTATTTTCACCATCACGCCATTTAAGCAGACCAATTTCGTGATCTTCCGCATCGAGTAGTTCTCCCGCTTCGCTAATCGATAGACAAAATATCTGAACGAAAATAAGACCCTTTTCCGTCCTATAGAGTAGGAGAGTGTTGATCTGGACAAATATACGCTATTAGCGTATCCTATTAAAGGACGGTTTGTGGAATTTGTTGAAACTTCAGTATTCACCAAGCTTATTCAAAGGCTTCTTGGTGAAGATGAATATGCGGATTTTCAGGTAATGCTTGCGTGTAACCCTCAGGCAGGCCGCTTAATACCAGGGGGTGGCGGTTTGCGGAAATCGCGTTGGTCGCATACCCAAAGAGGGAAGGGTAAAAGGGGCGGCATACGAATTATTTATTATGTCCATTCAAAGGATCGTTTATATATGATTTACGTCTACGATAAAGATAGGCAGGAAGATCTGACGAATAAGCAGTTGAAGATTTTGCGCGAGTATGTGAAGGCGGGAGTCCTATGAAAGAGACTGCTTTTAAGAAATTTTTGAAGAGCATTGATGAGATCCGGGCCATTCATTCGGGTAAGCGCAAGGCATCAAGAGTTTTTCACATTCGGCCCGTTGAGATAAAATCCATTCGGCGCAAATTGCACGTCAGTCAGGCAAAATTTGCCCAAATCATCGGAGTTAGTGCGGGCACTCTGAGAAATTGGGAGCAGGGCAGGACTTACCCTGAGGGTGCCGCAAGGGTGCTTTTGAGGGTCGCCGAAGTCAGGCCTGATGCCATCCGAGAAGCTTTGAATGGATAGTCTTTATTAGCTAGCCTAATTTTCTCTCTTTTGCTTTAATACTTCTCATGCCTCTTAAAATATACAATTCGTTAACAAAACAAAAGGAAGAATTTAAGCCTCTCGTTCCCGGGGAGGTGAAGATGTACGTCTGCGGCCCCACGGTCTACGACGAACCGCACATCGGGCATCTACGCTCCGCCTACGTTTTTGAGGTCATCAGAAATTACCTAAAGTATTCTGGCTACAAGGTTAAGTTTGTCCGGAATGTGACCGATGTGGACGATAAGATCATTGAAAAAGCTAGGGAAAACAAAGGTTGTAATCTCGTCGAGGAAGTAAAAAAAGTTTCCGATAAGTACTATCAAAGATATAAAGAGGATTTGAGTGAGCTTGGGATAGCTGCGCCTGACGTGGAACCAAAGGCTACTGAGCACATTTCTGAAATGAAAGAATTGATCGTCAATTTGATTAAAAAAGATGCGGCTTATTCAAGTGAAGGAGATATTTATTTTAAAGTCGGCAGACTTCCAAATCAGGATTACGGACAACTCTCTCATCAGAATATGGATGCTATTTTTCACAGTGTTCGGATTGACCCGAGTGAGAAAAAGCAAAGCCTTCTTGATTTTGCATTGTGGAAGAAAGCTAAAGAAGGTGAGCCGAGTTGGCCAAGCCCTTGGGGGGAGGGGCGGCCGGGATGGCATATCGAGTGTTCCGCCATGAGCATGAAATACCTTGGAGAAACTTTTGACATTCATGGAGGAGGCCGTGACCTAATTTTTCCGCACCATGAAAATGAAATTGCGCAATCGGAAGGGGTGACCGGCAAAAAGCCTTTCGCAAGCTATTGGATTCATCATGGGCTTATTACAATCAATAATCAAAAAATGTCCAAGTCCTTAGGCAATTATATTACGCTTAAAAGTATTTTAGAGAAAAGCCCTTATTGGGGGATAGAAGAGCTTAAGGTTTTATTTGTTGGCACTCATTATTCAGCCCCTTTGGATTATTCTGATTCTCACTTTGGCTTGGCAAAATCCGTTCGAGATAAATTTTGTCAATTCTATCAAGATATGGCACGTTATTCATACCCTATGCTTCCGTCTAACGATTCAAAAATTAAAGCGTATGTTTTGGAATTTGAAAAGGCGATGAGTGATGATTTTAATACCCCAGGAGCAATTGCCGTTATGCATGAGATGATCGATTATGCAAGGCGGCAACAAATTGAAAGCATAAAAGAAGCGACATCTCTGCAAGTTGGAATAGAAATTTTAAAGTTAAGCTCTATTTTTAGTCTAAAATTTGGCGCTAAAATAGAAATTGGAGATGATGGTAAAGTTAAAAATGTATCAATTCAGCAGATGCCTGTTAAAAAAACGCAGTCAATAGGCTCCGGCGCGCTTATAATCACTCAAGAAGAAGCTGAAATACGCGGTTTAATCAAAACCCGGGAAGAAGCTAAAAAGAAGAAGGATTATAAAACCGCAGATAGCATACGTAATCAGTTAAACCAAAAAGGAATTATGTTAAAAGATTTTCCCGATGGCACCACGGAGTGGAGAGCGATTTAATTATGCTCAGTTTCAATAACATATGCTTCGCTGCGGCGGGTGGCGCGGAGGCAGAGCGCTTGTTTTTTGACAAGGCGAAGCACTTGTCAAAAAACGAGCTGCCGCAGCGACAGGACCCGCCGCGGCAGAGAGGCAAAATTAATCTATGACAAAAGGCATCCTCATCACCCTCGAAGGCACCGAAGGCTGCGGGAAGTCCACGCAGATAAAACTGCTTTATGATTTTCTTAGGAAAAAAGGTCTACCCGTTTTTCTGACGCGCGAGCCAGGCGGCACCGCGATCGGGGATAAGATCCGGCAGGTGCTTTTGGACGCTAAGAATAAAAATATGACCCCGGTTTGCGAGACACTTCTTTATATGGCGTCACGCGCGCAGCTTGTTGCGGAAGTCATTAAACCGAAACTTAAAGAAGGAAAGATAGTCCTCTGCGACCGCTGGCTCGACGCGACAGTGGCGTATCAGGGCTACGCGGGCGGGGTGGATGTTGAGTGGATACGCTGTCTGGGGGAATTTACAACACAAGGTGTCAAACCATCAATCAGCCTTTTCCTGGATTTACCTCTTCGGGCCGGGTTGAAACGTGCGATAAGCCATAAAAAAGCGGACCGGATGGAGAGGAAATCGTTTGATTTTCACAAAAAAGTTTATCAGGGCTATCTTCGGATAGCCAAAGCTGAGCCAAAACGTTTCAAAAGAATAAAAATCAAAGAGAACGATTCGGTTTTGGAAGTTCACGAGAAAATAAAAAGCTCGCTTAAAAATGTCCTCTGAGATCATACAAAAACAACCAAAAGTCATTTCCCTTTTAAAAGCGGCGGTCGAGAAAGATCGCTTGCCGCATGCGCTTTTGTTCGTAGGGCCCAAAGACGCGGGGCAAGCGGAAATAGCGTTTTGGCTCACCCAAGTCATTTTTTGCGGAAATAAAAAGGGCGTCGAGCCATGCGGCGAGTGTCTTCATTGCCGCAAGGTGGATAAAAAAATACATCCAGACCTGCATTTTATTGAGCCGGAAGAGGATTCACGGTTTATAAAAATCGAGGCGGCGCGCCAGCTTATCGGAAAGACCTACTTCAAACCTTTTGAAGCCAATGCCAAGGTTTTTGTGATTCATGATGCCGAGACAATGAATGAGACCGCGCAGAACGCGCTTTTAAAAACGCTTGAAGAGCCGCCGGGAAAAACATTTTTTATTCTTATCACTTCCAATCCCGGCGGACTTCTTCTGACCATCCGCTCGCGCGCGCAAAATTATCATTTTGCGCCGGCGGCTCATGGACGGCTGTCCGATCCGGAAGTGGAAGAATCCAGCAAAAAGGCGCTCGAATTCATTCTTTCAGGTTTGAGTGAAGGCGCGCCGGCGCCTGATCTTTCAAAACTTGACCGCGAGACGCTCGGGGTTATTTTGGACGAACTCATTGAATACTTCAGGGACGTGCTTTTATTGCGCGTCGGTGCCGGAGAGATCGCGGGCGCCATTGAGGACAAGTACCGTAAAGAAGAATTGGCCCAAAGCCTCGACGAGGAGACGCTCGAAGCGTGGATCGAGATTTTGGCAGAATTTAAGGAGAAGATCCTGGAAAACATCCATGTGAAGCTCGCGTTGTCGGTTTTATGGGACAGGTTGAAAGAGAGAGTTTATGCCGGATAAGTATTATCTGACGACGCCGCTTTATTATGTCAACGCAAGGCCGCATATCGGCCATTCTTATACGGAAATCGCGGCGGACACGCTGGCGCGTTTCAATCGTCTTGTCGGAAAGGAAGTGCTTTTCCTGACGGGCACGGATGAACACGGCCAGAAGATAGACAAAGCCGCCCAGGCGGCAGGACTCCCGCCCCAGGAATTCACGGACAAGATCTCCCAGACATTCCGCGACCTCTGGAAGACACTCAATATCGAATACGACGACTTTATCCGCACGACCGAACCCAGGCACGTGAAGGCCGTCCAGGCTGTCTGGAATGATCTTTCGAAGCGCGGGGAGATCTACAAGGACACCTACACGGGCTTTTACTGCACGCCGGATGAGAGCTTTTTTACTGACCGGCAGGTACTCACCGAAAACGGCCAGACGGTTTGTCCTGACTGCAAGAGGCCTGTTGATAAAATTGAAGAAGAAAACTTTTTTCTCAAGATCTCAGAATACCAGACCTGGCTTATCGATACAGTCAAGGGAAACCTGATGCGCGTGCTGCCTGAGACTAGAAAAAACGAGGTACTGGGTTTTCTTGAGAACAACGTTTTGCAGGACCTTTGCATCTCAAGACCGAAGAACCGCCTGGCGTGGGGCATCCAGTCCCCTTTGAGCGAAACGCACGTGACGTATGTCTGGTTTGACGCGCTGATCAACTACATCACGGCCTGCGGCTACGGGGCGGATGAGAAAAAATTCAAGAAATGGTGGCCGGCTGACGTGCATATCATAGGAAAAGACATTTTGCGCCAGCACGCGATTTACTGGCCGATCATTCTTCACGCGCTCGGAGTCGAGGTGCCCAAAATGATCTTCGCGCACGGCTGGTGGGTGCAGGGCGGAGAAAAAATGTCCAAGTCGCGCGGCAACGTCGTGGATCCCGTCGAGATCGTGAAGACCTATGGCGTGGATCCTTACCGTTATTTTCTCCTAAGCGAAGCGCCGTTCGGCCAAGACGGCACTTTCTCCGAAGAAGCGCTGATAGAACGCTACAACACAGCGCTCGCAAACGACCTGGGCAACCTTCTTCACCGCTCGCTTACGATGTGCGAGAAATATTTCGGGGGAAATATTCCTCAAGGGGATATTTTTGAACCTTATAGATTGCCTCACAAGCAAGGAGAAGGTATTGAAGAGTCGTCAATTCGGCAAATGAAAGAGGATCATGTGAGGAGGGAGATACCGGTTGGGAGAGCGCAAGATTTAATGCGTAAAGTTGATGGGTTTAAGGGGAAATTAACCCCGCTTTTGGATCGTTTGGCATTTTCTGAAGCGCTAGATGAAATTTGGATAGTGGTCAATATAGCAAATAAATTTATTGAGGAATCTACTCCGTGGAAGCTTTCCAAAGAAGGGAAAGAAGAGGATCTCAAGCTTGTTATTAGAACCTTAATGGAGGTTTTAAAGGCTACAGCTCAGGCTGTATGGCCGTTTATACCCACGACTGGGGAGGCTGTTTGGAGGCAACTGGGTATTACAAAGCCTATTACGGAAGAAGTTTTCAAGGAAAACATGTGGGGCTATTTCGAAAAAGGCGGAAAGATCCAAAAAGGCGCCCCGCTTTTTCCCAGAATTGAAATTGAGAAAGAAGGAAGCAAAGAAAAAAAATAGCTTCTCGCATTGTATTGATGCGTATAAGGTCCCGAAGACTGTCCTTTTCGGGATAAGGCCGGAGCGTGCTAACGAAGGTCCAGAGGTTCCGTCCAGGCGCCGCAGGCGCTCGGCGAGAGAATGATCGTACGAACTACACACAACGCACAACGATCCCCTGCATTCAGCGTAGGCCCCCGAAAAGGACGGTCTTCGGGGCCCGGTGGGATGAGTTAGCTGAGATTGAGTAAATACTAAAATCATGGAAGCCTATTTAGACTACAACGCAACGACTCCTTTGGATCCTCAGGTTTTAGAGGCGATGAAGCCCTATTTGTCCCGGGACTTCGGCAACGCTTCCAGTTTCCACAAGAAGGGGCAGGCTTCCCGGAACGCGATCGAGCACGCGCGTGAGACAATCGCTGATTATCTGGAAGCGGAGCCGGGTGACATCATTTTCACTTCAGGTGGCACCGAGGCGGACAATCTTGCTGTCAAAGGCACGATGGAGTCGCTAAAAGAGAAGAGAAACCATCTTGTCGTGTCCGCGATCGAGCACCAGGCGGTGCTTCACACGGCGCAGTATCTTGAAAAAAAGGGTTTTGAAGTGTCGTATGTGCCCAGTGACCGCAACGGTATCGTCGATTTGGATTGTCTAAAAGAAATGGTCTGCGAAAGGACTGCGCTTGTCAGCCTTATGCATGTCAATAATGAGGTAGGGACTATTCAGCCCATCAAGGAAGCGGCGCGCATCGCACACGACCATGGGGCTCTTTTTCACACGGACGCAGTGCAGTCGTTCGGAAAGCTAAAGATAGATCTGGAAGATTACGGGATCGATATGATGTCCATGTCGGCTCACAAACTCTGCGGTCCGAAGGGCGCGGGCGCTCTTTTCGTGAAAAAAGGCCTTAAAGTAAAGCCCGTCACGCACGGCGGCCACCAGGAGAAAAATATCCGTCCCGGCACCGAGAATGTGGCCGCGATCGCGGGATTTGGAAAGGCTTTGGAGCTGGCGGCCGGCCGGCAAAAGGAAGAATCTTTAAGAGCGATGCTTTTGCGCGATAAATTGCACGAAGGCTTGCAAAAAACCGTTTCGCGCATTCATTTAAACGGGGACCCCGAGCGGAGGATCTACAACACGCTCAACCTTTCGTTTGAGGGCCTGGACGGCGAGACGCTTCTGGTGAATCTGGACCTTAAAAATATTTATGTCTCAACGGGCTCGGCGTGCACCGCGGGGTCCGTGGAGCCTTCGCATGTCTTGATCGCGATGGGGATCTCCGAGAAGCTTGCCCGCGCCGCGATCCGCTTCTCACTGGGTCGTTTTACCACTGAACAAGAAATTGAGTATGTTTTGACCGAAATCCCTATAATTGTAAGCAGATTAAGAAAGTCATCGACCCAACACATGAAGGATTGAGATTTTAAAATAATCAGCTGTTTTGCCTCGGAGGGGCAAAACAAGCAATGACGCGAGGACTAAACTTTGTCGGCTGCCATGGAAATCTTATGATAATTGACACACACTGCCATCTTTATTTTGACGAGTTTGACCAGGACCGTCCCGAAGTGATCGAGAGGGCCGTTGCCGCCGGCGTCAACTACATGGTCAACGTCGGCATCGATCCTGTTTCCAACGAAGCGGCGCATACGCTTGCGGCACGGTACGATTTTATTTTCAGTACGGCCGGGTTTCATCCGCACCATGCGCATGAGGTTCCATCAGAAGAGATCCAGGGTATTCGAAATTTCGTGAAGGCAAAAAAGCCCGTCGCGATCGGCGAGATCGGGCTTGATTATTTTAAAAGCCAGGCCGATGCCGCGTTGCAGAAGAAAATTTTTTCAGAAATGCTGAAGGTCGCGATGGAAAATAATCTTCCGGTGATCGTTCATTCAAGGAACGCTTTTCAAGATACGCTTGAGATCTTAAAGTCCGAAGGGCGCGGGCGTTTACGCGGCGTGATGCATTGTTTTTCTTATGATGAAGCTTCGCTGAAAAAGCTTTTGGATATCGGGTTTTTGGCTTCTTTTACCTGTAATCTAACGTTTAAAAGCGCGTCCTCTCTTTTGGAAGTGGCAAAGTTCGCGCCGCTCGACCGCATCATGCTTGAGACGGATTCTCCGTATCTGGCGCCTCAAAGCCACAGAGGACAACGTAATGAGCCGGCTTACCTTTCGGACCTTGCGGGTTTTCTCTCCGAAAAAAGAGGGGTGAAACGGGCGGTGCTGGAAGAGACGACCTCGCGCACGGCCATGGAGTTTTTCGGAATCGGGAAAAATCATGAGTAAGCTCACAGAACTCTATCGCCATAATAAAATAGCCGTATGGATGATGGTGTTCGTGATTTTCTTTTACTCGCTTTTATTTTTGGCGGATGTCGCCACTAAAAGAAACTCCGCTCATCCGCCCGCAGGTTCGGCGCCGACAAAGGCATCGGTAGAGAAGAGTATCGGACGGATGACCGTGGGTGAGCTTAAAGCGAGAGAAGATCTTTTTAAAAAGAACCTCGAAAAAAGACCCAGGCTTACGATGGCGCTTTCACTGGTATTTTTATCCATCCTCGCGGCAGGCTTTATTCTAAATCTTTATTTTTTGGTCCGAAAAAAACGTAGATTTTGGGGGGAGAGCCCGTCGCTCTCGTCAGAGGGCAGCGTGCCGTGGGGCATTAAAGAGGTAGTTCATGTTTTTATTTTTCTTTTTTTTGCGGAAGCGGTGATTCTCTTCATCGAAGTCGTTTTGGCCGTCTTTTTTCACGTAAAAAATCTGGAAAAAGACCTTGTTTTGATCTTGAATAGCCTTGTCCGCGATGTGCTGGTCGCTGCGTTTGTGATCTTTCTTGTGAAAAAGCATTTTCACAAACCGCTCTCCGAAATAGGGCTCACCGTCAAAGGTCTTTTTAAAAACATCGCGCGCGGGTTTATGTGTTATCTTGCGGTGATCCCCGCGCTTTTTACCGTGCTTTTTGTGATCGCCGCGCTCGCGCAGACTTTTTCCTATGAACCGCCGCCGCAGCCGGTGGTGGAAATTTATCTCAAAGAGTCTTCGGAAAAGTACCTTACTTTTTTCACCCTATTTGTGGCGGTGGTGGGGCCCGCGATCGAGGAAATATTTTTCAGGGGGTTTGCCTATAAAGGCCTGAGGGAGCGTCTCGGAGTGCGCCGCGCGATGATCGGTTCGGCCGCGATCTTTGCGGCGCTGCATATGAACCTCGTCGCATTCTTTCCGATATTTCTGCTGGGGCTTTACCTTGCGTATCTTTACGAAAAGTCAGGGTCGCTTGTGCCTTCGATGACGGTGCATATGGTCCATAATTTGGCGATGGTGCTTCTGACGCTGGGATTTAAGTCTCTTTCAACTTAAGGATTAAGGGCGGAGCATGGGACTTGGAAAAATAGGGGAATTTGGGTTGATCCGTGAATTAAGAAAAATGACACGCGTAGACTTATCTGTGCGGATCGGGATCGGAGATGACACGGCCGTTCTTCGGCCAAAACCCGGCAAGGAAATTTTATTTACCACCGACATGCTGATAGAGGACAGGCATTTTCTCTTGAAAGAGGCAACGCCTTTTGAAATAGGTTGGAAGGCGATGGCGGTGAATGTGAGCGATATCGCGGCAATGGGGGGTGTGCCTACCCATGCGGTTGTGGCTGTGGCCTTGCCGAAAAATTCGTCGCTTTCTTTTGTAAAAGAATTATACAGGGGACTTTTGGCCGTTTCAAAAAAATTTGGTGTGAACATTGTCGGCGGCGATACGAATCGATCAGGAAAGCTCGTGGTGTCTGTGGCGCTTTTGGGCGAGGTGTCTAAAAAAGCGCTTCTAACGCGCTCCGGTGCCAAGCTGGGAGACGTAATTTTTGTCACGGGGGAGCTCGGCGGGGCCTATAAATCGCGTAAACATCTGAATTTCGTGCCGAGGATCCGCGAGGCTCAATTTTTAGTCTCGCATTTTAAGGTCAATGCGATGATCGACATTTCCGACGGACTTTCTTCAGACCTCCGGCGCATCACCGAAGAAAGCGGAGTCGGCGCCGTGGTTTGCGCGGAGGCGGTGCCGCTTTCAAAAAACGCCGGGAATGTGCAGGCAGCGCTCTGTGAAGGTGAAGATTTTGAGCTTCTTTTTACGATGTCTCCGGCCGAGGCCGCCAAACTGAGCACTACTATTTTAAAGGACCCGATGGCCAAATTTTCTCCGGTCGGGAAGATCGTTCCCAGGCGCGAAGGCGTAAAAATTATTTCCGCCGGCAGCAAAGCGGAGCCTCTGCCGGAAAAAGGCTTCGATCACTTTAAATGAGCGCGCCGACGCATTTAAAATTTACAACGAAAAGAGCCTCTGAAACAAAGCGTCTCGGACAAAGGATAGGGCGTTTTTTAAAAGCGGGCGATGTGGTGGCGCTCGTGGGAGAGCTTGGAGCGGGCAAAACGACGCTTGTGAAGGGCATTGCCAAAGGCCTCGGTGTAGCCAGTGAAGAAGAAATTTTAAGCCCCAGCTTTGTTCTTATCCATGAATACGACGGCAGGGAAAAAATTTATCATATTGATTGGTATCGCTTGGGCTCGGTGGATGGGCCCGACAGAATGCTCGCGCTTGAGTGCTTTCATGCGGACGCGGTGACGCTTGTCGAGTGGGCAGACCGGGGCTCGGATATTTTACCTAAGGAACATCTCCAGGTAGAGATTAAACACCAGGGTGGAAACAAACGGCAGGTAAAAATTTCCGGAAAATTCTTACTTAGAACTAAGCGAATATGAAAATACTGGCTTTTGACAGCTCTAGCGAAGTTTTGAGCATTGCGCTTTTTGACAGTGAGAAAAAAATAGCGGACTTCGAAGCGCCGCTATTCACCAGGCATTCGGCAATGCTTGCGCCAAGTCTGGATATTATTCTAAAATCACATGGGTTGAGACTTAAAGACATAGACTGCCTTGTGGTGGGGCTTGGGCCGGGTTCCTTCACGGGACTGCGTGTCGGAGTGACTACCGCCAAGGTTTTCGCGTACGCGCTGGGTAAGAAGCTCGTGGGTATCCCAAGTTTTGAAGCGATCGCCTGCCTGGGCGGCGATCATTGGGAAGGAACGCTTGCGGTGCTTCTGGATGCGAAAAAAGACAAGCTATACGCGGCTTTGTATGAAAGTAAAAAAAGAAAAATCAAAATGATAAAAAAGCCGTTTCTGACGGACATAAAGTCTGTCTTGGCAACCTCGAAGAAACCGGCGCTTTTTTTGGGAAGCGGCGCCCTGCTTCATCGGGAGAGGATCGCCGCCGCGCTGAAAGGCAGGCACCGGATTAATGAAGAAAAGCAAAAGTTATTTCCAAAAGCGGAAGCGCTGGTGAAGCTGGCGCTGCCTCTGATAGAGCGAAAGAAATTTTCAGATCCCTGGCGTCTTGAGCCTTTATACCTTCATCCGCGGGATTGCAATGCCATTCGAAAAAAATTAAGGCCTGTATTTTAAATGATCAAAAAAGATCTGATGGTTTGGGCGGAAGTAAATCTGGATTATCTGCGCTCGAATTTACGCGTGGTGCGTTCCATGCTTCGGAAAGGGCGTTCTGTCGATATTCTCGCCGTCGTGAAAGCGGACGCTTACGGTCACGGAATGAAAAAGGTAGTCGCCGCGCTACGAACGCAGGGTGTGCGCTTCTTTGGCGTCGCGACGATTGACGAAGCTCTGGAATTGAGGCGCAGCTGCCCGAGAGAAAAAATACTGGTTTTAGGCAGTTTCCACGAGAACCAAGTCTCATTTTTTGTCCAAAAAAATATTATTCCCACGCTTTCTTCGTTCGAGGATGCGGCGCTTTTTGAAAACTACCTGAAGAGCAAAAAAATAAAAACCGCCGCGTTTCCGGTGCATGTGAAGATTGATACCGGCATGGGGCGGCTCGGGGTCTGGCACGAAGAGGCTGAAATTTTTTTAAGACAACTTAAAAATTGTAAAAAAATCGCGATGGACGGGCTTTACACGCATTTTTCCAGGGCCGACCATGACGATAAGATTTTCATGCAAAAACAGCTTGATCTTTTTGAGCAAACAATCCGGATCGCGCGGTCTTTGGGGTTTTCCCCAAAATATTTTCATGCGGCAAACAGCATGGGGCTTGTACGCCTTAAGAGCTCGCATTTGAATCTGGTCAGGCCCGGTATTATTCTGTACGGCGTCAACCCGCGCCTGGCACAAAGACCGCCAAAGGGCCTTCGGCCGATCCTGTCCCTCAAAACGCGCATTTCTTTTCTGAAATACGTAAAAAAGGGAAGGGCGATAAGCTATGGGGGGACTTACGAAACGCCGGAATCAATGCTTATCGCGACTTTACCGGTGGGCTACAGCCATGGTTACCGGGTTGGTTATTCGAATAAGGCCCATGTGGTGGTGCGCGGCAGGAAATGCCCAGTCGTGGGCCGCGTGACGATGGATCAGACCCTGGTCAATGTGGATGGTGTTCCGGATGTCAAGCGCTGGGACGAAGTGACACTGATCGGCTCCCAGGGGCGTTTGGGCGTGAGCCTCGAGGATCTGGCGCTCCTCATCAACAGCATTCCTTACGAAGTGGCTTGCTCCATCCATAGCCGTATTCCCAGGGTTTACAAAGGCTAAAACAGTTTTCTTTGACCTGCCTTTTTTTCGTGTTATAATAATTTCTTCAATGAAGTAACCTCTTTATCACCTGAGAGTTACGCGGGGAAGTCTTGGGTGATTTTTTGTCTATTACTAAGGAAAAGACGATGGCTAAGATGATAGGCGCTAGGGCGGTTGTGGAAGCATTCACGAAAGAGAAGGTGGAGTACGTTTTTGGGCTGCCTGGAGGGGCGTGCCTGCCTTTGTTCGACGCTTTATATGACGCAAAATTTAAAGTGATCCTGGTCCGTCATGAGCAGGGTGCCGTTCACATGGCCGAAGGATACGCGCGTTCGACTGGCAAGGCCGGCGTGGTCGTCGTGACTTCTGGGCCCGGCGCTACCAATACCGTCACGGGTATCGCTGATGCTTACATGGATTCGATCCCGCTCGTGGTCATCACAGGGCAGGTAAAGTCATTTCTTATCGGCAATGATGCCTTTCAGGAGGCTGATGTGACGGGCATCACGCGGCCGATCACCAAGTACAACTATTTGGTTAAAAACGTAAATGACTTGCCGCGCGTTATCAAAGAGGCTTTTTATCTTGCGACGCATGGGCGTCCGGGGCCCGTGCTGATCGATTTTCCTTCAGATATCAGTCTTGCGGAACTTGATTTTCATTACCCTGATACCGTCAATATCCGCGGTTTTAAGCCGAAGGTGGAGGGGCACCCCGGCCAGATCAAAAGAGCGGCTAAACTGATCACTGAATCCAAAAGGCCCGTGATCTATACCGGCGGCGGTGTGATTATTTCCGGCGCCGCGAAAGAGCTTTTGGAGCTTGTCGAAAAGACGAAAGCGCCTTGCACAAACACGCTGATGGGATTGGGCGGCGTTCCCGGCACGCATCCGCTTTTTATGGGTATGCTCGGCATGCACGGCACGGTGTACGCCAACCGCGCGGTGAATGAATGCGACCTTCTGATCGCGGTCGGCGCGCGGTTTGACGACCGCGTTACGGGGGACCTTAAGAAATTTGCGCCGCACGCGAAGATCATCCACGTCGACGTCGATCCGTCCGCGATCGCGAAGAACGTGAAAGTGGACGTCCCGATCGTGGGTGACGTGAAACAGGTTTTGCAGGAGCTTAATAAAATCGTTGAGCCGGGAGATACAAAAGACTGGGTCCTACAGATAGAAAAATGGAAACAAGAAAACCCGCTCCGCTATACCGATGATTCGACGGGAGTCCGCCCTCAGTATGCGATCCAGAAACTCTGCGAGATTTTGGGAAGCGATGCGATCGTGACGACGGACGTTGGACAGCACCAGATGTGGGCCGCGCAGTACTACAAATTGAGCGGACCGAACCAGTTTCTCACGAGCGGCGGCCTTGGCACGATGGGCTACGGTTTTCCGGCCGCGATCGGCGCCCAATTTGCGTTTCCTCATAAGACGGTGCTCTGCATCTCAGGCGATGGTTCTATCCAGATGAATATCCAGGAGATGGCGACGGCGGTTGTGAATAAATTGCCGGTGAAGATCGCGATCATCAACAACAATTATCTCGGCATGGTGCGCCAATGGCAGGAGAAATTTTATAATCACCGCTATTCCAGCTCCGAGATGTCGGGAAACCCCGATTTTGTGAAGCTTGCGGAGGCTTACGGCGGCGCCGGCATCCGCGTCGATAAAAAAGCGGACGTCGAGAAAGCCATCCGCTGGTCGCAGACGATCACGGACAGGCCCTGCATCATTGATTTTGCGGTGACGGAGGAGGAGAACGTTTATCCGATGATTCCATCCGGAAAATCCTTCGACGAAATCATCGATATGGCCTAAGGAGAAAAAATGGCAGTTCATGACACAACCCCGGTCCAGGAAATAATTCTGTCGGTTCTGGTCGAAAATAGATCCGGCGTCTTGTCGCAGGTAGTCGGTCTTTTTTCCGCGCGCGGTTTCAACATCGATTCGCTCGCGGTCGGCGAAACCGAGGACCCGACGATGTCACGCATCACGCTTGTGTCGCACGGCGATAAGCGCACGCTTGAGCAGATTAAAAAACAGCTCAATAAATTGATAGACGTCATCAAGGTGCAGGACCTGACGGAAGAGGAATGCATAGACCGTGAGCTCGTGCTCGCGAAGCTCAAAGCCTCGCCGGCATTGAAAGAAGCTTTGGCGGGTCTTGCGCGTCACTACAAGATTCATGTTGTCGAGGAAAATTCCAAGATCATATGCCTCGAGTGCACGGAGACGCGGGAAAACCGGAAAAAAATCTTTGAGAAATTTAAAGAATTTGGCATTGTGGAAATCGCACAGACGGGGGCGGTGGCGCTTTCAAAGAAGCCGCCTAAGGAATAAATATTTAAGAGGAGAACAGCATGGTAAAAATCTATTATGACAACGATGCGGATCTGTCCTACATAAAAAATAAAACCGTGGCGGTGATCGGCTACGGTATTCAGGGCCGCGGTCAGGCGTTGAACTTAAGAGACAGCGGCGTCCGGGTAATCGTTGCGCAGAGGCCGGGCGGACCGAACTATGAGCTTGCGAAAAAGGACGGTTTCGAGCCCGTTGGCGCGGAAGAGGCTGCCAAACAGGCGGATGTCATTATTATTTTGGCGCAGGACCCTTTACAGTCCGAGATCTACCGGCAGTCGGTCCAGCCGCACCTGACAAAGGGCAAGGCGCTTGCTTTCTCGCACGGATTCAATATACATTTCAAGCAGATAGTGCCGCCGAAGTTTGTGGATGTTTTTATGGTGGCGCCCAAAGGCCCCGGAAGCCTGGTAAGACATCTCTATGAAGAGGGCAAAGGCGTGCCGTGTCTTGTCGCGATTTACCAGGACGCTACAAAAAACTGTAAAAAGCTGGCGCTCGCGTACGCGAAAGCGCTCGGCGGCACGCGCGCCGGCGTTATTGAGACGACCTTTAGAGAAGAAACGGAGACCGATCTTTTTGGCGAGCAAACGGTGCTCTGCGGCGGCGTCAGCGCGCTGGTAAAAGCTGGTTTTGAGACGCTCGTGAAAGCGGGCTATCAGCCGGAGATCGCTTATTTTGAGTGCCTGCATGAGTTGAAGCTCATTACGGACATGATCTACGCGACGGGCATACAGGGCATGCGAAAGAGAGTGTCCGATACAGCCGAGTATGGGGACGTGACCCGCGGCCCCCGGATCGTGAATAACAGGACCCGCGCAGAAATGAAGAAGGTCCTGAAAGAGATCCAGTCGGGCAGATTCGCCAAAGAGTTTTTGAAGGACTACAAGAATGGAAAAAAGAATTTCGAGAAATTCCGCCACGCGGATGACAAGCATCCGATCGAAGTGGTCGGCTCGAAATTACGCGGCATGATGAAATGGATGTAAATGAGCACGCGACTTACGGAGGTCGCCACGGCGAACGACGCCAAGTCGCCCGTGCGAATTTATCCCACGAAGGCGCCCCAGCGCCGAAGTGGGATTAAGATGAATTAAATTTTAATGGACGATAAAAAACGCATCTACATATTTGACACGACGCTCAGAGACGGCGAGCAATGCCCCGGCGCCAGTATGGACGAGAAAAGTAAGCTCGAGGTCGCCAGGCAGCTGGCGGAGCTTCGTGTTGACATCATTGAGGCCGGATTTCCCGTGGCATCGCCGGGGGACGCGTTGGCCGTAAAAAAAATAGCGGCGCATATAAAAGGTCCCACGATCTGCGCGCTGGCACGCACTCTCCAGAAGGACATGGATATCGCGCTGGAGGCCCTCAAGCCCGCGTCGAGAAGCCGTCTGCATGTTTTTATAGCGACGTCCGAGATCCACAGGAAGTACAAGCTCAATAAAGCCAAAGATGAGATCGTCAGGATCGCGACCGAATCGGTGAGGTATGCGCGCAACCGTATCGGGGAGGTGGAATTTTCGCCCGAGGATGCTTCAAGAACCGAGCCGCCATTTTTATATCAGGTGCTTGAATCGGTGATCGACGCGGGCGCCACGATCTTGAATATCCCCGACACCGTCGGCTATACCACGCCTTTTGAATTCGCGGAGCTAATCAAAGGTATTTTTGAAAATGTCCCGAATATCCATAAAGCGATCATCAGCGTCCATTGCCACAACGATTTGGGATTGGCCGTTTCCAATTCGCTCGCCGCGATTCGCTCGGGCGCGCGGCAGGTCGAATGCACGGTCAATGGCATTGGTGAGCGCGCCGGCAATGCCGCGACGGAAGAGATCGTGATGGCGCTTGATACGCGAAAGGACATCTTTGGCGATAAATACACGAATATCCGCAAAGACCAGATCTGCAAGGCCAGCCGTCTTGTAAGCACGCTCACCGGCATGGTGGTCCAACCCAACAAGGCGGTCGTCGGCCGTAACGCGTTTACGCATGAATCGGGCATTCACCAGGACGGCCTTCTGAAGCTCCGAAAAACCTATGAGATCATGCGGCCCGAAGACGTGGGCTTCGGCGAGACACAGCTTGTGCTGGGCAAGCATTCGGGGCGTCACGCGCTTGATACGCGCTTGAATAAGCTCGGCTATAAACTGAATGAGAAAGAGCTTGGTACGGTTTTTGAGAATTTCAAAAAACTTGCGGACAAAAAGAAAGAAGTCTTTGATGACGATCTTGTGGCGCTTGTCGACAAAGAGATCTCTTCGGCGCCCAAAACGTATGAGCTGACTTATTTGAGAATTCTCACGGAGAGCAATAAAGACCCGAAGGTTATGCTTAAACTAAAGTCCAAAGGCAAGGTCCTGAGCGGCCAAGGCACCGGCAGCGGTCCGGTCGATGCGGCTTACAAGACGATCGATAAAATAATCAAAAGGAAAACAAAGCTTCTCGATTATCAGATCCGGTCTGTGACCGTAGGCAAAGACGCCCAGGGAGAAGTCACCGTGAAAGTCAAAGATCATAAAGAGGAGGCGGTGATAGGGCATGGATTAAGCACGGACATCATCGAAGCCAGCGTCAGAGCGTATCTTGATGCCATCAATAAAATTTTGTACCGTTACACCGTTTTGAAAAAAGACCGTACCGCTTACGGCGTTTAATGCTTTACCCTGAAATCATGGTCGATCAACGCACGGAACTCTACGGGGTTCTCGGCAACCCCGTGCGCCATTCACTGTCGCCCTTTATTCACAACGCCGCGTTTAAGCACTTTAAGATAAATGCCGCGTATCTTGCGTTCCAGGTCGAGGTGGATTTCCTGGGGCTCGCGTTTGAAGGCATCCGCTCACTTGGGCTAAAAGGCGTCAATATCACGATCCCGCATAAAGAAATGGCGTCGCGGTTTGTGGATGAAATCCCTGAAGACGTCGACCGTTCCGTGGGCGCGATCAACACCGTGGTGAATAAAGGCGGCAGGCTTTTCGGGTACAATACCGATATTCCCGGTTTTTTACTGGCGCTGAAAGAGGAGCTTGGCTTTGACCCTCAGGGGAAACGCTGTCTTGTATTGGGCGCGGGAGGCGCTTCGCGCGGCGTGGTGTTCGCGCTGGCGCTCGCGAATGCGGAGAGGATCATGATCTGCAACCGTACGCTCGAGCGCGCTCGAGGGCTCTGTAGCTTCGCGGCGGATTCTTTTCCGGAGGTGGAAGTGGAAGCGATCGATTTCCCGGGTGGGATCAAGACGGAAAAAATCGATCTGGTCGTGAACGCCACTTCTTTGGGCATGCAAAAGACGGACGGTTCACCGATAGATATCTCGCTTTTAAAAACCAGGCCGCTGGTTTATGACCTTATTTATTCGCCGCTTGAAACACCGCTTCTTTCAAACGCCAAGAAGCTCGGACTTCTTTGCGCGAATGGTCTCGGCATGCTGGCCGCGCAAGCGGCATTTTCGTTCAAGCTTTGGACCGGAGAGCGCGAAGGCGTGCGTGAGTTGATGCTGGAGACTTTAAAAAAGTGTCCTGCTTGATCGCGTTTGTGATGGGGGCGATCGTGGGGAGCTTTTTGAACGTCTGCATTGTGCGTATTCCGATGAAGCAGTCGATAGCGTTCCCTTCATCGCACTGCATGCAGTGCTTAAAACCTATTTTGTGGCACGATAATATTCCGATCGTGAGCTTTTTTGCGCTCGGCGGAAAATGCCGTCATTGCCATGCCCGTATCTCGTGGCAGTATCCGCTTGTGGAAGCGGCCACCGCGCTTATTTTTACGGCATGCTTTGCCGTGTTCGGGTTTTCCGCGAAGGGCATTTTTTATATGGCGCTTTCTTCGATGCTCTTGGTCGAGTCCGTGATTGACACGCGTTTTCAGATCATTCCAGACAAGATCACGCTGCCTGGCATTCTCGCGGGGCTTTTGGCGTCAACTTTTTTTCCATCTTTGCAGGATGAAAAAATCTGGAGAGCGGGTTTTTTGCAGTCTCTTTTGGGAATTTTGCTCGGTGGCGGCATCCTTTTTCTTGTCGCGACCGTCGGTGAATGGTTTTTCAAAAAAGAAGCGATGGGCGGCGGGGACTTGAAGTTACTCGCGATGATCGGCGCGTTTACCGGATGGAAAGGGGTCTTATGGACGCTTTTTGCGGGCTCTTTTGTGGGGGCCATTTTCGGCTTGTACCAGCGAATCAAAAGCGGCAAAGAGGAAATTCCGTTCGGGCCGTATCTTGCGGCCGGCGCTTTTTTGTATTTATTTTTGGGACAGAGATTTTTTGAGTGGTATGCGGGGCTTATCGGGTTTGCGGGTTAGCTGGAAATGTCATCCCCGAAGTTTTTAATCGGGGATCAAAACTTAAGCTCGATTCCCGCTTTCGCGGGAATGACATGGGAGGGAAAATGCTACGTTTTTTGACGAGCGGTGAATCTCACGGGAAATGCCTTGTGGCTATCCTCGAAGGCATGGTGGCGGGGCTCGTGGTGGACCCGGGCGAGATCAATAAAGAGCTTGCGCGGCGGCAGGAAGGCTACGGCCGCGGCGGCCGGATGAGCATTGAAAAAGACCAGGCAGAGATCCTCTCGGGAGTGCGCGACAAAAAAACGATCGGCGGCCCGATAGCGCTCCTGGTGCCCAACAAGGACTTTAAAATCAATGAATTGTCGGTGGTGAAGCGTCCGCGGCCCGGGCATGCGGACCTTGTGGGAGTGATTAAATACGGCCGTGAGGATGTGCGCGACATCCTGGAGCGCGCCAGCGCGCGCGAAACGACTGCGCGCGTGGCGGTGGGCGCGGTTTGCAAGATCTTCCTGAAAGAATTCGGGGTGGATATTTTAAGTCATGTGGTTTCGATCGGCGGCGTCGCGGCCGACACAAGAGACATGGATTTTGACGAGATACAAAAAGCTTCCGTGGGCTCGCCGATGCATTGCGCCGATAAAGCGGCCGAGAAAAAGATGATGGCGCGCGTTGATGAGGCAAAAATTTCCAAAGATACGATCGGCGGCGTTTTTGAAGTGATCGTGAAAGGCGCGCCGGTGGGGCTGGGGAGTTTTGTGCATTACGACCGGCGTCTTTCGGCCGCGCTTTGCGCGGGTCTTATGTCGATCCAGGCGGTAAAGGGCGTGGAAGTCGGGATGGGCTTTAAGGTGTCGGAGACGCTTGGAAAACACGTGCATGATGAAATACTGCACGATAAGAAAAGAGGATTTTACCGCAAAACAAATAACGCCGGAGGACTGGAAGGCGGGGTCACGAACGGCGAGAATATCGTTCTGCGCGCCGCTACAAAACCCTATGCGACGCTGATGAGCCCGCTTGGGTCCGTGAATATCGACTCAAAAGAAAAAGACGTCGCGACGATCGAGCGTTCCGACGTGACCGCGGTGCCTGCGTGCGGCGTGGTGGGTGAGGCGATGACGGCTTTTGAAATCGCGAAGGCGTTTTTGGATAAATTCGGCGGAGACAGCCTGAAAGAGGTAAGGCGCAATTTCGAAAGCTACCAAAAGCAGGTCGCAGAGTTTTAAAAGATGCCTTCCAAAAATATTGTACTCGTCGGTTTTATGGGCACCGGCAAGACGAGTATTGGTAAAGCACTTGGAAAAAGACTCAAAAGGCCTGTGATCGACGTGGACCGCTGGGTCGAGGATGATCAGAAAAGAAAAATAAGCGATATTTTTGAGCGCAATGGAGAGCCTTTTTTTCGCGCGCTTGAAAAGGCAGCGATCCGCGAGATTTCCAAAAAAGAGGGGATCGTGATCACCACGGGCGGCGGCGCCGTGATCGATCCCGAAAATATGGAGTTGCTTAAAACGAATGGCTGGATCGTCGCGCTTTTGGCCGCTCCGGAGACTATTTTCAGCCGTGTCAGGAATTCAAGGCACCGCCCGCTTTTAAATACCGAAAATATGCTGGAGAAAATAAAAAAGATGCTGAGTGAACGGCTGCCGCTGTACAGACAGGCGGATTTTGAATTTGAGACGGACCTTCTTTCGTCGTCGGAAGTAGCGGCGCTTATTGTACGCGCGCTGGAAGGAAAGCTGTGAGCTTGAACGGTGAACTTCAAAGGATGGTCGCGCTGACGCTTGTGAAAAATATGGGGCCTGTGTCATTTCGGAGATTGTTTGAGGCTTTTGGGAGTCTCGAGGGAATATTTCGCTCAAATTTCAGAACGTTTGAAAGGGCGAAAGGGCCGGCAAAGATCGACTGGAAAGAAATTCAGGCCGAGGCACATCTTAAAGAAGCCGAAGCCGAAATAGACAAGGCATCTTGCGCTGGTGTGAGCGTGATTACTTGTCTGGATGAAGCTTATCCGGCCCTGTTGAAAGAGATCCATGATCCGCCGATGGTTTTATACGTGAAAGGAAAAATACCTGCCGATCAATTTTCAAAAGTGGCGGTGGTGGGATCAAGAAAGGCGTCGTTTTATGGCGTACGCATGGCAAAATCAATTTCGGCGGAGCTAGCCCAAGCCGGCGTGGTGGTGGTCAGTGGTCTCGCGGAAGGGATAGACAGCGCGGCTCACGAAGGCGCGCTTTCGGGAGGCGGCCAGACAGTCGCGGTGCTGGGCGGCGGACTGGGCAAGCTCTATCCTCCAAGCAACAGAAAATTATTTGAAAAAATAGCTGAAAATGGCGCGGTGATTTCAGAGTACCCGATGGACATGGCGCCGCTCGCCCCCTATTTTGCGGTGAGAAACAGGATCATCGCGGGGCTTTCGGAGGCGACGGTGGTCGTGGAAGCGCAGGAAAAAAGCGGTGCGCTTATTACGACGGACGTGGCGCTTTCCGAGGGACGCGATGTTTTCGCGGTACCCGGCAATGCTGATTCATTGAATTCCAAAGGCACTAACAATTTACTGAAACAGGGCGCCAAGCCCGTGACAGGCGCCGCCGATATTCTGGAGGAGCTTCAGGCGCGGGATTTATTTTCAAAGAAAAAAACGGCATCCGGTTCGCGCGCCCAAAAAGTTCCGTGTATACCGCGCTCAGCGGAAGAAGATCAGATCCTGTCTTTTTTGGAGAGCGAGTCGCTTCATGTCGACGAGATCGTCGATTTGTGCGGCCGGCCGGTGAACCAGACAATATCCGCGTTGTCGGGAATGGAAGTCAAAGGGATCGTAAAGCAACACCCGGGGAAATTTTTCTCGAAAAGTGTCTAGTAATGAAAAATACAAATGAAAAAATAAAGGTCAGATTAAACGGCGAGAAAAAGGAACTTGCGAGAGAGCTGACGCTTTCGGAGCTTCTTAAGGGACTTGGCGTGCCCGTGGAGAAGGTGGTGGTGGAGCTGAATCTCTCGATTGTACCGAGAGACCAATTGGCCGGCACGAGCCTGAAGGAGGGGGATGAAATCGAAATAGTTCACTTTGTCGGCGGCGGCGCCGGAAGCGCCAAGCCGAAGGCCCTTGTGATCGTCGAATCTCCCGCCAAGTGCAAAACGATCCACAAATATCTAGGACCCAATTTTGAAGTTACGGCCTCGATGGGCCATGTGATCGACCTTCCGAGGTCACGCATGGGTATCGACATCGAACATAATTTCCAGCCCCAGTATATTGTCGTGAAAGACCGCAAAAAAACATTGACCGAACTTAAAAAAAAGGCGAAAGGCAAAAAACAGATTTATCTCGCTTGCGACCCGGACCGTGAGGGTGAAGCCATCAGCTGGCATTTGAAAAATCAATTAGGCGAGGGCAAGAGCGTTTACCGCGTTGTTTTTAACGAAATCACCAAAGAGGCGATTCAGGAAGCTTTTAAACACCCTTCCGAGATTGACATGAATCTTGTCGGCGCCCAGCAGGCGCGGCGTATTTTGGACAGGCTCGTCGGCTACAGCTTGAGCCCGCTTCTGTGGCAAAAGGTCGGGCGGGGACTATCGGCGGGCCGCGTGCAGTCGGTCGCGCTCAGGCTTATCGTTGACCGCGAAAAGGAAATACGGGCGTTTGTACCGGAAGAATACTGGACGATCGAGGCCCTGCTTAAAAAGAAAAAAGGCGACCCGCGGTCTTTCACCGCCAAGCTTGAGAAAATCCAGGACAAAAAAGCCGAGATCAAAGACGAGAAAAAAGCCGGAGAAGTTTTGGCGCAGGCCAAGTCCGAACCTTTTGTCGTCAAAGAGGTCAAACACCAGAAGAAAAAAAGAAACCCCTATCCGCCGTTTACGACCAGCAAACTCCAGCAGGCCGCGTACAACGTGTTTCGTTTTCCGGCGTCCAAGACGATGCGAATCGCGCAGATGCTTTATGAAGGCGTCGAAATCGGTCATGAGGGAAGCGTGGGTCTGATAACGTATATGAGAACCGACTCCGTGAGGATCTCCGGCCAGGCTTTGGCGGAGATTCGCGAGCTTGTGATGAAGGATTACGGCAAGGAGTATTTGCCGGAAAAACCGAATATCTACAAATCAAAAAAAGAAGCGCAGGAAGCGCACGAGGCGATCCGGCCCACGTCGGTTTTACGCAGGCCCAGGGATATCGAGGGCTATTTAACGCCGGATCAATTTAAACTTTATTCGCTTATTTGGCAGCAGGCGGTCGCAAGCCAGATGGTCCCCGCGATCATCGCGCAGGTATCGGCGGAGATCATGGCCGGCCAGTGTCTTTTTAAGGCCAGCGGCAGTCACGTCGAGTTTCAGGGCTGTCTTATCGTGCGCGGCAAAGAAGAAGATGACGATGAAGAGAACCTTCTTCCTTTGCTGGAACCCCAGGAGGTGCTTGATCTTCTTAAAATAGATAATATTCAGCATTTCACAAAGCCGCCGGGGCGGTTTACGGACGCATCGCTTGTAAAAGCGCTTGAGGAAAAAGGGATCGGAAGGCCCTCGACCTACGCGCCGACCATTGGGACGATCACCGAAAGAAATTATGTGCGCCGTGAGAGCGGAAGCCTTATTCCGACGGATCTGGGGATTCTCGTGACTGATCTTTTGGTCCAGTACTTTTCGAAACTTCTGGATTTTGAGTTTACCGCGACGATGGAAGATGAGCTGGACTTGGTCGAGGAAGGAAAGGCCGAGTGGCCAAAAGTCGTGAAAAGTTTTTACGATATGTTCTCGGAACAAATGGAGCACGCGAAAAGCCAGATGCAGACCGTCAAAAGGGAGGTAGAGCCGACGGACGAAGTGTGCGAGAAGTGCGGAAAGCCCATGGTGATCAAGTGGGGCCGCCGAGGGCGTTTCATGAGCTGTTCCGGCTGGCCTGAATGTAAAAACGCGAAATCCATCTCCACCGACGTCGTCTGCCCTCAATGTAAAAAGGGCAAGCTGGTCGCGCGGCGCGCGAAGTCCGGCCGCGGTAGGCCTTTTTTCGGGTGCACCACGTACCCTGACTGCAACTTTATCACGAACCGGCTTCCCAAGGAGGGCGCGAGCGCGGAAGACATTACGGCCCAGAAAGACAGCATGGATGAAATCACTTAGATGGATGCGTATTTCGCAAAATTTCTTATCTACCTGCAAGCCGAGAAAAATTATTCGAAGCATACGCTCACAAGCTATACGCATGACTTAAAAGAATTTTATGCATTTTTAGACCGGAGGCGGCTTGACGAGATCGATATTCATTTTTTGAGGAAATTTCTCGTTCTTTTAAAAGAAAAAAAATTATCGAAACGCACGGTCGCGCGCCGCGTGGCCGCTTTGAGGACTTTTTTCCGGTTCTTGGTGCGGGAGGGGCATCTTAAAAAAAACCCACTGACGGCTCTCAAAACACCGAAACTTGAGAAAAAGCTTCCGATGGTGCTGGATGAGACCGACGTAAACCGTCTTCTCGATGCGCCGGACGATGATGTGATCGGACGCCGCGACAAGGCCATCCTGGAGACGCTTTATTCCACGGGCATGCGCGTGTCTGAAGTCGTGCAGCTCGATGCCGAAGGGATCGATTTTATCGGCGGTGTCTGCCGCGTGATCGGAAAAGGCTCCAAGGAAAGGCTTTGCCCTATCGGCGATAGAGCGCTTCGCGTGATACGCCGATACCTCGAACTGCGCTCCGCCGCGGTAAAAAAACGTGACAGAGCTTTATTTTTGAATCATTCGCCGAATAAGCAGGGCTCACGGATCACGCCGAGAAGCGTCTGCCGGATCGTGGAGAGATATATCGAGCAGACCTGCCGCAAAGAAGGGATCTCGCCACACACGCTGCGGCACTCGTTTGCGACGCACCTTTTGAACCGGGGCGCTGACCTAAGGTCTGTGCAGGAACTTTTGGGACATGAAAACCTATCTACCACCCAGATTTACACGCATGTTTCGACACAGAGACTGAAAGAAGCTTATGACAAGGCGCACCCCCGGGCTTAGGAAGGACACCGGTTTTGGATCGGGAACGGTTTACCGCGATCCGTGGTTTTCGCGTTTTTTTTATGATCTTGTTTTTTTGGTGTTCTCGGTTTTTTACGTCCCTTTCTTTTTTATCAAAGGAAAGCACAAAGAAGGAATTTGGTCGCGGTTCGGGATTTTGGACAAAGAAATCAAGGAACATTTTTTTGACAAAAAAGTGATTTGGGTGCATGGCGTCTCCGTAGGCGAGGCCGTACAGGCAGTCAGGCTCGCGGATGCGCTAAAAGACAAGCTAAAAGATTTCACGTTTCTTATTACGACCACGACGGCTACCGGACGCGAGGTCGCGCAAAAACTTAAAAGCGATGAGGACGTCGTGCTTTATTTTCCGGTGGATTTCAGGACGTGTGTGCGTTCTTTTATAAGGAGCGTGGCCCCGCAGGCAGTTTTGGTTCTCGAAACCGAGATCTGGCCGAACCTTGTTTACGAGCTCTCGAACGCAGGGATCCCGGTGTTTCTCATGAATGCAAGGATTTCCGATAGGGCTTTTTCACGCTATTGGAAAGTAAAAAAATTCCTGCGGCCGGTGCTCAACCGTTTCGCGCTTATTGCGGCTCAGGATGAGACTATGAGAAAAAGATTTCTGAAGCTGGGTGCCGCGCCCGAGCTTGTGGGTGTCACGGGCAACATGAAGTTTGACTGGCAGCCTGAAATGAGCGAAGATGAAGCGATCGAGAAGTTGGCCTCAGTCGTTAGGCGACCCGAGACGTTCCTATGGATCGCGGGCAGTACTCACGAGGGGGAAGAGGATATCCTTTTTGAGGTTTACAAATCTCTTAAGGCTAAATACGATTTTTTGAGGCTTCTGGTCGCGCCACGCCATCTGGATAGGCTTTCGGCGATCGAGGCCAAGGCTCGCGAGAAGAACGTGATTTTGAGGAAGCTTACGGCTCTATCAACCGCGTCGGGGCACGACAGCGCTTTCTCGGAGAATGAAGTTTTTATTTTGGATAAAATGGGGATTTTGGCGGGAACTTACCGACTCGCGGATGCGGTTTTTGTCGGCGGCAGTCTCGTGCCATCGGGCGGACATAATCTGGCGGAGCCGGCGTTTTTCGAGAAGGCGATTCTTTTTGGTCCCCACATGAGTAATTTTAGGGAAATGGCCGAAGAGTTTAAAAAAGAGAACGCCGGGATTGAAGTCCAAGGTCGAGAGGCTCTCGAAGCCACGCTTGAAAGATGGATCCGGAATCCAGAAGAAGCCCGTGGGTTTGGGACGCGCGCCAGGCGGCTTGTGACTCAGCACCAGGGCGCTACGCAGAAAAACGTAAGCCGTTTTTTAAATTTGGCGAAATTTTAGTATCGGGGAGAATTAAGCAATGAGAAAAGCAATCATGACGTCCCTGTCTTCGTTGTATAGAAGCATCGTTTTGGCGACACAAGCCAGCTACCGGAAAATTCCTTCCAGGATCAAAAAGGTCAACGCGCGCGTGATCAGCATTGGCAATATTACCTGGGGCGGCACCGGGAAAACGCCGATGGTGATAGCGCTTGCTCGGTATTTCTTGGAGAGCGGCAAGAAGGTGGTTGTGCTGACGCGCGGTTATGGCAAAGATGAGGTGGAGGAACTCAAAAAAAATCTTCCCCAAGTCCCTGTCATCGTTGGCCGCGATCGGGTGAAGACAGCGGTGGAGGCGGTCCAAAAGCACGGTGCCGAGATCATTCTGCTGGATGATGGTTTTCAACACATCCGCCTTCACAGGGATATGGATGTCGTGAATATAAATTCAACGGTCCCGTTTGGTCCGGGCGGACTTATCCCGCTGGGGACGTTAAGGGAGCCTATTGAAAATTTGGCGCGCGCGCATATTTTCGTGCTCACCAAAAGCGACATCGGCTCAAAGAACCTTCACTGGATTCGGCAGAAAATCACTTCCATTAAGCCGGGCGCCGTGATTTTTGAGGCGGTGCACAAGCCGGTCCAGCTTTTGGATTACCGGCGCAACCGTTTTTTACCGCTTACGGAAATCCGCGGCAAGAAAGTGGCGGTGATTTCCGGAATAGGCGACCCGTACTCTTTCGAAAAAACAGTCGAAAAAATCGGCGGGCAAATTCTTTTTGCGGCGCGTTTTGACGATCATCATGATTTTACGCCCAAGGAGATCGATGAATTTTTAGGACGCTGCAAAGAAATGGGGGTCAAGGACATCGTGACGACCGAGAAGGACTTTGCGCGTATTGAGAAGGTGATGAAAGCGAAGAAACAAGCCCAGTGGAATGGCTATAATTTCCTTACGCTCCAAATTGAATTTCAGATGCATGATGAAGAAGATTTCTTTAGAAGATGCCTTAATTCTTAAGGTCGCAAAAACTTTAAGGTTTCTGGTCCATTGCCTTCCTTTTAGAGTATCTCTTTTTCTGGCGCGTTGCGCCGGAGGAGCAATCTATCATTTTAATAAACGCAAAGCGATCGCGCATAAAAATCTGCGCGCTGCTTTCTCGACCGAGAGGGAAAGCAGGGGGCTGCGGCGCATCGCGAAAAATTCCATACAGAATCTTACGATGGCCGCGGTCGAGCTCTTACGCTTTCCGGATCTCGACGAACGGTATTTGCAAAAGTATGTCCCGATTTTCGGCACGGAGCGTTTTGAGCCTTATTTAAAAGAAGGCAAAGGGATTATTTTTTTGACGGCGCACTTTGGAAACTGGGAATTTTTGAATGCGGCGGCCGGCGTTCTCGGATATCAAATGGTGGCGCTGGCGCGTGTGCAGAAACATCCCCGTTCGGATGAATTTTTGAATTCTCTTAGAATGTCGCAGGGCAGCCAAATCATCTACAAAGGCATGCCGATCCGAGAAATTTTGAGGTCTCTCAAGAAAGGCAGGATCGTCGGCATGCTGAGCGACCAGGACGCTGGGAAAAGCGGGACCTTCGTGCGTTTTTTCGGCCGAATGTCCTCAAGTCCCAGCGGCGTTGCCACCTTTGCGCTCCGGACAGGCGCGCCGATTTTTCCCGTATTTATTTTCCGGGAAGCGTGGCTTGATCCCAAAAAAAGGCCGCGTGACTGGCTTGCGCACCGGGTGGAAGTGGAGGGGCCGCTTCGATTTCCGGACGTTTCAATGGACCCAAGAGAAGCCGAACGTTTTATCTTGCGGCAGTTTGCGGGCATCTTGGAGTCGAAGATAAGAAAATCGCCGGAGCAGTGGCTTTGGGCGCACCGGCGATGGAAGTCGACCCCTGACCGCTTCGTGGCGATCTTGAACGACGGGAAGGCCGGGCACTTCAATCAGTCGTTGGCAGTTTTGGAGGCTATTCGAGAAGAGCAAAAACTGCGCGGTGTCGCGGAGGAATATACGCATTCCAAAGTGATCGAAGTTAAATTTAAGACAGGGCGCGTTGAAACATTTTTCAAGTTTTTGACAATTTGTTTTCGCGCCCGCTTGCCGTTTTCAAGGGCTTTATTGAAGCATGTTCTATCCAAAGAGACTTTCGATGAGATCTCAAAAACTTACGCGGATATTGTGATATCCTGCGGAAGCTCTCTTCTGGGCGTTCATTTATTTGTGAAGCGCGAAAACGCGGCGAAGTCCATCGTGGTATTGAGGCCCCCGTTTTCAACCAGGCATTTTGACGCCGTGATCGTACCCGAGCATGATCGAGTAAAAAAACAAAAAAATATTTTTATGACAAAAAGCGCGCTTTCATGCGTGGATGATTCCGCGCTTCGGGCCGAGGCCCAGAAGCTTGCAGCCGAGCTTCATGTGAACGGGGGCGATCGGAAAATAGGCCTTCTTGTCGGCGGCGATACGCGCGGGCTCAAGTTTTCGCGGGAGATTTTCGAAAAAGTATTGAATGAGGTGAATCGTCTGAATGTCGATACGGGCGCGCTTTTATTTACGACGTCGTCGCGGCGCACGCCGTCATGGGCGGACGAACTTTTGAAAAATAAATTTTCGCAAAAGGAGCGCTGTCCGCTTTTGGTGATCGCCAATGAGGCCAACCGCCAGGGAGTCGTGGCGGGGATCTTGGGACTTTGCGACACGCTTCTTGTGACGGGTGAGTCCGTTTCAATGGTCTCGGAAGCGGTTTCATCGGGTAAGCCTGTGGTGGTTTTTAAGCCGTGGGAGAGGGTAAAACCGGAGCCCAAGTACGAAGAATTTTTAAAGGTTTTGCAAAAAGAGAATCTGGTGGCGGTCGCAAATCCCGAAAATGTTTATGAGCTCCTTTATGAAAGAGTGAGCGCATCCAGTGTCAAGCCAAACGCGGCTTTATTGAAGGACAGGGAAGTTTTGCGAGAAGCGGTCAGAAGCGTACTATGACAAAGATGGATCCAGGAGGGGCGTGGTGAAAGTTTTACAGATTTTACCCGAACTTAAATCGGGGGGTGTAGAGCGCGGGGCAGTGGACCTGGCTAAGCACCTCATGAAAAAAGGTTATCCGTCCGTGGTGGTGTCCTCAGGCGGGCCTTTAGTGGAGGACCTGACTTCTTCAGGTGTCATGCATTACGCGCTTCCTGTCCACAAAAAATCACCACTTTCGATATTTCGTTCGATACGCGCGCTTTCGAAAATCGTGAGAAAAGAGGGCGTTGACATCATCCATGCGCGCAGCCGTGTGCCCGCTGTCATCGCTTTTTTTGTGAGCCGCCTGACCCATGTGCCGTTTATCACCACCTGCCATGGTTTTTACAGCAGGCATTTTTTAAGCCGCATGATGGGATGGGGAAAAGTCGTGATCGTGGCAAGCCATATCATCGGGAAGCGTATGCGTGATGATTTTGGGGTGCCGCACAGTAAAATTCGGCTCATCCCGCGCGGCGTGAATCTTGAGGAATTCAGGCTGCGTATCGAGCACGCGGCGGATGGCAAAAAAGGAAAATCGCTTGTGGTGGGGCTCATAGGGCGGCTTACGCCGATCAAGGGGCATTCTTTGTTTTTAAAGGCGATGGCGCGCGTCGCGCGTGTTTTTCCAAATCTTAAGATCCAGATTATAGGCGACGCCGACAAGCCTCAGTATAAGGAAGAGCTTCTCATGCTTACCAGGCGTCTCGGCCTTTCGCACGCGGTTGAGTTTTTGGGAATACGTTACGACATTCCTGAGCTTCTTTCTAAAATGGATGTGCTGGCGGTGCCGTCAGTGGGCGAAGAGGCGTTTGGCCGTGTCGTGATCGAGGCGGGCGCCTGCGGCGTGCCGGTCGTGGCGACGCGCATCGGCGGGATCGTGGATATTATTGAGAACGAGAAAGACGGTCTTCTGGTGCCGCCGGATGATCCGAGGATCTTGGCGGATGCGGTGATTTGTCTTTTGAAAGATCCGGAGAGGGCGAAGGCGCTCGCGACTGCTTTAAGGAGAAAGGTGGAAAGCGAATTTGGCCTCGATCTTATGTTTAAGAAAACACTGGAAGTCTATCACGAGACACTTGCGAGAAAAAAGATCCTTGTGATAAAACTAAGCGCGCTGGGCGACGTTATCTTAAGCGTTCCTTCGCTTCGCGCGCTTCGCCAAAAATTTCCGGACGCATGGATTTCCGCCCTAGTCGGCCGGAAAGCGAGGAAAATCATCCGCAATTGTCCTTATGTGAACGACGTCATTGTTTACGATGAGTCTTCTTCACGCAACCGGTTCCTGAATGTTTTAAAGATGGCAAGACTTTTGTCAAAAGAAGATTTTGATATCGTGGTAGACCTTCAGAATAATAAAACAAGCCATGCGCTCGCGTTTCTTTCGGGCGCTCGGCTGCGCGCCGGGCATAAGAACCGCAAATGGTCATTTTTCCTCAACAAGAAGGTAAAAGAATTGTCGGGGCTTGCGCTCTCGCCTTTGGAGCATCAATTTCAGGTGTTGAAGCTTTTGGGCATCGAAACCTTTGACAAGCAATTGGCGCTTTGGACAGACTCCGAGGAAGAGGCGGGCGTGAGCGGGTTTCTTGAATCACAATGGGTGTCGCCGAGCCAGACGCTTGTCGGCATTAATCCGGGCTCTTCGCTCCGGTGGCCCACGAAACAGTGGCCGATAGAATATTTCGCGAAGCTATGCGATGAGCTTGCCAAGCGTAATATCCGTGTCGTGATCACCGGCACCGCCGAGGATGCGCCGCTCGTGGAAGCGCTTTTATCCCTCACCCGAAATAAGCCGGTCAATGCGGCCGGCAAGACTTCCATCACTGAGCTCGTCGCCCTCATAAGGCGCTGCCACGCTTTCATAAGTTCAGATTCGGCCCCGATGCATATCGCGGCAAGCGTCAATACGCCGCTCGCGGCGCTTTTCGGGCCGACGGACCCCAAGCGGCACCTTGTGCCGCCGTCACTTTATCAGGTTTTCTGGAAAGAGATCCACTGCAGTCCGTGTTATCTGCGCAGCTGCCCGATCGGCCTTATCTGCATGAAGAAGATAGGCGTTCAGGAAGTTTTGGACGCCGTACTCCATTTTCTTAAAGAGAAGCGCGTTCTTGCGCCAAGCCAGGAACCCGCCGCCGTAAATGTTTAGAATAAAAAAAAGGGTAGGTTTTTTCGTCATCGCGGTTTTGTCGCTGATCCTTTTTTACCAGCGCAATTACGAAGTCCCCATTTTAATGTACCATCACGTCGGGAATCCTGCAGATTCACCAGGACTCAATGTGAGCATCAAAACGTTTGAGCAGCAGATGGAATTCCTGAAAGTCCATCAGTACAATGTCATGTCGCTGCCCTACCTCATGAAACTTATCAAAGCGGGCGAGCAGATTCCGTCGAAGACAGTCGCGGTGACATTTGACGACGGAAATGTCGATAATTTCACGAACGCATTCCCGGTCTTAAAGAAAATGAATTTTCCAGCCACCATTTTTATGATCACGCGCAATATAAACCAAGAGGGATGGCTAAGCGAGGAAGATCTGAAGATCTTGCATGAATCCAATATTACGATCGGCAGCCACACCGTAAACCACGCGTTTCTGCCCAATTTGAAAAGACAGGAGGTTGCGTTTGAGCTGAGAGCATCAAAAAAGAAGCTTGAAAGGACGCTTTTTTATCCGGTAACGCTCTTTAGCTACCCGGCCGGCGGCGTCTCGAAAGAAGCGCGCGACCTCGTGGAAAAAGAGGGCTATGAGGGAGCCGTTACAACTAATTACGGCCGCACGCGTCATGATCCCTATGCGCTTCACAGGATCAAGATCACCGAAGAGGGCGGCAGCCTCTTTAAATTCTGGGTCAAAGCAAGCGGTCTGTATCATTTTGGAAAGCGAAGAATTGATATCACATGAAGCGCATACTTATTGTAAATGTCAATTGGCTGGGCGATGTCCTTTTTTCGACCGCTGCTATCCGCGCGCTGCGGAAAAAATATCCTGACAGTTTTCTTGCTTGTCTTGTCCCGCCTCGTTGTGAAGGGATTTTACGGAATAACCCTTATTTGAACGAGGTCATCGTTTTTAAAGATAGACGCCATTTTTGGGCGCCCTTTGATTTCTTGAAGACGGTGTTTTTGCTTAAAAGAAAGCGGTTCGACACCGCCCTTTTTTTTCATCGCTCGAAAACGAAGACAGTTTTGGCATTTCTTGGCGGCATTCCGGAACGTATCGGTTATGCGGCTGGTTCGCGAGATCTTTTTTTGACGCACGTCTACCCTAGACCGCAGGACCGGCTTCACAGGACAGAACTTTTTCTGAATCTTTTGCATGCGGCAGGGGTTCCCTCCGATGGGAGATCGCCTGATTTTTTCCCTTCGAAAGAGGCCCCGAGCGAGCTTGAGTCTCTTTTCAAGAAGCACGGCTTTTCCCAGGAAGCGCCTTATGTGGTGGTTCATGCCGGCGGGAACTGGGATTTGAAACGCTGGCCGGCGGCTTACTTTGTCGAATGGATAAAACGCATGCGCCGCGACTTTCCTTATAAGATCATCCTATGCGGCGCCGGCCGCGAGAAGCGTATATCGGAAGAAATAAAGTCGCATTTTGAGGAAGGGAGCGTAGTTTCATTTTGCGGCGAGACATCGCTGGATGCGTTGGCGCTGCTTTTAAAAGGCGCGCAGCTTCTTTTGTCCAATGACTCGGGGCCGATCCATCTGGCCGCGAGCCAGAAAACCAGGATCGTAGGTGTTTTTGGCCCGACTTCGGCCGATGAAACGGGGCCACTTTCCCAGGCGCCCGCCGTTATTTTGAGAAAGGATGTCGGGTGCGAGATCCCGTGCTACTTCCGCGCCTGCAATTACCGGATCTGCATGGAGTGGCTGAAGCCGGAAGACGTATTTGAAAAAACAAAGGAACTATTGATTGGAAACAGCTGAGTCTGAACAAAGTATCAAAAAAATTCTGGTGGTAACTCTCTCCAATCTCGGGGATGTCGTGCTGACGCTTCCGGTGATCCAGAGCTTGCGCGAATCTTTTCCCGGTGCCGCGCTTCATCTGGTAGCGGGGTTGTCAGGCGCGGATGTCTTTCAAGGCGATCCGAGGATCCAAAAAGTCATTGCCTACAATAAGAAAATGCCATGGCGGGAAAAATGGGAATTTTTAAAAAAACTGCGGCACGAGCGCTACGATATCATCGCGGATCTCCGGTATTCGTTGGTAGGATTTTTGGGAGGCGCGCGCATCCGGAATTCTTATTTTGATCTCTCCCGGAAGCCTCTCCGCCGCCGCGATTATCACTTGAGGGCTTTGAAAAGGTTTGGCATCGTTCCTTCCGAAGGAGCCTCTTTTTTAAGGAGCGATCCGTTTGCCGCTACACGTATGGACAAAATTTTAGGCCGGCCTTTGGACGAAAGGAAAATAATCGCGGCGGCGGTGGGTTCCAAGAGCGATATTAAAAAGTGGCCGCCCGAATATTACGCGAAGCTTCTTGACAGGCTTGCCGAAGATCCCGCCTGCCGCATCGTGCTTGTGGGAGACAAAAGCGACAACCTCGAGTCCCGAAAAGTTAAAGATTTGATGAGCTCCGACGCGCTCGATCTTTGCGGAATGACCGATCTAAAAGAGCTTTTTTATGTTTTAAAAATAGCGGCGCTTCTCGTCACCAATGACAGTGCGCCGCTTCATATCGCGGATTCTTTTAAAACGCCGGTGCTTGCGATTTTTGGCCCGACCGACCCGCGCAAGTACGGCCCACTTTCCCCCGGAAGCCGCGTGGCGCGTCGGGAACTCTTTTGTTCGCCCTGCGAGAAGGCGCAGTGCCGGTTTAATCATGAATGCATGAAGGAATTGGGCGTAGACGAAGTGCACCAAAAAGCGCTGCAAATTCTGCGCGATGATTTTTCGAACAAAAGTCCGCGGATTCTTGTGGCTAGGCTTGATCGCATAGGCGATCTTGTGCTGTCCTTGCCCGCGATCGAGGCAATTCGTGACCGCTTTCCCAATGCGCGTATTTCGGTGATGACAAGGTCTTATACGCAGGGTGTGGTCGAAGGGCATCCGCTCGTGGACGAAGTGATTCCCTATTTCTATGAGAAAAAAGGCAGGCACAGCGGTATTCTCGGAAATATCCGCTTTATTCGCGAGATCAGAAAAAGGCGTTTTGATATCGCCTTTATTCTTCATCCGAGCCATCGTTCGTATCTGGTGCCGTTTTTTGCCGGGATCCCGTACCGGATCGGCTTTAGATCCCACGCTTGGTTTACGTTGACAAAAGCGGTGCCCGACAGGCGGTACGAAGGGGCAAGGCATGAGGCGGATTACACGCTTGATGTCGTGAGGGCTTTTAATATTGAGCCTAAATCCGAGAAAAAGACCGCTGTTTCCTTTTTTAAGGAGCATGAAGAGAAAGTGTCCGCGGTTTTACGCGCGGCGTCATGGAGCGGTACCGATGAAATGATCGCGATCCATCCGGGCGCGAGCTGTCCTTCTAAACGCTGGCCTTTGGAATCTTTTGGAAGCCTCGCGCGCCGTGTTGCGGAAGATTTGCCTTATAAAGTGGCGATTGTGGGAGGCGCAGAAGACAGGAAGAGGGGTGAGGATTTGAGAAGGATCGCGGGCGATTCCGTGGCTGATTTTACGGGCAGATTTGATTTGAAAGAACTGGCGGCTTTTTTATCGCGATGCCGCGCGCTTGTTTCCAATGACTCAGGGCCCGTTCACATCGCGTCCTCGGTCGGCACGCCGACCATCGCGCTCTTTGGCAGAAATAAAGCGGGTCTTAGCATGGCGCGCTGGCGCGCTTTGGGCAAAAATCACAGGCAGATCCAAAAAGACGTGGGCTGCGCGGTATGCCTTGCGCACCGCTGCACGATCGATTTTGAATGCCTGCGGGCGATCGGCGTGGAGGAGGTTTTAGGGCGGCTCAAAGAAACACTTGAAGCAAGTGTTTTCAGCAAATCTTCATGAAAAAATTTTTTGCGGCGGCGTCGGTGTTCGCGATTTTTTTTATTTTTTCAGGGCTGTTTTTGGGCGCTTCGAGCAATTTTTCCTCCAAAAATACAAACAAAGAGCCCGTGGTGCTTGAGAAGCCGCTGGACGTGATCACGGTCGGCGAGCGTTTTACGTTCGAGGTTTTCTGGATGGGAATTCCGGTGGGTCTCGGCACGCTTGAAGTAAAGGAAAAAGTAAAAAAATACGGGCGCGATGCGTATCACGTGATAGCCGTCGCGAGGACCAACGACTTCCTGTCGAAACTGTACCCTATTTACGACGAGGTCCACAGCTACATCGACGCCGAAAGGTTCTGCTCGCTTGAATTTGAAAAGAACGTGCGGGAGGGGCGCTACCGGGCCAATGAAAAAGTGGTCTATGATTACGAAAAACGCGTTGGGGTTTATGAGTCTCTTCTCAATCACTCGAAGAAGGAAATCGAAATACCGGGGCTTGTGCATGATGCGGTGAGCGCTTTTTACTGGTTTCGTCTTCAGAATGTCGGAGTCGGCAAAAGCTTGCGTACGGTCGTAAATAGCCGCGAGAAAAATTGGGACCTTGAAATTCAAGTATTATCTTCCCACCGAAAAGAATTGAGGGGAAGAGGGGTTTTTCCGACCATTTTGGTCGAACCTAAGACTCTCTACCGCGATGTTTTGTACGACCGCGGCCGCGCTTGGGTCTATTTTACCACCGATAAACAGAGGGTGCCGTTGTGGGTCACGATCAAAACGCCCTTCGGACCGGTCCATGGAGTGTTGAAAACCGAGTAACTCGTTGACACTCCCTCTTTTACGATGTTAGAATGCGTAAAATCATGAAATCGCTTAACTTTTCTCGTCTAAAATCCATTATTTCAAGCTTTAAAGACGCCAAAGTTCTGGTCGTCGGTGACCTGATTCTTGATGAATTCATCTGGGGAAATGTGTCGCGCATTTCACCGGAAGCGCCGGTGCCGGTGGTATGGGTCGATTCCGAAAATTTTATGCCGGGCGGGGCCTCCAACGTCGCGAATAATATCCGTTCACTCGGCGGCGAGGTGTATCTGGCTGGCGTGGTCGGCGATGATTCGCGCGGCGAGGTCTTGCAGGCGCTTTTAAGGAAAAAAGGGGTCTTTTGCGACGGTATTATCGTGGATAAATCCAGGCCCACGACACAAAAGACGCGTGTGATCGCGCATCACCAGCAGGTCGTGAGAATTGACCGTGAGGTGCTAAAGCCAGTACCCGACGCCGTTTTAAAAGAAATCATTGGGTTTATCGGCGACCGGATCCGCGAAGTGGACGCGTTGATCATAGAGGATTACGGCAAAGGCATGATCGTGCCGGGACTTGTGCAGGCAATCGTCAAGATGGCCAAGAAATATAAAAAAATCATCACGGTGGACCCTAAAGAAACCCATTTTTCCTATTATCGGGGCGTTACGACGATCACACCCAATCACCATGAAGCGGGATCAGCCGTCGGTTTTGTGGTGAAAGATGAGGCTTCGCTTCAAAAGGCCGGTCGGAAGCTTCTGGACAAGCTTCATTGTGAATCTGTTTTGATTACGCTCGGAGAAAACGGCATGGCGCTTTTTCAAAAAGGCAAGCCATACGTCAAGATCCCGACGGTCGCGCAGGATGTGTTTGACGTATCGGGCGCCGGCGACACGGTCATCAGCTCTTACACGCTTGCGCGCGCGCAAAAGGCTTCCCCGATCGAAGCTGCGCATGTCTCCAACTGCGCCGCCGGCATCGTGGTCGGCAAGGTCGGCGTGGCGGTGACCCATGCGAAAGAGCTTCTTGGACGCATTCAAAAGGAGATGCATCGTTAAAATGGATGCGATTGGTATTATTCCCGCGCGCTACGGATCGACGCGTTTTGAGGGCAAAGTCCTAAAGGACCTTTGCGGCAAGCCGGTGATCCAGCATGTCTACGAGCGCGCGAAAAAAGCAAAAACACTGGACGACTTGATCATTGGCGCTGACGACGACAGGATCATCAAAGCGGTCGAGTCTTTCGGCGGAAAGGTCATTTTTACTTCAAAATCACACACCACCGGCACTGACCGTCTCGCAGAAGTCGCCAACGATGTCGATGTCAGGATCGTGGTCAATATCCAGGGCGATGAGCCGCTCGTCAATCCTTTGGTGATCGATGATTTGGTGAGGACCATGCAGGGGGATCCTACGATCGTGATGGCGACCGTGGTGAAAAAGAGTTATTCGGACGAAGAATTCAGAAGCCCGGATGTAGTGAAGGCTATTGTGGACGAGAATGGTTTCGCGCTTTATTTTTCACGTTCACCCATCCCCACGCTCTTGAATCCCGCGGCTCCAAGCCAAGAAGAAGCATCCGTGAAAGACGGCGCACATGGGACCTTTTTCTACAAGCATCTGGGTCTTTACGCTTATACAAAGGATTTTCTTTTCACGTTCAAAAATCTGCCGGTATCGTATCTCGAGACAAACGAGCGTCTTGAGCAGCTTCGCGCGCTTGAGCATGGATACCGGATCAAAGTGATCGAGACAAAATTTGAAACCGTCGGCGTTGATACTCCGCAGGATTTGGAGCTCGCGAGGACGGTTTTGGAGCGGGAACAGAATGCCTAAGTATATTTTTATTTCAGGAGGGGTCGTTTCAAGCCTGGGAAAGGGGATCGTATCGGCTTCGATCGGAAAGCTTCTCGAGGCGCGGGGGCTTCGGGTTGTGATGATGAAATGCGACCCCTATTTGAACGTTGACCCCGGCACGATGAGTCCCTACCAACACGGCGAAGTCTACGTGACGGAGGACGGCGCGGAAACGGACCTGGATCTCGGTCATTACGAACGTTTTACAAGCGCCGACGTGTCCCGCGCGAATAACATTACGACGGGTCAGATCTATTTTTCGGTCATCAATAAAGAACGGCACGGCGATTATCTGGGCGCGACGGTCCAGGTGGTGCCGCACATCACCGATGAGATCAAGACCGCCATCCGCAATGTCACGCACAATAAATCCGCCGATGTCGTGATCTGCGAGATCGGCGGCACGGTCGGCGATATTGAAAGCCTTCCGTTTTTGGAAGCGATCCGTCAATTTCGTCAGGACATCGGCCGTGACAACGCGATCAACATCCATCTTACGCTCATTCCGTTTATCCGCGTCGCCGATGAGATCAAGACGAAGCCGACCCAGCACAGCGTCGGCAAGATGCGCGAGATTGGCATTCAGCCCGATATTTTGATGTGCCGCACCGAAAAAAAGCTCTCAAAAGAGGTGCGCGAGAAGATAGCGCTTTTCTGCAACGTCGAAGTCGAGCAGGTGATCCAGGCGCTGGATGTTCAGGACATTTATGAGGTGCCGCTCGCCTTAAAAGAAGAGGGGCTTGACGGGATTATCGTGCGATTTTTGAAGCTCAATTGTGATGACGGCGACGCGAAATTGAAAGCCTGGAAGACCAACGTCGTCGACCGGGTCTTAAATCCTTCGAGGCATGTCGCGATCGGCGTGGTGGGAAAATATATCGAGCATCAGGACGCCTACAAATCCATCTATGAGGCCATAAAGCACGGCGGGATCGCCAATGATGCGAAAGTCGAGATAAAGAAAATTGACGCCGAAGAGATTCTCGCGCACGGCGCCGAGAAATTTTTGAAAGAATTAAGCGGTCTTTTAGTGCCGGGCGGCTTCGGCGGGCGCGGCATCGAAGGAAAAATAAAGGCGATCAAGTACGCGCGGGAAAACAAGATGCCTTTTTTCGGCATCTGCCTGGGAATGCAGTGTGCGGTGATTGAATTCGCGCGTCACGTCTGTGACATGAACCGCGCCAATTCCACGGAGTTTAATAAGACGACGCCTTTTCCGGTGATCAGTCTTCTGAATGAGCAGAAGAACGTGAAAGACTTAGGGGGGACGATGCGCCTAGGGTCTTCGGTATGTCATGTAAAGAGAAGCACGAAGACCTTCCGGGCCTACACGCGCGAAAACGTGCATGAGCGCCACCGGCACCGCTATGAATTCAACAATAAGTACAAAGTAAAGATGGAGACAAATGGTTTGATCATTTCGGGGACCAATCCCAACGGAAGACTCGTCGAAATTATTGAGCTCGCGGACCATCCTTGGTTTGTAGGATGCCAGTTTCATCCGGAGTTCAAGTCCAAGCCCGATCAGGCCCATCCGCTCTTCAGAGATTTTGTGAAGGCATCTCTGACTCACAAGATAGATTAAAATGAATTTGAATTCCAAACAACACACCGTCTATTTGGACAAAATTGCGATCGGCGGCGGAAAACCACTGATTTTAATCGCGGGTCCTTGCGTGGTCGAGAATGAAAAAAGCGCGCGCCGTCACGCGGTTGCGATCAAGAAGATCACAAGCCGGCTCAAAATCCCTTTCATTTACAAGTCCAGTTACGATAAGGCCAATCGCAGCTCGATCCGCTCTTTCCGGGGGCTCGGGATAGACGAAGGGCTTCTTATTTTAAAAAGAGTGAAGGACGAGACCGGGCTCCCGGTCCTGACGGATGTCCATACTGCCGAGGAGGCTGAAAAGGCCGCGGCGGTGGTCGATGTTCTGCAGGTGCCGGCATTTCTCTGTCGCCAGACGGACCTGCTTCTTTCGTGCGGCAGGACCGGAAGGATCGTGAATGTGAAAAAAGGCCAATTTCTGGCGCCTTGGGAGATGAAAAATATCGCGGAAAAAGTCGCGTCCACCGGAAACCATAAAATTTTACTTACCGAGCGCGGCACATCTTTCGGCTATAATACGCTTGTGAGCGATTTCAGGGCGATCCCAATCATGAAAAGCTTCGGGTTTCCCGTGATTTTTGACGCGACGCATTCGGTGCAGCAGCCGGGCGGCCGCGGCACCAGCTCCGGCGGCGAGCGCCAGTTTGTGCCTATTTTGGCGCAGGCCTCGGTGGTCGCGGGCGCGGACGGCGTGTTCATGGAAGTCCACGAGGATCCGGACCATGCGCCGAGTGATGGTCCGAATATGGTGCCCTTAAGGGAATTGGAAAGGCTTTTGGAACGTCTTTTGACTTTAAGCCGGGTGGTGAGAAATGGCGCGCATTAAAATAGCAAGACAGGTCATAAAAATAGAGCGCGACGCGCTCTCGAGCCTTCTTTCAAGGATTGACGGTAATTTCGCGAAGGCCTGCGATCTTATTTTAAAATCAAAGGGCCGCGTTGTCGTCACGGGACTCGGCAAGCCCGGCTTTATCGCGCAAAAGATCTCGGCGACACTTTCTTCGACCGGAACGCCGTCGCTCTATCTGCATCCTTCGGAAGCGCTTCACGGGGATCTAGGCCGCGTGATGAGGGAGGATGTCGTGTTGGCGTTTTCAAATAGCGGCGAGACCGAGGAAATTGTGAAGCTCCTTCCGCTCGTCAAAAAAATCGGCGCAAAACTTGTCGCATTCACAGGCAATAAAAATTCTCCGCTCGCGCGCTACAGCGATGTGGTTTTGGATGTGAGCGTGAAAAAAGAAGCGTGTCCGCTGAACCTCGCGCCGACAGCTTCCACGACCGTAATGCTCGCGATGGGAGACGCGCTGGCCGTTGAACTTCTGGAGCGCAAGGGGTTTAGAACCGAGGATTTCGCGTTTTATCATCCGGGAGGGAAGCTTGGTAAAAAACTTCTCCTGCGCGTGCGGGACATCATGCGGACCGGCCGGCGGAATCCGGTAGTTTCCGGAAATATGAAAGTAAAAGATGTGCTTTATAAAATCACGGAAGCCAGGGCCGGCTCCGCGACCATCGTGGACAAGCGCGGGAAGCTCAAAGGGATTTTTACGGACGGAGATCTGAGAAGACATCTGGACGCGGGAGCGCAGATACTCGACCGCGCGGTCGCGGGGGTCATGACAAAAGATCCGGTCACGATTAGCGAAGAAAAACTCGCAGCCGAAGCGCTTGAGATACTTCGGAGCCGTAAAATCGACGAAGTTCCCGTGGTCGACAAAAATCGCCGCCCGGTGGGGCTTTTGGACGTACAGGACATTTTGAGGGCGGGGATCGTTTAAATGATCGCCGATTCCCTTAAAGAGCGCATCCTTAAAATCAAGCTCGTGATCATGGACATCGACGGCGTATTGACTGACGGGCGAATTATTCTCGGAAACTACGGCGATGAGCTTAAGTTTTTTGACGTTCAGGACGGCCTTGGGATGGTGCTTTTGCGCCGCGCCGGCCTTAAAACCGTCATTATCACTTCCAAAAAATCAAGAATCAATATGAAGCGCGCCCGGGAAGTGAACATTTCGAAGATTTATCAAAAAGTATCGAACAAATTGAAAGCATATGAAAAAGTGAGCAAGAAATTTAAATTAAGCGCCGAACAAACCTGTTTCGTGGGTGATGATTTATTGGATATTCCGGTGATGAAGCGCATAGGTTTCGCGGTGGCGGTCCAAAACGCGGTACTCGAAGTCAAAGAAATTGCGCATTACGTGACTGAACAGAGAGGCGGCCGCGGCGCGGTGCGCGAAGTGGCGGACATGATTTTGAAATGTCAGGATAAATGGCGGCAGGCGACCGAAAGTTATTTCAAATAAAATGCTTAAGTTTCATCGAAAAAATGTTCCGCTTACCTTGCTTTTTGTCGGGCTCTTGAGCTTCGGCGGACTTTTTATTTTTTCATCCAAGGGCCGCGAAGAAGCATCCTCAGCGAAAAAGCGGATCAAAATCGATGATATTGTTAAATCGAGCCAGGACCAAATGCTTGAGAAGTTCAGTCTGACGGGCTTTGACGAGAAAGGCAAGAAGTCTTGGAAGCTTGAAGGAGAAGCGGCAAAAGTGGACCCGGGTCAGACGGTTTTTTTGGACCAAAATGTGACGTTGAAGCTGAAGGACACCACTACGATCAGGACTGACCACGTTCAGTGGTCGCAGGATGGCGGCCGCCTTAAAACGGATTCGCTGGTGACGGTGGACCATGAAAACGCGAAGATAAAAGGGATGGGCGCGCACGGCATTCTGAAGGACAATTTTATTCAGCTAAACCGCAACATCGAAATGGTGCTGAATGATTCCACGCGCCTTACCTGCAGCGGCCCGCTCAAGATGTTTTATAAAGAAAACAGGATGATTTTCTACAGAAAAGTAAAAATCACCGACGAGCGGGGAGTACTCACGTCCAACCGTATGGACGTGCTTTTTGACCCCGAAGCAAAAAAGGTCAAGCAGATCATTGCGGTCGGCAATGTCGTGATCGTGCGTGGCACGGACACGACGCATTCGGAGCGCGCGATCTACACGGTCGCGACAGGGTCCATACGGCTTGAGGGGAACCCCGAGATTACGCTTCACAAGGAAAGCACAAAACTTCTCGATGCCACTCTTAGAAACTAGGGGACTTAAAAAATCGTATAATGCCCGCGCGGTGGTCAACGGCGTGGATATTTACATCAATCCCGGAGAGATTGTCGGGCTGCTCGGGCCCAACGGCGCCGGCAAAACAACCACATTTTATATGGTGACGGGCATTGTCAAGCCTGACGGCGGCCAGATTATTTTTGATCATCGTAATATCGGCCAATATGCGATGCACAAGCGCTCCCAGCTCGGCATCGGCTATCTCTCGCAGGAGCCTTCGATATTCCGCAAGCTCACGGTCGAGGAAAATATTCTGGCGATTCTGGAGACACTGGATATTCCGTGGTCCGAGCGCCGTAGAAGGCTTGAGGAGCTTTTGAATGAGCTTGGGATCTCGCATTTGAGAAAATCAAGGGCGTTGACGCTTTCGGGCGGCGAGCGCAGGCGCCTTGAGATCACGCGCGCGTTGGTGACCCACCCTTTGTGCATTCTTTTGGATGAACCTTTTTCCGGCATAGATCCGATCGCGGTTTCGGATTGCCAAAGCCTTATCCGGGACCTTAAAAGCAAGGGATTGGGCATCCTTCTGACCGATCACAATGTCCGGGAAACGCTCGCGATCACCGACAGGGCTTATATCATGTCGGAGGGAAAGATCCTTATTTCCGGCACAAAAGACGACCTTTTGACAAGCAAGGAAGCCCGCAAAATTTACCTTGGTGAAAAGTTTACGATGTAGTGAAGAATGTGGTAAAATAAGCAGCTTAAAAATTAGAGGGATAAGCGTTCGTTTTCTTCCAGGTTTACGCTTATCCCTTGTCGCTTACCACCACCATTGGGAGGAAGAATGGAAATAGACATCACCGGCCGCCATTTTCAGGTGACGGAGCCGTTAAAACAGTATATTGCAGAGAAGATACCAAAGTTGGACAAGTACCGGCTGAAGCTTGAGTCCGTGCACGTGGTTTTGGAGGTGCAAAAATTTCACCATATCGCCGAGATAACCGCTTTGGGAAAAAATTTCAGAGTGACCGCGAAGGAGCGGGACGAGGACATGTATGCTGCTTTTGACGAAAGTTTTGGAAATATTCAGCTCCAGTTCAGGCGCCGGCATGACCGCATAAAGGATCACAAAGACAAGCGCAACGTCAGGACCAAAGCGAAAGCCAAGCGCGCTTAAGAAAATTTACGTTAATCAATAAATGAAATCAACGGTCAAGAAATCGAAAGATTGCAAAGTGAAGCTTCTTGTGGAAGTGGAGTCCGAGGTTGTCGAGCGGCGCTACCAGGAAGTGCTGCGTGATTTTCAGAAGACCGCGCAGATCCCTGGCTTCCGGGAGGGCCGTGCGCCAATGGAGCTTGTGGAAAAACGGTATTTTAAAGAGGCCGAAGAAGAACTTTTGAAAGCGCTCGTTCCCGAAGCCTACCACCGATCGGTGGCCGCCCAGAAGCTTTCTCCGGTTTCGCTTCCTTCAATTTCTGATATGAAATTTGAGAAAGGAAAAAAGCTCACGTTTGCCGCCGATTTTGAGGAAGCGCCTGATTTTAATCTCAAAAATTACAAGGGGATTAAAATTAAAAAAGCGCCGGTCGATGTACAGGCGGACGAAGTGGAAAAAGGTCTTCAGTCGCTTGTCGAATCAAAGGCCGAGCTCGTGCCGCTCGTCGAGCCGCGCGCGATCGAAAAAGGTGATTTTATTGAGGCGGACATAGAAATCTGGGAGGAGGGGAAGTACGTGCCGGGTAAAAAAGGAATGCTGCTTTCCGTTGAGCCTAATCATTCCGATGATTTTTATGACAAGGTGATCGGCGCCGGGCTGGATGAAGTAAAGGAAGTTTTGGTGGACCCCACGGAAGAAGAAAAGAAAGGGGGGCTCGTCGGCCGGAAGCCTCTTTACAAAGTCTGGATCCGCGGCATCCGGTCCAAGAAACTGCCGTCTGCGGATGATGAATTCGCGAAAGGTTTTGGCAAAGAGAGTCTCGCGGATTTAAAAGAAGCCGTCCGTAAAGACATTGCAGGCCACAAGAACACGCAGTCATTTCAGAAGATGAAAGCGGAGCTTTTTGAGAGGCTCCTTGAGATCACGAGTTTCACGCTTCCCGAAGGACTCGTGCAGAAGCAGAAAGAAAGGCTCGTAAATGACGCCGAGCGCGAATTTGAGAAGAGAGGATACAGCCGCGAGCAGTTTGGAAATGAGCGGCATAAAGTGGAAGCGGACGCCGATAAAAAAGCCAGGGAGCAGCTTAAGCTTTATTTTATTTTGCAAAAGGTCGCGGAATCGGAAGGGATCATGGTGGAGGAGGAAGCGCTCGATAAAAGACTAGGCGCGCTTTCAGAGGAAGCGGGCCGTTCGTTGGAGGAAGTCAGGCGTGTTTTTGAGGAGGACGTCCGCGAAAGCATGAAAGAGGCGAAGACGATCGATTTTCTGTTGGCAAACGCAAAGCTGGAGGAAAAAGAATGAGCATACTGGTTCCGATGGTGATCGAGCAGACGGGCAGGGGTGAGCGCGCTTACGATATCTACTCCCGGCTCTTGAAAGACAGGGTTGTGTTCATAGGTACGCCGATCGACGACGTGGTTGCGAACCTGATCGTGGCTCAGCTTCTTTTTCTTCAGATGGAAGAGCCGGAAAAAGACATTCATATTTACATCAATTCACCCGGTGGTTCAATCACAAGCGGTCTGGCAATTTACGATACGATGCAGTTTCTGAAACCGGATGTCTGCACCTACTGCATAGGCCAGGCGGCCAGCATGGGCGCTGTGCTTTTGGCGGCGGGGACAAAAGGCAAGCGCTATGCGCTTCCGAACTCACGGGTGATGATTCACCAGCCGTGGGGCGGTGTGCAGGGCGTGGCCACAGATATTAATATCCAGGCCCGCGAGATTCAGCAGTTGAAAGACAGATTGAACCGGATCCTGGCCAAACACAGCGGTCAGGATGTTCCGAGGATAGAAAAAGACACGGACCGCGACTATTTTATGTCGGCCGAAGACGCAAAAGCCTATGGATTGGTGGATGAAGTAGTCATCAATGTTCGTTCACTTAAAAATAAATCTTAAATTTAAAATTTTAGATTTAAGATTTCAGATCATTTACATTAAACAGGATTTTTAGATGAAAGATTTTTTACTTCTGACTCCCGGCCCCACAAAGGTGCCTGAGCGTATTCTTCAGAAGACAGCGGTTCCCATGATTCATCACCGTACTAAGGAATATCAGGCGATCCTGGAGCGAGTGAACGCAAATTTACAAAAGGTTTTTGTCACAAAAAATCCCGTAATGACGTTTGCTTCCTCAGGTACCGGCGCGATGGAGGCCTCGATCACAAACCTGCTTTCGCCGGGCGATACGGTGATTTCGATTTCTGCCGGCAAATGGGGCGAGCGCTACCGCGATATTGCGCGGGCTTATAGCATGGATGTGAAGAGTTTTGAAATAAAATACGGCGAAGCAGTGAGCCCTTTCCAGGTCGAGACTGCCCTGCGTGAGCACCCGCAGGCAAAGGCGGTGCTCGTGACTTTGTGCGAAACTTCGACGGCGGTTGTACACCCTATTGAGAAAATAGCGAATATCACGCAAAAAACAAACGCGCTTTTGATGATTGACGCGATCAGCGGACTATTGTGCGATCCGCTTAAAATGGATGAGTGGGGGATTGATGTCGTCGTGTGCGGTAGTCAGAAGGGGTTTATGCTGCCGCCCGGTCTTTCATTCGTCGCTGTCAATGAAAGAGCGGCCAAGGCGGTCTTAACTTCAAAGGTTCCCAAATATTATTTTAATTTTGCGGAGTCGCTGAAAGCTATGAAGAAAAATGACACACCTTTTACGCCGGCCGTAAGTCTTGTGCGGGGTCTGGATGAGGCGCTTTTGATGGTTTTGGAAGAGGGCGTTGATAATGTGTGGAAGCGGCACGCTGAGATTTCAGCTTGGGTCAGAAGCAAGCTCTCGGGCCTCGGCCTTGAGCTTTTTTCCAAAGCACCCTCGCAGGCGCTGACAGCCGTTGTGATTCCGGGCGGCATGTCCTCAGGGGATCTAATCAAGTACATGAGAGACACGCATAAGGTCGTGATGGCGGATGGGCAGGGCGAGCTTCAGGGAAAGATCGTGCGCTTTGCGCACATGGGCGCGGTTTGCAATAAAGAGGATGCCCAACGGGGTTTCGAGGCGTTTCACGACGCCATAATAAAAGTTGGCGGATTGAAGGGTGAACGTGTTTAAAATTTTGGTTTGCGATGACCTGGCGCAAGAAGGCCTGGATCTTTTCCACAAAGAAAAGGGCCTGCAGGTGGTCATAAAAACGAAGATGGCTTTGGCGGATCTTAAAAACGAAATCCATGACGCCGATGCGTGCGTGGTTCGTTCCGGCACGCAAATTACCGCCGAAGTGATCCAAGCCGCCAAAAAACTGAAAGTCATCGGCCGCGCGGGCGTCGGCCTTGATAATGTGGATGTCGAGGCCGCGTCGAAGGGCGGGATCGTCGTTATCAACACTCCCGGCGGCAATACGGTTTCCGCGGCCGAGCACACATTCTCGCTTCTGATGGCTTTGGCGAGAAATATTCCGCAAGCCGATGCGTCGATGAGAAAAGGTGAGTGGGAGCGAAAAAAGTTTACCGGCGTCCAACTTTATGAAAAAACCCTCGGCGTTTTGGGACTCGGGCGCATCGGCACGGAAGTCGCGCGACGGGCCCAAGGATTTGGGATGCGCGTTGTCGCTTATGATCCTTTTTTAAGGCTCGACAGGGCCAATCAGATAGGGGCCGAACTTTTGTCGCTAGATCAAGTTTTATCACAGTCTGATTTTATTACGCTTCACATGCCGCTTAGCGCGGACAATAAATGCATTATCGGTGAGAGCGAGCTTAAGAAAATCAAGAAAGGCGCCCGTATTATCAACTGCGCGCGCGGCGGGCTGATCGATGAGATGGCACTTTTAAAATCTATCCAGGCAGGTCATATCGCGGGCGCCGCGCTCGATGTTTTTGAGAGCGAGCCCCCGAAGAATGTTCCTCTCCTGAATCATCCGTCCATTATCATGACGCCGCATCTGGGCGCGTCCACCGAAGAGGCGCAGATCGCGGTGGCGGTGGACGTCGCGCAAAGTATCGTCGACTATCTTTTGGGGCGGGGCATTAAAAACGCGGTTAATATTCCGTCGCTCGACCCCGAAGTTTACAAAGAGATCCAGCCGTATGTGCTTTTGGGTGAGAAGCTGGGGCTTCTGCAGGCGCAGCTTATCGAAGGGCATATTTTGCAGCTGGATATAAACTATAACGGCGAAATGGTGCAGTTTGAGACGACGCCGATCACGGTGGCTATCATTAAGGGGCTTTTGACGCCGATCTTAGCCGAAAGCGTCAATTACGTGAATGCTTCAATTCTTGCCAAAGAGCGCGGGATCAAAGTCACGGAATCCAAGTCCTCAAGCCCTACAAATTTTACAAGCCTTATCCAGGTGGTTGTAAAAACGGACAAGAAGGAAAGCTCGGTCGCCGGCACTTTATTTACGCGCGAAGATCCGCGCATCGTGATGATCGATAATTTTAACGTCGAGGCGGTGCCCGAGGGCTACCTTCTTTTGATCTCCAATCGGGATGTGCCCGGTATCGTGGGACAGATTGGAACATTTTTGGGCACAAACCAGATCAACATCGCCGGCATGACGCTTGGGCGGGATGTGCAAGGTGGGCAGGCGCGCACGGTATTGAAAATTGATGGGGCCGTGCCGGATAAGGTGATGCAGGAAATAAGAAAAGCCAAAAATATCTTAGACGCAAAGCTGATCAAACTTTAAAAATAAATAGTTCGGAGTTGGGAATTCCAACTCATAACTCCCAACTAAGCAGCAGTTGCTTAGTTTTTTTGTGTCAGATCATTTTAGTGTGAGGTGCTTAAAATGTCCGTTACAGTGGTGGTGGGTGCCCAGTGGGGGGACGAAGGCAAGGGCAAAATCATCGACATTCTCTCCAAAGATGCGGATTACGTGGTCCGCTACCAGGGCGGCAATAACGCCGGCCACACGGTCGTCAAAGAAAGCGGCGAATTCATTCTGCACCTCATCCCTTCCGGTATTTTTCATAAAAAAACGCATTGCGTTATCGGTAACGGGGTTGTGGTGGATCCGGAAGCGCTAATCGAGGAGATCGAAAGCCTCGAGAAAAAAGGCGTCTTTACGCGCGGCCGGCTTTTTGTCAGCGAACGCGCACACCTAATTTTTCCGTATCACCGGATTTATGACAGGCTACGCGAAGACAAGAAGGGATTTATCCGTATCGGCACGACCGGGCGCGGTATAGGCCCCAGTTACAGCGACAAAGCGCTTCGCTCCGGCATTCGCATCGTCGATCTCTACGACAGGGAGCTTTTTAAAGAAAAGCTGAAGAAAAGCCTTTTGGAAAAGAACGAGATTTTTAAAAGAATTTATAATTTTAAGCCGTTTGATTTCCGAGAAATATTCACTCGTTATCAGAAATACGCGGCGAGAATGAAGCCTTATGTTTCCGACACGGCACTTCTTTTAAGCGGCGCGCTGAAAAATAAAAAATCCATTCTTTTTGAGGGCGCGCAAGGCACGCATCTGGATGTGGACCACGGCACGTATCCGTTCGTGACTTCGAGTTACGTGACGGCGGGCGGCGCCTCGGTGGGATCAGGAGTGCCGCCGACCGCGATTGATAAAATTGTGGGGGTCGTGAAGGCCTACACGACGCGCGTGGGAGAGGGGCCTTTCCCGACGGAGTTCGGATCGGAGCTCATGACCCGGATAAGGCAGAAAGGGAAGGAATTCGGGGCGACGACGGGTCGTCCACGGCGATGTGGCTGGTTTGACGCGGTGCTTGTGAAATATTCTTGCATGATAAACGGACTGAATGAAATTGCGGTTACAAAGCTCGATGTGCTGGATGATCTTGAAACCATAAAAATTTGCGTAGGTTACCGCTACAAGGGAAAGCTTTATCGCAATTTTCCCGCGTCGCTTACGGTACAGCTCGAATCCGTGCCCGTTTACGAGCAGCACCAGGGATGGCTTTCCGACACCTTCCAAAGCAAGCGTTTTTCGGATTTGCCCCAGAACGCGAGAAAATATCTCGAGAGGCTTTCGCGGCTTCTCTCGGTGCCCGTGACGATACTGTCCGTGGGTTCTCATGAAAACCAAACAATTTTTAGATAAATTGCCCCGACACATCGCCATTATCATGGATGGCAATGGGCGTTGGGCGAAAGAAAGAGGCCTGGCGCGTATGGCCGGCCACCGGGCGGGTGTCAAAACCGTCGGAGAAATTGTAAAGTCGGCCGTTGAGATCGGCATCCCCATTCTTACGCTTTATGCGTTCAGCCAGGAAAATTGGAAAAGACCTAAGGAAGAAGTGAATGTGCTCATGGGGCTTCTGGATTCGTTTCTCAACAAGGAAGTGGAAAATCTTGCGAAACAAGGGATCCAGTTGCGGATTCTGGGCAAAATCGAGGCGCTGACTTCGGCGATCCAAGCGAAGATAAACAAAGCCGTTCACCGCACCGCGGTAAACAGCAAACTCATTCTTAATATCGCCTTGAATTATGGCTCAAGGACCGAGATATTGGATGCGGTCGCAGAAATCATCAAAGAAGGTAGGGAAAACGGTTGGTCTAACGGTTCTTCCATGCTCACCGAGGAATACTTTTCAGAACATCTTTACACCGCGGGTCTGCCCGATCCGGACCTCCTTATCCGCACGAGCGGCGAAATGCGTTTGAGTAATTTTCTTTTGTGGCAGCTTTCCTACGCCGAGATTTACATCACTAAAAAATACTGGCCGGATTTCAAGAAAGCGGACCTCGAGAAGGCGATCGATGAATACCGGAAGAGAGAGCGTCGCTTCGGAGATGTGGAAGGCCAACAGGTGGGCGGGTGAAGCTCTTCGAGCGTATTTTTACGAGTGCTATCTTGATCGGGGGCACTATTTACATTCTTTTTTTTACCAATGTTTTTATTTTTAGTCTTCAGGTTATGGTTTTTATCGGGTTGGCGCTTTTGGAATTCTTGAATCTTCTAAAAAAACAGGGTATCCACGTTTACCGTCTTTTCGGGGTCGTGATGGGCTTGACGATTCCGTTTATTGTTTACATGGAACTCGGGCATACGCAGTCGGGGGAAATTCTTTTTATTGTGCTTGGCTGCCTTTTTTTATTTTTGCTCCAGTTTTTCCACAAAGACAGTTCTCAGGCGCTTAGCGGGATCTCTCTGACGCTTTTCGGCATTCTTTACGTGAGCTGGTTTTTAAGTTTTGTGATCAAGATGCGATTTTTAAACCAGGGCGCCATTTGGGTGGGCTATCTTGTGGCTGTGACGAAGGCTGCGGACATAGGCGCCTATTTGATCGGTGCGCCGTTCGGACGGCATACGCTTATTCCGCATATCAGCCCCAAAAAAACGGTTGAAGGCACGCTTGCAGGACTTGTCTCGAGCATTTTAATCTCGCTGGCGCTCAGTCCCTATTTGCCACTCAAGCTTTCCGCGGCACACCTTGTGATTCTAGGGCTTTTGATCGGAGTTGTCGGGCAGATCGGTGATCTTTCCGAATCCCTGATGAAGCGTTTTTGCGGCGCGAAAGACTCCGGATCGCTTTTACCCGGCATGGGCGGTGTGCTTGATTCGGTAGACAGCATTCTTTTTACGGCGCCTATATTTTATTTTCACCTTAAGCTTATTCTATGAGAAAAACAGTCACGGTTCTTGGTTCCACCGGCTCCGTGGGAGCCAATACGCTGCATGTAGTGAGGGAATATCCCGACACATTTCAAGTGGAAGGCCTCGCGGCCAATTCCAGCGAAGAGTCGCTGGGCAGGCAGATCGAAGAGTTCCGGCCGAAGGCTGTCTACTTGAAAGACAAGAGGGGCCTCTCCGAGCTTTCAAAGCGCTTTTTCCCGACGGTCAAATTTTTTTCAGAAGCGGAAGGGCTTCTGGCTTTCTCCCGGTACCTTGGCTCGGATATTCTTGTTGCCGCGACAACGGGCACGAGCGCGCTTTTATCTGTACTGGACGCGCTTGAGCGCGGCAAACGTGTTGCGCTGGCCAACAAAGAAGTGATTGTGGTCGCGGGGGCGCTTGTAATGTCAAAGCTCAAAGAAAATCCGGACGCTTCCCTTATTCCGGTGGACAGCGAACACAACGCGATCTTTCAATGTCTGCAGGGCAATCCCAAAAAGAACGTCGAGAAGATCATTTTAACGGGCTCCGGCGGACCGCTTCGGGAGGTCTCACCGCACGAATTTCATAAAGTTTCTAAAGAATTTGTCGTGAATCATCCGCGGTGGAAAATGGGGCGCAAGATATCGGTTGATTCCGCAACACTGATGAATAAGGGTCTTGAGATCATCGAGGCGTCGTGGCTTTTTGATTTTCCGATAGAAAAGATCGAGGTGCTAATCCATCCGGAGGCCGTTGTTCATTCAATGATCGAGTTGAAAGACGGCGCGGTTCTCGCGCAACTGGGCGTGACGGACATGCGTCTTCCGATCCAGCACGCGCTTTGTTTCCCTGACAGGTTTGGGGTGAAGCCGAATTTACGGCTCGATTTTAATAAGACCGCAAAGCTTACTTTTTTAAACCCGGATAGAAAAAAATTTCCGTGCCTGGATATCGCGTACGAGGCCGCACGGCGCGCGGGAAGTGCGCCGTGTGTTTTGAGCGCGGCGGACGAGACGGCAGTAAACGCTTATCTTGAAGACAAAATAAACTTTGTTGAAATCCCAAAAATCATAGAGAATGTTCTCCAGAGGCACAGCCACGTGGCCGCCCCCGGCCTGGAAGAGATCCAGTCGATTCACGCCTGGGCCGTGGAGGAGACCAAAAGGCTTTGCGCCGCGCATTGAAGGTTTCTAAAAAAATAAGAATAGAGGATTTATGATGAGCGCTTTGGTTTTTATATTTGTGCTGGGGGTCCTTGTGGTCGTCCACGAGTTCGGCCATTTTATCGTGGCAAAGCTCGTCGGCGTACGCGTGGAAAAATTTTCAATAGGGTTCGGCCCCGTGATATTCGGCAAGACCTTTGGCGAGACCGAATTTTGTGTGTCGCTTCTCCCGCTCGGGGGGTTTGTAAAGCTTGCGGGCGAGAGCCCGGAAGACGCGAAAGGCGACGCGTGGGAATTCAATTCAAAAAATCTATTTCAAAAGTTCATGATTGTGCTCGCGGGCCCCTTTATGAACGCGTTTTTGGCATTTGTGATATTCTCCGCCATTTTTGTGGTAGGCCAGCCCACGCTCACGACGAGGATCGGAAAAGTAATGCAGGATACGCCTGCGAAGGCGGCCGGAATTTTAGAAGGGGACAAAATTATCGCTGTCGACGGACAGAAAGTCACCTTATGGGAAGAGCTTTTAAAGATTGTGCACCAAACTAATAAAGAGATGATCTTCTCCGTCGAGCGTAGCGGAAAAACACTGGAAATTCCTATCACACCTGCGACGCAGGGCGGCCGTGATATTTTTGGAAGAAAAGTAAAGGCCTCTTTTGTGGGAGTGGCGCCATCCAGTGAAATGGTGTCCGTGAAAAGCAGTTTGATGAAAGCGATCAGCCTGGGCGCCCAGAGAGTATGGAGCTTGACAGCCATGATTTTTTTCTCACTTTGGCTTATGATCTCGGGCGCGCTGCCTTTCAAGGATTCGGTGACGGGCCCGATCGGTATCTTTTTTATGACCCAGCAGGCGGCCCAGATGGGGGTCTTGTATCTTTTTTATTTTATGGGATCGCTTAGCGTGAGTCTTTTTGTGCTGAATCTTCTGCCGATCCCGGTGCTAGACGGCGGTCACATTTTTTTTATTCTTATTGAGAAGATCAAAGGTTCGCCTCTAAAGGACTCCGTGAAGGAAAAGATGACGCAGGGGGGCCTCGTGCTGCTACTTGTCTTGATGGGGTTTGTGATTTTGCAGGACATCAATCGTTTCTCAATCTTTGAAAACATCAAAAACCTGATTGTAAAGCATTAAAATGCGTTGGACCCAAAATTTCATCCCCACCCTAAAGGAAACCCCGCAGGAAGCCCAGATTAAAAGCCATGTCCTAATGCTTCGCGGAGGGCTCATCCGCAAGCTCGCAAGCGGCACCTATAGTTACCTACCTTTGGGCCTGCGTGCGCTGCAAAAGGCGGAAAATATCGTAAGGGAAGAAATGAACCGCGCAGGCGCACTGGAAGTGCTTCTGCCGGCGCTCCATCCGGCCGAGCTCTGGCGCGAGACGGGACGCTTTGAGATCTTGGGCGACGACATGATCCATTTTAAAGACCGGCACGGAAGGGAAAATGTGCTCGGGCCCACGCACGAAGAGGTCATCACCGACCTTGCGCGGCGTGAAATCCATTCCTACAAGCAGCTTCCGGTGACGCTTTACCAGATTCAGACAAAATTTCGCGACGAGATGCGTCCGCGCTCAGGCATCATCCGCAGCCGCGAATTTATCATGAAGGACGCTTACAGTTTTCACGCCACGCCCGAAAGCCTTGACGAGACTTACAGTGCGATGAAAGAGGCTTATAAGAAAATTTTTACGCGGTGCGGACTTGACTTTCATATTGTGGAGGCCGATCCGGGCGCGATGGGCGGAAGCGGTTCGCAGGAATTCATTCTTTTCTCGGACGCAGGCGAGGACTGGATGGTGCAGTATGGCGACGGAGGCCGCGTCATGAGCGTGGAGATGGCGAGCCGTGTATTGAAAAATTTAACACTCCCAGTTATTAACATCTCCCAGCCAGATCAATCCAAAGTGTTTTCCCGTGGAGCGCGAGTTCATACCCTGGGGTGCAGTAGTGTCGAGAGCGTTTGCAAGTTTTTAAAGAAAACACCCAAAGATTTAGTTAAGACGATGGTATATGAGATCTTGGATACAAATACGACGACTGAGTATAAGGAAGTTAAGGGGATTTTTGCGGTGTTGATTCGCGGAGATCATGAGGTTAGTGAGCATAAAGTACGGCAACAAGTTCCGGGGTCCTACTTAGCCTCAAAGGAAACCATTGAGCACTTGGGATCATCTTTTGGCTTTTCCGGGCCCCTGGGATTATTTAACCAGAACAATCCGATACCTTATTTTATAGATGAAGATGTTCTATCCATGAAAGATTTTGTGATAGGCGATAACGAGCATGATTATCATAGGATGAACATTAATGTTGCAGATATTTTAGAATATCAACCTCAACGGAAGATAACAGTTGGTGATTTTCGTCAGGTTGTAGAGGGCGACAAGGGACTAGAAAGTGGGAAAGAGGTGCCGTTGCATTTTAAAACCGCCATCGAGCTTGGCCATATTTTTAAGCTTAACCTAAGATACTCGGCCCCTATGAAAGCGAACGTGCTTGATTCGAGCGGAAAAGAAATCCCTATGATCATGGGCTGCTACGGCATCGGCGTCAATCGCATCCTCGCAGCCGCGATCGAGCAGTGCGCAGACGACAAGGGCATTATTTGGCCCAAAAATATAAGTCCGTTTCAGGTATTGGCGGTTTTGATTGATTCCAAGGATCCGCAGTCGGTTGAGCTTGCCGAGAAGCTCGTGAAAGATCTGGAAGCGCGGGGAGTGGACGTTCTGGTAGACGACCGCGCCGAGAGCGCAGGGGTGAAGTTTAACGACGCCGACCTTATCGGCGTTCCCGTGCGGGTGGTATTTGGCCCCAAGAACCTAAAGCAGGGCAAGGCAGAGATCAAGGTTCGGAAGACGGGTGAAGTCATTTTAACGGATATTTCCGGTCTTTCTTCAGAGGTTCTAAGGCAGCTTGACAAATTAGCCTAATTTTGATACTCTAACCACAATCAATTATTGGACTTACGAGAAAAGTGGGTGAAGGCCCACTTTTTTTATTCTATGCTCCCTTTGGAAATCGAACAAAGAAAAGAACTGATAAGGCGGGAAATCGAGAAGACAGGAGCGGAGCTTCTTGACATTGGTTTTAGAAGGAGCGGTTCTCGTGGGATCTTGACGGTCATTGTCGACAAGTCAGGCGGTATTTCGCTTGATGAATGCGCGCGGATCAGCCATGTTTTAAGCGCTCTTTTTGACGAGTTTGAAAAGGGATCAAGTGAAGGAGGCGCCGGTCCGGATAGTTTTATCCGCGGCGCTTATTATCTGGAAGTGAACAGCCCCGGACTTGACCGGCCGCTGGTGGGCCAGAGGGATTTTGAAAGGGCGAAGGAAGTCGTGGTGAGGATTCACTGGAAAAACGAGTCAGGCGTGGGGCTTATGACGGTAGGAAAAATTTTATCTTGTGAAAATGGAGTCATTCAGCTTAAAAGCGCCCAAAACGGGCAGGCGATCGGCGTGCCGCTTAATTCTGTGACAAAAGCGGTCAGAGAAATTATGTTTAAAAGGTAGGGTGTGACATGAGCACGGAACTGTTGACGGTTTTGGAAAATATCGAAAGGGAAAAGGGGATCAGCCGGCAAGTTTTGATTGAGTCGGTGGAGGCCGCGTTGGTATCCGCGGCCCGCAAAGTGGTCCACGACAAGGAAAAAGAAGTCGAAGTAAAGATCGATCTCCAATCCGGCAAGATACGGGTTTTTTCCGACGGTAAGGAGATTGTCTCCAATGAATTCGGCCGCATTGCCGCGCAGACCGCCAAGCAGGTGATCTTTCAGAAGATCCGCGAGGCCGAGCGCGATGTGATTTTTAATGAATTTCAGGCAAAGTCTGATTCGATCGTAAGCGGCACGGTCTACCGTTTTGAAAAGGGGTCGCTTTTAGTGGACTTAGGTAAAACCGAAGGCGTGCTCCCCAAAAGAGAGCTTTCACCGCGTGATAGCTACCGTCAGGGTGATACCATCCGCGCGTATGTTCTGGAAGTAGGCAAGACAGCCAAGGGTCCTCAAATTATTTTATCGCGCAATCATCCGGGTTTTGTGAAGGCGCTTTTTCAACTCGAAGTGCCGGAGATAGCCGAGAAGACCGTGGAGATCCGGTCCGTGTCTCGCGAAGCGGGCGACCGCGCGAAGATAGCCGTTTATTCCAAGAACGAAAAAGTTGACTGCGTCGGCGCGTGTGTGGGTGTGCGCGGTTCCCGCGTCAAGGGCGTGGTGAGAGAGCTTCAGGGCGAAAAAATTGACATTGTGCGTTGGAGTGAGAACGTGGAGGAGTTTGTGAGCGCCGCGCTGAGTCCCGCTGAGGTTTCTTCGGTGAAAATAGTGGACGAAGCGGAGAAGAAGGTGGAAGTGGTCGTGAGCGATGATCAGCTATCACTGGCGATCGGCAAGAACGGCCAGAATGTGCGTCTTGCCTCGAAACTCACCGGTTGGTCGATCGATATTCGCTCGAAAAAAGACATGGTCAAGGAAAAACTTGAGGCCAGCATGGCGCCTGAGGCGGAGGCCTCTTCCGAAAGCGCCTCGATAGAATCGATCGAGGGGATCGGCCCGAAGACCGCTCAAGCCTTGCGCGAAGCCGGGTACACGACACTTGCGGACCTGAGGAACGCCAACGAAGAAGCGCTGTTGGCGGTAAAAGGAGTGGGCAAGAAGACTGCTGAAAAGATCTTGGAATCCATCAAAAATGCGCCCGCTTCGGAGACTCCGTCGGAGGTTCAGGAAGAATCCAAAGCGCCCTTAGAAGCGAAACCAGAAGTTTCCGAGGATGAGGGCCAGGGCGGAAAAGAATAATGTCTACGCGGGTTCATGAGTTAGCCAAAGAATTAAAGTTATCCTCCAAAACGCTTATTGATAAGCTGAAAACGCTTCGCATTGACGCTAAAAGCCACATGAGCGTTTTGACGGAAGACAATATTAAGACACTGAAGGGGTCTTTAAAGCCTTCCCCCAAAGCCTCTTCTAAGCCGCAGCCTCCTATTTCTGCAAAGTCAGAAGACAAGGCTAACCAACCGGGCTCGATCGAAAGCGCCAGAAAAGAATTTTTACTTCAACGCGGCGCAATGAAAACAGCTTCTCCCATTGAAACAAAAAAACCGCAAACCTCCCAGATACACACGACGGTTTATCATGAAACCAGAAGGCCCGCCGCATCTTCAACGGCGATTGTAAAGCCCAGGCCCCAGGTCTCGGATTTTAAGAAAGCCGTCAAGCCTGCTGTTGCGTCGCCTACACCCGCGTCCAGCGCTGTTTCTTCCGGGGAGCAAAGTACGCCCGCTATTTTTTCTCAGCAGACTTCGGAGGCGCCAAGGATAAAAAAAACAGAAATCCCCGCGCTTATAAACGTAAAAGACCTTGCAGTAAAACTTTCGGTCAATCCCAGTGAATTGATCCAGAGGCTTATCCGCCAGGGCATTTTTGCTTCCATCAATCAGACAGTCAATTTTGAAACAGCTGGTCGTGTAGCGCAGGAACTGGGTTTTGAAGTGTCTAAGCCGGAAGTGATTCTGGCATCCCAAAATGATATTAAGGCGCCGGCCGGGAACAGGTCGGGTTTGGTTTCACGTGCGACGATCGTCACTTTTATGGGACACGTCGACCATGGCAAGACTTCACTTTTGGATGCGATCCGAAAAACCAAAGTTGCGGCGTCCGAAGCCGGTGGCATTACGCAGCACATTGGCGCTTATGAAGTTTTTCTTCCGAAAGGCGCTATCACGTTTCTGGATACGCCGGGCCATGAAGCTTTCACCGCGATGCGCGCGCGCGGCGCCAGGGTAACCGATGTGGTGGTGCTTGTGGTCGCAGCTGATGACGGTGTGATGCCCCAGACGGAAGAAGCGATCGACCACGCGAAGGCCGCAGGCGTGCCGATTGTCGTTGCGATCAATAAAATAGATTTGCCCGCCGCGAATGTCGAGCGGGTAAAAAAAGAGCTTATGGAGCGTGGCCTGATGTCCGAGGACTGGGGCGGAAAAACAGTGATGGTGGGTGTTTCGGCGAAGACCGGCAAGGGCATTAACGAGCTTTTAGAAATGCTGGCGCTCGAGTCCGATCTTTTGGAATTGAGGGCCGATCCCGCGGCGCTGGCCACCGGAACCGTGATCGAGGCCGAGCTTTCAAAAGGAAGCGGCGTATTGGCGACGGTACTCGTGCAAGACGGGACTCTAAGGGTAGGCGATACCGTGGTGGTCGGTCCTTATTATTGCCGCGTTCGCGCGATGATAAATGACCGTGGTCAAAGGGTGAAGGAAGCGCTGCCCTCCATGCCGGTCGCGCTCCTAGGACTCTCGGAAGTTCCGAAAGCGGGCGACCGTTTGGAGGTCATGAAGGATGAGAAAACGGCTAAAGAAATAGCCGCCAAAAAACAGGAAGCTATCATCTCCGGGATGGGCGTAGCGAGCCACGTTTCCCTGGAGCATCTCTTTGAGGGTATCAAGGCCGGAAAAGTTGAGGAGTTAAAACTCATCATAAAATCCGATGTGCAAGGGTCCGTGGAGGCGCTGCGTTCAACGCTTGCTAAAATCAAATCCAAAAATGTGCGCCTGAATATTATTCACGCGGGCATCGGTGATGTTACCGAGTCCGATGTTATGCTTGCGGCGGCGTCCGATGCTGTCGTGATCGGTTTTCATGTGGGCATTGTGGGCACCGCGCGTGAGATAGCCGAACGCGAAGTGGTGGACGTGCGTTTTTACGAGATCATTTACGAGGTGAACACCGCGATCGAGAAGGCGATGGAGGGCCTGCTGGAGCCCGAGTCCAAGGAAATGTTTGTCGGCATGGCGGAAGTAAGGCAGGTTTTTAAAGTTTCCAAAGTTGGAATGATCGCAGGCTGTACCGTCCAGAAAGGCAAGATCGTCCGGAATTTCCAGTGCCGAGTGATCCGCGCCGGCCAAAAAATTCATGAAGGGAAAGTCGTGAGCCTGAAGCGTTTTAAAGACGATGCCCGCGAGGTCCTGGAAGGTTTTGAGTGCGGGATCGGCGTCTCCAATTTTGAGGAACTTACGACGGGTGACCGCATTGAGGTCTACGAAATTCAAAAGCACGCGAGAAAACTGGAATAGAGAAGGCTTAAAAGAGGTGGTGGGGTGAACAGGGTTCTTTCCGGGATGAGACCTACCGGCCCTTTGCATCTGGGGCATCTGTTGGGTGCGCTGCAAAACTGGAAAAAGCTCCAGGAAATGCACGAATGTTTTTTCATGGTGGCTGACCTCCACGCGCTCATGGGGGAATACGAAAACCCTTCCACCATTCACCAATATTCCGTCGAGATGATTCTTGACTGGATCGCCTGCGATATAAATCCCGAAACAATTTTTATACAGTCTCAAATCCCCGAACACGCGGAGCTCGCGCTCATCTTAGGAATGATCACCCCTCTTGGCTGGCTCGAGAGAAACCCCACTTACAAGGAGCAATTGAGGGAGATAGCGGGCAGGGACCTTACGACCTATGGATTTTTGGGCTACCCCGTCTTGCAGGCGGCTGACATTCTTCTCTACAAAGCACACAAAGTTCCGGTGGGAGAGGACCAGCTTGCGCATTTGGAGCTGACGCGCGAAATCGTGAGGCGTTTCAAATTCTTATATAAAAAAGATATTTTCCCCGAACCCGAGGCGCTTTTGACAAAAGAAGCGAGGATTCTCGGGAGCGACCGCCGCAAGATGTCCAAAAGCTATGACAACGCGATCAATTTATCAGATGACGAGACAACCGTGCGCAAAAAGGTTCAGTCGATGATCACGGATCCCGCGAGAATCAAGGTTTCCGATCCCGGACATCCGGACGTATGCAACGTCTATTCGTACCATCAGATTTTTTCCGAGGAACCCAAGGTCAAAGAGGTGTATGATTGGTGTACCGGCGCCAAAAAAGGCTGCACCGATTGCAAAAAAATCATGGCCGAAACTTTATTGGAATATCTTAAGTCCTTTCGCGAGAAGCGGCTGCGGCTGGCCGGTAATTCTCTTAAGACACGAGAGGCGGTTCTGGAAATGATAAGCGCAGGCCAGCAAAGAGCACAGAAAGAAGCGAGGAAGACTTTAGAAGAGGTAAAAGAGCTTTTACATTTAACTTCTGACAAGTTTTTGACAGAAAAGTGATAATTTTATGAGCTACAAAGTTCGCCTGGAAATATTCGAAGGGCCGCTCGATCTTCTTCTCTATTTGATCAAGAGGGAGGAGCTCGATATTTATGATATTCCCATCACAAAGATCACCGAGCAGTATTTGGATTATTTGAATCTTATGGAGATCCTGGATCTAGACATTGCGGGTGAATTTGTCCTGATGGCCGCCACACTGATGCAGATCAAGTCTCAATTGCTGCTGCCACCCGACCCTGTAAATCAAGAGGGTGAAGAGGCGGATCCGAGGGCCGAGCTTGTGCGGCGGCTTCTCGAATACAAGTCTTTCAAGGAGGCCGCCGACCGGATGCGCGAATTTGAAGAAAAGCGCAGCGGTATTTTTCCGCGTTTTGGCGTGGAGCCGGAAATGGACGGCGGGGACAGCCCGTTTTTTGAAGTGTCGCTTTTTGAGCTTATCTCGGCTTTTGCAAAGGTCCTGAAACGGTTGCCGACAGAGGCGCTGCACGAGATCATAAAAGACGAATTCACGGTGGCCGAGAAGGTGCATGAGATTTTTCACAGGCTGGTGAAGGAGCCCGTGATTTATTTCTCCAAGCTTTTTAGCTCAGCGAAGAATAAGCCTGAGGCGATCACGATTTTTTTGGCGCTTCTTGAGCTCATCCGCCTGAAAGAGGTGTCGATCGCTCAAGACGATTATTTTGGAGAAATAGAAATAAGAAGGAATATTACAACCATAGAGCCGGCCGGGAACCATGAACGGTAACGAATTTAAATACGCGGTAGAGGCGCTTCTTTTTGCGAGTGAAAAGCCCCTGCCGGTTGACCAGATAGCCAAAGCGTTTGGCGAATCGGTGACGGTGGAAGAAGTACGCGAATCACTTTCCATCTTAAAAGAGGAATATGAGTCGCAAGAACGGGGCTTCAAGCTTTTTGAGATCGCCGGTGGTTACCAGCTTGTGAGCGATCCGAGATTTTCGCAATTTCTTAAAAAGTTTTACCAGGAACGCGAGAAAAAAAGACTATCACATGCGAGCCTTGAGACTTTATCCGTGATCGCTTACCGCCAGCCGGTGACGAGAGCGGACATTGAGTTTGTCCGCGGCGTCAATGTCGACGGCGCGGTAAAAACACTTTTAGAAAAAGGCTTGATACGCATTGCGGGCAAAAAAGACGTGCCTGGCAGACCCATTCTTTATGCTACGACTGAGCTTTTTCTCGAGCATTTTGGGCTCAACTCCCTAAAGGATCTGCCGGCGCTTACGGAGTATACAGAAAAGGATATTGCGGAGCATTTATTGCCGCCGGAGCTTAAGAGTCCCGGTGTGTCGGATGGGTCAAACCGTGAAGAAGGCGTTCAAAGCGAGGTGGCGGACAATGAGCGTGAATGAAGTAAGAAAAAAGGTAGATCTTTTAGATAAGAAAATACTCGAATTCTTGAATGAGCGCGCGACGGCTTGCGAAAAGATCGGCAAATTGAAACTTGAGAAAGGCCAGGGCATTTATGCGCCGCACCGGGAGAAGGAGGTTCTGGACCGTCTAAAGAGCCTTAATAAAGGGCCGATGACGCCAGCCGCTATTGATGCGATCTATCGGGAAATCATGTCATTTTCCATCAGTCTTGAAAAGAAAGTGCAGATTGCTTATCTCGGACCCGCCGTGACCTACACACACCAGGCGGCGCAGAAGAAATTCGGTTCATCGGTCGAATACAATCATTGCGGAAGCATTACGGATGTTTTTTCGGATGTGGAAGCTGATCGCGCCGATTATGGCGTCGTGCCTATCGAAAATTCGACAGAGGGCGCTGTGAACCATACGCTCGACATGCTGATCGATTCATCGCTTAAAATTTACGCCGAGATTTATCTGCCGATTCACTTAAGCCTGATGTCGCAGGGCAATCCACTTTCCGAGATAACGCAGGTTTATTCAAAGCCCGAAGTGTACGGCCAGTGCCGCTTGTGGCTGGAGTCCAATCTTCGCAATGTGCGCCTTGTGGACGCTGCGAGTACCGCCGAGGCTGCGCAAATCGTCGCGAATAATTCCAACCGCGAAGGCATCGCCTGTATCGCGTCGGGCCTTGCCGCGAGCGTCTACGGACTCAAAATCCTGGCGGCTTCGATCGAAGACAATCCCAACAACACTACGCGCTTTCTTGTGATAGCGCGCCACGGGGCCAAGCCAAGCCGGCACGATAAAACATCGATTGTGTTCGAGATCAAAGATGAAGTCGGCGCTTTGCACGATATTCTCGTGCCTTTCAAGAAAGCAGCCATCAATCTCACAAAGATCGAATCAAGGCCGTCCAAAAAAAAAGCGTGGGGTTACTATTTTTTTGTGGATTTCGAAGGGCATCACGAGGAACCTAAGGCAAAGAAAGCGTTGCGTGAGCTTGAGAAACACTGTGTTTTCCTGAAGGTCCTCGGCTCCTATCCGAAGGCAGACGCTTAAAATGCAGTTTTTTCCGACCACGAAAGAGAATCTCGTCCGCGTCAAAAATTATCAGCCTGGCAAACCGCTGGAGGAACTCGAACGGGAGCTTGGCATTAAAAACGCAGTCAAAATGGCATCGAATGAGAATGCGCTCGGCCCCTCTCCAAAGGCGCTCTCGGCGCTGCGCAAAAATCTTCTCAAAGTCCACCGCTATCCCGATGGCGGGTGTTTTTACCTGCGAAGCAAGCTTTCAAAGTTTTTGGGTGTGGCGCCCGAGACGCTTATTTTCGGAAACGGTTCGGACGAGCTTCTGGTGTTTATGGTGAGGGCGTTCGTGGAAAAAGACGCGGAAGTCGTGATCGCCGACCCCACGTTTTTGATTTATGAGATCGCAACCAGCGTCGAAAATGGGAGGGTGATCAAGGTGCCCATGAAAGATTTCCGGTATGATCTGCCTTCCATGGCCGCCAGGATCAACGGCAGGACCCGCGTCGTTTTTATCGCAAACCCGGACAATCCGGTGGGGACTTATGTGCGCGATCGGGAGCTTTTGGATTTTTTGGGAAGCGTTCCGCAGAATGTGATCGTCGTGCTGGACGAAGCTTACCATGAATTTGCGGCCGTCAAAAAAAACTACCCTGATTCATTGGAGCTTCAGAAGACATTCAGAAACCTTGTCGTTACAAGGACTTTTTCCAAGGCCTACGGCTTGAGCGGCCTGCGCATAGGCTACGCAGTGGCGGATCCTTCCATCGTGAATGCGCTCAATAAAGTCAGGGAGCCTTTTAATGTGAATCTTCTGGCGCAATGCGCGGCCGAAGCGGCACTTGACGACAAAGCGCATTTGAAGAAAACGGTGCGGACGGTGAACGCCGGGCGTGAGTTTCTTGTCAAAGAGTTAAAAAAGCTCAAGCTTCGTGTGGTGGACACGGTCACTAATTTTGTCCTGTTCGATCTGAGTCAGGATGCATCGGCTGTTTATGATAAGTTGCTTAGAAAAGGGGTGATTGTCCGTCCGATGGGGGCCTGGGGGCTCAAGACATTCATGAGAGTGACGATCGGTAAAGATGCTGAAAATAAAAGATTTATCAGGACACTGAAAGAAGTTTTGCTTAAAAACTAGGAAAAGGAGTTCAAACGATGATCATTGTCCTAAAACCCGGAGCGAGTAAAAAAGAAATCGCGCATGTTGAGGAAAAGATCCGCGCACTGGGCTTGAAGCCTATGTTGTCGGTGGGAAAGGAGCGCACGATTATCGGCGTGATCGGCGAAGAGGATAAAGCGAGGCTCCAGCCTTTTGAGGCGTTTCCCGGCGTCGAGAGCGTTTTGCAGATCCAAAAACCGTACAAATTTGTCTCAAAAGAATTCAAGAAAGAAAACAGCATCATAAAAATCGCGCCCGGCGTCGAAGTGGGCGGAGAAAAGATCGTGGTGATGGCGGGCCCTTGCACGGTCGAAAATCGCGAGAGGCTCCTTCGTATCGCAAAAGAGGTCAAAAAAAGCGGCGCGAAAGTGCTGCGTGGTGGCGCGTTTAAGCCCCGTACCTCGCCGTATTCCTTTCAAGGTCTTGGCGAAGCCGGTATGAAGTATCTGTTTGAAGCGAAGAAAGAGGCGGGGCTGCCTATCGTGACGGAGCTCATGGATCCGCGCGACCTACCGCTCTTCCTTAAATACGCGGATGTCATCCAGATTGGCGCGAGGAACATGCAGAATTTCGAGCTCTTAAAGGAAGTCGGAAAAACAAAGAAACCTATTCTTTTAAAGAGGGGGATGGCGAACACGATCAAAGATTTTCTCTTGTCCGCCGAGTATGTTTTTTCAGAAGGAAACCACAACGTTATTTTGTGCGAGCGTGGCATCCGCACTTTCGAGGACTCTACGCGTTTTACGCTCGACATTAGCGCCGTGCCCGTCATAAAAAGACTGAGCCATTTGCCGGTGGTGATCGATCCGTCTCACTGCTCTGGGATATGGGACTATGTGGCGCCGCTTTCGAAGGCCGCCGTGGCGGTCGGTGCGGACGGGCTTATCATTGAAGTGCACGACGAGCCGGAAAAAGCGGTCTGCGACGGGCCGCAGGCCTTGAAGCCCATGAAGTTTGATATTTTAATGGATGAACTTAGACTTATCGCCACAGCCATAGGGAGAAGTATTTAACCATTGGAGGCAGTCTCTTTATTTTGCTTCACGCGTCCGCGCCGCGCGCGATGTGGGCGCTTGAATTACGCCAGTGTGAAAGTCAGTCGGCGTTAGCGACGCGTGGCGCTCGAATCAAAATAAAGAGACCGCCTCCAATGAAGAAAATCTTATTATGAAAAAGCCTTTATTTAACAAAGTTTGTATCGTTGGCGTCGGCCTTATCGGCGGATCGCTTGGGCTTGCGATCAAAAAGTATAGGCTCGCGCGATGGGTGGTGGGAGTCGCTCGTCGCAAAGAGACTATCCAAAAGGCGTTCCGTCTGGGTGCGCTTGATATCGCCACGCTTGATTTGAAAGAGGGTATTAAAGATGCGGATCTTGTGATTCTTTGCGCGCCGATCTCGGAGATCAAAGGCCATTTGAAAAAAATAGCTTCGCATCTTAAGCGTGGCGCTATCGTGACGGACGTGGGGAGCTCCAAAGTCGAGATTCTCGCCGTCGCAAAGAAACATCTTAAGAAGAATATGTTTATTGGTTCCCACCCAATGGCGGGTTCTGAGAAGTGTGGGATTGAATCCGCGAAGGCGGTTCTTTTCCAGAACGCGGTTTGTTTTATCAGCGCGCCGAATCAAAAAATAGAGTCTTTCTGGAAAGCGCTGGGGTCGAATCTGGTCCGGCTCGACGCGAGAAAGCATGATGCTTGGGTGGCGCAGGCGAGTCACTTGCCGCACGCGCTTTCTTTCGCGCTTTTGCAGAAAATTGAGTACTCCTCCAGTAAAAAATTTAAATTAAACTCGAGCTTTAAAGATTTAGCCAGACTCGCCAAGTCACATCCAAAAATTTGGACGGACATCTTTTTGACGAATCGCGAGGCTCTGCTTAAGGCAATAAGTTCCTACAAGGAGAAGTTGGGCCTCTTGGAGCGCGCCATCCGCTCGGGGAATGAACCCACTGTCATGCGTTTTATTTTGACGGCAAATACCAACGCAAAGAAAGTTTCTTAGGGTGATAAAGGCGAGAACGGGTGACGCCGAAGGGGAGTCCTCTTTCGCGCGCAGCCCGAACCGCAGTTACGGGCGAGCACGAAAGAGTCCCGTAGGCGGAAGGACCCGTTCTCGATGCCAGCTGATTATCGCCATTGACGGCCCGGCGGGTAGCGGCAAGTCCTCCACGGCGAAGGCGTTCGCCAAAGCGCTCAAAGTTCCTTACATCGATACCGGTGCGATGTACCGTGCGGTGACGTTAAAGGCGATGAGAGAAGGGGTGTCTTTTCAGGATAAAAAGGGCCTTGTTGGAATGGCTAAAAAAGCAAATATAAAATTTACCGGCACTGATCCCGACAAGCAGAAAGTTTTTCTCGACGGCAAAGACGTGACCAAAGCCATCCGCGAGCCCGAGCTCACGCGCAATGTTTTCCACATTGCCCAAGAGCCGCGCGCGCGACGCGAACTTGTGAAAAAGCAACAGGAACTTGGCCGGAAGCTGGGCGGCGTCATGGAAGGCCGCGACATCGGGACCGTCGTTTTTCCGGAAGCTGATTATAAGTTTTATTTTGAAGCCAGCACGGAAATAAGGGCCAAGCGTCGGCAAAGAGAACTTGCGGCAGCGGGCAAGCACCTATCCATGAAAGAGGTGCTTTTGGACATCCAAAAGAGGGACAAGACCGATTATGATCGTAAGGAAGGGCCTTTGAGGCGCGCCAAAGACGCGCTTTTGATCGATACCACTGGATTGACAATCGATGCGACTGTTGATAGAATGATGGCCCTTGTTCAGTCTAACTCATTGAAGCGTAGTGGCTTAAGAAAACGTGCACGTTAAGAAGAAAGTCGAGCCAAACGAGTGGTTTTACAGGCTCATACGCGTCGTTCTTTATAGTTCTTATAGGTTGCGGTTTCGTTTTAAGTATTTTGGTTCTGAAAATGTTCCGGGCTCCGAAGATCCCCGCGGCGTGATCTTGGCTCCGAACCACGCCAGCTACATTGACCCGCCGATAATGGGTATTTCCTTGAAAAGGCGTGTTACCTACCTCGCCAAAGAATACCTTTTTTCCACTTTTTTTGTGGGGTGGGTTTTGCGTATGATAGGCGCTCTGCCGATAAAGGGCGAGGCCCATGATTTTAGCAGTATCCGCGGGCTGATTAGGATCTTGAATTTAGGCCGCTGTATCGTGGTGTTTCCGGAGGGCACCCGTTCGGAAGACGGGCGGTTCAAAGAACCTGAAGGCGGTATTGGATTTCTTGCAGTCAAAAGCGGCGCGTGGGTAGTGCCGGTTTACATCCACGGAAGTTACGAAGCTTTTCCGAAGGGGGTCAAATGGCCCCGTCGCAAGCCGGTGGAAGTGCACTACGGAAAGCCGTTTATTCCGGCAAATCAAAAAGAATTGCTGGCGGGAGACGAGCCGTACCTTGCGATTAGCCGCAAGATTATGGCGGATATCGCAAAACTGAAAGAAAACGTTGAGCGTCAAAGTGTTCGTGCAATCGAGAAGGGCAAATAAAATTTTGTAATACCCGGTAAAAATCGACAGTCCTCTTAACCTGTTTCTCTGGGGTCGTCGTCAGCCGGTAAAGTCGGTCCAAGGATCGGCTTAAGAGGAGGAAGTAAGTCATGGCAGTATTAAAGCATGGAATTCAAAGGTTGTTTGTGCAAGATGAGGAGGGTGGTGAGTCGGCACCGTCGTCGGTTGATTACGACCAGACTTTTCTTAAGATAGCGCAAGGCAATATAGTAAAAGGCCGGATTATCTCGATCGGTCCCAAGGAAGTGCTCGTAGATATCGGATTTAAATCCGAGGGCACGATTCCCGCGCATGAGTTTGATTCGCTCGAGTCCTTGAAAATTGGCGATGAGCTTGAGGTGCTTCTCGAGGAAACTGAGAATGATCACGGCCGCATCGTGCTTTCGAAAAGAAAGGCTGAGAAAAGCCAGGGGTGGGAACGCGTCGTGGAGCAGTATGGCGAAGGCGATACCGTCGAGGGCAAGGTCAGCCGCAAGGTGAAGGGTGGGCTTATGATGGATATCGGCGTTGAGGCTTTCCTGCCCGCCTCACTTGCGTTTTTGAAAGGCTTCGGCAGCTTGAATTCCCTGATCGGCCAGACGATACAGGTGAAGATTGTGAAGATCAACCCTGCGCGCAAAAATATCATCGTTTCCAGAAAAGACCTTTTGGAAAAAGAGAAGCAGGAATCAAAGGCCAAGATGCTTGGAGAGCTCGAAGTGGGCTCTATCCGGAAAGGCGTCGTGAAAAATATTACGGATTTCGGCGCTTTTATCAATCTCGGCGGCATCGACGGGCTGCTTCATATTACCGACATGAGCTGGGGACGTATCAGTCACCCCTCGGAGATCGTGAAAGTGGGGGACAAGGTCGATGTGAAGATACTTTCATTCGACAAGGAAACCATGAAAGTGTCTCTTGGTTTGAAGCAGACTGATGCCAATCCCTGGACTGATGTTGATCAGAAGTTTCCCATTGGCTCGAGAGTTAAAGGCCGCATCGTGAATGTGGTGCCTTACGGCGTGTTTGTGGAATTGATGCGTGGTATCGAAGGCCTTGTGCACGTGTCTGAAATTTCGTGGTCCAAGCGCATTACTAATCCTGCCGAGATCTTTAAGGCGGGCGACATGGTGGATGTGATGGTGCTCAATGTTGACAAAGAGCATGAGAAAATATCGCTTGGTATCAAGCAAACAGAATCAAATCCCTGGGATGGCGCCGAGGGCCGCTATTCAGTGGGTATGAAGATAAAAGGTGTCGTGAGAAACCTTACGGAGTTTGGCGCATTCGTCGAACTGGAGGGGGGCATCGACGGCCTGGTCCATGTTTCAGACATGTCATGGACGCGCAAAATCAACCACCCAAAGGATGTGTTAAGGAAAGGCCAGGAAGTCGAGGCAGTGGTGCTGATGGTGGACCCTGCCAACCGCAAAATTTCCCTGGGTTTGAAACAGCTTATTACTGATCCCTGGGAGGAGATCGCTTCCAAGCTCTCGCCAGGGTCTCTTATCTTCGGAAGCGTCACAAAAGTGGCCAGCTTCGGTGTTTTTGTCGAGATTGAAAAAGACGTCGAGGGATTGCTCCACGTTTCCGAAACGGACCTTTCGACGCCGCAGCTTTTAGAAACGACCTACCCTGTGGGTAAAAAAGTGCAGGCGCGTGTCGTGAAGATTGATCTTCCTTCGCGCAAAATTGCCTTGAGCACCAAGGGAGTTCCGCAAACTTAAGTGGATGTCTCAAAAGAAACAGCGCTTTTGTGTGAAAATGCCATCGATGTCATTTCACGCGAAGAATTTGAGACGAGGTTAAGGACCGCTAAAAAAGAAAATAGGCCCTTGCGGGTCAAAGCTGGCTTTGACCCCAGCGCGCCTGATATCCACCTAGGCCACACCGTCCTTTTAAGAAAACTTCGTCAGTTCCAGGACTGCGGCCATAAAGTCGTTTTTATTATCGGCGATTATACCGCGATGATCGGCGACCCCACCGGCCAAACCAAGACGCGTCCGGCGCTTTCCAAAGAAGAAGTCGAAAAAAATGCAAAGACCTACCAAGACCAAGCGTTCAAGATCCTCGACAAAGACTCCAAGAAGATCGAAATCGTAAAGAACAGCGATTGGTTCTTTGACAAAGACATGTTTCGCACGTTCCTGGAAAAGGTCGCGACACAGTATACGGTGGAGCAGCTTCTTGTGCGTGACGACTTTGACAAACGCAGAAAAGAGAACAAACCAATCAGCATGCGCGAACTGGCGTACCCGCTTTTGCAGGGTTACGATTCGGTGATGGTGAAATCCGATATTGAGCTTGGGGGAACGGATCAGAAGTTCAATCTCCTGGTTGGTCGCAATCTCCAGCGCGCATTCGGCCAGGAGCCCCAGCTTGTCATGACCCTGCCTCTCTTGGTGGGCCTCGACGGCGTTCAGAAAATGTCGAAATCTCTTGGAAATTATATAGCCGTGACCGATTCTCCGAAGGACGTGTTCGGCAAGGCGATGTCAATCCCCGACGCGCTGATGCCGATGTATTTTAATTTGCTTACGAACGAATCGGGGGATGAAATTCAAAAGCAGATTGTGTCCAACAAGCTGCATCCGCGTGATGCTAAGGTAAAGCTTGCCGTATCTTTAACAAGAGGTTTGTACGGTATCCAAGCCGCTGAAAGGGAAGCCTCCGAATTTGAGCGCATCTTTCGCGATAAACAGAGCCCCGAGACGCCAGAAGAAATCGTTCTTTCTGACGCTGAAATCTGGATCGTGGATCTTTTGAAGAAAGCAGCAGGCGTTAGCTCAGGTGGGGATGCCAGGAGACTTATTGAACAAGGCGCTGTTTTTCTGGGCGACCAAAAGCTAACAGACGCCACCCTAAAACTAAAACCTGTCAATGGAAGTCTTTTAAAAGTCGGAAAGAAAAAATTCGTCAAGTTAGTCGTTCAAAAACTCAAATAATTTTAGTAGCTCTATTGTATTTCTAAGCATAATAATGTAATATTTGATCAAAAGTTATAATAATTTATAGGTGAAACCATGGCAGGCGAAAAGAAGTGTGTGATGATTAAATTAATTTTTGTTTTTGCAGTTACGGTTTTTCTGATGGTCCCTCTTTCTTTTGCCCAAGAGATGGGCCAGGCCAAGGTCGTAGAGATAAAAGGCGAGGCCCAGGTCTTAAAGGCCGGCGCGGAAAATTGGGCGCCACTTCAAAAGGGTGCTATTTTGGCTGAAGGCGATTCGGTCAAGACGGACTTTGACTCTGAGGTGAAGCTTGAACTTTCCGGTTCTCAAAAAACCGGAGAGGTTTTGGTAAGGCCGGTCAGTGAATTTAAACTCACCACTTTACGTTACGACCAAAGCACGAAAACGGATGATACACTCCTGGATGTTGAAATGGGCGGTATTCTGGTGAAGGCGGAGAAGCTCGTTGGGGATTCCAAGTTTGAGGTGAAGACTCCCATATCGATCGTGGGTGTGCGTGGGACGGTTTTTGAGGTAAATGTATCGGCCCCTTAAAAGTACATTTAATAAAATTTTCAAGAAGGGCAATAATGTTTTTATTGCCCTTTTTTATTTATGATTAATTTAAAAACACTTCAAAAAACGATCTGTTGGGAAAGATCGGATACTGTCCGGACGGTGATTTGTGCGGTGGTATTTCTTGTGGTCGCCGTCCTGTATCAGGTAGAAATTTTTAAAAGGTTCGAGCTTGTCACGTATGACTCCCGGTGTGTCTTGCGTGGCACCCGCCCGGCGGACCCGCGGATCGTGATCATCGAGATATCGGAAGACAGTGTGGCACAGATCGGTCGCTGGCCGTGGGACCGCGCATGGCATGCGACACTCATTAAAATACTAGATGAGCTTGGCGTAAAAGTGATCGCCTTCGATATTGTCTTTAGCGAGCCTAGCGACCCCAAAAAAGATGCAGCCCTGGCGCAAGCCATTAAACAATCCGGTAAAGTTTATCTTGCGGAATTTATAGAAAAAAATCCCAGTGATCGTGCTGTAAAGCTTCTTAGTTCCATGCCCCAATTCATCGAAGGCGCGCGGGGAGGCGGACATATCAATTTGCAGCCGGATGTTGACGGCACAATGCGGCGCATGAAACTTTTGCCTAAATTCGATGATCAAGCCATTCCGCAACTCTCACTAGATATTTTTCTTAACCAATATGGCGTTGATGTTAAAGACCTGATGCTTACAGCGGATTCGCTTAAAATTCCGATGAAAGAGGGGGGCGTGCTTGAAATTCCTCTGGATAAAAAAGGCAATTTTATTATTAACTGGCTGGGGCGATGGAAAGATGTTTACAGGCACTTTTCCTATGTAGATGTCGTGAGCTCTTACGCGCTCGCCAAAAAGGGCGGAGCGCCAAAGATTGATCTTGAATCTCTCAGAGGCAAATTCTGCTACATCGGTACGACCGCGACCGGTCTTTTTGATATCCGGCCGACACCGCTTGAACCCTCGTACCCTGCGGTTGGGGTGAATCTTACGATCCTCAATAATTTATTGGAGCGTAAATTTATAAGGCCGTTTTCCGATCTTGAAAATATAATCGTTTTCTTTTTCCTTGCTGTTGTTTTGTGTAGTATGTCGCGTATTAAAAGTTATTTCCGGACCGCTTTTTTTTCGACGGCACTCGCAGTCATTTACATTTTGTTTGCGTTCTTCACCTTCGTGTTTTTCAGCGTGTGGGTGAATATAATCCACGCGCTCATTCTCATCGCGGCCACGTATTTTTGTGTGACGCTTTATAACCAGCTGTCGATTGCGATCGAGCGGGCCAAACTGCTGAAACTAGCGACTCGCGACTCGCTCACGGGCCTTTATAATATCGGCCATTTCAAGATGCTTTTAAGCGCCGAAATAAGCACGCTCGCGATAAGAACCGAAAAAAGTGTTTCGATCGTTATGGGGGACGTCGATAACTTTAAGAAGACAAACGATACTTATGGCCACGTTACCGGAGATCTTGTTTTGAAGGAAGTGTCTGCTGTGGTGAGGAGCACCTGTCGTGCGCTGGACGTCGCGGCGCGCTACGGGGGAGAGGAATTTATTTTGATGCTTCCGGGCGCTCGGGTGGAGGACGCTTTCAAGGTGGCGGATAAGATCAGGGCCGCGATAGCGGAGAAAGTATTTGAGCATGAGAAAGGAAATTTTTCCACAAGTATCAGTATCGGGGTTACCCAGGTGATGGCCAAAGACACCGACCTGGAGAAACTCGTTGCGCGGGTTGATAAAGGGCTTTACGAGGCCAAGCAGACAGGCAAAAATCGGGTAGTGATTGTTTCCGCCGATTCCGCCCATTTTTATGCAAACCCAGGCGAAATGCAGCCAGGTTAACGGAATTTTTAAAAAAATACCCCTTGACACAGTTTTTAGAGGCATGGTATAACTTGCGTCACCTAATTGATCTTTCAATAGGCAGGTTTGCCTCGTTTTCTAGGGGTTTTATTGAAAAAATTGAGATTATAAAATTTTAGTCAGTTTTTTAACTGATGTGCCAGCAGGCAAGGCATCATGAGATGCCTTTTTTGTTGTCTATTTATTTGTAAAAAATTTGTTAATTTTTATATCCTAAAAAGGATTGTTCTTTCAAAATTGAATAGCCTTATTAAAAGTGCGGAATTTCCGTATTTTTTTGAGCAAACGTGAAATCCAGTATTTTGGTCAGCTCAAGCTATATTCAAGATCACCAGATCTTGAACCAATAATGTACTACAATTGGAGAGTTTGATTCTGGCTCAGAACGAACGCTGGCGGCGTGGTTCAGGCATGCAAGTCGAACGGTCCCGCAAGGGACAGTGGCAGAAGGGTTAGTAACACGTGGGTAATCTACCCTCGAGACGGGGATAACATCTCGAAAGAGATGCTAATACCCGATGAAATTTTCGGATCGCATGATTCGAAAATCAAAGGTAGCTCGCAAGAGCTTCCACTTGAAGAGGAGCCCGCGGCCTATCAGCTAGTTGGTGAGGTAATGGCCCACCAAGGCTTTTGACGGGTAGCTGGTCTTAGAGGACGATCAGCAACATTGGGACTGAGACACTGCCCAGACTCCTACGGGAGGCTGCAGTCGAGGATCTTTAGCAATGCCCGAAAGGGTGACTATGCGACGCCGCGTGCAGGATGAAGGCCTTCGGGTTGTAAACTGCTGTCAGGGGGGAAGAAACCTTACGTGTTAACAGCGCGTAAGCTGACATTACCCCCAAAGGAAGCCACGGCTAACTCTGTGCCAGCAGCCGCGGTAAGACAGAGGTGGCAAGCGTTGTTCGGATTCATTGGGTGTAAAGGGCAGGTAGGTGGTTATGCAAGTCTGATGTGAAATCCCAGGGCTCAACCCTGGAACTGCATTGGAAACTGCATGACTTGAGTAACGGAGAGGTAAGGGGAATTCTCGGTGTAAGGGTGAAATCTGTAGATATCGAGAGGAACACCAGTGGCGAAGGCGCCTCACTGGCCGCTTACTGACACTGAGCTGCGAAAGCAAGGGGAGCAAACAGGATTAGATACCCTGGTAGTCCTTGCCGTAAACGATGTGGATTAGGTATTAGAGGTGTCGATCCCTCTAGCGCCGACGCTAACGCATTAAATCCACCACCTGGGGAGTACGGTCGCAAGACTGAAACTCAAAGAAATTGACGGGGACCCGCACAAGCGGTGGAGCATGTGGTTTAATTCGAGGCTACGCGAAGAACCTTACCCAGGCTTGACATGGTTAGGACAGCGCATGAAAGTGCGTCTTCTCGCAAGAGACCTTTCCACAGGTGCTGCATGGCTGTCGTCAGCTCGTGCTGTGAAGTGTTGGGTTAAGTCCCGCAACGAGCGCAACCTTTGCCTTTAGTTGCCATCAGGTTATGCTGGGCACTCTAGAGGGACTGCCGGCGAATAGCTGGAGGAAGGTGGAGATGACGTCAAGTCAGTATGGCCCTTATGCCTGGGGCTACACACGTGCTACAATGGCCGTGACAAAGGGACGCCAACCCGCGAGGGGGAGCAAATCCCAAAAAAACGGCCTCAGTTCAGATTGAAGGCTGCAACTCGCCTTCATGAAGTCGGAATCGCTAGTAACGGTAGATCAGCTACGCTACCGTGAATACGTTCCCGGGTCTTGTACACACCGCCCGTCAAGCCACCTGAGTTGGGAGCACCCGAAGTCGGCGTTCTAACCCGCAAGGGAGGAAGCCGCCTAAGGTGAGACTAATAAGGAGGGCTAAGTCGTAACAAGGTAACCGTACCGGAAGGTGCGGTTGGATCACCTCCTTTCTAAGGAGAATATTCTGTAGGTTAAGACGTGTAGCGCACGTTTTAACGTGCGAATATAGACGACCCAAAATACTTTTGCACTTTTAATAAGGCTATTCACTTTTTTATTCCAGGGCGCGGGCCTGCTAATGCTAGGGCCAATAGCTCAGTTAGCAGAGCACAGTGCTGATAACGCTGGGGTCAGAGGTGCAATTCCTCTTTGGCCCACCATTTTTCGGGCCTGTAGCTCAGCTGGTAGAGCACCTGCTTTGCAAGCAGGGGGTCAGCGGTTCGAGCCCGCTCAGGTCCATTTAGATTGAGCGGGCGGCGCCCAAAATTTTTTTGTTCTTTGACAATTTCATAGGGTAAGACGAATCTTCAAACAGCCAATTTCAAATTGGCTCGAGAAAAAGACATAAGGTCAAGCTACGTAGGGTTTGTGGTGGATGACTAGGTGTCAGCAGGCGATGAAGGACGTGGTAAGCAGCGATATGCTGCGGGGAGCCGCAAACAGGCTTTGATCCGCAGATCTCCGAATGGGGAAACCCCTTACGGGTAATACCGTATGATCCTCTACTGAATTCATAGGTAGAGGAGGCGATACCGAGGGAAGTGAAACATCTCAGTACCTCGAGGAAGAGAAAACGAAGATATTCCCCCAGTAGCGGCGAGCGAAAAGGGAACAGCCCAAACTCATTAAACTTATAGCCTGCAAGCGTTGTTTAATGAGGGTCGCGGGGCGACATCGGACTTCATTGCAGTGAAGTCGTTCTGTTACAAAGTTATTGCCTAATCGAACACTCTGGAAAGGGTGACCAAAGACGGTGATAGTCCGGTAGGTGAAAGGCAATAATCAGAACGGGTGACGTTCCCAAGTACTACCTGACACGTGAAACCGGGTAGGAATTCGGCCAGACCACTGGTCAAGGCTAAATACTAGCTGATAACCGATAGTGCACAAGTACCGTGAGGGAAAGTTGAAAAGAACCCAGGAATGGGAGTGAAATAGGACCTGAAACCGCAAACTTGCAAGCTGTGGGAGGCCTATGCCCCGCAAGGGGAATGGCTGACCGCGTGCCTTTTGCATAATGATCCGGCGAGTCAATCTTATTAGCAAGGTTAAGGGCATTTGTGCCCGGAGCCGTAGCGAAAGCGAGTCCTAACTAGGGCGATTAAGTTAATGGGATTGGACCCGAAGCTGAGTGATCTACCCATGGCCAGGATGAAGCCTGAGTAAAATCAGGTGGAGGTCCGAACAGGTGATCGTTGAAAAGGTCTCTGATGAGCTGTGGGTCGGAGTGAAAGGCTAATCAAACTCAGTAATAGCTGGTTCTCCTCGAAATATCTTTAGGGATAGGCTCGGACAATTGAATAACGGGGGTAGAGTACTCGATGGGCTAGGGACCTCACCAGGTTACCGAACCCAACGAAACTCCGAATACCGTTATTTTTACTCCGGGGCTCAGAACGCCAGGGCTAAGCTTGGCGCTCAAAAGGGAAAAAGCCCAGACCGCCAGATAAGGTCCCTAATATAAGCTAAGTGGTAAAGGATGTGAGATCGCGTTAACAACCAGGATGTTGGCTTAGAGGCAGCCATCATTTAAAGAGTGCGTAACAGCTCACTGGTCGATTGTGGTTTCGCGCCGATAATGATCGGGGCTCAAGCTTATAACCGAATCTGCGGATTCATCCACTTCGGTGGGTGAGTGGTAGAGGAGCGTTCCACACTAGAGTGAAGGCATACCGTAAGGAGTGCTGGACGACGTGGAAGTGATTATGCCGGAATGAGTAGCGAAAAAACACGTGGAAAACGTGTTCGCCGAAAGTCTAAGGTTTCCTGGGGAAGGTTAATCCTCCCAGGGTTAGTCGATCCTAAGCTGAGGCCGAAAGGCGTAAGCGATGGACAATCCGTTAATATTCGGATACCACCTGTTTTGCGTTACCAACTTATTGGGGACGCAGGAGGCTAAGCAATCACGCTGTTGGATGCGCGTGTTGAAGCCCGTACCCTGCCGCGAAAGTGGCAGGCAAAAGGTTATAGGGAGTCAAAGCTATGGCTGCGACGAACTTGCTGATGCCACACTGCCGAGAAAAACCAATTGAGTGAGTGGGGCAGGTGATCGTACCGTAAACCGACACAGGTAGACGAGGATAAATGTCCTCAGGCGCTCGAGAGAACCGTTCTTAAGGAACTCTGCAATCTAGCCCCGTAACTTCGGAAGAAGGGGTGCCTGGCTTTGTGTTAAAAGCATCGCCAGGTCGCAGTGAAATGGGCTCTGTGACTGTTTAGCAAAAACACATCTCTCTGCTAAGTCGCATCGTAAGACGACGTATAGGGAGTGACACCTGCCCGGTACTGGAAGGTTAAAGAGAGGGGTTAATCGCCGTAAGGTGATGAAGCTCCGAACCGAAGCCCCAGTAAACGGCGGCCGTAACTATTGACTAGACCAACAGTAGTTATAAAATTCGGCTATATGCTGGAAAATCCTGATAAGCCAATGGTACCGCTTGATTGAATCAGGCGCGTGACAATCCGTTGGATAGGGACAATCAGCAGGAAAGACCTGAAAGGAGGTCTCCATGAATCAATACGTAGCCGCATATCTTGCAGGTTTTGCAGATGGCGAAGGCAGTTTTAATCTGTCTTTTCGTCCTCGGCAAGACTACAAGTCACCATGGAAGATTTCGCTCTGTTTCAACATTTCCCAGAAAGATAAAGTTATTCTCGCACTTTACAAGCGCGTGTTGGGTTGTGGCACACTAAGGGCCAGGCCGGACGGCGTTTGGTATTACGAAGTTAATAATTTTAGTGCGATCAGGGAAAATGTGATCCCATTCTTCAAGAAATATCACTTTCTTTCGGCGAAGAAAAAACGCGATTTCGCAAAGTTTTGCGAACTAGCGGAGATGATTCACCGAGGAGAGCACCTTACTGAAGAAGGGATTCACAAAATACTAGAAATCAGGCGCGAAATGAATGATGGTGGCAAGCGCAAGTATAGCGAATCGGAGATACTCAGCAAGCTTCAGGAATCCTCAGAGACTATACGCCGAACATCCGATCTAAAAAAGGATGATGATATAGTCCGGTCTTCCGAGAAATCGGAAGTTAACATAAACGAACGGTCCTAAGGTAGCGAAATTCCTTGTCGGGTAAGTAAAATTGCCCGTACTGGCTCATAACGGTGAAGCCCAAACCTGTTGCGATCTTCAAGGAGGTCGTGCTAAAAGGTGGGTAATACCGTGGGAAGTCTGCACTGCAAAGTGCATGACCCCGTAACGACTGAGACCGAAAGGTCGAGGCTCTCTGGATTTAATTTAAGAGGGCAACACGCCGGGAACTCAAAACGGAGATGAAATTATCTTCGAAATGGGTTCAAAGTATAGTCTATGCCCAGCGACGAGCTGGGACTAACATGAAGTTCCGACCTGCACGAATGGTGTAACGAAAGAGCCGCTGTCTCAAGAACGGACTCGGCGAAATTGTAGTGGCGGTGAAGATGCCGTCTACCCGCAGCTAGACGAAAAGACCCCGGAACCTTTACTGTACTCTGGTATCGATCTTTGGTCCGCTATGTGTAGGATAGTTGGGAGACTTTGAAGTCCCGCCGCTAGGTGGGATGGAGTCATCGGTGAAATACCAACCTTAGTATACTAGGGATCTAACCCCAGACTCTATATCGAGTTGGGGGACTGTGCCAGACGGGCAGTTTGACTGGGGCGGTTTCCTCCTAAAGAGTAACGGAGGAGTGCAAAGGTTCCTTCAGTGCGGTTGGCAATCGCACGCTGAGTGTAAAAGCATAAAGGAGCTTAACTGCGAGACTTACAAGTCGAGCAGGTAGGAAACTAGGCTTTAGTGATCCGGCGCTTTCTGGTGGTAGAGGCGTCGCTCAACGGATAATAGGTACTCCGGGGATAACAGGCTTATCGGGTCCAAGAGTTCGTCAAAGAGCTCCTCCCGGCAGTGATGCCGGGATAAACAGTGGCTCATATCGGTGAAACCCTTGTCAACAATGACACGGGCAATACCGAGGGAAGAGAGCTTGTCGTGGACACATATCTAGCAAGA